>Ga0265318_10000707_pt1 | contig 22443 bp, 20 predicted proteins | sample 4821metaG_FD_192431 | JGI IMG/M metagenome (GOLD analysis project Ga0265318, IMG submission 192431) | Rhizosphere microbial communities from Carex aquatilis grown in University of Washington, Seatle, WA, United States - 4-8-21 metaG | ecosystem: Host-associated > Plants > Roots > Rhizosphere >... | reverse complement strand
ACGACGGCCGAGAGCTTCATGAGCCCGGCGTCGTTTAGGCCCATCACGCCTCCGAGGGCGACGATGGGGATGCCGATGGTGCCGAAAGCGACAGGGGCCGTGTTCGCCACGAGGCACAGGCCCGCGGCTTGGAACGGCCGGAATCCCAGCCCCACCAGCGTCGCGCCCGCGATGGCCACGGGCGCGCCAAATCCCGCGGCGCCCTCGATGAACGCGCCGAAGCAGAACGCGATGAGGAGCGCCTGGAGCCTGCGGTCGGCCGTCAGGTCCGCCAGCGACGCCCGGATGACGTCGAACTGCCCGCTCTTCACCGTGATGTTGAAGAGAAAGAGGCTGGCGAGGACGATGAAGAAGACGGGGAAGAGCCCGAAGGCCGCGCCCTGCGCGGCCGCCCGGGCCGCCAGCCCCGCGGGCATGCCCCACGCGGTTACGGACAGGACCGAGGCCGCGGCCAGGGCGCAGAGGGCCGCCTTGAACACCTTCATCCTGAGGAGGGCGAGGCAGACGAACAGGACGGCGAGCGGGACCGCCGCGACGCCGGCCGAAAGGGCCACGCCTTCCCCGACCGGGGCGTAGGCCTGGATCCAGGGCATCGTTCCTTCAGCCCCGCGGCATCAGGGGCCGGAGGGCAGCTCGCGGACCTTGATGTTGCGGAAGCTAACCATGCCGCCGTGGTCCTGCAGCGCGAAGTGGCCGTGCTTGTAGCTGGCGAACGAGGACATCGAGCTGAACTTGCTGTGCGCCTTGAGCGCCCGGCCCTCGGGGCTGTCGAGGTCGATGTCCACGATCTTCTCGCCGTTGAGCCAGTGCTCGATGTGCCAGCCCTTCACGAGGATTCGCGTCTCGTTCCATGAGCCGACGGGGCGAGTGACGTCCTTCGTCGGGGCAACGAGGTCGTAGAGCGCCCCGGCCGTGTGCTTCGGGTCGAGGCGGTCGCCCCCGTGGATGTTGTCCAGTATCTGGAACTCGGGGCCCGTGTAGAACGTCTGGGCCTCGCTGAGCGATACCCGGTAGAGAATGCCGCTGTTGGTCTCGTCCGCGACCTTCCACTCGATCGAGAGCTCAAAGTCCCCGAAATCATCGATGGTCAGCAGGTCGCCGGCCTTGGCCGTGCGCACGATGCAGCCGTCGATGACCTTCCAGCCCGCTCCCGGGTCCGGGTCGGTGAGGCTGCGCCAGCCCTTGAGCGAGCTCCCGTCAAAGAGGAGGTGCCAGCCCCCCGACTGCTCCGTGTCGGAGAGCGTGTTGGGCTCGGAGGCGCGCGCCAGGGGGGCGGCGGGCAGGAGGGTGCAGAGAAGGAGGCTTAAGCGTGCGAGGGTTTTGTTCATCGTGTCCCCCTGGGGCCGCGTGTTGCCGCCTGGTACGGGCGAAAGGGGGATGCACGCAGGAAGGCGCACCCGCGCCCGGGCGGCAATCCTACAGTTCCCTGGGCCGTCCCGAAATTTCGCTTTGCCGGGCCCCGGCGCGCGGCCCCATGATCCCCGCGCCATGAGCCCAAGAACCAAGCCGCCGGGCGCCGGGGATGCCGGGGGAGGGGGGCACTGGCTCGTGAAGCAGGAGCCCGAGAGCTACTCGTGGGCGATGTTCGAGCGGGACCGCCGCACGTCCTGGGACGGCGTCCGCAACTACCAGGCCCGAAACAACCTGAACGGCATGCGCCCCGGCGACCCCGTGCTCTTCTACGAGAGCGGCGAGAGCAAGTCCGTCGTCGCCGTCGCCAGGGTGACCCGCTCCGCCTACCCGGATCCCACGGCGGACGAGCCCGCCTGGGTGTCGGTGGAGCTCGAGGCGGTCCGCAGGCTCGCCCGACCGGTGCCGCTGGCGCAGGTGAAGGCGGACCCGGCGCTCGCGGGCGTGATCCTCGTGCGCCACAGCCGGCTTTCCGTCATGCCGCTCACCCGCGCGGAGTTTGAGCACGTCGTGAAGCTGGGGGGATAGGCCGGCATGGGCGCGCCGAATCCCCGCTTCCTCGCGCTCGTCGCCTCGTGGGGCATCGCCGCGGGCGTTGCCGGCTCCTTCCACGCGATGGCGAGGGTCCCCCCGCAGGCCGTCCCGTTAGTGATCGCCGGCGCGACCGCGGCGTTCACGGCGGGCGTCCTTCGGCCCGGTAGCCTCCGCGAGGGGATGGATTCGCTCGGTCCGCGCGGGATACTGGCGGCCCACCTTGCGCGCTTCGTCGGCCTGTACTTCATCTGGCTGCACGCGCGGGGAAGGCTGCCCGCCGAGTTCGCGGAGCGCGCGGGGTGGGGTGACGTGGTCGCGGCGTCCGGGGCCGCGGTCCTGCTCCACCTGTTGGGCACGCGCGGTTTCCCGCTCGCGCTTCGCGCCTGGAACTGGATCGGCCTGGCGGACCTCGTGGTCGCGGTGGGGACGGCCACGTGGCTCAGCAACACGAGGCCGGGGTCGATGGCCGAGCTTGCGGCGCTTCCTCTGGCGCTGATCCCGCTCTGGATCGTGCCGATGTTGGTCGCGAGCCACATCTACCTCCTTCGCGCCGCCGGCGAGAGACCGACCTAGCCCGGCGTCTCAGGGCGAGGCCGGTCGGTCGATGACGGTGCGGACAAGCGGGAGGATCGTGAAGGTGCTGTAGGGCTTCGCCAGAAAGTCCTTGGCGCCCGCGTTCGCCGCCCTCGCGGGGCTTCCCGTCTCCGCGATGCCGCTCACCGCGATGATTTTCGCCGCGGGGTTTATCCGCTTGATGGCCTCGATGGTCGCGTGGCCGTCCATGATCGGCATCATCATGTCGGTGATGACGACGGCGATCTCATGCGCGTGCTGGGCGTAGAGCGCGGTCGCCCGGGCCCCGTCGGACGCGGTGAGCACCCGGTAGCCGTAGGTCTCGAGCATGAGCGCCACGATCCCGCTTACCGAGGGCTCGTCATCCACCACGAGGACGAGTTCCCCCCGGCCCAGGGAAAGCCCCGGCGTCGCGGGTTGCGGCCGCTCCGCCCGGGTCCCCGGGGCCGCGGGAAGGCGCACCTCGAACGTCGACCCAAAGCCCACCTTGCTTGAGACCCTCACGGTGCCGCCGTGGGACTTCACGATGCCCTGCACCGTCGACAGGCCGAGGCCGCTGCCGCTGCCCACGTCCTTCGTGGTGAAGAATGGCTCGAAAATGCGGTCGCGGATATCGGGCGGGATCCCGGCGCCGGAGTCCGCGACCGTCAGCACAACGAACGGGAGGGCCTCGGTGGACCCTTTCGCTGAGGCGAATTCGCCGTCGAGCACCACGTTGGACGCGGAGAAGGAGATCTCGCCCTCGCCCGGCAGCGCGTCGCGCGCGTTGACGGCGAGGTTGATCAGCACCTGGTGAAGCTGCGTAGGGTCACCGACGACGGGCCAGAGGCCGTCCGGGACGTTCATGGCGATCCGGATCTTGCGGGGGAAGGTCTCCCGTATCATGGACTCCATGCCGAGAAAGAGCTCCTTGAGGTTCACGCTCTTGCGCTCGCCGCTGCTTCCGCGGGCGTAGGTGAGCACCTGGCGCACGAGGTCGGCCCCCCGCCGGGTGTTGGACTCGATGGTGTCGACCAGCGTGAGCTGGTCCCTGTTGCTGCCGATCGTCGTGCGCAGCAGCTCGACGGCCACGAGGACGGGGGTGAGCACGTTGTTCAGGTCGTGGGCCATGCCGCCGGCGAGCGTGCCGATGCTCTCGAAGCGCTGGCTGCGAAGCTGCTGGGCCTCGACCTCGTTCTTCCTCGTGACGTCCGAGACGCCGCCCACCACCCGGAAGGCGCGGCCGTCGGTGCCGCGCATGATGTGGGCGTGGTCCTCGACGGACATCACGGAACCGTCGAGCCTGTGGAACCTGTATTCCTCGAACCACGTCTGCGCCTCGCCGTCCAGGGAGGCCTGGAGGCTGGCGAGAACCCGGTCGCGATCGTCAAGGTGTATCCGGCTGGACCACGTGGAATCCTCTTTTCCGAGGTCGGTCGACCCGATGCCGAACAGGGTCGCGTAGTTGTCGTTGCGCCAGACGGTGCCGGTCGTCACGTCCCAGTCCCAGATCGCGTCGCTCGTCGCTCGCGCCAGGATCTTGAAGCGCTCCTCGCTCTTCTGGAGCGCGATCCTCGAGGCGCGCTTCTCCGTGATGTCGCGGAATGTCCAGATCCTGCCGTATATCTCCCCTTCCTTGTCCCGGACCGGCGCCGAGTACCGGTCGAGGATCATGCCGTCGACGAGTTCGATCTCGTCCCGGCTGGACTCCCGGGGATGCTCGTAGAGGTAGACCACCTTCTCGACAAACTGCTTGGGGTCCTTGGTCCGGCCCATCACGAAGTCGACCTGGGCCACGTCGCCCTTAGCCATGATCTCGGGCGGTATCTTCCAGAGATCGATGCAGCGCTGGTTCTGCAGGATCTTCCTGCGCTGGAGGTCCACGACGAGGATGCCGTCGATGCTGGCGTCGAGCTGGGCCTCTAGGATCGCCGTCTTGCTGCGGAGTTCCTCCTTGGTCCTTGAGTGGTCGCTGAGTCTTTGCTGGAGGGCATCGTCGCCGACAAGCGTCTGTGCTTCTTGCATCTCGGATTTTCGGGGGCGGCGTCAAAGGAAGGCAAGCTGCGCCGGTGCGCGCGGCCCGGGCCGGCTGCGGCGCTGCGGAGGGGAGGAATTCCTGAAAAAATCGCCCAAGGCGTTGGCCTGCGTGCGACCTGCCTGGGGCAAACCGCGTTCGACGGGACGCGGAACCGCCGGGCGCGGTAGGGTAACACCCGACCCGGTGAAAGGGGCGGCCCGTTCGGGGCGCCGGGGCTACGGCACCTCGTAGACCTCGACGAGCGCGACCCCGGTGTCGCCCAGCGCCCCTGATACCTGGGCCGTGTAGCCCCCGGGGGGAAGCGTGACGAGGAGGGCCGAGTCGATACTCGTCAGGACATTCCAGGCGAAGGCGCCCACGGACGCGGCGGTCGAGGAGATCTGCGCGTCGGCGCCCCAGCCGCTGTTGCCGGCGAGCAGGGTGGGGCCCGAGTAGACCTGCAGCATCGGGTCCGGCAGGATCCCGGTCACGCCGAACTGGACCAGCCCCGGTCCCGAGGCTCGGATGAGGACGGTGCGCGCGGTGCTGCCGCCGATTGTGAACCCGGCGATCAGGATGTTGCCGCCCGTACCGACCTGGACGCGCGCCGAGATGTTCGTGATCCTCGGCGACGAGGGCGAGTACGTGCCCGCGGGTGTTGCGTCGTAGACTTCCGCCAGGGCGACCCCGGTGTCGCCGCTTTCCCCGGCGATCTGCGCCGTGTAGGAGCCCTTTGGCTGCACCGTAAGAATCGCCGAGTCCTTTGTCGCGGCCGGGCCCCACGAGAAGGCGCCGAGGGCCGTGGCCGCCGCGGCGATCTGGGCGTCCGCGCTCCACCCGGCGTTGCTCTCCACGAGGGTGGACGTCCCGTCGGGGTTCGTGCGGAAGAGCTTCAGCTGCGGGTCGGCAAGCGTGCCCGCGACGCCGTATGGGGCGAGCGCGGGCCCCGATCCCCGCACAAGGAGCGGCTCCGAGCCGGCCGTTCCCGAGCCGCCCACGGTGAAGCCTGCGATCAGGATGTTGGCTCCGGTGCCGACCGTGGCGCGCGTCGAGATGTTCACCAGCCGCCCGATGTCATTCGTCGAGGCCAGCGAAACCGTTGCCGGGCTGCTCGTGACCGACCCGAGAGCATTCGTCGCGACGCAGGTGTAGGTTCCCACCGCGGCCGCGGCGTCGGCTATCAGGAGGGTAGGGCTTGTCGCCCCGGCGACCGGCGTCGATCCGTTGAGCATCCACTGGTAGGAGGATTCGACGCTGGACACCGCGTCCAGCGCCACGGTGCCGCCCGTCACCGTCACCGAGATCGGCTGCGTCGAGAACGTGGGGGCAATGCCTTTCACGACGATCGTGAACGGAAATGGCGACGATATGCCCTTGCCCGCGAACGGGCCCCCCGACTCCCCTCCCTTCCAGAATCCCTGCATGGTGAACATGTAGGTTCCCGCGACCGTCGGCGTCCCCTCGAGGATCGGGGTCGTCAGGGGATTGGCGTCCGTCGTCGCGTCGAGGTCCCCCCCGAACCCCGTCAGGCTTCCCCCGTTGGGCTGGAGGGTCGTCAGGGTGAGGCCGGGCGGGATCTGGCCCACGATCTTCCATGAGCCGATCGCGATCAGGTTCGCGATCGTGAAGGCGAGCGGCGTGATGGGGGTCCCGACGGTGGCGTAGAATGTGGGCAGGGGCCCGGTCGGATCGGGGGTCAGCGAGCTCGCGAGGAGCGTGGCGCCCGCCTGGGCGTCGATGGCGCCGAGCGCGGCGGCCGCCAGGGCCGCCGTCCTCAAGAGCTCGACGATGGGGGACGCCGCGGCGAGCTCCTCCGCGGCCGCGGCGCCGCGCAGGGCGGGTGCCCGCTGCAGGAGCGCGATCAGCGCCGGCGCGGACAGGTTCATCCATGCCCGGGCCCGCTGAACATGCGATCTCAGTGTCATGCCAAGATAGGCCTCGCGTGCTGGGGAGACACCTGGGCGCAGCCGCGCCTAGTTGCAGCCGCAGCCGCTTCCGCCGACCCCACGGCCCCCCGACGCGGCCTCGCGGGAGAAATAGACGTGCTCGGACATGGCGGCCCCCAGCGGGTCGCGGTCCGGGTTCATGGTGTCGTCGGCCAGGGCGCCCCGCTCCCACGGGCGCACGCGCACGGCCGTAGTCGTCGAGCAGCCGCTCTGCAGCGCGGCGCCGATCAAGAGGGCGGCGGCCAGGATGTACTTTGGGCTCGGTGTCTTCATGAGGAAGGGGGTGTCTCGTTCAGCAGCAGGGTGATCTCCCCGAGCAGCTCGCGCTCGGTCTTCTCGCCGTGGAATCCGGGATGCATGAAGCGGACCTTGCCGCTGCGGTCAATGACGTAGCTGGTCGGCATGGTGGGAACCTCGACCGCGCCGACCAGCCTGTGCCCGGCGTCGCGAAGCGTCGCGAAGGACGGCTTCAGCCTCGCCACGAACGCGGCGTAGTCTGAAGCGCTGTCGTCGACGCTGACGCCGACGATGACCAGCCCGCGGTCGGCGAACTGCGCCTGCAGGCGGGAATACGCGGGGAAGGAGGCCTTGCAGGGCGCGCACCAGGACGCCCAGAAATCGACAACGACGACCTTGCCTGACGTCACCGGCGCCTGGCCGCCGGCGGGCGCGGCCAGCGAGAGCGGCGGGAAGGAGCCGCCCGGCGCGACCTGCGCCCGGGCCCGCGCCGCCAGCATCGCGCAGGCTGCCAGCGCGACGAGCCGCAACCTTGATGGACCCGGGGTCACCATAGGAATTTCACCCCGATCGTTGAGATGCCCGCGGTCGGGTAGGCGCTCTGAGGCGTGACCCCGTCGCGGCCGCGCATCGCATAGCGCTCGTAGGACCCGTCGAGGCGCATCCAGTCCGACACCCTCCACGACGCCTTGAGTCCGCAGCTGACCGCGTCCTCCGCCGAAAGGCGGAAGTCCGCGCTGTAGTAGGGGGCCGTCCCCGTCGGTATGCGGGCGGGCGAGATCGACGTCGTGTTGATGTCGTAGGTGTAGAAGCGCGCCGCGTTCTGCGTGTAGTACCGGACCATGGGCTCCAGGGTCACCCTCGGGCCCAGGTGCTGGATCCACGACAGCTGCAGCGTGTGCGCCACGATGCCGTAGGTGTCCGTGTAGAGGCGGTAGCTGGCCTCGACGGCGCCTCGCAGCCCCGTGAACGCATGGTTCAGGGAGAGGTAGAGCGATTCCCTGCTGCGCGCGTTCGGGCTGTTCTCCGCGAACTCCTCCTGGAGGAATACGCTCGGAAGGATCTCCACCGCCTTCTCGACGATCTTGTAGGGCTCGGAGAGGTACCCGGTCGAGCGGCCCAGCGACACGTCGGCGGTCACGAATGTCGTGGGGCTGAGAAGCTGCGTGACGCCGAGGATGGCGTCGGCCGTGTGCTTGGGCAGGTAGCCCCTGTTGAAGATGACCTCGACGCGGTCGTCTGTACCCGCGACCCCCGCGCGCAGCGTCGTGTTCTTCTGGTTCAGGTCCACCAGCGTGTTGACCGACCAGCCCGTCGAGACGTAGTCGTCCTCGCGGCTCTGGGCGAAGCCCGCGTCGACATTGACGTTCCGGAACTGCTGGGCGTAGTCGCCGGACCAGGCCTTGCGCCGCGACTGTATCTCGGCGAGCGCGACCTGGTCGCTGCCCGGCTGGGACGGACGGCCCGTGGGGGTCGCGCCGGCCACGGCGTCGATCGTCCCCGAGAGCTGGAGGTGTCCGTTCGCCCCGACGTCCTGGTTCACCGAGCTGCTCTGCTCGACGACGGAGATCCGCCCGTCCTCCTCGCGGTAGTTCTCATATATGTAGCCGATGGAGTCCTCGGCCCTGGCCGAGGGCCGGGGGAGCGAGAGCGCCAGCGCCACCGCGAGGAGAGCGCAGGGCGCCGCCCGGCCCCCGGGGCGGGCGCCGTCGCCGCGCCGTGTCTGTCTGTGGAGGCGGCTCACGCGGTGGCGAAGGGAACGGGTCGCTGGGGCATGGGTTTGCCTTGTGAGTAAGCATTCCGGGCCCCCAGTGCACGGCTTTTTACCGGAATGTCCGCCCGCCCCGCGGCTCCCGCCCCGACGCCGAGTTCTACGGCTCCTGGGACTCTTGCATGCGCCGCGAGAGGTGCTCCTTCTCGATCTGGAGCGTCGCAAGCTCGCGCGCGCGCCGGAAGCTGGAAAACGCCCTCTCCCTATCCCCGGCCTCAAGCCAAAGGTGGCCCGTCACGGCGTGGAGGAGATGGTAGTTTTCCAGCGTCTCTCGGCCCGCCATCGCCCCTATCGCGCGCAGGCCGGCATCGGCGCCCTCGACCTTTGCCAGCGCCACCGCGCGGTTGAGGGCCACCAGGGGCGACGCGTCGTGCGCCAGGAGGTCGTCGTAGAGGCCCAGGATCTGCGGCCAGTCGGTCTCCGCGTCGCTTGGGGCAAGCGTGTGGCTCGCGGCGATGCCTACCTCAAGGTGGTACCGGCCCACGTCTGTGCCGTTCCCGGAGACGGCGAGGTGGGAGATGCCCAGCCGGATCTTCTCGCGGTCCCACTTGCCTCTGTCCTGGCGGGCCAGCGTCAGGATGAGTCCCCCCTCGTCCGTGCGCGAGGCGAGGCGGGCCGCGTTGAAATACATGAGCGCAAGCAGAGCGTGGGTGTCGGGCTGGTCCGCGAAGGGCTGCTCGGCGAGAAGCTCCGCCAGCCGGATGGCGTCCGCGCACAGCTCCTCCCGCAGGAGGGTGGGTCCCCCGGAGGCCTTGTAGCCCTCGTTGAAGAGGAGGTAGAGGACCTGCTGCACCGCGGCCAGCCGCGGGCCCAGCTCGCCCGAGCTGGGAAGGTCGGTCGTGACGCCCGCCTCGCGCAGGAACTGGCGGGCCCGGGTGAGGCGCTTGGCGACCGCGGCCTCGCTGGCGAGGAAGGCGGCGGCGACCTCGCGCTCGCCGAACCCGCACAGCACCCTGAGGGTCAGGGCCACCTGGGCGTCCTGCGGCAGCCCCGGATGGCAGCAGACGAACATCATTCGCAGCTGGCTGTCCTCGATCTCGTCCTCGAACTGCGGGCCGCCCGCATGCGCCGCGGAATCGATGCAGTCCTCGACCAGGGGGAGCAGCAGGGCCTGCTTTCCCTCCCACAGGCGCGAGCGCCGGGCCTGGTCGAGAGCGCGGTTTCTCGCCGTCTGCAGTATCCAGGCGGTCGGATTGGCGGGGACCCCCGTGAACGGCCACGCCTCCATGGCCTTCCCCAGAGCGTCCTGCACGACATCTTCGGCCAGGTGCAGGTGCTGCGGCCCGAACCGGCGGGTGAGGATGGCCACGAGGCGGCCCGACTCGCGCCGAAAGAGGTTGTCGACCACGGTGGCGACCGTGGTCGACGCGGCCTCCCGCGAGGGATCAGATGGGGGGGAGTTTCTCAATCTGGCGAACCTCGACGACGCCCTCGTTGTCGAGGCCGGGGCAACCCTTGGCGATCTCGACGGCCTGGGCGAGCGTGTCCGCCAGGACGATGATGTAGCCGCCGACCATCTCCTTGGCCTCCGCGTAGGGCCCGTCCGTGACCGATGCGCCCCGCGGCGAGCGGAGCACCTTGCCGGCGTCGTCCAGGCGGTCGCCGCCGACGTACTGGCCCTTGGCCTTCACGGCCTTCAGCCATGCCATCCATTTGCCGAAGATTTGCTGCATCTCCTCGGGCGTGGGGTCGGGGCCGGCCTGGGGATGGCGGAACAGGAGCAGGAACTGTGATTTTTCTGTGTTGGACATGTTATGTGTGGGTTCAAAGAGATGACGAGCGAACCGCGCATCGCGGGACAAACATTTTGGAATTCTGTCATCCGCTGCCGAATCCCTGGATCCCGGCTGGCGGCCAACGGGATGCAAAAACGGTCTGGCCTCGGCCGCGATCCCATTCGATCCTCGGGCGCCCAATCGTGTCCACGCAAACCGGAGTTCCCTGGGGTTGGCGAACCGTCTGGCTCGACATCCTGGCCTTTGCCCTGTGGCTGACGCTCGCCTGGCAGCTCGAGTGGCGCACGACGGACCTGGTGTGGAGCCTGTGGCTGTCGAGCTTGCTCGTCGGCTACGCGATGATCTTCTGGTCGATCTTCGGCCCGGTCCTGCGCATCCTCACGGCGGGGATGGGCCGCGGGGCGCCCGTCGTCCAGGAGGCGGCCCTCTCGGCCGTGGTCCTGACCGGCGGACTCTTCGTGCTGATGTTCTTCACGGTCCACTTCGGCGGGTTCCATTACGTCCACTCGATGTTCCTGAACCATTTCTTCCCCGTGACCCCGGGACTTAAGTTCCCCTCGAGGGCGGCGTACTTCGCCATCTTCCGCAAGTACTGGCTCTTCGTCCTGCTGGCGGGCCTGTCCGAGCGCCACGCGTTTCGCTCCTGGTCCGGTGCCGATTCGAAGGCCCGGGGGTCCGCCCCGGGGGGCGCCGACGCGATGGGCATGGCCGAGCCCTACAGGAATGTCATCCGCATGCACCTGCTCATCTTCTTCTTTTTCTTCGCGAAGATCGTGCACCTCGAGAACGCGTGGGTGTACATCGTCGTGTACGCGGTTTATTTTTTCCCCTGGCGCGTCCTGCGCGGGCCCCAGCCCGCCGCCGCGGCGCAGGCATAGCGAGGCGGGTCTCCCGGGCCGCCTTTGCCCGTCACCTCACGACCCACATGACGACACAGTGGGCCGGCACGGTCGCCCTCATGCCCTCGTCCGCCGGTTCCACGCCGGCGTGCGCCCACAGGTCGCGCCCAGAGGACGGCCTGCCGGAAAGCCCGGCCTCGGCCCACGTGAACGACGCGGCAGCCTGGGCCTCGCCCCGGTTGAAGATTCCGAGCGCCGTGGCCCCGCCCGCGAGGGGCCTGGCCCAAAGCTCCATGCCGTCCCTCGCCGCGAGGCGGATCCCCTGGCGCCCCAGGGCATCCTGGTCGACCGCGATGACCTCGCGGTTGGTCAGGATGTCGCGGGTCTCGGCCGACATCGTGCGCAGGTCGTTGCCCGCGATCAGCGGCGCGGCGAGCAGGCACCAGAGGCTCAGGTGGGTCCTGTACTCCGCTGCGCTCATGCCGCCGTTGCCGATTTCCAGCATGTCCGGGTCGTTCCAGTGCCCCGGCCCCGCGTACTTCGCCAGGCTCGGCTGCTCGAAGCCGACCAGGGACATCTTTTTCCACGTGTCCTGGATGTCGCTTGCGGTGCGCCAGAGGTTTGCGCCGGCGGCGGCGCCCCACGTCGCCGACTGCGACGCGATGCTGGCCCCGAGGCTGAAGACCATAGGGCGCCCGCATCTCCCGAGAATCTCCCCCATCTTCTGGTAAACCTGCCTCGACTGCGGCACCGAGTACAGGTTTCCGGCGCTGCACCAGTCGTACTTCAGGTAGTCGACGCCCCAGGCCGCAAAGGTCCTGGCGTCCTGCTCCTCGTGCCCGTAGCTCCCGACGTAGCCGTCGCACGTCACCGGGCCTGGGCCGGTGTAGAGCCCGAACTTGAGCCCCTTGGCGTGCACGTAGTCCGCGAGCGCCTTCATGTCGGGGAATTTCCTGTTCGGCACGATGTTTCCCTGGGCGTCGCGGCCGCCTTCCCATGTGTCGTCGATGTTCACATAGACGTACCCCGCGGCCGCCATGCCCGAGCTGACCATGGCGTCCGCGGTCTCGCGGATGACCCTGTCATCGACCGCCTCGGCGAAGTGATTCCAGCTGTTCCAGCCCATGGGCGGTGTCCGCGCCAGCCCGTTGTCGGGAAGGTCTCGGACCGCGGGAATCGGCAGGACGCCGCTGGGCCGAAGGCTTTCCTCGGGGATGGGGACGGCGAGCACGTTCTCCGTCCCGCCGTCGCCGCGGGTGATGACCACCCTGAGGTTCGCCCCCTCGGGCCGCACGCGGAAATTCCAGCCCCACTCCATCCCGAAGAGGATGTCCTTGCCCTCCGCGTGCACCCCCTCGATCGGGATGTCGTGCGAGCCGTTGGGATAGACGCGCCCGGTCAGGCGCTCGCCCTCCTGGTGAAGCACGAGGAATGTCTGGACGGTGACGCCGAAGGGCTTCGGCACGTCGATTCGCCATGCCCCGGTCAGCCCCGGGTAGGCCGGGGCGCCGAGGACCCCGAGTGGCCGCAGGGCCAGCAACAGGACGAGCAAGCGTAGGAGCGCGGGCAGCCAGGGAAGGGGTCGGGATGGGGAGTCCATGATGGAGCGGGCGGCTTGGGGGGATTCCATCCGGTTTTCTATTTGACCGCCAGAAGTAACCGAACAGTTTAGTCGGGGCCGGCTCGGCGATGAAGTTCATCGCTGAAGCTCAGGGTTGTCAGCATTCCCTTTGCGGCTTGAGACGGCAGCCATTTAATCCCGAAGGAAGGCAACCATGAGCATGCACATCACTCTCCGAAAAACGGCGGCCGTCACGGCGCTCGCGCTCTCTCTGGCGGGGCTGGCGACTCAGTCGCTGCACGCGGAGGTTGTAACGCCGCGCAAGGCCGAGACCCCGACGGAGCTCCGGCGCGACCGCCTTCCGAGGAAGATCCTCGTGGGGACCGAGATCACCGGCTACGACCTCATTGAGAAATACTCGCTGGAGCAGCGGCTCCAGAGCATGGACCAGTACGTCGACGCGATGGAGCTGCAGGCCAAGATCAAGTACCCGGGCAAGGGCCTGGACCTCGTGCTTTTCGGGGAGTACTTCATGGCCAACGGCAAGGAGGCTCTGGCGCAGAACGCCATCCGCCTCGACGAGGTCGTCCCTCGGATATCCGCCTGCGCCAAGCGCCACGGCTGCTACCTTGTCGTGCCGCTCGTCCTCCGGGAGGACGGGCCCGTCGAGCGCTACTCGAACGCCGCGCTGCTGATGGGCCGCGATGGGAAGGTGGCCGGCATCTACCGGAAGGTCCACCCCACCACCGACCTGCAGTACGTTCTCCTGGAGGGGGGCATGACGCCAGGAAGCGACTTCCCCGTGTTCGACTGCGACTTCGGGCGCGTGGGCATCCAGATCTGCTTCGACATCGTCTATCCGGACGGATGGGACTCCCTGGCCAAGCAGGGCGCCGAGCTCGTCCTGTTTCCGTCGGAGACCCCGCAGACCATCCGCCCCTCGAACTATGCGCTCCAGAATCGGTATTACATCGTGAGCGCCTGCCCGAGGAACCACTCGTCGGTCTACAACCCGATCGGCATGATCGAGGCCGAGGCCCCCGAGGGGGGCGTCCTGGTGCACCAGATCGACCTGTCGTACGAGATCGCGGGCTGGGACCCCGGCTGGGACAACGGCGATGCACTCAAGAAGAAGTTCGGGGACAGGGTGGGCTTCACCTATTACTTCGGAGAGGACTGCGGGATCTACTGGTCCAACGACCCCAAGGTCTCGATCGGGGACCTGATGCGTGACTACGGTTTCCCCGAGCCGAGCGATGACTACGTGAAGGAGCGGATCCTGGAGGACAAAATCAGGGGCGGCCCTCCGAAGCTCCCATGACGCCCGGCCTGTGGATTCGGCCCCGGGGGTTGGCCCCGAAAGGTCGCGGCGTGCTGCTGGGCCTGTTCGCGGTCGCGGCCCTCGCGCGCGGCCTCGCAGCCGACGCGTCGCCGCCCTTTGACGTCGCCGCGCACTACACCAAGCACGAGTACCGCATCCCCATGCGCGACGGCGTGCACCTGTTCACCTCCGTCTACACGCCCAAGGACGCGTCGAAGCCCTATCCCCTTTTCCTGACGCGCACCCCCTACAGCGTCGGGCCGTACGGCGAGGACGCCTATCCCGAGAAGCTGGGGCCGTCGCGGGAGTTCGACGAGGCGGGCTACATCTTCGTTTTCCAGGATGTCCGGGGCCGTTGGCAGTCCGAGGGGGCCTTCGACCTCGTGACGCCGGAGGCCGACACGCACACGGGCCTCCAGACGGACGAGAGCACCGACGCCTACGACACCATCGAGTGGCTGCTCCACAATGTGCCGAACAACAACGGCAGGGTGGGCGTCTGCGGGACCTCCTATAACGGCTATTACTCCACGGCGGCGATTGTCGACTCCCACCCGGCGATAAGGGCGTGCTCCTCCCAGGCCCCGGTCACCGATTTTTACATGGGCGACGACTGGTACCACAACGGGGCGTTCATGCTGGACGCCGCCTTCGACTTCTTCGTGGGCTTCAGGAAGCTGGCGAACCCGCTGCTGCCCCCGAAGTCGGGTGAGGCGTTCACCTATGGCACGACCGATTCCTACGACTACTTCCTTCGGGCCGGCTCGCTGTCCAACCTGGACGCGACGTACCTGAAGCACGCATCGGCGTATTTCTCCGAGGTGATTTCGCACCCGAACTACGACGCGTTCTGGCAGGCGCGCGACATCTCGCGCCACCTCCACAATGTCCACTGCGCCGTCCTCAACGTGGGGGGCCTCTTTGACGCCGAGGACATCTCGGGGCCGATGAGGACCTTCCACGCGATCGACCGCATGAGCCCGGAAGCGACGAACCTGCTGGTGGAGGGTCCCTGGGTCCACGGGGGCTGGAACCGTCCGGGTACCGGGATCGGAAACGTCCATTTCGCGTCCAGGACGGGCGACTTCTTCCGCACTCAGATCCAGTTCCCGTTCTTCGAGCACTACCTCAAGGACGCCGCCGACCCCCAGCTGCCCAAGGCCTACGTGTTCGAGACCGGCGCCAACGTCTGGAGGAGATACGACAGCTGGCCGCCGAGGGACGTCCAGTCGAGGACGCTCTTTTTCCAGGCGTCCGGGGGCCTCGCCTTTGACAAGCCGGCCAAGGCCGAGGAGGCGGGCTTCGACGAGTATGTGAGCGACCCCGCCCATCCCGTGCCGCCCGTGGGGTATGCCTACGGCCCGGTCGAGGGCAGCAACGGTCCCAAGGTTCCCAAGGAGTACATGGTCTCGGACCAGAGGTTCGCGGCCAAGCGGCCCGACGTCCTGGTGTACGAGACAACGCCGCTCGAGAAGGACGTCACCGTCGCCGGACCGGTCCTGCCGAGGCTGTTCGTCAGCACCTCGGGCACGGATTCCGACTGGATCGTGAAGCTGATCGACGTGTACCCCGCGGATTTCAAGGTCGACGCGGCCGACAAGGCGCCGCCGGACGTCGCGATGCCGGCCGTGGTCATGGGCGGCTACGAGCAGCTCGTCCGGGGAGAGCCCATGCGCGGGAAGTTCCGCAACGGCTTCGACCGCCCGGAGGCCTTCACCCCGGGCAAGGTGGTGGAGGTCGACTTCTCCATGCCCGACATCAACCACACCTTCCGCGCGGGCCACCGCATCATGGTGCAGGTGCAGAGCAGCTGGTTTCCCCTCACCGATCGCAATCCGCAGACGTTCACGGATATTCCCAACGCCAAGCCGGAGCAGTTCCAGAAGGCGACCGAGCGGGTCTACCGCTCGGCGGAGGCGCCCTCCGGGATAGAGATCGGTACGGTCGCTTCCCGCTAGGAGCGCATCGGCCCGGGCCTACACTTTCTCGCCGCAGACGAGGAACTGCTTGCCGAAGAGCACCCAGAGGAGGGGAAAGGCCAGGTAGAGGCGCACGAACGCCGGCGGATACTGGATCCGGTTGACCATCGAGTAGGGCAGGAACCTCGGGATCGACCGCGTGACCCTGAATCCATTGTTCAGCAGGGCCTCGCCCATCGACATCTCGGTGAGGCAGAGGAAATGGTCCCAGAAGTCCCAGTAGGCGCCCTGCACGTACTTGATGTTCGGCCCGAGGGCGATGAGGCGGCCTCCCGGCTTCAGGCAGCGGTGCGCCTCCACGAGCGTCCTGCGCAGCGCGAGCTTGTCGGGAAGGTGCTCGAAGAAGTTGCTCGTGAAGACGACGTCGAGCGAGGCGTCCGGGATTTCCCAGCGGAGGGAGCAGTCCTGCTGCAGGAACGTCACGTCCTTTGCCAGGTTCTCCCTTGAGAGCGGGTTCAGGTCCATGCCGAACTTTTTCCCGCACCGGATATTGTTGATGAACTCCCCGTAGCCGCAGCCGAGGTCGAGCACGGCTGCCTCAGGCGGGATGAGGGCCTGGAAGTACGCGGAGGTCAGGATGCTCCACACCTCCTGGCGATAGTGCAGCATCGACGTGAATCGGTGCGCGTAGATCGCCTGGAGTTCGGCGGGGTCCCTGAAGCTTTCGCTCATATGTGGCGTGTCGATCCATTAAGGAGATTCACGCCCAGTGCAAGCACCCCAAATTCCTCCCAGTCATTGTGTTCGCATGCAAAGGGCCTGAGGGCACGTGCGCCCGCCGCGCATCACAGCCGCCTCAGGGCCAGCCCACATCGAGGGACGCCAACCCGTGGAAGTGGTATGTGTCCCGGTAGGTCGGCCGGCCCTTAAGGAAGATACCAGGGAGCCTCTCGAAGAGGATCGGCAGCGCGATTTGCAGCTCAAGCCGGGCGAGCGGGGCGCCCAGGCAGAAATGGATGCCCCCGCCAAAGGAGGCGTGGGCCGAGGCGGCGCCCTGCACGGGCCTCGCGGGATCGAACACGCCGGCCCTCGCATAGCGGCTGGGGTCGCGGTTGGCGGCCCCGTAGAGGAGGGCGATCTCCGCGCCGCGCCCGAGCCTGACGCCGGCGACCTCGACGTCCTCCTGCGCGAACCGGTTGAACATGTGGAGCGGGGGGTCATACCGGAGGCATTCCTCGACCGTGGCCTCCGTGGCGGCCTCGCCCGAGAAGGCGGCCCGGACGTCCGTGCCCTGCTCGAGGATCGTCTTCACCGCGTTTCCGATTGAGTGGACCGTTCCCTCGTGGCCCGCGTTCAGGAGCAGGATGCATGTCGCGATCATCTCGTCCTCCGAAAGCCTCTCGCCGGTCGCCTCCACGGCCAGCAGGTGGCTGATGAGGTCGTCGGCCGGCCGCAGCCGACGCTCGGCGAAGTACCGCCTCAGGAAACCGGAAAACTCCCGGGTCGCGGTCTCGGCCAGGTCCTCCATCGCGCGGGTCCGGCCCAACTGGAACACGCCGACCATCCGGTGCGACCACTCGACGAGCTGCGACGACATCTCGGTCGGCACGCCGAGGAGCTCGGCGATGACGACGACGGGAATCGGCGTGGCGTAGGCGGTGATGAGTTCGGCTCGGTGATCGGGCTTCATCCGGTCGATCAGCCCGTGGGCCAGCGCGGTGATCCGAGGCCTCAGCCTCTCGATGTTCCGGGCGACGAAGGCGCGGTTCACGAGCGTCCGGAGCCGGGTGTGGACGGGGGGCTCCCGCTCAAGCATGGAATCCCGGTTGACGGCATGGAAGGCCGCGAGGTGGCCAGGAACGGGTCGGGGAGGCTGCGCCTCCTCTCCGGGCAAGGGCAGCAGCTCCCGGCCGAACCGCCTGTCGCGCAGGATCGCCCCGACGTCCGCGGCATTCATGAAGCACCAGACGCGATGCTCCTCCCAATAGAAGGCGGGAACGACCGCCCTTATCCGCTCATAGGTGGAGTAGGGGTCGTTATAGAACTCCGGGTGGGTGGAATCGATGGAGACCGAGCGCCGGCCGGCGTCGATCCTCAGCCAGGGCGAGTCATTCGCGTGCATGCTTGGGGACGCCGCAGTGAGGCCGCCATCCTGTTTTCACGCCGATCGATCAGACGACCCCTTTGGCCTTCAACAACTGGCTTAGTTCGGCCTGATCCGCGGTTCCCTTGATGGTGTTCAGGTGGCCCAGGATCGCCATGCGGTCACCCGGCCCACAGCTTGAAATCTCAATCATCCAGTCCTCCGTCTTCGGCGCCACGGCAATCACCTCGTCAGACCAGGCGACGACCTCGGAAGCCTCCACGAAACCCTTGGTGATTCCCTGAATGTAATACTCCGCCTTGGTCCGGTAGTTCATCCGGCATGTAAGCCAGATCGCCGGCGATGTGCCAAGTGCTATTGGCCGGCGAACGCGTTGAACCCGAAGAGTCAGTTGTTGGCTTCGCGAAGGGTAGAGGTCTGGGGAACCCCGGCGGGGCGAAGCCGAAACAGCGCCGTCATCCAGCGCACCCACATCGGCTGCATGAAGCGTTCGAGGAAGACCGCGACCGCCGCGCAAAGGCTCCCATAGATCACAAGGCGAAGCAAAAAAGTGGCCGTGCTGCCCGAGGGAAGGCCGGGGCACCGGTAAACGAGGCGCATGAGGGGGTACGCCGTGGCATAGAGGGCGTAGGACACGAGGCCCACCGGCGCCAGCGCCGCAAACGGCCGCGGGGCGGGCCTCCAATTACGTGCGAGGATGCAAAGGCAAAGGACGGCCGCCTCGAGCAGGTCCATGGAGGAAAGCTCGCCGAGCCCGTATTTGAGGGGAAGCACGCAGAGCCCGAGAACGATCGCGAGGGCGCCCAGGCGCCCCTGCAGCGACGGCGCGCGCCGGGTCACCGCGAGGACGATCAGGACGCTTCCGAGCAGGGCGTCGATGTGGAACCGGTCCGGATCGAGCCCGCGGAGAAGCGGCGCCGCGCCCGCGAGAAAGGTGTGGACCGGCTCCAGGCGCCAGATCGCAAACGCCGCGCAGACGGCCGCAGGCCACGCGCTGCGGGCATCCCCGGGCGCCGGCCTGGCATTCCACGCAATGCACAGGCCGCAGAGCCAGTAGACGAAATACGCCGCGTAGCGCGAAAAGATCGCAGGGAACCCGAGCACGTCTGCCATGGCGACCAGGATCGTGACCCCGAAGACCCCAAGCATCCGCGGAGCGAACCTCCAGACGAGGATGAACAGGGCATAGTAGAGCATCTCGAACGACAGGCTCCACAGGGGCGGATCGTCGTAGAGGACGGCCACCCGCAGTCCGAAGGGGTAGGGCAGGGAATTCTGCAGGAAGAGCAGGTTGCCCCCGACGTCCCAGAGGCTGTTTCGCCTGAAAAGGAGCCGAGTGACGAGGACGGCCGTCCACGCAATGGGGACGATCCGAAGGAGCCGGCGGGAGCAGTAGTGACGAATCGCCGCGCCCGTGGGCGCCCCGCGGGACGTCATCCCGATGACGTAGCCCGAAATCACGAAGAACACGAACACGGCCTGCGGCCCGAAGTCGATATGGAGCCGGTCGCAGGAGTAGCCGGGGTCCAGGACGGGAGCCATGAAGGTCGCATGGCCGAAGATGACGAGCAGGGCGCACAGGCCGCGGAGCCCCTCGACCGCCATGTCCCGATTATTCCGCTCAGTCATGGATGGGGTGTTTCTGGAGCGGAAATGGGATGGCCAACGGGACTCGAAAGCGCAAAACGCACCTGTGTAAGTACCTCCAGCTCCATCGAGTGCAACAAATCCCGCCGCGAGCGGAAGGCATGTGCATTTTCGTAGAGGTACCTGCGTGCGGCCCGGTGGCGACTTAATGTCGCCCCCGAATTTCCTCCTGGGGGCCTTGGTGAGGAACCACTTTGAAGAACGCTGTTCTAGTAACTGTATTCATGACTGCCACCGACGAGATCATAGACGCGGAACTCGATCTGGCTTACCTGAAGCTTCTCGAGGCTCGGTTAGGCAGGGCGCAGGACCTTTTCATCCTCTTGCGACCGCCCGCAGACGACCCGGAATAGGTGGTATTCGAGCCGGGTGTCTCCAGCGGAGGGTTGGATGATCTTGGCGAGGTCCATTTGGAGATGCTCCGCGTCTATTTCCTTCACGAGGCGGTCCCGCTCTCGGGAATCGGGATCACAATCAGGGTAGGGCCCCCGGGCGACGCGGCTTTCTGACGTCTCACATTCGGCATACAGTCGCAAAATAAACCCGAATGACGCCAACTTTGGCGTGGGTCTCGGTCATGGCGCCGGGGTCGGCTTCGGTCGTGGTGTCGGCACCCGTGTAACTAATCGTTTACGATTGATCATCGCCCATAAAGCCACAGCAATAGACCCCGAATCACGGCAAGGATTGGATCGGCGGCGCGGCAACCGACTTTATTTTTTCCCACCATCGGCGACAGACATCCACGGCGCGTGGGGTGAGCATCTAAAATGTCACGAAAGGGCGGAAAGCCCATCAAATCAAAGACGACATGAACATCAAGGCCCCACGGAAAAGTCCCAGCACAACATGCGCCGTCCTGCTCGTGGCGCTCATCACCCTTGGTTCCGGCTTGCCCTTGGCGCGGCTGCGCGCGGCACCATCCAAGGATTCTGGCGAGGGGTTCCCGACCTATCCGCTCAAGGTCAGCGAGAACCGGCGATATCTGGTCGATCAGAACAACATCCCGTTTCTGATTGTTGGCGACGTTCCCCAGGCCATGATCGGGATGATCACCCCGGCGGACGCGGCGAGCTTTCTCGACGATCGCCAGGCGCACGGCTTCAATACGATGTGGATCGATGTGCTGGTTGCCGGCCCCTATTACTCCGAGAGCCGTGAGGACGGCGGCTCCTTGGACGGCGTCCTCCCCTTCACGGGCTATCTGCCCGGCGGGAACGACCTCGCCCATTACGACATCACAAAGCCCAATGACGCGTACTTCGCCCAAGTCGACCAGGTGGTCACGCTTGCGGCGAAACACGGCATGGTGGTCTTCCTCTCTCCCATAGAGACCGGCCAGTGGCTCCCGACCCTTCGGAACAACGGCCCCGCCGCCGCCCGAACCTACGGCCAGTTTCTGGGCACCCGCTACCGGCGATTCGACAACATCGTCTGGCTGCACGGCAATGACTTCAGCTCCTGGGGCACTCCCGGCGACGACGCCGTGGTCCGGGGCGTGGCGGAGGGCATAAAGTCCGTTGACACCCGCCACCTTCAGACCGCCGAGATGAATGTCTGGACGAGCTCCACCTTCGATGACCCGACATGGGTGCCCATCGCCTCCATCAACAGCACCTACACTTACTCGCCGACCTACCTGCAGATGTGGCACAGCTACAATCAGACGCCCACGGCGCCGACCCTCCTGCTCGAGGCGGAATACGACCTGGTCCAAAACGGTAAGCCGATCGACTACGGGACGCCTGCGGTTCTAAGGCGTCAGGAGTATTGGGACATGCTGAGCGGGGGCAAGGGGCAGCTCTACGGCAACGGCTACACGGACCTCTTCATGTCCGGATGGAAGAACTACGTCGACACCGTGGGCGTGACGCAGCTCATGCTCTGGCACGAATTCTTCTCGTCCCTTCCGTGGCAGGACCTCGTGCCGGACCAGGACCATACGGTGGTCACAGCCGGGTTCGGTAGTCCCGGGGATCTGCAGACCCGGCCCAGCAAGAGCGACTTCTGCACGGCCTCCAGGACACCGGACGGCGCCTATGTGATCGCCTATATGCCCACCGCGCGGGAGGTCACCGTCAACTTGGGAAGCCTGAGTCGGCCGGCGAACGCCAAGTGGTTTGACCCCACGAACGGAACCTACACGACCGTTCCCGGAGGCCCTTTCGAGAACAAGGGGACAATGCAATTCGCGCCGCCGCGGTGTAGCCACGATGACGGTGCCAGCGACTGGGTCCTTCTGTTGGATGCGTCACATTCGGCTCCGTAGCCCGCAGCCCTCAGGCCTCAGAGTAGATCCGTCAAGATGGGGCGGCCAACGGGACTCGAACCGCCAACCTTTACCGAAGCCAAGTCGTTAGAAAACGCGGACTTGGTTGAATGTAAGTTTCTTGGAACTGGAAATAAGAAGCAGGTAGAAGCAGCTGGAGAAAGGAAAAAACAGGGTGTTGGGCAACTTTCGGGCAGCCTACTTCGCCAGACATTACGATGGTCCGAGGCTAATGACAGCGCGCCATTGCCTTGCCAGGGGAGGTGACTAGCGTAGGCTTCGATCATGAGCACCTTACAGGAAATTGAGGCCGCCGCCCTTCGACTTCCGCAGAAGGATCGGTTGCACCTTGCCGACAGGATTCTTGGGAGTTTGCCACCACCGCCGCAGGCTGTCGAACCCGATGAGATTTTGGCCGAGGCTATCCGCCGTGATGCCGACCTTGAAAATGGGCAGGTTCGTCCACTGACGGAGGAGGCCTTTTGGGCAGGAGTGCGCCGCCGGAGCGCGTGAGGATCGAATTTCATCCATCAGTTCAGCGGGATTTCAACCAGGCTCTGGACTACTACGAGGCGGAGGG
>Ga0265318_10000705_pt1 | contig 22459 bp, 14 predicted proteins | sample 4821metaG_FD_192431 | JGI IMG/M metagenome (GOLD analysis project Ga0265318, IMG submission 192431) | Rhizosphere microbial communities from Carex aquatilis grown in University of Washington, Seatle, WA, United States - 4-8-21 metaG | ecosystem: Host-associated > Plants > Roots > Rhizosphere >... | reverse complement strand
TTCAGCTTCGGCTTGGTCGGGAAATAGAAGCCGACGGCGATGGTGACGAGCTGATTGAATTGGAACGTCTCGTCAGAGCTGTTGATCTGTCCGTCGGGGAAGTTTCCGCCAGGCCCCGATCCGCGGCTGTCGAACCCGGCGCGGTTCCAGGAAAACGGAAGCGCCCGATACTCGACCCCCAACGACCAGAAGTTACCCGGATAGAACGTGAAGCCGACTCCAAACGTCGGCGCGACCTTCACGGTGGAATTGAGCGTGAACGAATGCGGATCCGAGCAAGGGAGGCTCGCGTTTCCGCCACCGGTCAACGCACCGCAGTCTTGGCGCTCTTGGATTCCGACGAAACCGACGCCGGCAGCGGCATAGAAGTCGGCGTCGACGAAGATCTTATTGAAGATTGCGAGCTTGCCGCGGAACGGCGTGAACGTAAGCTGGGGCGCCAACACGTACTGAATCTTCGCGGTTTGATTCGCGAACGGAGCCACGCCGAAGCTGTTGGGGTTCGTGCCGGTGTGATTGACGTTGTTCGCCGTCTCCGCGTCGCGCGGTGCGGGCAGGCTGTCGATGTGATCGGTCAGATCGGTCGTCAGGCTTACCGCGCCGTACGCGCCCCAGGCGCCCACCGCCAGCCAATCGGTGATGTTGTATTCGAGCCGTGCGCCCACGAGGATCGTTCGCCGATACTCGTCGAGCAGGGTGAACGACACGGCGGGCGCGAGCTCGAGGCGCCCCTCTCGATAGAGTCGCAGATGGCGCGTCGCCGGCGCACCCTTCAGGGGCCCGGTGAGCTGAATCTCCTGCGCACGTGCCGCCCCCGCAGCCGTCAGCAGACCAGCCCCGGCAATCGCCGCCAAAAGGGCTCTGAGGAAACGCCGCTTCATCGTCGTCCTCGTCTCCGTTCTCACTTGGGCAACCGATACTCGAAGGAGGTCGGCAAGAACAAGGAGAGGCCGACTTGCAACTGAACGTCGTTCGTCAGGTGCGTCTGGTTGTCGTACCACGTAGCCGGGTTGGTCGGCTGAGTCGTTGAAATGTTCAATGCCTCGATCTTCTCGGAGTAAATGAGATCGCGCACTTCGACGGTCGCCGCCAGCCAGCGGTTGAAGAAGATCCGGAACCCGATCCCCACGTCGAAATTGACGAGGGTGTTCCAATTCGGAAAGCTTCGGTTGTCCGGATCGATGATGGGGATCGGCTTGGTCCGAATCACCCCGACCCCGCCTTCGATGTACGCGTCGTAGTGAAAGATGAAATCGCCGAATCCCGCGAACTTTCCGTACATTGGCACGTACGTAAAGTTGAGATCCGCGCTCATTTGGTAATTGTTGAGTGGCACCGCAACGTGCGCTTCGCGCCGGTTCTGGAAGTTGAAGTCTTGATCGGCGTTCAACCCGTCATACCAGTTTCCGTTGACGCCGACTGCCAGCACTTGCGTGATGTAGTAATTGAGCGCGAGCCCCGGGGCGTCGTGGCTGACGAACTGATCGTTCAGAGTGACCGCGAAGTACGGCATGATCTCGAGGCGCTGAGCCTTGATGACGTATTGCTGCTGTACCGCATAGATCTCGCGGCTCCGAATCTCCTTCTTTGCCTCGACCTCCAGGTTGAACTCCTTTTGGGCCTGGCATTGCGGCGCATCGGGCGTGATCTGGCAGATATCCATGCCACCGTTGACTGGCGGCGGCGGCGTTCCGGCAGCTTCCGGGGGCGCTGGCTCACCAGAAGGCGCCGGACTCGGACTTGCCGGCTGGTCACTATCCATGTCGACGGGCGCACTCCCGGTCGCGGGAGCATCACCACCTTTGGTGGGCTTCTTCTTTTGCGCGTACGCGGCTTGCGGCACCAGCACGAGGGCTGCCGCGAGTAGAAGCCACCTGCGAGCCTGCTTCATCGCTAACCCTTCCGAATCCTTCGAGGCGTTGACGACGCGTCGTGGCTAAAGCTTCAAAACTGCTGGTGAATCAGGCTAACGGCAAAAGTGAGCGCGGACTATATCATGCGCAATTTCGGCTAAGCAACGGGATTCGAGAACTTCTTTCGTCGTCGTTTGGGGCCCGGCTGCCCCGTCGGGAAAGCCGCGACGCCTCGTATAAGTCCCCCCCGAAATGCCACTCGACTGCGCGATCTGCATATGGTCGGTCGTTGGCTCTCCCGTCGCCCTGATTAGGCGGCGGCGACCTCCTCGTCACCTTTTCCGAACAATGCCTCGACGAAGTCTTCGGCGTCGAACTCGCGCAAGTCTTCGGCACGCTCGCCCAGGCCAATATACCGGACCGGCACCTTAAGCTCGTCGCAGATGCCGAGCACGATGCCGCCCTTTGCCGTGCCGTCCAGTTTCGTGAGCACGATGCCGGTCAGGCCCAATGCATCCTTGAACATTGCGGCCTGAGTCAAGGCATTCTGACCTGTGGTCGCATCGAGGACGAGGAGTGTCTCGTGAGGCGCGCCCTCCATGGCCTTGGCGATCGTCTTGGCGACTTTCTTGATTTCATCCATGAGCGGGACCTTCGTATGAAGCCGTCCGGCAGTATCGACCAGGAGCAAATCGGCACCGCGGCTCCGGGCAACGTTGGTCGCGTCGAATGCGACCGCCCCAGGATCGGCCGCCTCTTTGCCCTTGACGACGGTTGCTCCGACGCGCTTGCCCCATACCTCGAGCTGCTGGACGGCCGCCGCTCGGAACGTATCGCCCGCGGCCAACACCACGCTCTTGCCCGAGCTGACGTAGCGAGTGGCAAGCTTTCCGATGGTCGTGGTTTTGCCCACGCCGTTGACCCCTACCATCAGGACGACCGTCGGATTGGACGTAATGCGAATCGGGCCCCCGCCGATCGACAAGATGCGCCTCGCTTCCACGCGCAGTGCGGCCCAAACGGCCTCGGGGTCGCGCAAGCGATCACGCTCGACGGACTCGCGCAGTCGCTGGAGGATCGCTGTGGTCGTTTTCGGTCCGACATCGCAGGCGAGCATCACTTCCTCGACTTGCTCGAGGAGGGCGGGATCGATCTCTTTCGATCCGCGGAAAAGTGCGCTCAACTTGGCCACGAAGCCCCCGCGGATGGCGGCAAGACCCCTTCGCAGACCGGCGATGTCGCGGTGCGCGGCGGCAGGCGGTGCATCGGGCGCGGCCGTGGGCGCGGCAGCGGCCGGCGTCGATTCGATGATCGACTCCGGAGCCACCTCGACCGAGTGGGGCGACGGTTGTGTCGGTGCCGGTCGAGCCGATTCGCGCGGGCTCGGCGGAGCCGGTGTGGACGCGACTCTCGGGGGCTGGAGCGGGCGCGGGAGGTTGGGCTGCGGGGGTTGGAGCTGCTGGGCGACCCCCGACTGGCCGCGTGCGAGGAACAACGTAACCGCCGCCACCACGACAATGAGCGCGACGATGATGGCGACGATGGTCATGCGCTTTCCGGAGGTGCCGCGGCGGGGGGCGACTATAAGGACCCCGGGCGAGCCCCGTCAACGTCGTCAGCATCGCCGACACCCCTTCCTTTAAGAAGGCCCCCTCGGGAGGTTGGGAGGTGCAAGGCAGTCCACTTCGGCCTGGGTGCGCTTGTCGACGACCGAGGCCCCGAACGCGGCCTGCTCAACCGCGCTTGCCCACCGTGCGACGCCTGCGTTTGACCCCGCGGCGCGCTGCACGTGGCCCGGGGAGGGGTCCGGCGCAACCACGTACGGTGCGCCTTGACTGCGCGCCCATGCCACCAACCGATCGAGGAGTGCCCGCCTCCGCGAAGCAAGGGCCACCGCCAGCTCGCCAGGCGGCGGTAGGGCGTTTCGAAGCATGGCGTGTAGAGGCCCCTCGGCCACCAGCTCGTCGCCCGGCCGCACGTCGATGGGAGGCAGCGCGAACCGGCCGCTCGCGTCGGAGGTGGTCTCCACAACGACATCCACCCGATCGAATCCGCGCCGTTCGACCGCGACGCGAGCCCGAGCGACGGCGGCTCCGTCGTGCGCGTCCCCGATGACTCCGGTCCATCCGTGGGATTTCGCCCCGGACTGCACGAGAGAAACGCCCTCTCCCACGGGGGGCCGAGCGGGTGGTCGTGTCGAGCTGCGCTGGCTGTGCCGCCGCAGCGGGACACGGGCGAGCGCCATCCAAACGACGACGACCACCGCCGCGAGTACGAGCGGCATCCGCTTCCACGGGCTGGGGCCTTGCACCGGTTGTCCCAGCACGAGGTCACTCGCCGGCTGCCACCACGGGGCGTTCGAGACATAGCGGAAAGCCAGTGGAATTTCCTCGGCAGCGACGTTCGCGGTGTCGTCCGCGCCAGGCATGTCGAACGCGATGGAAAGACGCGCCTCTCCGCCGTTCACCGGAGCGGCTCCGACGATGGTCGTGCCGCCGACCCGCGCTTCGATGGTTCCACCGACCGAACCGATGCAGCCGCGGCGCGCACATCGAGGCGTAGCAATGAGCCGCAAGGCGATTCCGTCCTCCGGCGAACCGATCGGCAACCGCCGTTCCTTCGCGTCCGGGGACGCGAGATCCACGCGGGTCCTCCGCTCCACGGGGGCCGCATGGACACTCGGACCGGCGACAGGGCTCCCGGCGAACGCCACGCGAAGCTCCCCGCGTCCCGGAGGTCCGAGCGCCGCGCTATCAAAGGTGAACTGTGCCCGACCAGACGCGTCCGTGACGGCCTGAGCAAGGCGGGTGCCCGTTTCGCTCGACAAACTCAAGGTGAGGCCCGTCGCCGCTTCGGTCACTCCCTCTTCTTCGGTGGTGGCCACCGCTTGGACTGAACTGCTGTCGTCGTCGAGAGAGAGCGTAAGGCGCTCCGAATCGAATCGCAGCGTCACCAACGGGAGCGCGAGGTCGATCGGCACGTCCAACATCCCACCTTCCACGAACTCCGAGCCACGCGCTTCGATGCGGGCGACATACCGATTGGTCGCGAGCGAAACGCGGACGCAAAACCTTGCACCCTCGTCGGTGGTGACGCCGAGCATGTGGCCGCCTTCTGGTGTCGGCGCCGTTCCCCCTTCGGCGCAGGCTTGTGCGCTCGACGACGACAGAGGGGCGAACGCGAGTGGGTTCGACGCCAGGGCAAACGAGATTCCAACGTGAGCCCCGGCGATCGGGCGTGCCGCGTCGTCGACCACGATCCCGGAGACCGCGAGTCCACCGGCCCGCCGCGCCGCGCGCACGTCGAGGTGCGCGCTTCCCTTGACGCGAATGCGCGGCGCTCCTTGTGTCGCGGCGTGCGCCGTACCAAGGCTGGGACCGAGCCGCGCGTTGAGCCCATTAGGTAAAAGTGCGCCCGAGGCGCACACCAGGATGGCGAGCAAGAGGTGCCCGAGGAATGCTGGATGCGTCGCGCGCACGTTGCGTATTGCCTCGGCGGGCCATGGTAGTCTGAAAGGTCGATGCCGGGGCGATCGCGAACCTTGGCGCGTCATCGGTTGCCCGCGCTATTCGCCTTCGTGGTGGCGATCGCCGCGTCCGGCCTGGCGCGGGCCGAGGGTCGCGCCCAGTTTCTCGCGGAGCGCTTGAAGTACCCTCCGGCGGCCGGGCAGCCCGACGACTTCCGCGTCCGCACGAACGCGGCGCTCGCGCTGGGATCGACAAACGAGGACGACGCGATCGGGCCCCTTTGCGCCGGCCTCGCGGACCCGAGCGAGCTGGTTCGGCAGGCAGTCGCCGTCGCCCTGAAGCGCCTCGCGCGCGGTGCGTCCGTCGATTGTCTCCGCAAGCGGGCCTCGGTCGAAGCGAGCGCACCGGTCAAGCAGCAGATCCAGCAAGCCATCGTGGCCGTCGAGGCAGCGTTGGGCTCGAACGGAAGCAATGGGTCCGAGTCCGCGCGGTCGGTGCAAGATGCCGCCAGCCCGCGGTACTACGTCTCGATCTCACCCGTCTTCAATCACACGACTCGGTCCAGCGGGGACATCGGACGCGTGGTGCGCGAGGCTCTTGCCTCGAAATTGGCCGAGCTGGGCGGCTATCAGGTCGCGCCGGCGGGCGAATCGAGCGGCGCGGCCAAGGCGGCCATCGCCAAGCGCAAGCTCAAAGGGTTCTATCTCGCGGTGAGTGTCGATCAGCTGGACTATTCCGAAGCGGGCCTCCGCGTCCGTGTGAAAATCGCAGTATTCTCGTACCCGGGAAAAGACTTGCGCGGCGAAGTGCCCGCCGCGGCCACGCTGCCCGGCGCACGACCGGGCGACAACGGGGCTGAAGATCAACTCATCGGCATGGTCGCCGCGAGGGCTGCCGAACTCTTCGCACAGAACTTCAGGTGAGGGCAGCAATGACCACCAGCACGACGTCCTCCTCCCGCCCGAGCAGTCCTTACAAGCGGCGCGTCCGCAACTATCTGCTCGATTCTCGCTTCCAGCTCAGATACGCGGGCTTCCTCGTGGCCGTTGCAATCGGGATCAGCGCGGTCATCGGGTCGGTGCTGTACGCGACCGCGCGCGCGATGGTCCACGAGAGCGCGAAAGTCGTCGAAGAGAGCCGAAAAGCTTCCGAAGAGAGCAAGAAAGTCTCCTTCGTGAGTCGGATGAACGTTCGCGAGCTGGCGCCCGACAATCCAGACCTCGTTGCCGAGTTCGACCGGGAGTCCGACGCGTACGACCGGGCGATCGCCGACCATCAGAAGGCCGTCGTCGTCCAGCAAGAGTCTCTGATCCGCCGGCAGCGCTGCATGATGGCGTCCCTCGCAGGCGGGCTGGCGCTCATGGTCGTGCTCATCGGCCTCTTGGGGATCTATTTCACCCACAAGGTCGCCGGTCCCGTGTTCAAGATGAACCTCCTCTTGAAGCAGGTCGGGAAGGGCGACCTGCGCGTTGCCACACGCCTCCGCCGCGGCGACGAGCTGAAGGCGTTCTTCGACACCTTCACGCAAATGGTCTCCGCGCTCCGAGACCGAGAGAGAACGCGGCTCGGGGAGGTAGAAGGAGCGATCGAGGCGCTCTCACGTGGCGACACTGCGGAGGTCGTCCTCGTGCTCGAACGCGCACGGCGCGCGATCCACGAATCGATTGGCGATTGACGGGCGTCAAACCGTTCGGTGCTCTAGGCCCCGACCGCACCCTTCACGTACTCGACGTGGGTCTGCCCCCCCTCGAACGTCACCGCCGCGACGTCGATGCGAACGCGCTCGACCGCGGGTATCGCCGCAAGCCTCTCTCGCCAGAGACGCTCGACCGCGCGAACCAGCCGCTCGCGTTTGGCCTTCCCGATGCTCGCGAACGGTCCTTCGAAGCTCTGGCTTGCGCGTGTTCGAACCTCGACCACAGCGACAAGCCCACGGTGTCTCGCGACCAGGTCGAGTTCGAGCGCGCCCAACCGGAGGTTGCGAGCAAGAATCCCGAAGCCGTTGGCGACGAGATAGTCCGCGACGGCGAGCTCCGCGCGGCGCCCGAGTGCGGTCCTCGATCGGATCGGCGGCATCAGCGTCGGCGCTCGCGCGGCGCGAAACTCGTCCTTATTTGCCGACGACTCCCTGCGAAGGCGAGTTGCCACAGTTGTGCAGGGCCGCGCTGCACCATGCGGACGCGCACGGCGTGTTCGGGTCGTACTCGGTGCCCGCTTTGACGCAGTAGGCGCCGGTGAGTCCTTCGTTGCCCTGACCGATCGAGGTCACGAGCTGCTGGCAGGCGAACCCGTCGGGGCAGGTACAGTAGTTGGCACCGTCGTTGGTTTCGCCGTTGATGTTGGCGCACCGGCACGAGCAATAGACCGCCTTGTCCGCCGTGCGAGCGGGGCACTGCGCTTCCTTGTTCGTGAGGTCGAGCGGCTTTCCGTTCGCGTCGACGGGGGGGACCACAGGTTGAGGAATGCCGGGCGTGCAACATCCCGCGTTCGTCGTGCACGTACTCGTCTGCTGCGGGCAGCAATTCTTCGCGCCGGTAACGGGGGTTCCGTCGGACTGCTCACCGTACGGACACGATACCCGCCCGCGAAAGTGATTGACCAGGCACAGGCGAGTCAGACACTGGAAGCTCTTGGACTCGACGCTCACCTCTTCGGGATCGAACCCCTCGAAGGTGGGCACGTACTCCTGCTCAGGAATGCACGGATCACCGATACCGGTGGTGACGCAGCCCGTGCCCGATAGCACGGCGACGGCGATGGAAGCGGCCAAGATCGCCAGAATCGAGCGAGTCATCGTGTCGGCTCTCCCTCTATTTCCGATGGGCAAGGGGGGCACTGCGCAACGTCGCGACATACGTGGCGAGCGGGGGCAAACCTATAGTCGAGGCGCGCGAAACGCGTCAAGCCGCATCACAAGTTCCGGCACGCCAAGTTCGCATGCCCCTCTCACATCCTCACATCTCAATGTCAGCCCAATGCTCCAAATGGTTGTCTCGCTGACTTTCCGTCATGGGCGCGATGCTCGGACGCAAAACCGCTCCTTGGGGACTTCGAAGAGACGCGTAGCCGGTTGCACTGGAGGCCCATTCGGACATTAATGGCCTTGCGACGTCGAGGCGGGCGCACACCGCTCCAGAGTGCGGGCGCATCCCTCTGGGAGCGGCGCGTCATTCAAAGGCGTCTTGCGCACTTGCCCACCCTTGGCTCTGCTTCGCACTCCCTTTGCCCCCTTTTCGCCTTGACAATGGCGATTGGCGCTCCGTACCATGACCGCCGCTCGACGGGAGTATCGTGCCAACATCATTGATCTTTTCGGTGCCGGCCCTCCCTGAACGCTCTGCGCGAAGCATTCGACGCTTTGCGAAGGGCAGCAAACTCGATGAAACCTTCGACCTTCACGAAACCGATCGAAGCGGCTGGTCTCGCAGTCTTTGACTCGCACGCATTTGCTGCCTGGCTTTTGGTTTCGACGGTCCGGTGACGTGAGGCGGTAAGGGCCGCGGCTCGACGCAGTGAAGGAGCACGACATGCGAAGACTGTTATGGCGTGGTGTGAGGGTTACGGCTTTGCTGGCGGCGGTTTGTCTCGCGACGACCCCGGCGAGCGCACAGAAGAAGAAAAAGCCAGCTGCTGCAGCCCCGGCCGCCCCGCCTCCGGCAGCCAAGCCGGCGCCGGTCGATCTCGACTCCGATAGTTCCACCCCGCCGGTGAGCGCACCCATCAGCGCCGACAGTCCGAGCGCGGGCCCCCCGCCGGCCGCAGCCGCCGGCCGCCCGAAACCGTCGAAGGTGATCGACAACTCGCCGCCGCCGACCGCCGGCACCCCGAGCGACGTCGCCGCGCAGGCCAAGCACCTCTACGAGGGAGAAAAGTGGTCCGAGGCGGCGAAGGCCCTTTATCGCGTGTACAGCGGCGAGACGGGCGACGACGAGGGAAACAAGCAGATCGCCCAGTTCAACCTCGCCAAGGCACTCTACAAGCTGAAGTTCTATCAGGGCGCCTACGCGATCTTCAGCGAGATCGCCGACAAGCCGAATCACCTGAAATACAAGGAGACGCTGCTCTGGTTGGCCAAGCTCGCGACCGACCTTCCCGAGCCCGCCGACATCATCGAACGCGTCGGCAAATACAACGAGGAACAGGTCTCGAAGTTCAACAACAACGAACAGCAGGACCTGTTTTGGCAGCTCAACTATCTGCTTGGGCGGTACAAATACCGTAATGGTCAATACCAAGAGGCAATGGCCCTCTTTCAAAAGGTCGACCGCAAGAGCAAGTACTATGTCCAGGCTCAGTTTTTCGGCGGCGTTTCAAACGTGCAGCTTCGCCAGAGCAAGCCGGCGGTCGAAGCCTTTCAGCGGATTCTGGGTGCGATCGAGGGGGGGGACGTCGAAGTCGAGGACGAAGCGCGCATGCGCGACCTCGCGTATCTGTCGATGGCGCGAACGTTCTACTCGGCGAGCATCGTGCTCAACGAGGACAACCAGCCGAAGATCGACCCCACTCGGCTCTCGGCGGCCGTAAAGTATTGGAACAAGGTCGACGTCGCGAGTGAGTACTGGCTCGACGCGCTGTTCGAAGAGTCGTGGGCTTACTTCATGGCCGGCGACTACAGCCACGCACTCGGCAACATTCATACCATTCAGTCGCCCTACTTCCCGCACTCCTTTTATCCTGAGGCGGACGTTCTCAAGGCGGTCATCTATTTTTCGAACTGCCAGTACGACGACGCGCTGACGATCGTCGCGAAGTTCAAAGCGAAGTACCAGCCGATCCACGAAGAGCTGGGGAAGATCCTCGAAAAGTTCAGGAAGGGATCGAACCAGGAGGAAGAGTTTTACAAGTTTCTCCGGGATGTTCGCGACGACAAGGCGCGACTCAACCCGAAGATTGCCCCGATCGTGAAGACCTCGCTCTCGGATCGACAGCTCCTTCGCAACCTCGAGTATGTCCGACTGCTCGACGAAGAAGACGCGCGCTTCAAACGGGCACCCGCGAGCTTCAAGGGGGCCAAAGTCGCGGATCTCGTCAAGGACTCGATTCACGACGCACGCGAGCTTGCCGTGCGAAACGCAGGGGACCTCGCACGGGGTCGGTACGAACGAAATCTCAAGGACTTGGAAGAGAATCTCCGGAACGGCACCAAGATCCTCGTCGACGTGACCGCCGCCCAGCGTCACATGCTCGACCAAGAGCTCGAGAAGGGACTGGTCACGCCCGAAGAGTCGAAGGCGAATATCGTCAAACCCGATGAAGAGCACGTCATCTGGCCGTTCAACGGCGAGTACTGGCGTGACGAGCTTGGTTTTTACCGCCAGACGATCACGTCGAAGTGCGGGAGGTAGCGATGAATCGTGTCTTGTCTCTCTACGTCGTCTTCATTGCCCTGATCCTGGGAGGCGCGAGTTCGGCCCGCGCGGCCGATTCGTCGAGCAGCGGATCGAGCTCCAGCTCCGCCTCGGAGAAGCCGGACAAGGACGCCGCGTCGTCCGGCGTCGAGTGCATTGGAGACCGGGCGAAGAAGAGCCTGGAAACCTGCCCCTCCGGGCCGACGCTGAACGGCGTGCACGGCAAAGAGCCGCAGATGTCCTTTCACTCGAAGGTGGAGGAGATCAAAAAGGGCGACAAGAAGATCGAGGTCGGCAAGGCCGACGTGTCGATGATCGCGGGCTACCGCGACCTTCGGCAGACCCGGCTCAAGCAGCGCGTACTGGCCCTCCTCATCACCGAGATCGGGCAGCTCGAAATGCTGCTGCGCGAGACGGAGATGCGCTCGAAGGACCGCCCGACCTTGCTCCGCCGGCTGGCCGAGGACTACGTCGAGCTGGAGAACGCCGCCTTCAAAGAGAAGACAGAAGCGGAGATCGCGCGCGACGAAGCCAAGAGCAAGAAGAACAACACCGAAGCGGGGAAGCAGCAGGCCATCGCCACGTCGCGCAAGACGACGATGGAGCGCGCGCGCAAAGCCGCCGTCGAATACTACTCGATTCTCGTCGCAGACTATTCCGGGCAGCCCTCGAACAACTTCCCGCAAAACCCTCCGCCGGCGAACCCGAACCTCGACGAAATTTACTACTACCTCGCCTACGAGTACGAGCAGGCGGGCGACACGGTCAACGCCCGCCGCGTGTACCTCGACCTCATCACGAAAACGCCGAACTCGAAGTACCTGACCAACGCATACCTCGCGTTCGGGGAGCTCTTCTTCAACGAGGCACTGAGCGACCCCACGAAGTGGGACGCGGCGAAGCAGGCGTACCAAAAGGTGGTTTCGAAGCCGCCGCCTGAGAACAAGATTTACGGATACGCCTGGTACAAGCTCGCGTACGTTTTTTGGAACATGGGCGATCTGCCCCACGCCCTCGACGCCTTCAAACGCACGATCGACTTCGGTGTTCAGTTCTCCCAGCTCCCCAACGCGCCGAAGCTCGCCGAGAGCGGCCGCAAGGACGTGGTACCGGTCTACGCCCTCGCAGGCAGTCCGAGCGAGTCGTTCAACTTCTTCAAGAACTTGAGCGGCGACCCATCGGGTTCGACCGGCAAGACCTTCAAGATGATGGACGACCTCGGGCAGAACTACCTCGACACGGGCCACTATCCCGAGGCGATCGCGCTCTACAAAGACCTGATGACCCGCGACAGCGGAAGCGACAAGGCCTGCGAATACCAGTCGCGCATCACCGAAGCGACCATGGCGATGAAGTCGGGCGACAAGACCGCGATCGTGGCCGAGCTGAACAACCAGTTCAAGCGCTTCGCTGCCTTCAAGGGCGACAATCACTCGGCGGAGTCCAAGCAGAGGTGCGCGAACCGCACGGCGTCGCTGGCCACAGAAACGGCCATGGCGTGGCACCTCGAGGCGGTCGGGTCGCAAGGTCAGCGCGGAACCGGCGATCCGAAGACGATGGACCTCGCGTCGGTCCTCTACAAGAAGGTCTCCGACACGTGGAGCGCGTCGGAGTTTTCGAAGTTCGAGTTCCCGCGGCTCGTCAAGGAAGACTGGCCGACGATCTACAAGATCAAATACAACATGGCCGACCTCCTCTACTACCGCGAGAAGTGGGCGGAGTGCGGTCCGGCGTTCGACGAAGTGGTCAAAGAAAACCCTCAGGGCTCGGACGCGGCCGAGGCCGCGTACGCCGCGGTCCTCTGCTACCAGAACATCTATCTGGCGCAGCACCAGAAGGGTTCGGACAAGAAGGGCAGCGGAAACCTCCCCGGGGTCGGCAAGGAGAAAGACTTCAAGCACGACACCGACGACAAGTACCGCGCGAAGGAGATGACCGAGCCCCAGAAGGCCATGGTCGGGTCCTTCAATCGCTACGTTTGCTACATCCATCCCGACGAGAAGGACGCCGACGGGCAGAAGCAGCTCATCGAGGTGAAGTACGCTCGATGCCGCCTCTACTTCGAGGCGCAGCACTGGGAAGAGGCCGGGGCGTGCTTCAAAGAAATCGCGTACGAGCACCCCGACAGCGACTCGGCGGTGTACGCGGCGCAGCTCTACCTCGAGAGCATCAACGTCCTGACCTTCCACGGGATGCCGAACCGGAACAAGTGCATCGACGACATGATCGTCGACGTCCCGAAGTTCCTCGAGATGTTCTGCTCGGGTGACAAGGCGCAGAAGAACGAAGATACCTGCACCATCCTCCAGAAGGTGCAGTGCGACATTCGACGCCTTCGGGCGCAGCGCATCGTCGAGCAGGCCGGAAAAGGCGGAAACGATTCGCTCGAGCTGTTCGAGAAGGGAGGGAAGGCGTACTTCGACCTCTGGGACGAGTACGGCGCAAAGCCTCTGAAGGAGAACAAGCCGCCGCAGTGCGAGAGGCTGGAAGAGATCGTGGAGAACGCCGCGCGCGCCTTCCAGGCCGGCCACCTCATCGCCAGCGCGATCCGGGCGCGCATGGTCTTGCTCAACCCGACCTACAGGATGGAGAAGACCGACCTCGCCAAACAGGCGATGTTCAAAATAGGCGGCAACTGGCAGGCCATCGCGGTCTACGACCAGGCGGCAGATTGGTACGAGCGCTACGCAAAAGAAAACGCGCACCGCGAGAACGCGGACAAGGCGCTTTCCGATGCCATCGTGCTGCGACTCGGCCTCGGTCAGGAGGACCAGGCGGTGGCCGACGTCACCCAGTACAAGAAAGACTACGCGAACACGAACGCCACGGAGACCGCTCAGATAGCGTTCGCCATCGGTGCCCACTACGCGGACAAGGAAGATTGGGACGGCGCGCGCAAGGCGCTCTCCGCCGCGATGGGTACGCTCGACAAGGCGCCGCCGGACATCCAAGTACAGGCGCACGCGACGCTGGCGCGCGCGATGTGGCACATGAAGGGCCAAGCGCAGGCGAAGGCCGAATACGCCAAGGTGCGGTCGCTCTGGGGCGACGGGACCCAGGCTCAAGCGAAAATTCATGACTCATACAAGGGCGAGAGCGAGGACCAGCTGGCCCACCGGTTGGGCAAGGCGCTCGACGCCGTGGGCGAGGCAACGTTCTTCGTCGTCGAGGACAAGAAGCACGACAAGGTCGATGCGGTGGCCTTCCCCGTCTACAAGGGATCCGGGACGAAGGATGACATCAAGAAGTACATGGAAAAGACCCTGATGCCCTGGGTGCAGAAGAAGCAGGCTGCAATCGAGGACGTCGACAAGGAGTATCAGAAGATCACCGACCTCCAGCCGGTGCCTCCGCCTCGCTGGGTCATCGCCGCGGCCTCGCGCGCGGGTCTGATGTGGGGCACTTTCGTCGACGACTTCCGGCGCGCGCCCTACCCGAAGGATTGGGACAAGAAGGGTTTCGTGCCCGGCACCGGCGACACGCTGTCCTGGAGGGAAGTCAAGGCCAACTACCTCGAACACCTCGACGAGGCGTCGGAGCCCATCAAGCGCGACAAAGCCAAGCCTGCGCTCAAGCGCTGCCTGGACGACTCCGTCAAGTACCAATACTTCGACGAGTACTCCCGCGACTGCGAGAAGTGGCTCGCGCGCAACTACAAGACCGAATACCACGTGGTGGACGAACTCCGGGGAGCCCCGACGCTGTCCAACGGGGGGCTCGACGACAAGCCGCCGCCGCTCATCGTCGGTGGCCAGCTCTGGCACCCCGTAGTAACCGGGCCCGCGACGGAGAAGGTGGAGATCGCTGGGGAAGCCGCGACCGAAGAAGGCAAGAAGAAGCCGGCCGCCGGGAAAAAGAAGAAGTAAGGCGGAGCGCGAAGGACCGTTAGCGAGGGCAATACTGATGAAGAACGTCGGACGCGTTTTGGCCACGGGGACCCTGGGAATTTCACTTGGCTTCGGTTGCGGTGGTGCCAAGGAGGAAGCCAAGGCCCCGGCCGCCCACCACAATGAAGGCCCGGTCGCTCCGCCCGCCGCGGTCGAGTCGGGGGCGCGCGAGAGGTTTGGCGCGGCGCTCGATGCGTTCAACGGCCATGACAAGGCCAACGACTGGAGCGACCAGGCCTGCGGCGAGACCGCCAAGCTCTTCCTCGCGTCGGCCTCTGCGCAGTCGTCGGGCAAATTCCCCGAGGCCCAGTACGACGCCGGGCTCGCCTACCAGCGGTGCGGGAACGACAAGGACGCGAAGGCTCGTTTCCAACAAGCCTTGGCCGACGACGAGAAGTTTCACTTCGCCCGCGCGCAGCTCGCTCTCTACCAGTTCAAAGCCGACGGCAACGTTGACGCTGCAATCTCGGCGCTCGAGACGGCCGTCAACGACGCGAACTTCCAGAACGTGCCGGCGCTGGTTGACCTCGCGATGTTCCAGATGCAGCGGGACTCCGAACAGATCGGCGCCAACTGTCATGCCAAGGCAGCGGGAAAGGACGTCGATCTCCCGGACTTCGACTGCGCCAAGCTCAACCTGCAGCGCGCTCTCGCAATCGACGACGGCTACATGCCCGCCTTCAATCAGCTCGCGCTCTACTATTTCGGAAGCGCCAAGAAGAAGGCGGGCGGCGGCAAGAAGTTCGGGCGCACGATCGCGACGAACGCCGCTCTGGCGAAACGCGGCGACGTGCAACAGCTCGAGCTCGCGGCGCTCGTGTGCTCCCAGGCGGTACGGAAGAATCCCGGCTACGCGCCGATCCACAACACCTCCGGCCTCATCCTGAACGAGCTCGGACAGGTCAATACCGCCGTGACCGAGTTCACCAAGGCATCAAGTCTCGATCCGCACTTCTTCGAGGCACTGATGAACCTTGCGGCGATCAATCTGAGCTTCCGGGGCTTCGACAAAGCGGAGCAGGCGTATCGCAAGGCGCTCGAGATGCATCCGAACGACTACGACGCCCACCTCGGTCTCGCGCTCGCCCTCCGGGGTCAGATCGACGATTCGAACTACGACAAGCAGGTTTCCGCCGTTCAGGCCGAGATTGACACCTGCAAGAAGCTCGACGCGGCCCGGCCCGATTCGTACTTCAACGAGGGGATCCTGGTGCAGGAGTACAAGGCGAAGGGAGCCGGCGGGAAGGAAAAGGCCATCGGCGTCTACAACCAAGCCAAGCAGATCTTCGAGGCCTTCATGGAAAAGGCGAACGGAAAGCCCGAGTACGAGGGAGCGGTGAAGAAGGCCCGCGAGCGGATGCAGGACATGGACGACATGGTGAAGTTCTTGGAACTTCCCGGTCCCGACGCGACTCCGCCGCCGGCGCCCGCCGGGAGCGCGGCAGCCCCGGCTTCCAGCGGTTCCGCAGTTCCAGCCGGATCCGCGCCCCCTTCGGCGGGATCGGCCGCGCCCGGGGCGTCGTCTGCGCCCGCAGGTTCTGCGGCGCCTGCGGGATCCACGGCACCCGCGGCGGGTTCGGCTACCCCAGCGGCCTCCGCCGCGCCGGCGCCTTCCAAGCCCGCGGCCCCGCCCGCGAAGAAGAAATAGATGGGGAACCCCCACCCGGCTGGGATGTCTAGCCTCCTGCAGCGTCGATCCATCCTCGGAGACGTCGAGGTGACTCCCGTTGCTTCTGGGTTAGGGTATACGGAAGCTACACTTATACTGGAATGCGAGCGGATTTATCCGCTAAGGCTGCATCGGACACGGTTCAACGGCGGAGGACATCATGAAACTCTCAAATAAGTGGTTGCCGACTGGACTGGTGATGGTGGGTCTCCTCGTGGTCGCCCCTCCTGCCTTCGCGCAAGACGCGCCTGCGGGAGCGGGTGGGAACGCGGGCGCTCCGGCCGGCGACTACGGGTACAAGTTCGAAGATGATCCGCTGAGCGCGGGTGGCTTCGGTCCGGCAGACGCGACGATCCGCGTACGACCGGGCCCAGTACGGACGACTTTGATCCGACCGCGCACGTCGTTCGTGCCCGAGATGCTCAAGTCGGTCGAGAACATCTGACCCATGAACTTTCTGGGCTCGGAGCATAGCCAGCGGTACATCGCGCCGAGATTGCGCGGATAGGGGTTCATTGATGGAAAGCCAGGGAAAGGCGAAAGTCGCGCTCACGTTCGCTCTGTATCAGGGCGACCAGCTCGTTCGCCGAGACACTATCGCGCAGGACATCGTGAAGGTCGGAAAGGACCCGCGCAGTCACTTGCGCGTGGACGACGAGCTTGCCTCGCGCATGCACGCCGTGATCGAGGTTGCCTCGCCTTCCGACATCACGTTGATCGATTTGGGGAACGAGCCCGGCACCCTGGTGAACGGGCAGCGTGTCAACAAGTGCAAGGTGCGTCCGGGCGACCAGATTCAGATCGGCTCGACGCTGATCGTGCTGGAGAACGCGGAAATTGCGGCCGCGGCCGCGCCTGCGGAGCCCTCCGCGGTCGCAACCATGCTCGGCGGGGCAATGGCTCCGCCGCCGGCGTCGAGTGCGCCCGCGCTCGGGGGGCACAATCCATTTGCCGCTGCAGCGAATCCATTCGCCGCGCCCTCGGCCGCTGCCATGAATCCCTTCGCGGGAGCCAATCCATTCGCGGTCGCCCCTGCGGCGGCCCCGAGCGCGCCGTTCGCGACCCACTCGGCGGCGCCTCTGGCACCGACGGCCGGACTGGGGATCGAGCCGCCGATGGATGGGAGCAGCGACGCGTTTACCTACTCGATGGTGAAGGCGGGGCCTGACGTCAGCCCCGACGAGGTGGAGTCGCACCTCTCGGCCATCGAAGTGATGATCCTGTGGGACTCGAACGTCTTGCATGTCTCGCACCTCAGCCCGCCGCGCTCCTTCTATGTCGGCGAGGAGCTCGGGGATAAGGCCAAGTGTGACTACTTCATCCCGAGCGAGACGCTCGGGACGACGCGTGCGCCGCTCGTCGTGTCGCGCGGGCTCGGCGCTTCCCTCGTGATTCTGCCGCGTACGCGCGGATACGTCGATCTCCCCGGCCAGGGGAAGGTGAGTCTGGCGGACCTTATCTCCTCGGGTCGCGCGCGTCCGTCGTCGGAGATGAGTGGCGCGTACGAATACGAGCTTCCGGCCAATGCGAAGGCGCGCATGGAGCTCGAAGGCAGCTCGCTCGTCTTTCAAGTCGGCGCGGTCAACGCGGGCAAACGCATTCCGGTCGGGGTGATCTCGGAGCCGGGCGCGTTCCTCTACACCGGGTTGTCGTTCCTCCTGCACATGGGGCTGGTCGCCGTATTCGCGTTCTTCATGCCCAACATGCGAGGGGACGACACCGAAGACCTCGACCGGGATCAAATCCTGATGATGCAAAAGCTCCTCAACGCGGCCGCCGAGCGCGAGCAAGAGGAGCGCGAAAACCAAGAGGTAACGGAGGTCCAACCGGACCAAAAAGAGGGCGGCACCGGCACGCGCGCGAAGGGCGAAGAGGGTTCGATGGGCAACCCGAACACGCGCGACACGGGGCACAAGTACGGAGTCCAGGGGCCGAAGGACAATCCGGACCCGCACCTCGCGAAGCAGGCCGCATTGCAGGAAGCGGCCCAATTCGGAATGATCGGGCTCATCTCGACGATGGGCGGCGGCGACCCGAACGCACCGACGGCACCGTGGGGTCGCGAAGAATCGCTCGGACAAGACGAGAAGAGCGCGCGCGGCAACATGTTCGGCGACACGATTGGCGATTCGTTCGGCGCGGGCGGACTCGGACTCTCCGGTGTCGGAGAGGGCGGCGGCGGTCGCGGCGAAGGAATCGGGCTCGGCAACTTCGGTGGTCTCGGCCACGGCGCAGGAACCGGAACCGGACAGGGTATCGGCAATGGCCGCGGGCGCCTGGGCGGAGGCCACCAGGTCAAGGCACCGCGGATTCGCGAGGGTGCGACCAGCGTGAACGGTCGGCTCCCGCCGGAGGTCATCCAGCGGATCGTTCGCCAGAACTTTGGCCGTTTCCGCCTTTGCTACGAGAACGGGATGCGCAACAACCCGAATCTCCAGGGCCGCGTGACGGTGAAGTTCGTCATCGATCGGAGCGGCGCCGTCGCGATGACGGCCGACGGTGGGAGCGATCTTCCGGATCAGGGCGTCGTGCAGTGTGTCGTTCGCGGATTCGGGAATCTTTCATTCCCGCAGCCGGAAGGCGGCATGGTCACGGTCGTCTATCCGATCATGTTCAACCCCGGCGATTAGAAGCCTGGCGCTTTTCGCCGATAGCTTCGCGATCCCGGCGTCGAGCGTGCTCGCCTACAGAAGTAGGCTCCGCGCGCTAGCCGCCGGGCTCGCTCGCTCTCGACGAAAATCACCAGGCTTCTAACCTGTATTCGTAGCCGGGGATGGGGGCCGCCTCGGCGGGGTGTCGCCTCGGCGGGATGTCGCCTCGCTTCGCTCGTCGATGCGTTCGGCTATTCGCTTTGGTTGTCTGCGTTGCGGGGAGAGAAGAAACGCGAGAAACCGCCAGTCACGCCATGGTCGAGAAGATGGGGCGGAGGATTCCTTTGCCAACGATGCTCTCTTGGCGATCCTTGCTGACCTGGCGCCCCTGGCGGTTTTCTTCTGGAGTAGACGGCGCGCGGCGGGTTCTCGTAGACTCCCCGCACCGCCATGATCGCGAACAACACGAAAGCCTTGCTCGTCACCGCATTCGCCGCGCTAACCGCATTAGCGTGCAGTCGAAACAACATCGAGGCGGTAAACCTCGCCAACGAGGGAGATCAAGCGAAGTCGGCGAATGTCGACGAAGCAGTCTCGAAGTACGATCAGGCGACTCGGCTCGACCCCGACAACGCGCGTATCTGGTGGAAGCTGGCTCTCGCATACGAGAAAAAGGAAGACTGGCAGAAGATGGCGGCCGCTTGCGTCAGTGCGCAAGGCGCCGCGGAAAGAACGGAGAAGAAGAAGGCCCACGCGGAATACTATTTCCGGCAGGGCTACGCGCTCGAGCAGCTCGCGGAGAAGGGAACCGGTCCGTGGGCGGACGCGAAGGCCCCGTTCCAGACCACGGTCCAGCTCGATCCCAATTACGCGCAAGCCTATGGCGAGCTTGCGTGGGTACTCCTGCATATGGACGACGAGGCTGGCGCCATCCAGAATTGGACGAAGGCGCTGGAGACGAAGCCGGACGAGACGCAGTACTATGTCAACCTCGCCGACGAATACAGCCGGCTCATGTACTACGATCAGGCGGAGCAGGTGCTCAAAGAGGGCCTATCCTTCGCCAAGGAAGACGACAAGCACCTCTTCAACCTTCATGCGCTGCTCGGTTACCTTTACGAGATCAAGCCCGACATCTCACGTGCGGTCAGCGAGTACGAGGCCGCCAAGAAGTCGTGCGAGAGCAACAAGTGCAACGATCACAAGGAGGCTTTCTTCAACTTGGGGTCGGCGTACGCGGAGCTGAACCCGCCGAAGAAAAACGAAGCCATCCAGCAGCTTCAATCGTTTTGGAAGATAACCTGCAAGGGCGCGCTCGCCGCGAAATTCGGCGATCAGTGTGCGCAATCGCAAGAGATTGTGCGGCGCATGGGCGGCTCGCTACAATAGGAGCGCAGCCAGCTCAATCGTACCCCCCGCCGAGGCAAGGGCGCTCGGCGGGCAACCGTTGGGGCGGGCCGGGTGCGCAAAGGTGGTGCGGACGCGGGTGCGATGCCGGTGCGCGGGCGGGCGCAGCAAGAGACCGGCCGTGAAAAATGCGCGCAGGTTCGCTTCCCCGCGGCGGTATAGTGCGGGCTGGTCGAGGCCCGTGATGGCCGCCTATTTGAACGTTGGCTCTGATACCGTTTCCTTTGCGACGTGCACCAGCACCGACCAAGTGCCGGGACGACGTGCGCTCGGCTGGGGCGAGAGCCCGAGACGTGCGTATTCATTCCTTGAGCGGTGAATCGAACCGAGGCGATTGATGGAGCTAGAGGAGCGTCTTTCGTATCTGGAGAATGTCCGCGATTGGCCGAGCCTCGTCGACGAGCTCGAGAAAGGGATCGCGTCGTCGTCAGCCGGCCCCGCCAAGGCGCAGTTTCACCTCAAACTGGGCCGCGTGCTCGAGACGAAGTTTCTCGCTGGCGTAAAGGCACTCAAGCATTTCCAAGACGCCTACAAGCTCAATCCGGCGCTCACCGAGAGCCTGGCTGCGGCGCGGAGCGTCTACTGGGACCTCGGCAAACTGAACATGGTTCAGAAGCTGCTGGAGCTCGAGCTCAAGGCAGCGGGAGAGAGCCCCCAGGCCGGGTCGTTGTTGCTCGAACTCGGCGATGTTTTCTGCGACCAGGGGGACTGGGCCAAGGCTGCCACGGCCTACGCTCGTAGCCTGGGGCTCGCCGGAGGCAAGAACCCGGAAGCCAGCGCGTGCTTGGAGGACGTTCAGGCCGACGGGTCGACCTGGCAAGAGCATTTGGGCGGCCTGCTGCGGAGCGCCAACGACGAGAGCGACCCTGCGGCGAAGGCGCGCAAACTCCTTCGCGCTTCGCGCGTAGCGCGCCGGTTCGCGCCCGAAGAGGCGGAGGACATGCTCTCCCGCGCCTACGCGGCGCACGCCGCCGATCGCCAGGTTGCGGCCCTCTACGAGGGACTTCTCGTTGATAGCGGGCGCTTCGAAGCGCTCGAGCAAGCCCAGCGACAGATCCTCCAGCTTTCGCCGGACCGAGGCGCCCGTGCGAGTCTGGCGATCGCGTTCGGCACTCGGTGGGTGCTCCGCCACCAGAACCTCGAGATCGGAGCGCGCTTTCTCGAGGAGGCTTTGCGCATCGATCCCGGCAGCGAAGGGGCTTTCCTTTTCTTGCGGGAGGCCTACGGCAAGAAGGCCGGGGACTGGGATCGCGTCCTCACGATCGCAGAGGAAGCGGCGATTCGCGCCGAGGACAGCCACAACCCCTTTCTCCTCGCGCAGGCGGGAACGATCGCGTGGCGTCAGCTCGGAAACCTGATCCGCGCGCGTCTGTCGTTCGAGCGACTGAGCGCGGTGGCGCCCGAACATCCGCAGCTTCGCGCCTTCGAGGCTCAAATTGGGGAGGCCATCAAGCCCGTGCGAAGCGTGCGCCCGAACGACGGAATCGGGCAGTCGGTGCCCGAGACGGCAGCGTCCACCGCCAAGGCAGTTCGCGAAGAAGGGGCGGCAGCACCCTCGTCGGAAGCGGTCACACCCCGAGCGCCCGCAGCCGCGGAGAGCGCGCCTCTCGGCGTCGAGCGGGCCGCAGCGCCGCCCCCCGCCAACGTGGAGCCGCCCGCCGCCATCACGGTGCCGCCCGCCGCCCCGCCGCCGCCTCCGCCCGTCGACGAGGCGAAGATAGCGGAGCTCAAGCAGCAGGCCGAGAAGCAAGAGAACGCAAAACGCTACAACGACTATGTCCGGACGCTCTTGCAGCTGGCCGGTCTCGTCCCGGATCCGGCCGAAAAGGTTTCGCTCTTCGCCCAGGCCGCCGAACTCTACGTTTCGAAGTTCGCCAACCAGGTCGAGGCCGTAAAGGCCTACGAGTCCGTCCTCGCCATCGATCCGCAGAACGGCCAGGCGGTCGACTACCTGCGGCAAATGTACGAAAAGCGCCGCGACTGGGAGAAGCTCCTCGGTCTCCAGCGACGCGAGGCCGAGCGCCTGGCGCCGGGCGCAGGGCGCGCGGCGAAGTTTCTGGAGATCGCGAGGCTCGCGACCGAGCGCGTGAAGAAGCCGGAGGTGTGCATCGACCTTTGGCAAGAGGTCCTCGTCAACGACGACGCGAGCGTCGAAGCGCTCGCTGCGCTGGCTGGCCTCTACGAGCGCGCCAAGGACTTCGAGAAGTTGGCGGCCGTACTCGAACGGCAGGTCTAAA
>Ga0265318_10000703_pt1 | contig 22479 bp, 27 predicted proteins | sample 4821metaG_FD_192431 | JGI IMG/M metagenome (GOLD analysis project Ga0265318, IMG submission 192431) | Rhizosphere microbial communities from Carex aquatilis grown in University of Washington, Seatle, WA, United States - 4-8-21 metaG | ecosystem: Host-associated > Plants > Roots > Rhizosphere >... | reverse complement strand
TGGTGGAACGGTATTTGTGGCCTTCGCCGCCGCTGTCGTCGGTATCGGCATTGCCGGGCACCATGATGCGGGCCAGCATGATGGCGGCGGGCAGCGACATCATCGAGGCCACCAGCAGATGACCCATCGCGCCCGGCAGCACCGGCCCCAGGATGGTAGCGTAAAGCACAAAGACGGTGCCGGCGATCACCGCCAACCCGGTGGTCATCAGGATGAAGAGTTCGGTGCGGCTCATCCGCGCCAGATAGGGCCGGATCACCAGCTGGCCTTCGATGTTGCCCAGGAAGACGGTGGCCGCCGCGCCAAAGCCGACGGCGCCGCCAATGCCCATCACCCGGCGCAGCACATAGGCCATGGCGCGGACGATGGCGCCCAATATGCCCCAATGCCACAGCACCGCTGACAGCGCCGAAATGGTCATGATCAGCGGCAGGATGGTGAAAGCCAGGGTAGTGAGGTTGCCGGCGTTGGAGACGGCGAAAGGCGGATCACCGCCGCCGAGATAGCCGAAGACGAAGATGGTGCCCGCCCTTGTGGCGGTCGTCAGGGCGGTGACGGCGCCATTGAGGCCGAACAGCACGTCGCGCGCCAACGGCACCATGCGCAGCAGCAGCGCCAGGCCCAGTTGCAGCCCCAGCCCGCCGGCGACGATGCGCCAGTCGAAGGCCTTGCGGTCTTCGGAGACGGCCCAGGCCACGGCGATGATCGCCACGATCCCCAGCACGGACTGCAGATGTGGAAGAAGCGCGTCCATGAATGCCCCGAAGCCCGAAAACCGCAATCAGCTTACAGCTTTTCGCCCGGCGCGCCATGACAGACCTCTCCAGTGCGGCTAGAATCCGCGCCGGGATGGGATCACAAGCAGCCAGAAGCAAACCTGCCACCATCGCGGCGCTGGCAGGTGCACGCGCGGTGCCGCCGCTGCTGATCGTGCTCTTCCATTTCAGTGAAGGGCATCACTATTCCGGCATCAGGCTGCTCGATCTGGTGGCGACGCGCGGCTATCTCTGGGTCGAGTTCTTCTTCGCCCTTTCCGGTTTCATCCTCACCCATGTCTATGGCGCGCGGGTTCGGGAGTTGTGGACGCGCAAGGGTTACTTCGGCTTCCTCAAGGCGCGGCTGCTGCGGCTTTATCCCCTGCATCTGTTCCTGCTGCTGCTGCTGCTGCTGCTGGTCGTGGGTGCGCGCGAGGCGGCGATGCTGGGCGGCTACCGCTCCATCTACGACCTACAATACCACCCGATGGTAGACGCCAAGGGTTTTTTCCTCAGCCTCTTCCTGGTGCAGAGCTGGAACACGCTGAACTATCTCACCTGGAACGGCGTCTCCTGGTTCGTCAGCGTCGAGTTCGCCCTCTGCCTGCTGTTTCCGCTCTTGCTCAAGGCGCAGAATGGCGGCGTGTGGCGCGGCGTCGGGCTGGTGACGGCGGGCCTCGCGGGCCTGCTGGCGCTGACGGCGGGTTCCGCGCACGGGCTGGACATCACCTATCACAATGGCGTGCTGCGGGGCGTGGCGGATTTCGCCGTCGGCGCCGGGATGGCGGTGCTGTTCCGCAACATGCGCGGCGGGCCTGCCTGGATCTTCAGCCTGATCCAGATAGGGCTGATCGGCGCGTTTTTCTATGTCGCCACACATTTCGGCTGGTCGCACACAAAATACGACATCCTCGCCGTGCTGCCGATGCAGGCGATGATCCTGGCGCTGGCCTTCGACAAGGGCGTGGTGGCCGATCTCCTGAAACTGCGCCTGCCGCAAACGCTGGGCGACTGGTCCTACGCCATCTATCTCGGCCAGACCGTCTGGCTGCAATATCTGCGCATCGCCCAGCAGCGATTCTATCCCGCGCCGGACGCGCTGGTGCTGGGTGAAAAATTCTCCACCCTGATGTGGTGGCTGGAACCCACGCTGCTGGTGCTGGTTTGCGCCGTCTGGGGCGGCATGCTGGCGGAATGGGTGGAGAAACCGGCTGCAAAATGGCTCAGGCGGCGGCTTGACCGCCCGCGCTTAGACGCGCCAGCATCGGGCATTACATAAGCAAGGAAACCGCCATGACCATCTCCTTCGCCGGCAAGGTTGCAATTGTGACAGGCGCGGGAGGCGGCTTGGGACGCTGTCATGCCCTGGAACTGGCGCGGCGCGGCGGCAAGGTGGTGGTCAACGATCTGGGCGGCGCGCTGGACGGCAGCGGCGGCAGTTCCGCAGCAGCCGAGAAAGTGGTGGCCGAGATCAAGGCGGCGGGCGGCGAAGCCATCGCCAACGGCGCCTCGGTTTCGGACGATGCCGGCGTGGCGCATCTGGTCAAGCAGACCATGGATTCCTGGGGCCGGATCGATGTGCTGATCGCCAATGCTGGCATCCTGCGCGACAAAAGCTTCGGCAAGATGGAACTCAAGGATTTCGAAGCCGTGATGGCGGTGCATCTGATGGGCACGGTGAAGCCCGCCCGGGCAATGTGGGAGATCATGAAGGCCCAGAAATACGGGCGCATTGTCGTCACCACCTCCTCCACCGGCCTGTATGGCAATTTCGGCCAGACCAATTACGGCGCGGCCAAGGCCTCGCTGGTCGGCTTCATGCATTCGCTGAAGCTGGAAGGCGCCAAAGACAACATCAAGGTCAACGCCATCTGCCCAGTGGCGGCCACCCGCATGACCGAGGCGCTGCTGCCGCCCGCGATTCAGGAAATGCTCAAGCCAGAGTACATCTCGCCCGCGGTGGCGTATCTGGCCAGCGAGGACGCGCCGTCGGGACTGATTCTCACCGCGGCGGCGGGCGTCTTCGCCGCGGCACGGCTGGAGGAGACGGACGGCGTCAATCTCGGCCACGCCGCCACGGCGGAGGATATTGCCGCGCATCTGGGCGAGATCGCAGACTGGTCCACCGCCAAGCCTTATGGCCAGGGCGGCGAGCAGAATGCGAAATTCCTCGCCAAGATTCAGGACAAGCCGATTGTTGGCTGAATGATGGCTGAACGTTGCAATCAGCAGAAATAATTTTTGCGGAGCGGCGGCCAGGAAAAGTGTGGAGCGGTTTTTCGTCGGCCGCGCGACGAAAATAAATTCAAAATGACGCTTGCGTGACGGGCGGGCTTGGATAATGCTTTGCGTATGGACGATCTCGCGCTGAGCGTAAGGCAAGCGCGGCCTTCTGATGCCGCAGACCTCGCGCGCATCTATATCGAGTCCTGGCAGGATACCTACGCCGACATTCTTCCGCATTCCCTGCTCTCCGCCATGTCCCACAAGGGCCAAGCGGCGCGCTGGCAGCAGACCATGCGCGGGCCGGGCGCGGTGCTGATCGCGGAAGATTCGCATTTCGGGCCGATCGGGCTGGCAAGCCTGGGGCCGGCGCGCGACAAGGGCCTCGGCCTGGATGGCGAAATCTACACCCTCTATGTCGATCCCTCCTTCTTGGGCCGCGGCACGGGACGGACGCTGCTGGCGGCCTCCTTCGCGGCGCTGGCGGAGAAGAAATACCGCTCCTGCGTGATCTGGGCCCATGCCCGCAACAATGCCTGCTTCTTCTACGAGGCGATGGGCGGGCGGCGCGTCGGCAACCGCGTCACCCGAGTCATGGGCGAAGAGACGCCGGAGATCGCGTTTGGCTGGAAGCGGCTGCTGGTGGGCGACAAAGTCCTGAGGTCGTAAAAGCGCGCTCAGTTTTGTTTGGGCTTGGGTTTGGACTTGGCCGCTGTGTCCATAGGCGCCGCCTGACCCGGAGCGATCATCATCTGCATCGCGAAGCAGACCTGCTCGCCTGTAATCTTGCTGGTGGTGGCGACCTGGCCCTTGGGGCAGGGCTTGGGCTTGGCGGGTTTGGTGTCGGCGGCGATGGCGGCGGTCGAAAACAGAAAAACGGCGAACAGCGCGAGGGGAAGCTTCATGGCGATCTCCCTTGTTGCGGCCATTCTACGTCATGCCCCAAGAAATGGCGATGGCGCTACAAATCCCGCGGGCGGACGAAATCCACCAGCTTGCCGGTGCCCAGTGACAGCTTCTTCCAATTCGCGATGTCGAAATCCAGTACTGCCAGGGCGGCGGTGGGGAATTTCTCCTCCATCACGTCATGGCGATGCGCTTCCTTCGGCTTGACCGCCTCGCGCGCCAGCAGCGCCGCGCATTGCTCCAGGCCCGGATTGTGACCCACCAGCATCAGCACCTTGTCGGCGTCGGCGGCGTCCTGCGCCAGGGCGATGAGCCTGCCTGGCGGCGCCAGATAGATCGCGGCAAGATAGTCCACCGGCGCGGGCGCCGCCGCCAGCACCGGCTCTGTCGTCTGTACCGTGCGCAGGCTGGTCGAGCAGAGAATGCGGGAGGGAATGTAGCCCTGCTTCTTGAGATAGCGCGCCATGGCGGCGGCGTCGGCGTGGCCCCGTTCGGTCAGGGTGCGGTCATGATCTTCCTGCTCGGCGGCGCCGGGCTCGGCCTTGGCATGTCGGAGGAGCAGAAGGCGGCGCAAAGGCTTGCAAATCCCGCATAGGGCCGACGCACCCTAAAAGCTTGACCCGGACCCGGCAAGCGCGTCACAAAACCTTCCTTTCGGGCGGTAAAGCCATGACGACCAACAAGAAACCCGGCAAATGGCGCAAGCGCACCCAGGCGGTGCGCGGCGGGCAGACCCGCACGTCTTTCCAGGAGACCTGCGAGCCGCTGATCTTCACCGCCGGCTATGCCTATGAGAATGCCGAGGAAGGCGAAGCCCGCTTCAAGGGCGAAAGCCCCGGCTATCAATATTCTCGCCTCGCCAATCCCACCGTCACCATGTTCGAGCAGCGCCTGGCGGCGATGGAAGGCGCGCCGGTGGGGCGTGCCACCGCCACCGGCATGGCCGCCGTCAGCGCCGTCTTCCTGGGCACGCTCAAGACCGGCGACCATGTCGTTTCCGCCGACGCCCTGTTCGGCTCCTGCCGCTATGTGCTGGAAACGGTGCTGTCGCGTTTCGGCATCGAGACGACGTTCGTGGATGGCGGCGATCTCAAAGCCTGGGCGGCGGCGATCCGGCCCACCACGAAAATGTTCTTCCTGGAGACGCCCTCCAATCCCACGCTGGCGGTTTTCGACATCAAGGCGATCGCCGCTCTGGCCGACAGCGCCGGCGCCCGCCTGGTCGTGGACAATGCCTTGGCCAGCCCGGCGCTGCAGCGGCCGATGGAATTCGGCGCCCATATCGTGGTCCATTCCACCACCAAATGGATCGACGGCCAGGGCCGCGCCCTGGGCGGTATGATCCTTTGCCATCAGGATCTGCTGGATGAGAATCTGCAGCAGTTCCTGCGCAACACCGGCCCCACCATCAGCCCTTTCAATGCCTGGCTGCATTTGAAAAGCCTGGAGACGCTGGGGCTGCGGACAAAAGCCCATTGCGAGAATGCCGAGAAGGTCGTCGGTTTCCTCAGCCAGCAGAAGAAGGTGCGCAAGGTGCTCTACCCCTTCCACCCCGACCATCCGCAGCACAATCTCGCCCGCGCCCAGATGTCCGGCGGCGGCGGCGTCGTTAGTTTCGAGGTCGAAGGCGGCAAAGGCGCAGCCTTCCGCCTCTCCAATGCGCTGGGACTGATCGACGTCTCGAACAATTTCGGCGACGCCAAGAGCCTGATCACCCATCCGGAGACCACCACCCACCAGAAGCTGACGCCGGAAGCGCGCGCCGCCCAGGGTGTCACCAGCGGATTGCTGCGCCTGTCGGTCGGACTGGAAGATCCGGACGATCTTTGCGAAGACCTTGAGCAAGCCTTGAAGGTGGCGTGATGGCGGAGCACCGCATCACGCTGAAATGGTTCAAGGGCGACGTGCCCTTCACCTATGAAGCCTATCCGCGCAATCACACCATCGCCTTCAAGAATGGCGCGCCGATGATGTTCTCGGCCTCGCCTCACTATCGCGGCGATCCGTCGAAAGGCGATCCCGAGGACCTGCTGGTGGCGGCGCTTTCGTCCTGCCACATGCTGAGTTTCCTGGCGATCTGCGCCAAGAAGAAAATCACCGTCGAGGCCTATGACGACGAAGCCACCGGCTGGCTGGAGAATGAAGATGGCAAGTGGTGGATGGCGCGGGTGACGCTGCGGCCCAAGGTGCGGGCCGCTGCCCCTGCGGAAACATTGGCGGAAATCCACCATCTGGCGCACGAAGCCTGTTTTATCGCCAATTCCGTCAAGACCGCCGTCATGGTCGAGCCACGTTAAGTCCAGTTATCGGAAAATCTGGAACTTTCCGCCCCGCGCACTGCTAACCTTACTGTCACCTGCGCCGAAACGTCGCTTGCGGTGTCAGTATCCGCCTCGCCATACTGAGCCGATGCAGGAACAGGAAAATCGCCGCCGCAATACCGGCCGCCGCAATGGCGATGCGGGCCGCTATGAGCGCGAGACCCGCTCCATCCGTGTGGCGGTGAAGCCGGCTTATCTCGACGACCAGTCGGACCCGGAAGACGACCGTTATGTCTGGTCCTACACCATCACCATCGAGAACAAGGGCCAGGAGCCGGTGCAGCTGATGTCGCGCATCTGGCTGATCACCGATGGCGACGGCCGCACCCATGAAGTGCGCGGCCCCGGCGTGGTCGGCGCCCAGCCGGTGATCGGACCGGGCGAGAGCTTCGAGTACACCAGCGGCTGCCCGCTGGAGACCGCTTCCGGCCATATGGTGGGGTGCTACAAGATGGTGAGCGCCTCGGGCGAGGAATTCGATGCGCAAATCCCGGCCTTCCTGCTGGAAAGCCCCTATGAGCGGCGGCAGATTCATTAGGAGCCGCGGCTAGGAAAAGTGGACTTCCCGGTTTTCCGTCCGGTCGCGCGACCAATAAATAAGCCCCGTTCACTAAGCCCTGCTTATCTTGTGGTTGAAACCGCCCCGCTTCGGCGCGTTTAATCGGTTTTTCCAGCGGACGGCCCCATGCCTCCTCCCATCGACTACAGCAACCCTTGCGCGAAAACCGCCCCCGATCGCCCCAGCCGCGAGGAAGCGGAAGCGGCGGTGCACACCCTGCTGCGCTGGGCGGGTGACAATCCGGCGCGCGAAGGACTGGTGGACACACCCAAGCGGGTGGCGAAAGCGTTCGAGGACTGGTTCAGCGGCTATGACCAGGACCCGCAAGCCTATCTCGCCCGCACCTTCGAGGAAGTGGCGGGCTATGACGACATGGTGATCCTCAAGGACATACGTTTCGAGAGTCATTGCGAACATCATCTCGCCCCCATCATCGGCCGCGCTCATGTCGGCTATCTGCCGACGCGGCGAGTGGTGGGCATCTCCAAGTTGGCGCGGGTGGTGGAGGCCTTTGCCCGCCGCCTGCAGGTGCAGGAGAAGATGAACGCCCAGATCGCCCACTGCATCCAGAAAGTGCTGGAGCCCAAAGGCGTGGCGGTGGTGATCGAGGCGGCGCACCAGTGCATGACCACCCGCGGCGTGCACAAGACCGGCGTCACCATGGTGACCTCGACCATGCTGGGCGCCTTCCGCGATAATTCCGACACGCGGCGGGAATTCCTCAACATCATCGGCAATCCCGTTTCCAGCGCCGATCGATGAGTGAGGCCGCGGTCCAACTGGCGAAGGCGCTGATCGCCTTCGATACCACCAGCCGCGGCTCCAACCTGGTGCTGATAGATTTCGTCCAGGGCCTGATCGAACAGGCGGGCGGGCGCTGCCGCCGCACCCATGACGCCAGCGGCGCCAAGGCCAATCTCTTCGCCACTTTCGGCCCGGACGGTGACGGCGGCATTGTGCTGTCGGGCCATACCGATGTGGTGCCGGTGGACGGGCAGGACTGGTCCTCCGATCCTTTCGCGGCGGAGGTGCGCGACGGCAAGCTGTTCGGGCGCGGCACCAGCGACATGAAAAGCTTCATCGCCGTGGCCTTGTCGCTGCTGCCGGATATCACCAAGGCGAAATTGAAACGGCCGTTGCATCTTGCGCTGTCCTATGACGAGGAAGTCGGCTGCGTCGGCGTCACCGGCCTGCTGGACGATCTGAAGGCGCAAGGCATCAAGCCCGCCCTGGCGATCATCGGCGAGCCGACGCTGATGAAGGTGGTGGGGGCGCACAAGGGCGGCACCAAGATGGTAACGCACGCGTGCGGCCAGGAAGGCCATTCGAGCGCCCCCGAACGCGGCGCCAACGCCGTGATGATGGCGGGCGAGTTCATCGTCCTGCTGGACTCTGTGTGGAATGAACTGCGCGCCGATCCCGATCCGCGCTTCGACCCGCCGCATTCCACCGTGCAGGCGACGGTGGTGCAGGGCGGCACGGCGGTGAACATCCTGGCGCGCGAGGCCGAGGTTACCTGGGAATATCGCTTCCTGCCCGACCGCGATCCACGGAAGATCCTGGCGCGCGTGGAAGAGCGTGCGGCCGGCGAGATATTGCCGAAATACCGGGCGCGGGTGGCAGAGGCGGCCTTCCGCACCCGGATGCACGCTTTTTATCCCGGCCTGAAGATGGACGAGGATTCCCCCGCCGTGGCGCTGGCGCGCGAACTCACCGGCGCCAACCGGGTGGACGCGGTGAGCTATGGCACCGAGGCCGGGCATTTCCAGAATTACGGCATTCCGGCGGTGATCTGCGGCCCCGGCTCGATCGAGCAGGCGCACAAGACGGATGAGTGGATCGCGTTAAGCGAACTGGATGCCTGCGAGGCGTTTCTCAGGAAAGTGATCGCGAAAGGTGAGGCGGGTTAGCCGAAGGTCCAGTGGACCTTCGGCCCGTCGAACGCCTAGGCCAGCGCGTCCGGCTTGATCTCGTGGACGGCGCCGCAAAACTCGCATGACGCCCTTATGACGCCGTCGGGATCGGCCAGGCCGGCGCGTTCCTGCACGGAATAGCCCTTGAGGATGCGGGCGATGCGCGAGGCGTCGCAGTCGCAGCGGAAGACCACCGGCTCGGCCGGATGCACCCGCACCTCGTCCTCATGGAACAGCCGCCACAACAGGGTTTCCGGCGCCAGCGCGGTATCCACCAGTTCCAGATCCTCCACCGTCTTCATCAGCAGCGACAGCCGCTCCCAATCGTCGCTGGTGCTTCGGTCCTCCGGTGCGGCCTGCTTGCTCGCCTCCGGCGTCATCTGCAGCATCAGCCCACCGGCGCGCCAATGGGGAGCCTTGTCGCCCGCGACGAACAGCGGCGCGGCGGCGAGGCGCAGCGCGGTGGGCAACTGCTCCGACTGGGCGAAATAGGTTTCGGCGGAAGCCGCGACGCCTTCCGGCGATAGCGGCGTCACGCCCTGCCAGGTCTGGCCGCCAACCCGCGGCTCGATGGTGATGGCCATCGCCCCCTGCCCCACCAACGCCGCGAAATCCTTTTCGGGGCGGGCCGTGAAACGATCCGCATCCAGGCGGCCGAAGGCGCGCACGCCGCGCGGCTTTTCTTCTTCAGCGCCGTAGTAATCCACCGTGACCAGATCGAGCGGCCCGTCCGACTTGGTCTGCAGCGTCAGCCGTCCGTCCAGCTTCAAGGCGGAACCCAGCAGCGACGTCAGCGCCAGCGCTTCGCCCGCCACCCGGGCGGCGTCTTCCGGCAGGGCATGGGCCGACAGGGCGCGGGCGGAACTTGCGTCCAGCCGCACCAACCGTCCGCGCACCCCCGCCTTGGGAATGTCGAACGGCAGGACAAAATCGCCGTAAGTCTGGGGCATCAGGCCAATATGGCGCTTACCCGCGCCTGTTCAAGACAGCGCCCAGGCCAGGATGGCCTTCTGAGCATGGAGACGGTTCTCGGCCTCGTCCCAGACCACGCTGTGCGGGCCGTCAATTATCGCGTCGGTGACCTCGTCGCCACGATGGGCGGGCAGGCAGTGCATGAACAGCGCGTCCTTCGCCGCCAAGTCCATCAGCTGCTCATTGACCTGATAGGGCTTGAGCAGGGTGCGCCGCTTGGTGGCGTTGTCGTCGCCCATCGAGACCCAGGTGTCGGTGACGATGCAGTCCGCCCCCTTCACCGCCGCTTCCGGGTCGGTGCCGAAGCTGACGAGATTGCTGGACGAGGCCCAGTCCAGCACTTCCGGGTCCACCGGCAGTTCGCGGGGAGAAGCGACATCCAGCTTGAAGCCGAACTTCACCGCCGCGTGAATCCACGAGGTCAGCACATTGTTGCCATCGCCGGTCCAGGCGACATGCGCGCCCTTGATCGGGCCGCGATGCTCTTCAAACGTCAGCACATCGGCCATCACCTGGCAGGGATGCGACCACTTGGTCAGGCCGTTGATGACGGGAATGGTGGCGTTGTGCGCCAGTTCCTCCACCATCTCGTGGTCGAGCAGGCGGATCATCACGGCGTCGACATAGCGGCTGATCACCCGCGCCGTGTCGGCGATGGTTTCCTCGCGCGCCAGCTGCATCTCGCCGCCGGTCAGCATCAGGGTCGAGCCGCCCAGTTGCCGCGCCGCCATGTCGAAACTGATGCGCGTGCGGGTGCTCTGCTTGTCGAAGATCATCGCCAGGGTGCGGCCTGCCAGCGGCTGGTCGTCGTCGGGCAGGCCCTTGGGACGGCCAGTTCCCCGCGCCACCTTGCGCGCCTTGGCGTCTTCGATGATGGCGCGCAGCGTCGCGGTATCGTGATCGGAGAGATCAAGGAAATGCTTGGGTTTCACTTTCATCGGCGCGTTCATTGTGCGGCAACCTTCTGCTTTTCCAGCGTGGCGGCGGCTTTCTCCAACATCGCCACGCCTTCGCGCAATTCCGCCTCGCTGACATTCAGCGGCGGCAGGACGCGCACCACATTCTCGCTCGCCGCGACGGTGAGCAGGCCTTGCGCCCGTGCCGCATCGACGAAATCACCCACCGGCGGCTTGAGCTTCAGGCCCAGCAGCAGGCCCTGGCCACGCAGTTCGACGAAGACATCAGGATGGTTGGCGACCAGCCGCGCCAGTTGCTGGCGCAGGTAATTGGCGACGGCGTTGACGTGATCCATGAAGCCCGGCTCCAGCAGCATCGCCACCGCCTCATTGCCCACCGCCATGCCCAGCGGATTGCCGCCATACGTGCTGCCATGCGTGCCCGCCGTCATGCCCTTGGCGGCCTCGGCCGTGGCCAGCACCGCGCCCAGCGGGAAGCCGCCACCGATGCCCTTGGCCGCGGCCAGGATGTCGGGCGTCACGCCCACCCAATCATGGGCGAAGAATTTTCCGGTACGGCCGGCGCCGGTCTGAATCTCGTCGAAGATCAGCAGCAGACCCTTCTCGTCGCAGAGCCGGCGCAGGGCGCGCAGGAAATCCGGCTCGGCGGTCCGCATGCCGCCCTCGCCCTGGATCGGCTCGATCAGCAGCGCCGCGGTCTTTTCGGTGATCGCAGCTTCGGTGGCATTGAGATCGCCCAGCGGCACCTGGTCGAAGCCTTCCAGCTTCGGGCCGAAGCCTTCGAGATATTTCGGATTGCCGCCCGCCGCGATGGCGCCCAGCGTGCGCCCGTGAAAGGCGCCCTCGAAAGTGACGATGTGGAAACGCTCCGGATGGCCGCTGACGAAATGGAAGCGCCGCGCCATCTTGATCGAAAGCTCGATCGCCTCCGCTCCCGAATTGGTGAAGAACACCGTGTCGGCGAAACTGTTGGCGACCAGCTTGCCCGCCAGCGCTTCCTGGCCGGGAACCCGGTAGAGGTTGGAGGTGTGCCAGACCTTGCCCGCCTGCTCGGTCAGCGCCGCAACCAGGCGCGGATGGGCATGGCCGAAGGCATTGACCGCCACGCCCGAGCCGAAATCGAGGTATCGCTTCCCATCCTCGGCGAAAAGGTACGAGCCTTCGCCACGGACGAATGCGACATCCGCCCGGTTATAGGTGGGAAGAACAGCGGGAAACACAAAAGCCTCCTCAGGGATGGGGGTGATTCCCCGGAAAGCGGGGAGTTATCGGCTTTTGGCATGGCTGAGACAAGTTGCGCCTGCATGACAGCCCGCATGCGCAAAGGCCATGCCGCAGGAACTCGCTTTTTGAAATCGCGGAACGAAGTCAGCCCTTTAGCCGTTCGGTCCCAAATGCATATGGCACCCGGAATGGCGGAAGGGCGACACATAGGGGCGGCGTATTACCGGGCGCGGGCCGAGGACATGCGCCGGCGGGCGGAAACGACCGCTGTGGAGGAGATCCGCCGCTCCTTCCTGATGCTGGCCTCTCATTGGGACTATCTGGCCGACGTGGCGGAAAAATCCGGCAAGCCGCATTAGGTGGCCTCCGACTCTTGTGGACAAGGCTTGGGGCTCGCCCTGCAACGCTTGTGCGATACGGGGGCGGCGGTACGATATCTTGTGGCTAGGGGCCTGAGGCGAGTCGCGTCCGAGTCGCCGGCACAGCCGGAAGATGCCGCCAAGGAGAGTTCATGACACAGGCAAACTGGTCCGAGGATCGGGTCGAGCAGCTGAAAAACCTCTGGACCGAGGGACTGTCCGCCAGCCAGATCGCCCGCGCCCTGGGCGGCGTCACCCGCAACGCGGTAATCGGCAAGGTTCACCGCCTGGGCCTGGCGGGGCGCGCCAGCCCTTCCCGCGCCGACCGGCCGCGCCTGCCTTCGGCGCCCAAGGCCAGCACCCTGCGCAACGCCATGCCGCCCGCGCCGGTGGTGGAAGAAGATCCGCTGCAGCTGGAGGACGGCAATTTCGCCACCGTGCTGACCATCAGTGACCGCATGTGCCGCTGGCCGATCGGCGATCCCGCCGCCACCGAGTTCCATTTCTGCGGCCGCGGCCCCAAGGCTGGCTCGCCCTATTGCGAGGCCCATGCCCGCAAGGCCTACCAGCCGCAGCAGGCCCGCCGCGACAAGGACAACAAGGGCCGCCTTACGGGCTGACGCTGGCGCGGCTGCGTGGCATCATGGGCGGCATGACCGTCCATGATTTTTCCGCCCGCCTTCTGAACGGCGAGGACGTTTCGCTCGCGCGCTGGCGTGGCCGGGTGCTGTTGATCGTCAACACCGCCAGCGCCTGCGGTTTCACCCCGCAATATGCCGGGCTGCAGGCGCTGTACGAAAAACTCGAGCCGCTGGGTCTGACCGTGCTGGGCTTTCCCTGCAACCAGTTCGGCGCACAGGAGCCGGGCACGGCAGCGGACATCGGCGCCTTCTGCCAGAAGAATTACGGCGTCAGCTTCCCGGTCTTTGAAAGGATCGAGGTCAACGGCGCAAACGCCCATCCGCTGTTCCGCTATCTCAAGAAGGAAGAGCGCGGCCTGCTGGGCACTGAGAACATCAAATGGAATTTCACCAAATTCCTGGTGAACCGCGACGGTGAGCCGGTGGCGCGCTACGCGCCTCAGACCAAGCCGGAAGAACTCGAAGTGCCGATCAGGAAGCTGCTTTGACCGCGCTGGACTCGTCCAGCGAATAACCCGCGGAACGCACGGTGCGGATGGGGTCTTCGGTGCCGTCCACATTCAGTGCCTTGCGCAGCCGCCCGACATGGACGTCCACGGTGCGGGCCTCGACATAGACGTCGCTGCCCCAGACCGCGTCCAGCAATTGCTCGCGGCTGAAGACGCGGCCAGGGTGCTGGATCAGATGGTCGAGCAGGCGGTATTCGGTGGGGCCGAGATGCACTTCGATCCCGGCGCGGCGGACGCGGTGAGCGGCGCGGTCCAGCTCGATGTCGCCGACATGCACGATATCGTCGGCCAGGCTGGGGCGGATGCGGCGCAGCACGGCGCGCAGCCGCGCCAGCAATTCGGTCATCGAGAAGGGCTTGGTGAGATAATCGTCGGCGCCGGTGTCCAGGCCGCGGATGCGGTCGGTTTCCTCGCCACGGGCGGTGAGCATCAGGATGGGGACGTTGCGGGTCTCCTGCCGTCCGCGCAGGCGGCGGCAGACCTCGATGCCGGAAAGCTGCGGCATCATCCAGTCCAGGATCACCAGGTCGGGCTGTTCCTCTGCGGCGACCAGCAGAGCTTCCTCGCCATCGCGCGCTTCCAGCACCCGATAACCCTCGCGCTCCAGATTGTAGCGCAGCAGGGTTACCAGGGCGCTTTCGTCTTCGGCCACCAGGATGGTCGGCTTGCTCATGCGGAGTGGCTCTCGTACGGCACGGAGGTTTCGCTGGTGATGTCGGCCTTGGGCCGGGCGGCGGCGAGATGGCCGGCCTTGACCATGTGATAGACGACTTCCGCGATGTTGGTGCAGTGATCGCCCGCCCGCTCGATATTCTTGGCGACGAAAAGCAGATGGGTGCAAAGGCCAATGGTGCGCGGGTCTTCCATCATGTAGGTGAGGAGTTCGCGGAACAGGCTGTTGTAGATTTCGTCGATTTCGCCATCGCGCTGCCACACCGCCTCGGCGTCCTCGGCGTTGCGGTTGGAAAAGGCGTCCAGCACCTGCTTGAGCTGGTTCTGCGACGCCTTGCCCATGCGGCCCAGCGATTGGGTGAGGCGGATGGGCGGCTCGCGGTTCAGCACCAGAGCGCGCTTGGCGATGTTCTTGGCCAGGTCGCCGATGCGCTCCAGTTCGTTGGCGATCTTGATCGCCGCCATGGTGTCGCGCAGATCCACCGCCATGGGCTGGCGCAGCGCCAGCAGCTTGAGGGCGCGCTCTTCGATCTCCTGCTGCAGGGCGTCGATGCGGGCGTCGCCGGCCACCGCGCTTTCGGCGGCGTTGGAGTCGCGGCGGGCGATGGCGTCAATCGCGGCGGCCAGTTGCGCCTCGGCCAGCCCACCCATCTGGGCGACAGCGGCCGAAAGGGCCTGAAGCTGTTCATCAAAGGACTTGACGGTGTGATCGTTCATTGGCGGCTCGCGGGTGCGCTACGGTGTTGGGCTTAAGAGCATCGCACCAAGGCTATGCGACAGATTTATAACACTTCCGTGACAGGCTGCGATTCCGGGGCTTTTTGCGGGATTTCCTCCACATCGGGCTCGGACAGGGCGGGCAGGAAGATGATGAACGTGCTGCCCTCCCCCACCCGGCTGTCAATGCTGAGCCGGCCCTGGTGGCGGGAAAGGATGTGCTTGACGATGGCCAGGCCCAGGCCGGTGCCGCCCCGTTCCCGGCTGCGCTTGACGTCCACCCGGTAGAACCGCTCGGTCAGGCGGGGCAGCGCCTCGCGCGGAATGCCTTCGCCATCGTCCTTCACCGCGGCGAAGACATTGCCATCTTCCCGCCCCAGCATGACGGTGACCTGGCCGCCGGGGCGGCCATACTTGATGGCGTTGTGGATCAGGTTCTGGAACAGCTGCACCAGTTCGTCATGGTCGCCCAGGATTTCGGGTAGCGCCCCAGCCTCAATGCCTATGGTGATGTCGTCCTGTGCCGCCAGCGGCGCCAGCGCCGCCGCCGCCTGGCGCACCACCGATTCCAGTTCGACGCGCCCCAGGGGCGGAACATGCTCGTTGAGCTCGATGCGGGTGAGCGAAAGCAGATCGTCGATCAGCCGCCGCATCCGCGCCGATTCCTGCGCCATGATGGCAAGGAAATTATCGCGCGCCACCTCGTCGTTGCGGGCATGACCGCGCAGCGTCTCGATGAAGCCGGAGACCGCCGCCAGCGGCGTGCGCAACTCATGGCTGGCATTGGCGACAAAATCGGCCCGCATCTGCTCGCTGCGGCGGATGGCGGTGATGTCGTGCAGCAGCAGCGCCACCAGCCCTTCGTCGATGCGGGCGGTATAGGCTTCGTAATGCCGCTCCACCAGGCCGGTAATGGTGAAGGGGACGTTGCCGCCCTCGCCGGTCCGCAGGGCGGTTTCGACAGCGTCGAGCACCGCCGGATTGCGCAGCACGGCGCTGAGATGCTTGCGCTCCAGCGCCTGGCCCAGCGCCATCTGCATGTCGCCATTGGTCAGCAGCACCCGGGCATTGCCGTCCAGCAGCATCACCGGCAGCGGCAGCCGCTCCAGCAGCAGCCGCGCCAAGGGCGGCAAACCGGCGAGCGGGTCGATGGGGGCGGTTGGGGCGCCGTCGGCCACCATCTCCGGGTGAAAGGGGAGAAAACGCCGGGCCAGCAGCGCCAGCAGGCCAAACCCGACCAGGGCCCAGAGGGCGTCGGCGCCTGCCCATGCCACCACGGCGCCGCCGGCCACCAGCCCGAGCAGGGCCGGCCCCATCCACCCGCGCAGGATACGTAACGATTCCACCATCGGGCCATCATAGCCGCGATTGCGACGGGCCGGTAACGGGCGAGACGCCCGCCTGGCGGGTCGCGGCTAGCGGTAGCGCTCGGGCAGCGGCTTTCCGGTCAGGATGCGCCAGTTGCGCAGCATGTTCTCTTCAGCCCCGGTCATGTCGTTACGGACTTGTCGGGCAGAGCCCAACTGGGATCCCAGGCAACGATCCGGCTGCAGTCGGCCGAATTGTGCGCCTGGTTGGGAATATTGGTGCAGCCGTCGCGGGCGGCGAACGGGTCTGATACCGGGCCGATGCGCGAACCGCTGTCGGCGGACACCTGGACGCCGAAGCCGGTCACCACCGCGCCGGCGCCGCTCAGCACACCGCTGCCGAAGGAACCGCTGGTGATCCCGCTGGAGAAACCGCCGATGGGACCGATGGCCTGGCCGAGACCGCCGTCGCGGTGGCGAACAGAAAAATCGTGACAAGCGGAATGCTGTGTTTCATGCGAGCCCCCCAGCTTGCGCGGATATAACGCTGCATCCTCCGGTAGAATCCGCCGTTCTGCAAACAGAAGCACGCGTAAACATGGCCCGCTTTCAGGCGCGGTGCCGCAACAGCGCCAGCGCCGCCCCCGCCCCCATCAGGATGCCGCCGGTCAGACGCCCGGTCAGCTTTCCGCGCCGGGCCAGCAGCGGGCGGACCTTGTCGGCAGCCAGAGCCCAGCCGGAATCCACCGCCAGCGCGATGACCAGAAATACCGCCGACAGCAGCGCCGTCTGCGGCATCACTGGCCGGTCCAGGGCGATGAATTGCGGAAAGAAGGCGCCATAGAAGATCAGCGTCTTGGGATTGACCAGCGAGACCAGGAAAGCCTGGGCGAACAAGGCCGCGCGCGGCTGCGCCTTGACCCCGGCCAGGTTGGGCGGCGCGGCCCGCCATTGCCGTATCCCCAGCCAGATCAGATAGGCGGCACCCAGCCAGCGCAGCCAGCCGAACCACGATCCGGCGGACTGCAACAGCGCCGTCAACCCGGCGGTGACCAGCGCCAGCGACAGGGCCTGCGCCGCCAAGGTGCCCGCCACCGTCGCCAGTCCGGCGCGCACGCCATGGCTGACGCTGTTGGCGATGATCAGCGCCACATTGGGACCGGGGATCAGCATCAGCAGCGTCACCGCGGCGACGAAGCCCAGCAGCAGCGCGGGATCAATCATCGCGCACGCGGCCGCGGCCCTGCTTCACCGCGGCGCGGTGTTTCTTGCCATCAAGGCGCTTCTTCTTGCTGGACTTCGGAATCCTTGTCGGACGGCGCGGCTTTGGCGGAATGGCGGCGGCGGCGATGATCGCCACCAGCCGGGCGCGGGCGTCGGCGCGATTGCGCTCCTGGTCGCGGAAGCGCTGCGCCTGGATTATCAGCACGCCGTCCTTGGTCAGCCGCCCGCTGAACAGCAGCGCCGCGCGCGCCAGTTCGGTCAGACCGCGCGAGGCGCGGACGTCGAAGCGCAACTCCACCGCGCTTGCCACCTTGTTGACATTCTGCCCGCCGGGGCCGGAGGACCGCACGAAACGCTCCTCCAGCTCGTCGTCTGGAATGGTGATGCGGGCATTGACCTTTAGCCCGCGCATTTCGGATGCATCCCCCATGAATTCAGTATATCCAGACCCCTGCTTCCGACGCAAAAGACTCTCATGACGCAAGGTTTCTCGCAGCAAAGACTGGACCGCATCGCGCCCTTCCTGGCGCGCACCTGGGTCGAGCCCGGCTGGCTGCCGGGGGCGCAGGTGCTGCTGTGGCGGCGGGGCGAGACGGTGCTGGACGCCGTGATCGGCCAGCGCGACCGGGTGCGCGGCACACCGATGGAGCCCGGCACCATCCACCGCATCTATTCCATGACCAAACCGATGACCAGTGTGGCGGCGCTGATGCTGCTTGAGGAAGGCGCCATCGCCCTGGACGATCCGGTGGCGCGCTTCATTCCCGCCTTTACCGGGCTTGGAGTCTTTGCCGGGGGCAAGCCGGGCAGCTTCGTCACCACGCCGCCGGCCCGGGCAATTACGATTCTGGATTTGATGCGCCACACCTCCGGCTTCACCTATGGCCTCCTGCAGCGCACCGGGGTCGATGCCGAATATCGCCGCTTGCGTATCGCCGAGCCCGACATGGAAGGTGGCCTGCCCGCCATGATGCAGGCGCTGGCGGGCCTGCCGCTGGAATTCTCGCCCGGCACGGCTTTCAACTATTCGGTTTCCACTGACGTGCTGGGGCATGTGGTGGAGATCGTCAGCGGCATGAGCCTGCGCGATTTCTTCAAGACGCGGCTGCTGAACCCGCTGGGCATGACCGACACCGACTTTTTCGTGCCGGAAGACAAGCGCGAACGTCTCGCCACCTGCTACTGGAGCAAGGACGACCGGCTGGCGCTATGGGACGACGGCGTCAAGACCATGCGCTATGCCGCGCTGCCACCGCTGCTGTCCGGCGGCGGCGGGTTGGCGGGCACGGCAGCGGACTATCTGCGCTTTACCCGCATGCTGCTGAACCAGGGCGAGCTCGACGGCGTGCGCTATCTTTCGCCCAAGACCGTGACGCTGATGACCATGAATCAGCTGCCCGGCAATGCCGAAATCTCCGACCTGATGCCGGCGTCCAATCTGTTCAACGAGACCGGCTTTCGCGGCGTCGGCTTCGGACTCGGGGTGGCGGTGATGCAGAACCTGGCCCATGCCGCCCTGCCCGGCACGCTGGGCGAATATACCTGGGGCGGCGTGGCCGGAACCTTTTTCTTCGTCGATCCGAAGGAGGAAATGATCGCCATCGTCATGACCCAGGTGATCGACACCCAGGCGCGGCGGGTGCGCTTGCGCCGCGACCTGCGCACCCTGATATATTCGGCCATGACCGAGAGCTTTGCGTGATCGAAACGGTCGACATCACCGGCTGGCATGACGCGATTGATGGGGCGGTGCGCGACCGCGCCACCCATGCGCTGGAACGCGGCGCGGTGTTGTTTTTCCCCCGCCTACGCTTCGATCTCGGCAACAACGAGGCCCGTTTCCTCGATCCCGCCGTCAGCAATGGCAAATCCAAGAATATCAGCCTGGATCACACCAGCGGCAAGCTGCAGGCGACCGCGCTGGCCGGCGACGACGCGGCGGCGCTGGCGGCGATGATCGAGCGCTTCGGCGCCTCCGCCACCAGGCTGGTGGGCGAACTGCTGCCCTACCGCAATGTCGAGCGCGCCCGCACCAGCTTTCGTCCGGTGGAAGTGGAAGGGCGGGAATATTCCAAAATCAGCGACGACCGGCTGCTGCATGTCGATGCCTTTCCTTCCCGGCCGATGCAGCAGGGGCGGCGCATCCTGCGCTTCTTCTGCAATGTGGCGCCGCTGGACTATGGCCGGCGTGGCGAACGGCATTGGCGCGTCGGCCAGCCCTTTGAAGATTTCGCGCGGCGTTTCCTGCCGCGCGCGCGCAGCCATGCGCTGGGCAAATCCTGGCTGTGGGACAGGCTGGGCGTCACCCATGGCCGCCGCAGCCGTTATGACGAGATGATGCTGTCGCTGCATGACGCCGCCAAGCTGGACGCGGACTTCCAGGCGAATTCGCCGAAGACGCCGGTGGCCTTCCCGCCGGGCAGTTGCTGGCTGGTCTATACCGACCAGGTGCTGCATGCGGCGCTGGGCGGCGCCTTCGCTCTGGAACAGACCTTCCATCTCGATCTCGACCAGATGGCCGAGCCGCGACGCAGCCCCTTCAAGGTGCTGGAACGCCTGACGGGAAAATCGTTGGCCTAGCTGGCCAGCCGCGCCACGCGCGCGCTGCTTCTGGCATAGACGCCGTCGCCCGCCTCGGTGAAGAGATTGGGCAGCGGCTCAGTGGTTTCGGTGTCACCCAGCAACAGGAAGCCGTCCGGCGCCAGGGTGTCGGCGACGCGCTCCAGCACCGAGGCCTTGGCGGTGCGGTCGAAATACATCAGCACATTGCGGCAGAAGACGAAGTCGAGATCGTCCAGCCAGCCATAGGAATCCGGCAGATTGAAGACGCGAAAATCCACCATGCGGCGCAGAGGGTCGGCGAACCGCCATTGCTCGCCGCTGGGACGGAACCAGAAGGCACGCTGGTCGCCAGTCAGGCCGCGCGCCATTTCCTCGCTGTCATAGCGGCTTTCCTCGGCGCGGGCGACGGCCTCGGCCGAAAGATCGGTGGCGATCAGGTCCAGCGACCAGCCGGCCGCCTGAAGGCCAAGCCCGTCCAGGATCATGGCGACGGACCAGGCTTCCTGGCCGGTGGCGCAAGCGGCGCACCACAGCCGCAGCCGCTTTTGGCGCGCGCGACGGGCGAGAAGCGCCGGCAGCAATTCGTTCTTGAAACGAGCGAAGATGCGCTCGTCGCAGAAGAATGAAGTGTCGTGCACCGTCACCGCTTCAGTCACCGCCCGGGCCAGGCTTTCCTGTCCCAGCCGCAGTTCGCGCACCAGGGCGGTGGCGTCCTTGAAGCCGAAGCGGCGCATCACTGGCGCCAGGCGGCGCTGCACCAGTTCGAGCTTGGCGGGAGAAAGCGAAAGGCCGGAACGCCGGCGCAGCAGCCGCGCCAGGAAGGCGAAATCCTCCTGGCTCAGCGTCTTCATCAGGCCGCGATGACGCCGATCTCGGCGAGCTTGGCGCGGACCGTGATGCCGTCGAAGGGCTTCATCAGATATTCGTTGGCGCCGGCATGGATGACATGTTCGATTTCCTCGGCGTCGCTTTCGGTGGTGGCGAACAGGATCACCGGATGGTCGCCGCCCTGCTGGCCGCGCACGCTCTTGAGAAATTCCACACCCTTCATGCCGGGCAGATTGCCGTCGAACAGGATCAGGTCGGGCATCTTCTCGCGGCAGGCGCGCAGGGCGGCCATGCCGTCCTCGGCCTCGGCGACGTCGAAGCGCATTTCCTCGAAGATGCGGCGGGCCACGGTGCGCAGCACCCGACTGTCGTCCACGATCAGGCAGTTCATCGCCATGGCGTAAAATCCCTCTCGCGCGCCCAAAAGGACGCGCGTGCAGCCGGAAAGCTAGCGGCAGAGGGTAAAGATCGGATTACGCGCCCGGGAGCGACGGCCCAGCCGAAGCGCAGCGAAGGCGTGGCCGCGCGACCCAAAAAGACTATCCGGCGGTAACTTCCACAAAACCTTCCCCTTGTTGGAGGAGAAGCCCCGCATTGACGGTGCGGGAGAGCTTGTGTGTGAGGAAGGGCTGCACCCCCCTGGCGTCGATGGCGGACACTGTGGCCTCGCCGCGCAGCAGGCGCTGGACATCCTCGGCCACCCGCACATGGGTGCCGGTGCCCCGGATATGGAAGGACGGGACGCCGGGATCAGGACCGATCCGCACCGTCACCGCGCCGCCACGGGGCAGGCAATCGGCCGCCAGCAGGGTGGCGTTCATCAAGAGCTTGGCCCAGTCCTTGGGCCAGTAAACCGCGCCGGTTTCCCAGGCCAGGGTGGATTTGCCGCCTGCCAGCAGGCCGGAAACCAGCCGCCCGATCTCGGCGAGATCGAGTTCGGCCCCGGCGGAACCGGCGGCGCCAAAAGCGATGCGCATGAACTGGATGCGGGCCAAGGCCTGTTCGGCGCTGCTCATGACCAGGCGGATGGCGTCGGCACGCATCTCGGCGTCGCGCTCGTCCTCCAGTACTTCCATGCCGTTGACCACCGCGCCCAGCGGCCCGACCAGATCGTGGCAGACCCGGCTGACCAGCAGGGCGGCGAACTCGATCTCGCTCATCGGCCCCTGCGGGGCGGGAGTCTTCTGTTCGAAAGCCTCGGCAAACATGGCGGCGCCTTATGTCTTTGCAAAAGGTAAAGACGCCGAAGCGCCTTAAGGAATTCTTAATCGCGTCGGCTTGGCCCTGCCACCGCCTTTTCAAGGCGCCGCCGCCATGAACGGCACAGCTGACCCGCCGGCGCTCTGGCTGCGAAAAGCCTGGGAAACTTCCCGACCTAGGGGATCTCTTGACTATGATATCGTTATTCGATATATAGATCGCCGTAATTCAATAACATACGCATTGAAGATCGATAAATGGAGTTCGAAATGGTCAAGACCCGCCTTTTCACCGTCACCCAGTGGCTGCTGAACGCCGCTATGCTGGTCTGTGCCTTCGGCGGCGCCGTCTTGTGCGTCGCCCTTGGTGCGCTCGCGATCATGGCGACCGGGCTGTGGATGCCGCCCGAAGTTCCCGCGCAGGTGAAAGGCGTACCGGTCAGCCACGTCTTTCTGATCGTTGCCCTGGCTATGCTGGCCGGCATCGCCATCTTGGCCTTGGCGATCCTGATCTTCCGCGCCGTCCGCCAGATCGTGGACAGCGCCGTCAGCGGCGATCCCTTCGTGGTGGAAAATGCCGACCGGCTGGCGCGCATCGGCTGGCTGCTGTTGGGAGTCTATGGCGTCCAGCTCGCGGCCAGCGCGATGGTGGGCGTGATCATTCCGGCGCA
>Ga0265318_10000701_pt1 | contig 22512 bp, 18 predicted proteins | sample 4821metaG_FD_192431 | JGI IMG/M metagenome (GOLD analysis project Ga0265318, IMG submission 192431) | Rhizosphere microbial communities from Carex aquatilis grown in University of Washington, Seatle, WA, United States - 4-8-21 metaG | ecosystem: Host-associated > Plants > Roots > Rhizosphere >... | reverse complement strand
CCGGGGTGCCCCGCGCGATGACACCCAGGTCGACGTTGTCGCCGAGGGTCAGCTTGCGCGCGTGGACGCGAAGGATCTGCTCGCGGCCGATCATGTCGGGCAGGTCCACGTAGATCTGCCGGTCGAAGCGGCCCGGGCGCAGGAGCGCGCTGTCGAGGACGTCGGGGCGGTTCGTCGCCGCGATGATGATGACGCCCTCTGTCGTGTCGAAGCCGTCCATCTCCACGAGGAGGGAGTTTAGCGTCTGCTCGCGCTCGTCGTTGCCGCCTCCCAGGCCCGCGCCGCGCTGGCGGCCCACCGCGTCGATCTCGTCGATGAAGATGAGGCACGGGGCGCTCTTGCGGCCCTGCTCGAACATGTCGCGCACGCGGGAGGCGCCCACGCCGACGAACATCTCGACGAAGTCGGATCCCGAGATGCTGAAGAAGGGAACGTCGGCCTCGCCGGCGACGGCCTTCGCGAGGAGGGTCTTTCCCGTCCCCGGTGTGCCCACCATGAGGATCCCCTTGGGGATGCGCCCGCCCATCTTCGTGAACTTCTTCGGGTCCTTGAGGAACTCGACGACCTCGGAGACCTCCTCCTTGGCCTCGTCGCAGCCCGCGACGTCGCCGAAGGTGACCTTGTCGCGGTCCCGCGTGAGCAGCTTGGCGCGGCTCTTGCCGAAATTGAGGGCTCCCCGGCCCGCCTGCCGCAGCTGTCGGCTGAAGAGGAAATAGAGGAAGCCGATGATGATCAGCACCGGCAGGACGCTGAGCGCGAGCTGGGCCAGGACGGTCGTCGTCGGGCGCTCCGAGAACTTGTTCGTCTTCTGGAGGCGCTCCATGTTCGAGTCCGTGAGGCGGCCGGCTGCGCGGAACGAGGCGGTCTTCATGCCCCGCTCGTTCGTGAGCGTGGGGGCGTTGAGCTCGCCCGTGATCAGGACCCAGTCCTTGCCGACCGTGTTGTCGGGCTGGATCACCCCGGACTTGATGTCCGACGGCTTGGAATCCGACGACTCGGCGTGGGTGACCACCTCGAAGATGGTCAGCGTCGCGGGCGACACCGTGATCCCCGGGGACCAGAAGAGCAGCGACACCACCGCCAGCAGCAGCGCTATCCAGAAGATAAGCACCTTGGGCTGAAAGCGATCGGGGGGTATGTTCTTAAGCTGCCTGCGCGGTTTCTTTGTGTCGAGGTCGGGCATCAGTGGGACGGTATGACTCTACAAACAACGATGTTGTTCCTGCGTTACAAGTCAATGAGGCGAGAGCGGTTTGCGAAATGTAACAAAGCGCAGGCGCCCCTTGCGGATCACCGCAAAGCCATGGTTCCCAAGGCTGTGCCGCACGGGGGCGCCGCGCTCCACCGCGCGCAGGAGAATATCAAATCCCTGGCGGGAGAGGTCTCCCGCCCTGGGCTGGAGCAGGAGCCAGCGGTGGAGGGCCCTCCGGGCCACCGCCCTCGGCCTGCCCGCGAGCCGGGAGACGACGAGTGAGCCGTCGTCCTCCAGGGGCTCCAGCGCGTCCACCCACGCCTCGAGGGCCACCTCGTCCTCCTCCAGGAGTTCCCGGGAAAGGGCCGCCCCGGCGAGCGCGTCCCGGCCCGAAGCCCGCACCCAGCGCGGGATCACGTCCCCGCGAATCCTGTTCCTGAAGTGCACGCCCCTCGCGTTGCTCGAGTCCTCGCGCCAGGGGGCGCCGGCCGCGCGAAGCGCCGCCGCAATCTCCCCCTTCTTGAGGGTGAGGAGCGGCCTCACGTGGATCCGCGGCCGGCCTCGGCCGCTCGCCGGCAGGACGGCGTGCACGGCCCTCGGCGCCGCAAGCCCGCCGGCGCCGCTTCCCCGCGCGAGGCGCATGAGCATCGTCTCGGCGATGTCGTCCTGCTGGTGGCCGAGCCAGAGGACCCGGATCCCGCGCGCGGCCATCCGGTCCTCGAAGAAGCCGAACCTAGCGCCGCGGGCCTCGGCCTCCCCCGCCGGCCGGCGACGCGCCGTCCACTTGCCCGACACGAGGGGGACGCCGAGAGCCGCGCAGAGCCCCCTGCAGAACCGGGCGTCCGCCGTTGACTCGGCCCCGCGCAGGCGGTGGTCGAAATGGAGCGCGCTCAGGCGGCCCCGGCGCCGCGGCCAGTGGGCCCAGAGGAGAAGGAGGAGCGCCACCGAGTCGGGCCCGCCGGAGAGCGCGATGGCCCACGCCTCGCGCGGCGGCCGGGCGTCGGCCCACGCCACGACGGCGGGATGGAGCCGCCCGCGCGGCAGGAGAGCCGCCGCGCGCTCGGCGGCCGCCGGCCAGGCTGCTTTGCCGCGCGTCTTCATGGGATCGACGTGCGCCGCCCCGCGCTCAGGCGAACGTGAGGTGCGACTTTCCGAAATGGGGAACGAGCGCCGCGGGGATCCTCACCCGGCCGTCCGCCTCGAGGTTGTTCTCCAGGATGGCCGCGAGCACGCGGGGCACCGCGAGGCCGGAGCCGTTCAGGGTGTGCACGAGCTCCGCCTTTCCCGACTCGCGCGAGCGGAACCGGATCTGGGCGCGGCGCGCCTGGAAGGCCTCGAAGTTCGAGCAGCTGGACACCTCGAGCCAGCGCTTCTGGCCGGCGGCCCACACCTCGAGGTCGTACTTCTTGGCCTGGGCGAAGCCCAGGTCACCCCCGCACATGAGGAGGACCCGGTACGGGAGCTCAAGCTTCACGAGGAGCCGCTCGACGTCCGCCCTCAGGAGGTCGAGCTCGTCGTAGCTCGACGAGGGGTGCACCCACTTGAGGAGCTCGACCTTGTCGAACTGGTGGACGCGGTTTAGCCCGCGCACGTCCTTGCCGTAGCTGCCCGCCTCCCGGCGGAAGCAGGGCGTGTAGGCGCACCGCCGCACCGGCAGCGCGGCCTCCTCGAGGATCTCGTCCCTGAAGAAGTTCGTGAGCGGCACCTCCGCCGTCGGCACCGCGTAGAGCCGGTCGGGCGTCGTCTCGTACATCTGGCCCTCCTTGTCTGGGAGCTGGCCGGTCGCGGTCGCGCTCGCGGCGTTGACGAAGATTGGCGGGGAGACCTCCACGTAGCCTGCCGCCGCGTCCTCCTCCAGGAAGAAGTTGATCAGGGCCCGCACGAGCCGCGCGCCCTCGCCGATGAAGAAGGGAAACCCCGCCCCCGTCACCTTCGCTCCCCGCTCAAAGTCGAAGAGCCGGGCGAACCCCGGGATGTCCCAGTGGGCGGCCGCGCGCGCGCCGACCGAGGCCGGGTCCCCGTGGGTCGAGTGGACGACGTTCTCCTGGGGCGTCCCGCCCTCCGGCACGCTCGCGTGGGGGAGGTTGGGGAGCGTCAGCATCGCCTCGCGGTGCCTCTCCTCGGCGGCCTTGAGGCCGCCGTCCCTCTCCTTCACCTGGGCCGACACGGCCTTCATCTCGGCAAGCTTGGCGGCGAACTCGGGCGAGCCCTTCGGGAGCGCGGCCATCGCCGCGTTGGCCGCCTTCTGCTGCGCGCGCAGGTGCTCGACCTCCTGGAGCGCGGCGCGCCAGGCCGCGTCGGCGCCGAGCACCGCGTCCAGGTCCACCTTCAGGTGCTTCTTCGCGATCGCCGCGCGCACGAGGTCCGGCGATTCGCGGACGAGTTTGGGGTCGAGCATGGGATGAGCCTTTCTGCGGGGCGCGCCCTCGTCAACGGCCCCGTATCCGCTGGAAGCGCGTGTAGACGTCCCGGACCGACAGCAGCTTCAGGTCGCCGACGGGCGCCTGGATGACGTGATTGTGGGGCCCCCCGACGGGATAGGGCCCGTACAGGCGCGGATCCGTCGGGCCGAAGATGGCGAAGACCCGCACGCCCAGGGCCGCCGCCAGGTGCATGGGGCCGCTGTCGTTGCTGATGACCCAGTCCGCCTTCTTCACGAGGGCGGGCAGCGACACGAGGCTCGTGTTTCCCGTGAGGTTCATGAACTGGGCCTCGGGGAAGGCGCCGCGGTCAGGCATGAAGTTGCTGCCGGCCCAGACCACCTTGCGCGACTTGTCCTCGCGAAGGATCATTTCGGTGAGCTGCTTGAAGCCCCCCCACTTCTTCTCGGCACCCCGGCTGTCGGGGAACATGACGAAGGGCCTCGACCCGCCGCGCCCGTCGACAAAGCGAAGCGTCAGGCTGTCCGCCTCGCGGAACCTCACGGTCCCGCGCAGCTCCGCCTTCGCCCCGAGCACGGGGCAGAACTGCAGGAGGATGTCCATGGCGTGGCTGCGCCGCCCGTCGGGGGGGAGCGGGACCTTCTGGTCATAGAAGACCCCCGCCCATTCCCGGGCGTCGCTTCGCCCCACCTTGTGCTTGGCCCTCGTGCGCTTCGTCATGAGCCCCGTCCGCAGGAGCCCCTGCATGTCGAAGACATAGTCGAACTTGGTCGCGCGCACCTGGCGCATGAGCTTCAGGAAGGCCTTCGCCCCGCCGCTCCTCTCGAAGACGTACACCTGGTCCACGGCCTCGCAGGCGCGCACGATCGGGGCGAACATCTCGCGCACGATCCAGGAGATGCGCAGGTCGTCGCGCTGCGCCTTCAGCGAGGTGGCGACGCGCAGCGCCTGGACAATGTCGCCCAGGGAGGACGGCTTGATGACGAGGAGTTCGGTCATTGGCGAAAGGGCCTAAGGTTTCACGGGTTTTTGTCGCCAATTTCAAACGCCAAATCCTATGATCTTGGCACCGAACGCTTGATTCCCCTCGCCCTGAATGTCCTAGGCCGGCTGCTCGCGGCGGCGCCCGAGCCCGTCCTGCAGGCCCTTGCCGCAGCCGGCGGCGAAATCATCCTCTGGGCGGCGCCGCGCAGGAGGCGGCTCCTGCGCTCCAACCTCCATCACGCCTTTCCGGGGCGCCCCCGCTCCTGGCGCCGCTCCGTCGCTAGGGAAAGCTCACGGCGCCTGGTCGAGACCGCGATGCTCTCCCTTGCGGCCCCGTACCTCTCCGAGCGCCGGATCCGGCAGATCGCCCGGCTCGGGCCGTCCGCGGAGGCCCTCGCCCGCGCCGTCTCGGCGGACCCGAGGCCCACGGTGCTGGCCACGCTCCACCTGGCGCTCTGGGAGAGCCAGACCTGGTTCAAGCTCCTCGCCCCCGTCTCGATGCCCGAATTCGGCATCATCTTCCGCCCGCTCGACAACCCGTCGCTCGACCTGTTCATCAAGCGCACGCGCGAGCGCCACGGCATGCGGCTCCTCTCGCGACGCGAGGGATTCGCGCAGGCGCTCGGCATCCTCAGGGGCCGCGGCTGCGTCGGCGTTCTCTTCGACCAGAACGCGGGCACGAACGGGGCCCTGACGCTCCTCATGGACCGCGTGTGCTCGTCGACCGAGCTGCCCGGCGTCCTCGCCGCGAAGTTCGGGGCCGAGCTGCGCACCTTCTACCCGAGGCGCACCGCCTTCTGGCGCGTCTCGTTCGAGTCGGACCCCGTCGCCTTCGACGGCACGGCGGCAGGGGCGACCCTCGCGCTCAACCGGTGGTTCGAGGCCGCCATGGCGGACGAGGACCTCTGCAGGTCGTGGCTCTGGGCGCACGACCGCTGGCGCAACCAGGACGTCCCGTCGGCGCGCCTCCGGCTCGGGGCCAGGCGCAACCTGCTCGCCGCGGACATGAAGGCCCGCGGGCTCGACCGCATGCCGCGCCGCACGCGCGTCTGGGTGCGCCTGCCAAACTGGCTGGGGGACGTCGCCATGGCGCTGCCCCTCCTGCGCGCCCTGCGCGCGTCGCGACCCGACGCCGAGCTCACGCTCCTCGCCAGGGCCGGGTTTGTCCCGCTGCTCGAGTCGCTCGGGGTCGCCGACCGGGTCCGCGCGCTTCCCCCGCACGGACCGGGCTACCTCGGCCACTTCGCGGGGCTTCGCGCCCAGTACGCGGACGTCTGGATCCTTCTCACGAACTCGACGCGCGGCGACCTCGAGGCGCGGGTGGCGGGCTGTTCCCAGCGCTTCGGGATCGTGCGGCCCGGCAAGGCGCGGCCGTTCCTGAGCCACGGGTACGACCTGCCCGCGGGCTTCGACGAGGCGAACCACCACCAGCTGGAGCTCTGGGAGAACTTCTTCAGGCACTTCGGGCTCGACGCCCCCCTGGACCTCTCCCCTTTTCCGCCCGGGGCGCCCGGCGCCGCGGGCCGGGGGCCCGTCGGGCTCATCGCCGGGTCGGAGAACGACCCGTCCAAGCGCTGGCCCGTGGCACACTGGCGAAGCCTCATCGAGGCCCTTCCCGGCGAGCGCTTCCTCCTCCTCGGCACGGCCGGGGACGCCCCGATCACTTCCGCCATCGCCGCGGGCCTTGACGCCGCCCGCGTCACCGACCTCGCGGGCAGGACCGACCTCGCGGGGTTCGCGGCGGCGCTCCGCGGCTGCCGGCTGCTCGTGTCGAACGACACAGGGGGCATGCACCTGGCGAACGCGCTCGGCGTGCCGCTCATCGGCCTCTTCGGCCCGACGAACCCGGTGCGCACGGGGCCCGTCTTCGCGTCGGCCCACCGCATCCTGCAGCCGCCTGGCTGCCCGCCCACCGGCGGCGGCTCGCTCGGCGACCTCCTTCCCGGGACCGTGGTCTCCGCCGTGCGGGACTTGCCATAGGCCGCCCGACCGCGACACCCTCACGCCGACGATGCCGCTCCTGACCGTCACCGACCTGCGGACGCACTTCCACACGAGGAACGGCGTCTACCGCGCGGTCGACGGCGTCAGCTTCAGCGTCGAGCGGGGCGAGACGCTCGGCATCGTGGGCGAGTCCGGCTCGGGCAAGTCGGTCACGTGCTACTCCATCATGGGCCTCGTGCCGCAGCCCCCGGGGAGGATTGAGGGCGGCTCCGCGATGTTCGACGGCGTCGACCTGCTGCGTTGCAGCCCGAAGGTGGCGCGCTCGATACGCGGCAAGCGCGTCTCGATGATCTTCCAGGACCCGATGACGTCCCTCAACCCGTACCTTCGGGTGTCGGAGCAGGTGATAGAGCCCCTCCTCATCCACGAGAAGCTGTCGAAAAAGCAGGCCCTGGGGCGCGCCCTGGAGATGATGGAGGCCGTGGGGATCAACGACGCCGGCCGGCGGATCCACTTCTACCCCCACGAGTTCTCCGGGGGCATGCGGCAGCGGGTGATGATCGCGATGGCTCTGGTCACCCGCCCGGAGCTCCTGATCGCCGACGAGCCGACGACGGCGCTGGACGTGACCGTCCAGGCCCAGATCCTCGAGCTCATCCGCAGGCTCCAGCGCGAGCTCGGGATGGCGGTCATCTTCGTGACCCACGACCTGGGCGTCGTGGCGGGCCTCTGCGACAACGTGCAGGTCATGTACGGGGGCCGGATCATGGAGACCGCGGGCGCCCGCGACCTCTTCCACTCCCCGCTCCACCCCTACACGCGCGGGCTGCAGCGCTCGATCCCCGCGCTCCAGCCGAAGGGGCAGGAGCTCTTCACGATACCGGGTTTGCCGCCGGACGTGTCCAAGGTGATCCCCGGCTGCGCGTTCGCCGTGAGGTGCGGGTACGTGGCGGACGTCTGCACCGCTTCGCGCCCGGAGCTGGAGGAGGCCTCGCCCGGCCACGCCCATGCCTGCGTGCGCGCCCGCGCGGGGGAGATCACGGTGGCATGACGGACCCCGCGCCCACGATGTCCGGGAACATCCTCGAGCTCAGGGATGTGAAGACCCACTTCCCCATCCACTCGGGCTTCCTCCTGAAGAGGCAGGTGGGCTCCGTGAAGGCGGTCGACGGCGTGACGCTGAGCGTGCGCCAGGGGGAGGTGCTGGGCCTCGTCGGCGAGTCCGGCTGCGGCAAGTCGACGCTCGCGCGCACGATCCTGCAGCTTGTCCCCACGACGGGAGGCGCCGTGATCCTGAACGGCCGCAACCTCGGCGAGGCGTCGCGCTCCGAGATGCTGGCCTGCCGCAGGGACCTTCAGATGATCTTCCAGGACCCCTACGCCTCGCTGAACCCGAGGATGACGGTCCACGCGACGCTCGCCGAGCCGCTCCTCGTCCACGGGATCTGCGGCCCCTCGGGCGTCCAGGCGGAGGTCGACGAGCTCATGCGGGTCGTCGGTCTCGCGCCCCGCTTCGCCCAGAAATACCCCCATGAATTCTCGGGCGGCCAGCGACAGAGGATCGCCATCGCCCGCGCCCTCGCCCTCAGGCCGAAGATCATCATCGCGGACGAGCCGGTGTCGGCCCTCGACGTGTCGATCCAGGCCCAGATCCTCAACCTGCTCGCCCAGCTCTGCAGGGGGATGAACCTGTCCCTTGTCTTCATCGCGCACGACCTCTCGGTGGTGCGCCACATCTCGGACAGGGTCGCCGTCATGTACCTTGGCAAGATCGTCGAGCTGGGGCCCGCCGCGGACGTCATCGACAGGCCCCGCCACCCGTACACGAGGGCGCTCGTGAGCGCCATTCCCGTGCCCGACCCCGACATCGAGAGGGGCCGCAAGCGGATCGTCCTGGCCGGTGACCCCCCGTCGCCGATCGACCCTCCCGCCGGGTGCGCCTTCCATCCCCGGTGCCCGCACGCCGTCGAGCGGTGCCGCGCGGCCGTGCCGCCGCTCGTCCCCGCGGGGCCGGCCCGCGAGGCCGCCTGCATCCGCCTGGACGAGATCTCCTAGGCCTTGCCCTCCCGCTTCTCGAGCGCGTCCACGCGCTTGAAGAGCTCGGGCAGGCGGTTCCTCAGGATGACGATCTTCTGCTCCAGGAGGAGCGGCAGGCAGGGCGAGCCCCAGACGGAGGTCTTCGCCGGTATGTCGTCCTTCACGCCGGACTTGGCCGCGATCATGGCTCCCGAGCCCACGGTCAGGTGCCCCGCGAGGCCGCACTGGCCGCCGACGACCACGTAGTCGCCGAGCGTGACGCTTCCCGCGATCCCGACCTGCGCGCAGATCAGGCAGTGCCTGCCGATGACGACGTTGTGGCCGACCTGGACCAGGTTGTCTATCTTCGTGCCCTCCCCGACCGACGTCGTCTCGAAGCGCGAGCGGTCGACCGTCGAGTTGGCGCCGATCTCGACGTCGTCGCCGATCACGACCGTCCCCACCTGGGGAACCTTCTCGTGCCGCCCCTTGACGAGCTCGTAGCCGAAGCCGTCGGCCCCGATGACGACGCCCGGGTGGAGCCTCACGCGGGCGCCGAGCGTGCACTCGGCGCAGACGATCGACCCGGGCTGGAGCCAGCAGTCGTCGCCGACCTCCGCGCCGCGCCCCACGAAGACGCCCGACTGCAGGTGCGTGCGCTCGCCCACGCGGGCCCCGGACTCCACCACGCAGAGCGGGCCGACCGTGGCCGACGCAGCGACCCGGGCGTCCGCGGCGACCACCGCCGAGGGGTGCACCCCCGAGGCGGGCTTGGGCCAGAGGGCCTGCTCGATCCTCGAGCAGAGGCGGGCGAAGGCCACCGAGGGGTTCTCGACGAACATGTGGACCTGGTTCGGCCCGGGCGACCCGTCGTAGTCGGCCGGGACCAGGACGACCGAGGCCCGGCTCGACGCGACGGTGGTCTTGTACTTGGCGTTGCCCAGGAACGAGATGTCGCCCGGCTGCGCGGACCCAAGGGACGCGATCCCGCGGAGGGCCTCGGTCGTGGCGCCCAGCGTGCGGCTCGGGTGCGTTATTGCAGCGACTTCAGCCTGTGTGAACGAGACCTGCATGGGCCCTAGACAAAGAACCCCGCCTGCTCAACGCAAGCGGGGTTCGATCTCAAAATCTTGGGCCCCAAGGGGGCCCGCGCCTTACTACTTGCTCGGCGAGATGCCGGGGACCGTGATGCTCGGCGAGCCGGAGGCCGCCGGGGCCGGGGTCGACGAGGTCGCCGACGGCGTCACCGCGGGGCGGTCCTTGTTCAGCTCGGCCGAAACCTCGTCCGTGATGTCCAGGGAGGGGTCGAAATAGAGGACGTTGGACACGCCGACCAGGGTCGGGCCCGACTTGTCGATCAGGAACGTCGCGCCCTTCTTCTTGGCGATGTCGACCGCGACCTTGGAGATCTCCTCGATCATCAGGGTCTTGAAGGTCTCGAAGCGCTGGCGCAGCGTGTTCTGGGTGTTCTGGGCGAAGGAGTTGAGCTCGCTGCGCTTCTGCTGGATCTGGTCGTAGAGCTTCTGCGCGTCGGTCTGGGCCTTGGCCTTGGCCTCGGCGGTCGCCGTCGGGTTCTTGGACTGCTCGTCGAGCTCCTTGAACTGGTCCACGAGCGCGTTGCCGTCCTTCTGGAGCTGGGCAACCTGGTCCTGCGCCTTCGCACCGTCGGCCTTCAGCTTGGCCTGCTGCTCCTGGGTCTTCCAGTGCCCGTCAAAAAGCTTGGCGAGATCCACGACGAGGATCTTCGGGGCCGTCTGGGCGTGGGTCGTCAGCGTCGTCAGGGCGATGGCGGCGGCGGCGACTAGGGTCTGTATGGATTTCTTCATGGGTGGTTTCGAGGGTGGAAAAGGGAGATCAAATCGGATTTAGAAGCGGGTGCCAAACGAAAAATTGAACTGACCGCCCTGCCTGTTGTAATGGTCTCCCTTTATGGGGATTCCGTAGTCCAGGCTGAGCGGCGAGCCCGCGACCTGGAGGCGCAGGCCGACGCCGATGTCGTCATTGTAGCCTCCCGGGTTGAAGTCGTAGGCGGCCGAGTTCACGAACCCGATGTCGTAGAACATGGCGAACCGGATCGGGTCCACGATCTCGACCGAGTACTCCGCCGTGAACATGCCGTAGGTCTTTCCGCCGACCGGCTCCCCGAAGGGGTCGCGCGGGCTGACCTCCTGGTACTGGAACCCGCGCAGGGTCGCCGGGCCGCCCAGGTAGAAGGCGTCGTAGTACGGCAGCGCGGCGAAGCCGTTGTAGTTGTCCCTGACGCCGCCGTAGGCGACGAGCTCGAGCACCTGCTCCTGGGTCTCGAACACCTTGAAGTTCTGCGAGCCCTTGAACTCGAACCCGTAGAAGCTGTCCGTGCCCCCGAGTGGTCCGCCGGCGACCGTCGTGATGAAGTCGATGCGGTTGCCCGAGGTCGGGCTGACGAGCTTGTCGCGCGTATCGCGCACGACCTCGAAGGAGAGCTGGGAGACGTCGTGGATGCCCGCGGAGGAGGTGATGACCTGCGACGCGCTCGGGTTCAGGTTGTAGATGTTGATGGTCTCGTACTGGTAGGTCAGGATCCCGTTGTAGAGGCCGAACAGGTGCTTGCGCAGGTCGACGTTGCCGCCCTCCTGGAGCTCCTGGTAGTACGTGCTGACGTAGGTGGACTGCTCGCGGAAGATGCTGAAGCCGATCGCGAGCTGCTTCTCGAAGAGGAAGGGCTCCTCGAAGCTGATGACAGCCTCGTTCGACAGCTGGCCGAGCGAAACCTTGATGCTGAACTTCTCGCCGTCGCCCTGGAAGAGGGAGCGGCGGTTGAAGAGGTCGAAGTTGGTCTGCTGGATCTGCGCGAAGACGGTGGCCCGCTCGAGCGAGCTGTAGCCGGCGCCGAAGGTGAAGGTCCCCGTGCGGCCCTCCTTGACCGAGATGCGCATGTCCTTTCGGCCGGGGATGTTCGTGTCCTCCGGCGTGACGTCGACGTCGTCGAAGAAGCGGGTGTTCTCGAGCTTGTTCTTGCTGATCTTCATCAGCACCTTGTTGAACACGTCGCCCGGCCCGAGCGTGAGCTCGCGCAGGATGACCACGCTCTTCGTCTTCGTGTTGCCCTCGATCTGGATCGACTCGACGCTGAACCGGTCGCTCTCGTCGATCTTGAACTCGAGGTCGATGTCGTTGGTCTTCAGGTTCGGCCTGCGGGTCACGTGGACGCGCGTCTCGAGGTAGCCGTCCTTCCCGTAGTAGTCCTCGAGGCGCTCCGCGGCCTTGTCGATCAGGGACGGAGCGAACACCGCGCCGGGCTTCGCGTAGAGCGCCGCGACGCGCTTGAGCAGGATGGTCGAGTGGAGCTTGTTGCCGCTGATCGAGACCTCGCCGACCCGGTACTGGCGGCCCTCGGAGACCGAGATCGTGATGACGAGGCCCTCCTTCTTCGGGTAGCTGAAGACGATCTTCTCCTCGGGGATGTCGACGTCCAGGTAGCCGTGCTCGCGGTAGTAGTCCCGGAGCTTGTCGAGGTCGTCCTGGAAGTCGTCGTCCTTGTAGCGGCCGGTGTCGGTGAGCCACGAGAAGATCCACCACTTCTTGGTCTCCATGACCTTCCGCAGCGCCTTGGCGCGGATGTGCGCGTTGCCCGTGAAGTTGACGGCCAGGATCTTTACCTTGGCGCCCTCGCGGATCTTGAAGGTGATCGTCCCCAGGCCCGTCGCACGGTCGCGCGCGATCGTGTAGCTGACCGAGACCTGGTTGAACCCCTGGCCCTGGTAGTACTCCTTCAGCTTCTCCGAGTCCTCCTTCACCTGGCGCTCGTCGAGCGCCGTGTTGGGGGACGTCTTCACCTCGTGCTCGAGGCGGCGCGTCTTGACCTGCTTGTTGCCGACGTACTTGACGGCCAGCACGCGGTATTTCGGGGTCACCTCGATCGTGAGGTTGAAGGTGCGCGCGTTCACGGTCTCGCGCTTGATCTCAATGAACTCGAAGAGCCCGGTCTTGTAGAGGGCCCGGATGTCCCTATCGAGCATCGTCTCGTCCAGGTCGCCGCCCTCGCGGACCTGGATGTTGGCGCGCACCAGCTGCTCGTTGACGCTCGCCGTCCCCACGAACTTCACGGTGATCGTGCCGACCTTGTAGGTGGGCGCGGGAGCCCCGGAATCCGGGGCCTGGCCGGGCGCATCCTGAGCCATCGAGCGCGATACGCCCGCCCCCACAAGCACGCAGACGGCAAAGAAAATGTGTAATACCCTGTATTTCACAGGGTTACTGCGTGTAGTTTTCAAATCGTGTGATGTCGCGGAGGAAAGTCAGCCGCAGTTCTCCTACCGGCCCGTTTCGCTGCTTGGCAACGATTAACTCCGCCGAGTCGGCAGCCACCTGGAATTTCTCGTCGGCGTCCTTGGGTCGGGCAAGCATAAGCACTACGTCTGCGTCCTGCTCGATCGATCCGGATTCCCGAAGGTCTGCAAGTTTTGGGGCGCGGTTTTCCTTCTCGGACGAGCGGTTCAGCTGACTTAATACAACGACCGGGACATCAAGTTCCTTCGCAAGCGCCTTTAATCCGCGGGAAGCCTCCGCGACCTGCTGTTCACGGGGAACCTTGGAGTCCACGGGGCTGAGGAGCTGGAGGTAGTCGACGATGATCAGGCCCAGCTTGTGGCGGGAGTGGACCCGCCTTGCCTTCGCACGCAACTGCATGATGGACAGGTTACTTGAGTCATCAATGAAGAGCGGGGCCTTCGAGAATTCATCCGCGGCGGATACCAGGCGCTGCTGCTCGTCGCCGTTCTTGGACAGGATCCCGTCCCTCAGGGCCTGCATCTTGACCCGGGCGCGCGAGCAGAGCATGCGAAGCGCCAGCTGCGAGCCGCTCATCTCGAGCGAGAAGATGAGTGTCGGGAACGCCTCCCCTTTCTTCGGGAGCACCACGGCCTCGGCGACGTTCAGGGCGAAGGAGGTCTTGCCCATGGACGGGCGCGCCGCGAGGACGATCATCTCCTGGCGCTGGAAGCCGAACGTGAGGCGGTCGAGGTCGTGGAAGCCCGAGGGGGCGCCCGTCATCTCGCCCTTTTTCATCATCATCTTGTGGACGATGTTCATGGCCTCCTTCGTCGGGTGGCTCATCGGCTTCGCGCCCTCGCTCACCCGGCTCTGCGTGACCGCGAATATCCGGGCCTCGACCTGGTCCACGAACTCGTCGATCCCGCCCGTAAAGTTGAAGCACTCCTCGACGGCGCCCGTCGCGGAGCGGATGATCTCGCGCAGCAGGTGCTGCTCGCGGACCCTCTCGATGAAATATCCCGCCTGGGCGGTTGTCGGGATGCTCCCGGAGACCCGCGTCAGGAACGCGTAGCCGCCGATCGAGTCCAGCTGCCTGGAGGTCTTCAGCTCCTCGCCCAGGACGGCGACGTCGATCGGGACCTGGCGCGTGTAGAGGTCCTGGAGCTTCTCGAAGACAATCCCGTGCGCGGGGACATAGAACGACTCCGGCGAAATCCTCGCCTCAAGGCAGCGCGCGACAACCTCGGCGCCGTCGATCAGGCAGCAGGAGAGCAGGTATTCCTCGGCCTCGACGCTGTGCGGCATCCCGCGGCCCGCCGCGGCCGCGCCGGTCCGCTGATGGGAGTTGCCTTTCTCGTCGGCCATTCGGTGGGTCGGCCGGGAATCCCCAGTCTGGGCAGGCCTCGGCGATCGTGGGAGCAGGCCGGGAGACTACCTCCGCGCCTCGACCTTCCGGTTCTTCTTCTCCTCGTCGGCCTTCTCCTCGGCGGAGGGCTCGATCGGGTTCTCGGATACGACGTCGAAGGAAAGATCGACCGTGACCTCGGGATGGAGCTTCACCTTGACCTCGTGCTTGCCGAGGGTCTTCACCGGCGTGTGCAGGTGGATGCGCTTCTTGTCGATCGTGAACCCCGCGGCCGTGAGCTTCTCGTGGAGGTCGGCCGCCGTGACGGAGCCGAACATCTTGCCGCCCTCGCCGGTCGTGACCGCGAAGGCCAGGCCCGTCTTCTCGAGCTTCTTGGCGATCTCCTGGGCTCCGCTCAGCTCGGTGGCCTCGCGCACGCCGCGGCGCTTCTTGAGCGCCTCGACCTGCTTGCGGTTCGCCGTCGTCAGCGGCACCGCAACCTTGCGTGGCAGCAGGAAATTGCGGGCGTAGCCGGCCCTGACCTTGACCTGGTCGCCCTCGCCGCCGAGACCCTCGACGGGCTTGATTAGGAGTACTTCGCTGTGTGCCATGGTGATGAAATTAGGGGGGTGTATTCGCGTGCGGAAACCCAACTAAATCCCGCACCGGAGAGGGGGTGTCAACTGAGTATTTCCCGGGGTGAAACCGACCCTCGGGTAAGGAGCGGGCGCCGGGGCCCGGAATTCGGGAATTTTCCCTCCTCAAGGGTGCGTCAGGAGGCGCGCCCGGGCGCCCCGATTTCATAGGGTTCGAACCATGAGCCACTTTGGCGCCTGGCCCGCCTGCGGCGACGACGCATCCGCACGGACAGCGTAACGAACATGGGAAAAGGCAAGGAGGAGGGTTACGCGCACAAAAAAGCCGGGACCCCCGCGGGGATGGCCCGGCTGCGATGTCCCGCCTGGGCGCAGCGCCTAGAACGGGACGTCCTCGTCCACCGTCTCCTTGGGCGCCGCGGGGGCCTTTGCGGGGCCGCGGGAGCCGGGCGCCTCGCCTGCATCGGCCGGCTCGCCGCCGGCCGCCGGGCCGCCGCCCGGGGCGCCGTCGCCCCGGCCGCCGATGAACTGGAAATTCTCGAGGACCACCTTCAGCTTGCTGCGCTTCTGGCCGGACGTCTTGTCCTCCCACTGGTCGAACTTGAGCCGGCCCTCGACGAAGAGCGGGCGGCCCTTCACGCAGTACTTCGAGATGATCTCGCCCTGCTTGCCCCAGGCCTCGATGTCGACGAACGCCGTCTCCTCGCGGGTCTGGCCGCTCTCATCCTTCCACGAGCGGCTGATCGCCAGGCCGAACTGGCAGATGGCCGTCCCCTTCGGCGTGACCCGCATCTCGGGGTCGCGCGTAAGGTTGCCCATCAGGTAGACCTTGTTGAAGTTTGCCATGGGAGTCAGACGTCCTGGATGAACGTGCGGTAGACGCTCCCATTGAGCCGCAGGCGCTCGCGCAGCTGCGCGGGGCCCTGGGGGGGCGCGCTGAAGTTGACGTGGACGTACGCGGCCCCGGTGAGCTTGCGGTCGGTGACGCGGGCGAAGTCCCTCTTGCCGATGTTCTCCACGGCGGTCACGTCGCCCTGGATCGCGGCGATCTCCTTCTTCACGCCGTCGACGATCTGGTCGACGGTTTCCTGCTTGCCGCGGTTGTCCAGGATGAAGGTGGCGCGGTAGTTGCGTTTGGTCGGTTTCATTGGGTGTCTCTTCGGTTGAGCTGGTTCATGGCCATGTCGGGTCCGCTCGCGATAAGCAGTTCGAGGCCGTGGACGTAGCTGTCTGTCTTTTGTTGGATTAGAGTGAGTTGTTCTTGTGTGAAGGGGGCGAGCACGAAGTCCTTGAGGTCCATCTCCGGGGGGAATCTCGGGCCGATGCCGAGCCTGAGCCGGGCGAATCCGGCCCCCAGGTGCTCGAGGAGGCTGGCGACGCCGTTGTGCCCGGCGTCGCTGCCCGAGACGGACACCTTGACGAGGCCGAGGTCGATCGTGAGGTCGTCATAGACCGCGGCGACCGACTCCGGGGCGATCCGGTGGTATCGGGCAAAGGCGGCGACAGCCCGGCCGCTCTCGTTCATGAAGGTCAGGGGCTTCACGAGCCAGAGTGCCCGGCCGGGGCCGAGGTCCCGCCTGGCGACCACCGACTCGAAGTCGGGCGCGCCCTTCCAGGAGAGGCCGTGCCTCGACGCATAGGCGTCGACGGCGACCCAGCCGAGGTTGTGGCGCGAGCGCTCGTACTCGCGGCCCGGGTTACCCAGGCCGGCGACGAGCGAGATGGACATGACTCAAAGAACGGCCGGCGAGCGGGTCGCCGGTGGGAAAGGCTACTTCTTCGCGGGCGCGGCGGGCTTGGCCGCGGCGGCCGCCTTGGCGGCGCCAGCGGGCGCGGCCGGCTTGCCGCCGGCGGCGGGCGCTGCGCCCTTCTTGTCGCCCCCGGGGGCGGCGGCCTTCGCATCCCCGGCGGGGGCGGCCTTGCCGTCCGCCGCGGTCGCGGCAGCGTCCCCGGCGGCCGGCGCCGCTGCGGCGCCCTCCGCGGGGGCCGCGGTGGCGGCCACTTCCTGCACGATCTCGGCGACGGGCTCGACACACGCGACCACGGGCTGGCCCTTGTCGTCCATGAAGGTGACGCCCTCGACGGGCTTCAGCTCGCCGACCTTGATCGTCTGGCCGACGTTGAGGGCGGTGACATCGATCTCGATGGCCTCGGGAAGGTCGCCGGGAAGGCAGCGGACGCGCAGCATGTGCGACGCGATCTCGAGCACCCCGCTCTGGTTCTTCACGCCGAAGGATTCGCCGGTGACCCGCACGGGGACGCGGATCTCGAACTTCTCGTCGGCCTTCACCTCGTGGAGGTCGACGTGGAGGTAGCGGTCCGTGATCGGGTCGCGCTGGATCTCCTGCAGGAAGGAAAGCGCCTTCTCGGCCTTGTCCTCGCGGTTGAGCTCGATCAGGAGCGTGCGGCCCGCCACCGACTTGAGGAGCTTCGTGAACTCGGGGACCTCGATGGAGAGCTTCTCCGGGTCCGAGTGCTTCCCGTAAAGGATGGCGGGAATGCGGTTGGCCTTGCGCAGGCGGCGTGACGAGCTGCGGCCGGTCTGGGCGCGCGTCGCGACTTTGAGTGTGAGCGGAGTTTTCATGGATTCGTTCCCCCTGGACTCCCGATTATCGAGGCCAGGCGTAGTTGAAAGGGGAGATTAGAAAGGCCGCCCCCCCCGAAATCAACCAAAACTTCACCGCGACCACTGCACAAGGGCGACATCCATGTCCTCGTTGGAGAAGGAGACGATGTCCACCAGCTGGCCGCGGGCGGGAACGACGTCGCGGCGCTTGACGCTGGGCGGGAAGGTGTTGGCAAAGAGGTTCCTGCCCACGTGCCGGGTCCCGTCGGCGGACACGCACACGAAGTCGGCGGCCCGGATCGGGGCGGGCGCATCCGAGTCATTCTGGAGGGTGACCTCGGCGCACCCGAGGACGTTTTCGAAGGCCTTTCTCTTCTGGAAGCCGGTTATCGCGCAGCCCATGTGGACCGCGCTCGCCTCCGGCGGCGGCCCGGGCGACGGCTTGGGCTTGGGCTTCGGCTTGCCGCCGGGCTCCGGGGGCGGCGCCTCCGGGGCCTGGTTCGGGTCGAAGCGCTGCATCACGTACTCGGTCGACGCGCCGGGGGGCGCCCTGTCCGGGTAGGCCTCGGCGACCGCCTGGGGGAGATCCGACTTGGCGAGCTTCAGCAGGCCCTCGTCGGCGCGCACCACGACGCTGCCGGCGTCGTCGGACATGACCCGGACATTGTGCAGGACGCGGCCGTCCCTGAGCGCCACGCTCGCGTAGGTCGCGGGCGCGTCGGCCGCGCGAAGCGCGCCGGCCATGGCCAGGCAGAGGGCCGCGAGACATCCGATTCGAGCGCGCGGCCTCATGGCGGCCTAGGGTCGCCGCCGGGACGGGGGGTGGCAAGTCGATTGGATTTGGGCTCGCCACGTCCCGGGGCGAGCCCAACCGTCGGAGGGCCATGCACCCCACCCTTGCGGCCGTAGGACTGAGCGCCCTCATGGGAATGGCGGCCGCGGCCAAGGCCGAGGCGCCGTCCTGCTGGGTGTACTTCGGCACGCAGGCGACCGGGACCGACCGCGGGATCTACCGCTCGAGGCTGGACCAGGACACCGGTTCGCTCTCCCCCGCGGTCCGCGCGGCGGACAAGTCCGATTCGGTCTTCATGGCGTTCTCGCCCGACAGGCGCCACCTCTACGGCCTCGCCGAGGTGCCCCGCGGCCCGGGCGGCCCGAGGGAGGCCATCGAGACCTACGAGGTCGACGCCTCGACGGGCGCCCTGAGGGGCGTCGGCGAGCGGGTCGCCGACGGGTCCGAGGCCTGCCACATCAGCGTCGACCCGTCGGGGCGCTGCGTCCTCACGGCCAACTACGGTGACCACTACGTCGAGGCCTTCCCGATCCTGGGCGACGCCACGGTCGGGCCGCGCTCGTGCCTCGTCCGCCATTCGGGATCGGGGCCGAATCCCGACCGCCAGGAATCCGCCCATCCCCACTCGATCAACACCGACCCTTCGGACCGCTTCGCCGTCGTCGCGGACCTCGGCCTCGACCGCCTGTACGTCTACAGGCTCGACGCGGCGAAGGGGACGCTCACGCCCAATTCCCCCGCCTTCGCCCAGATGGCCCCGGGCGTCGGGCCGCGGCACTTCGCGTTCCACCCGGACGGCAGGCACGCCTTCCTGATCAACGAGCTGCAGGGATCGATCACGGCCCTCAACTGGGACGGCGAGCGGGGCGTGCTCACGCCCTACCAGACCCTGCCGATCCTGCCCGCGGGCTACAGAGGCAAGAACACCTCGGCGGAGGTGGTCGTCGCGGGGTCGGGCCGGTTTGTCTACGGCTCCAACAGGGGCGACGACAGCATCGTCGTCCTCTCCTTTGACGCCGCCTCGGGAAGGCTGTCCTTCGTCCAGCGCATGGGGGACGGCATCAAGGTCCCGCGCAACTATGCCATCGACCCCTCGGGCAAATGGCTCGTGTGCGCCAACCTGGAGGGCGGCACGGCGACGGTGTACCGGGTCGACCCGGAGTCCGGCCGGCTCGCGCTCAGGGGCTCGGTCGCGGTGCCGCAGGCGCTCTGCGTGCGGTTCCTGCAGCGCTGACCCCGCGGGGAGCGCCCCGCCCGGGCCCGGTCAGGGCGCCTTCGCGGCGCCCACGCCCGCGATGAAGGCCTCGAGGTCGGCCATGTCCTGTGTCGTGACCGCGCCCTCGAGCCCGTCCGGCATCGGGGAGCGCCCCGTGCTCGCCAGGGACCGCAGCTGGCCGCGCAGGATCGCGCGGCGGCTGCCGTCCAGCCCGAGGATGGCCACGCTGTCCCCCGACTCCTCCGCCAGGATCCCGGACACGGCCTGGCCGTCCGTCGTGACCGCGGTGTAGAGGACGTAGCTCGGCTCCACGACCCGGTTCGGGTCGAGGATGTGCGTCGTCAGGTAGGGCGGGCTGCGGTCGGCGAGGCTGGCCAGGTCGGGCCCGAAGGAGGCCCCCACGCCGTCGAGCTTGTGGCAGACCGCGCACACCCGGCCGAACACGGCACGGCCGCGGTCGGAGGAGCCCGTGAGCGAGCTCATGGCCGCCAGGTACGCCTCGATCACCTTCTGGCGGTCGGGATCGACGCCGGAAGCCAGCACGTGGGCGGCCTTCAGCGCCACCTTGCCGCTCGTGTGGTGCAGGAGGCTCGACTGGCGCGCGCCGTCCAGCTGCGCCATCGTGGCCTTGTCCGCGGCGACGCGGTCGAGGAGCGCCAGGGCCCAGGTCTCGCGGCTGATCAGGAGATCGAGGACGGCCGTGCGCACCTTCGGGCTGTAGCCCTCCCAGCCGGCGAGGACCCTCTCGGGCACCGCGTCGTCCGTCACGTGCTGCAGCCCCCGCACGCCGGCGAGCTGCAGCTCGACGGGGGAATGGGGCGAGAGGAGGGAGACCATGATCCCGAGGTCCTCGCCCCGGTGCGCGGACTCGTGGCCGAGGACGCCGACGGCTGAGATGCGCGCCTCTGGCGGCGCGTCGCCCGAGGCGGCCACGACCCGCGCCCCGGCGATCGCCGAGGTGGCGGCCGCGATGTCCTCGCCCGCGAGGTCGTCCAGCGCGCCGCCGTGGCGTGCCAGGGTGTCGAGGACGCCCGCCAGCGCGCCGAAGCGGTCCGGGGCGGGCGGGGTCCCGGGCGAGGGGGCCACGGCGTCCAGGAGGCGCGCCAGGGCCGCCTTGTCCGGCGAGGTGACGACGATCTCCACCAGGGTCGGGTCCGGCTTCCTGTAGTCGATGTCCGCGATCAGCGCCGCGGTGTGGGGCACGGCCGAGCTCATCGCGGCTGCCAGGATGAAGGGATCGGTGTTCTGGCGGACGAGGAGGGCCAGGGCGTGGCCCGCCTCGGGCTGCGTCCACTCCCCGAGCGCGTAGGCCACCTGCTGGCGGACGAAGGGATCGGGGTCCCCCACCAGGCGCGCCAAAGCGGGAAGGAGCGAGGCCTCCTTGGGGGCGAAGGCGTCCGAGAGGCGCACCGCCTCGCGCCGGACCCAGGGGCTCGGGTCGCCGAGGGATTTTCCGAGGGTCGCGGGCGTGAGCTGGCCGAGGACGCCGAGCGTCGCCAGCGCCTGGATGCGGGTCTGGGCCCGCGGGGAGTCGGCGGCGAGAGTGGCCAGGTCGCCGGCCACGGACATCTCGGACCTCCAGACCAGCTGCTGCTCGGCGAGGTCGCGCACCGTTCCGTTGGGGCTCTTGAGGGCCTCGACAAGCCCGTGCGCGTCGGCCCGGTCCAGGCGCGGCACGGTCCGCAGCGCGGCGCCGTCCGGGCGTATCCGGTAGATCCTCCCCTGGAATTCCCCGGCACGCAGGTTGCCGATCACCTTCTGCCACTCGTCGGGGATCCACTCCGGGTGCTCGATCACGAGGCGGTACATGTCGACGACGTAGACGGCCCCGTCGGGGCCCGTCCGCGCCGCCGTGAAGCGCGACCAGTTGTCCCGCGACGCGAAGAACTCGCTGTGCTCCTCGCCCGGCGCGCGCTCGCCCGTGAACGAGGTCCCCTGGGGCGTCAGGACGAAGCGGCTCACCAGGTTGTGCACGGGCTCGCAGACGAAGGCGTTGCCCTCGAACTGCGCCCCGAGGAGGTCGTCGCGGTAGATCATCACGCTGCACGCCGACGTGAAGTGGTCGGTTCCCTCGGGGTCGTTGAAGCGGTCGACCCTCGGGCTTATGCCGTAGACCTCCGGCAGCTCCGGTCCCTTGGGGACGACGACGGAGGCGTCCGGCGGGATCAGCTGGGGATTGCGCCGCAGGTAGTGCTCGTCGAGCGCGTAGTGCCAGATCGGGTGGGTGTTCTGGGAGCCGAACCAGTTGCCCCAGTCGTCGCGGTTGCGCCCGAACTGCGACTCGCCGGTCTGCAGCTCCATGCGACCGTCGTCGGGGTTGATGCGGTAGTCGCGGTAGCCGATGTCGAGCACCTGGCCGGTGCGCGCGGACCTCAGCTTGCCGCCGCTGTTGCCGTTGGCCATGTACAGCCAGCCGTCGAGGCCCCAGCGAAGCCCGTTCGAGCGGTGCTGGGGGTTGCCCTCGGCGAGGCCGGTGAACAGCGTCTCCACGTGGTCGGCGTGGCCGTCGCCCTTGGTGTCCTCCATATAGAGGATGTCGGGCACGGCGACCACGAGGACCCCCTTGCGCCAGGGCATGACCGAGTTCGGGAACTTGAGCCCCGTCGCGAACAGGGTCGACTTGTCGTAGTGGCCGTCCCCGCGGGTCGACTCGAAGACGCGGACCCGGCTGCCCGCCTTCCCGTGCCCGTCGATGCCGAGGGGATAGTCGGCCATCTCGACGACCCACATCCGGCCGTCCGCGCCCCAGGCGACGTCGACGGGGTCCATGGTGTCGGGCTCGGAGGCGACCAGCTCGACCGCCAGGCCGGCCGGCACCGTGATGGCCGCGAGGGACGCGGCCGGCGACATCGGCTGGGGAAGGACGACGTGCGGGGGCGGCATCACCTTGTCGTAGGCGAGGGCCGGGAGGCAGAGGCTTGCTGCGGCGACCGCGACGGCGGCCGCCCGGGCGGATCGGGGTATCATGTTCACGGGAGGATTCGGTTCTTTTCCCAGCCTGCGGGAAGCGCGTTATGGACTTCGGCGACAATCAGGTCCTCGACATGCGGCGTCAGGTTCGTCGGCCAGCCGTAGTAGGTCATCGAGTAGTCGACCTCGTACCCGCCTTCCGGGAACATGCGCGCCGAGGCGACATAGCACGGCACGTCGTTCGAGTAGGCGTTGATCCAGGTCCTCTCGACGCCGAGCTCCCTCCGCAGCCGCAGGGAGTAGTCGGAGACCACCTCC
>Ga0265318_10000698_pt1 | contig 22569 bp, 23 predicted proteins | sample 4821metaG_FD_192431 | JGI IMG/M metagenome (GOLD analysis project Ga0265318, IMG submission 192431) | Rhizosphere microbial communities from Carex aquatilis grown in University of Washington, Seatle, WA, United States - 4-8-21 metaG | ecosystem: Host-associated > Plants > Roots > Rhizosphere >... | reverse complement strand
TAACGACGCGCCATGTTGTTACATGGTCACGTCATGTAGTGACGTCATGTAGTGTTTGCTGTTAGTGTACGGACGGTGGCTGCCTTCTCGGTGGTCACCGTCCGCATTTCAGAGTCTTAGTCGTCAAGGGGAATAAATTGAAGACATGTCGGGAGACTGCAATGCGCGGTTGGACGGTGTCGATTCGTGGCGCTCTCACCGGCATCGCCATGGCCATAGCATTGTCCGCGCTGCTCGCTGCGACGCTGCTGTTTGAGTCCGGCGACGCCTTCGCCCTCTCGTCCTGTCCAAATGCCGCCGAGATCACGGGGGCATCGACCTCGCTTCCCGATTGCCGCGCCTACGAGAAGGTCTCCCCGACAGAAAAGGGTGGCTTCGCATCAATCACGGCGGGGCTCACACCCGTTCAGCTTTCCCCCGAAGGCGAACGAATCGCCTATTTCGGAAATGAGGCCTTCCCTGGAGCGCTGGGTAACACCGCGTTGTTGGCTGCGCACGTCAGCGCTCGATCCGAAACCGGCTGGGAAACAACCGAGCTAACGCCAGAAGTGCCCATCGCCGAAGCGGCGAAGGCCTACGTGGTCGGCTATGACTTCTCGAAGGACGTTTCACAGGCGGTCATCCGCGTACCGCTGGTCGCACTGACGCCGAAAGCGACACCGGGGGTCTTCAACCTCTTCCTGCGCGATCCGAGCGGAGCCTACTCGCTGGTGAACAACGCGCAGCCAACGGTCTCGGCCGAAGCACAGTGCCCCGTGGCGCTGCTTGCGATCTGCTTCTTCATCGCCGACTTCTCGGCATACGCCGGCGCGTCTGAAGACGAGTCGCACATCCTCTTCGAGTCGACCTCGCAGCTCACGCCCGAAGCGCCCCCGCCAGTAGAAGAAATTCCCGTCGAAAGCCTCTACGAAAGCTCCGGCGGGCACGTTCGGCTTGTCGGCATCCTGCCCAGCGGCAGCCCCGCCACCAGCGCGACGGCCGGCGCTGGCAGCAAGGCCGCGTACACCACTGGCGAATACATCGACAGGCGCGTGGAAAACGCGATCTCGAAAGACGGCTCGCAGGTCGTCTTCCAGGCACCCGCCGGTGGCGGCGAAGGCGAACCGGACATCGAACAAGCCGGCCTCCCGGAGGTCTACGATCGGATCGACGCTGAAACGACCGTCGAGCTGTCGGCCCCTGCGCCAGGGCCAGCGCCGGCCGTCACGACCCCTGAGCCGGCAACGTTCTGGGCTGCCTCCCAAGATGGGTCGCACGTCTTCTTCACAAGCAGCGCCGAGCTGACCGCACAGTCGAACACGGGCAGCGAAAACAACGGCGCCGACCTATACGAATACAACGTCGACAGCCGGTCGCTGAAAGACATCACCGTCGACACGAACGGCGCGGACGCCACGACGGGGCCGATGGTTCAGGGTGTCGTCGGCGCGTCGAGCGACGGCTCGTACATCTATTTCGTGGCGCTGGGTCAGCTGGTCCCCGGCAAAGGCGTCGACGGCCAGCCGAACCTCTACATGGAGCACAACGGCGGCAACCCGGTGTTCATCGCCACGCTGAGCAGCTCCGGAACGTGTTCGCTGCGCTCGGAAAAAAGCAGCGCGGATTCCTGCGACTGGACCGCCTCTCCAGCAGAACTCGAGGCGTACGTCGGGCTCGACGGAAGGCATATGGCATTCATGTCGACGATGAGCCTGCCGACGGCGAACTTCGAATCGGGATACGACAACACCGACCAGATCACGGGCGAAGCCGACAGCGAGGTTTACGAGTTCAGCGCCCCGAGCGAATCCGAAGAATCGGGGAGGCTGATATGCGTATCGTGCGATCTCAGCGGCGCCCGACCGGTCGGCAACGCTCTGATAGGCGGCATCACGCAGCTGGTCGAATCAAAACCCGGTAAGCAGCCGTTTGCGGGGATGAGCACACCGTTTGCGCGCGTGCGCGCCCTGAACGAAGCCGGCACTCGAGTGTTCTACAGCGCTCCGGGTAGGCAGGGTCATCCATTCAGTCAGGTCTTCGAGTACGAGCAGGACGGAGAAGGCAGCTGCGAAACCGTTGGCGGTTGTCAATATCTCATCTCCGACCCCACCGGCGGCGCAAACGACCAGTTCCTGGGTACGAGCTTGGATGGTCGCGACGCTCTTATCGCCACGTCGAGCCGACTCACCGCGGACGACATCGACAATCTCTCCGATGTCTACGATGCTCGTGCTGGGGGAGGCTTCACGGTGCCAGTCGCCCCTGCCACGTGTGAAAACACGTGCCGCGAACCAGGCGCGACGCCCAGTGCTGGTCCGCCGTTGCTGAGCGCCTCGACAGGACCTTCCAGAAACCTGACGATCACCACGTCGAAGCCTCTGACGAGAGCACAGAAGCTGGCAAAGGCCCTGAAGGCATGTCGCGCGAAACGCAGCAGACGCAAGCGCGCGAGCTGCGAGTCCGCGGCACGACGGCACTACGGCGAGAGGAAAGGGATGGCCACGAGGTCCGCGACCCATCGGGGGGCGAAGCGATGACGCCACTGGGACCAGGTCGCATGCGAGCAACGAGGCGCGGTCGCCGAGGGGCGTGCCTGACGGTCATGGCAATGGTGCTGTGCATAGCGCCGAGGGCCGCGACGGCCGCAACGCCAGCGGCACATTGGACCGCGATCACCCAGGCAGCGCCTACATACCTCCATCCGGGTGATACCAGCGATTTCTTCGAAATCATCGCCGATAACGACGGTTCGGCAACGGCGGGAGGACCGATCGTCATCACCGATCAGCTTCCGGCTGGTCTGGCTGTGAACGCTGCCACCGCCTACGCGGAAATCCTCGGTGTGCGAGAGACATCGTTCGAAGAATTCCTCGAACCCTGCACGCAGGAAAGCAAAGCAGGCGCCGTGACGCTGACATGCACGATCAACGCGAACGTGCCGATCGGCCGCGCGGTCGTGCTGAACATCAACGTCCAAGTGCCCGAAGGCGCAGCGGGAGCGCTTACGAACACGGCGACGATCTCGGGGGGTGGCGCGCCGCAAGCCACGACCACCGTGACGGCACCCGTAAAACCGGCCTCAGAAGAAGCCGTGCCATTTGGAGCCGCGCTCACGGCCGACGCGACCGACGCGAGTGGGGGAGTCGCATCGCAAGCTGGAGCGCATCCCTTCATGTTCACCACGCTTTTGGACTTCAATGTCGCAAAGGTGAACCCGATAGAGGAATGCAACGAAGGTCTCACGCACAGCTGCGCTGAACTGAACGCACAGGCCAAGGACATCGAAGTGGCCCTGCCGGCAGGTTTCGTGGTCAACCCCACGGCGATCCCCTACTGCACGCAGGCGCAGTTCGAACTCAGCCGAGAAAGCTGTCCGGCGGCATCACAGGTCGGCAGCATCTATCTGTACTTCTATTCGAACCAAACAGCCGTCCAGTATGCGCCTGTCTACAACATCGAACCGCCTCCGGGAGAGCCCGGCGAGCTCGGCTTCACCATCAGCACCACGGCTCATATCTCCATGTACGGCCACGTGCGCAGTGACGGAGACTACGGACTTACCGCCGACATCTCAGGCATAAATCAATTCGACCCGGTGCGAGCCGCGGCCCTATCACTCTGGGGCAACCCATCCGATGAAGCCCACAACGTGCTTCGCCTGACCGAACTCCAGACCTGCGAACCGGGCGAAGGCTGCTCGAGCGGCGTCATCTTGCCGAAACCGTTCCTGACGATGCCGACGAGCTGTTCGGCGGAACCGCTGGCCATTCCGATAGCGGGCGACTCCTGGCAGGAACGCAAGCCGGCGCCTTACCCGCACCTTGGGGAAGCGAGCATCCCCGGAATGACCGGCTGCGATCAGCTCAGGTTCAACCCATCCCTAACGGCGCAACCAAGCAGTCATCGGGCCGGCGCGCCGACCGGATATGAGCTCGACCTGAAGGTGCCGCAGAACGAAGAACTCAACGGGCTCGCGACACCATCCGTCCGCAACGTCGAAGTGACACTGCCGGAAGGCACGGTCGTCTCGCCGTCGGGGGCCAACGGGCTGGTGGCGTGCAGCGCAGCGCAGTTCGAACTGACGCAGCGCGCAAAGGGCCACTGTCCGAGCGCGTCCAAGATCGGATCGGTGGAAATAACGACGCCGCTCTTGAAGGACAAGGTCAACGGGGCGCTGTACGTCGGCGAACCAGAATGCTCGCCCTGCAGCCCCAGTCAAGCCGAATCTGGGCAGATGGTGCACCTCCTGCTCGAAGCCGAAGGCTCCGGTGTCGTCATCAAGCGCGAAGGACACACACGCATCAGCCAGGCGGGGGGACAGCTGACGGCGGTCTTCACCGAAAACCCGCAGCTTCCGTTCAGCGATCTGCACGTCTCGCTCGAACAGGGACCAGGTGCTCCGCTTGTCAACTCGAGCACATGTGGATCGACGATCACGACTGCCGCGATCACCCCGTGGAGCACGACGACAGCGTCGAAAATCGCGGCGCCGGAAGCGTCGATCGAAGGCTGTGCTCCTGAAGGCTTCGCGCCATCGTTCCGGGCCGGCGCGACCACCAGCGCCAAGTCCGGTGCGTTCACGGGCTTCTCGGTCACCATGTCGCGTGCGGACGGCGAACAGAAGCTCGGGCGGGTCAGTGTGACCACGCCGCCCGGGATGCTGGGCGTGCTCAAGAGCGTCGAACAGTGCTCCGAAGCAGCGGCTAACGCGGGAACGTGCTCGGGAGCCTCGCAGATCGGGACGGGCTCGTTCACGCTTGGCGCAGGCTCAACGCCACTGACGATCAACGGCGGAAAGGTCTACCTCACCGGCCCATACGAGGGCAAGCCATTCGGTCTCTCGATCGTCGCACCCGCGCAGGCAGGACCGTTCGTCCTGGCGGGGAACGCGGGGAACGGCACAGAGGTCGTGAGGGCGTCGATTGCTATCGATCCACACACCTCCGCGCTTACCGTAACGAGCGATCCGCTGCCACAGCAGCTCAACGGCGTGCCATTGAGCATCCGGACGATCAACATCGACATCAATCGCGAAGGCTTTACATTCAACCCCACCAACTGCGACGCGATGTCTGTCAACGGAGTGATCGTGAGCGCGACCGGGACCATCAGCAACGCGTCGTTCCCGTTCCAGGCGACTGACTGCGGGATCCTCCCGTTCAGGCCAAGGTTCACGGCGACCACACAGGGCAAGACGAGCAAAAAAAACGGAGCGTCCCTGCACGTGAGAGTCACCTCGGGTCACGGGCAGGCGAACATCGGGAAAGTCAAGGTGAGTCTGCCGATCCAGCTGCCGTCGAGGTTGGCGACGCTGCAGAAAGCGTGCATCGACAGCGTCTTCGAAGCCAACCCAGCCTCGTGCCCCGCTGCGTCTGCGGTCGGACAAGCCACGGCGATCACGCCGCTGCTGAAGCGCCCGCTGACCGGGCCGGCATATCTTGTGTCGCACGCTGGTAGGGCGTTCCCCGACCTGCAGATCGTCCTGCAGGGAGAAGGCATCAACCTGGTCCTCACCGGCAACACGGACATCAAGAAAGGCGTGACCTCGAGCACCTTCAAAGCCGTTCCCGATGCACCGATCACGAGCTTCGACCTCGTGTTGCCCGAGGGTCCTCATTCGGTGTTCGCGGCATTCGGCAACCTCTGCACCAGCACGCTGAACATGCCAACGATCATCACCGGGCAAAACGGCGCGGTGATCAAACAGACGACGAAGATCGCCGCGACCGGCTGCCCGAAGCGCAAGACCAGCAAGCACTCGACCACGAAGAAAGGCTGACGAGGACCGGAGCCCGCAAGTTCCTCGAAGCGTTTCTAACTAGCGCGAAGTTGTAGCGCTCGGGCACGCATGGCCCCGATCGAATGAGCCGGGCTGGGGGTAGTAGGCCTCAAATGGCTCCGAGGTACGCTCCATCTCTTGCGGAAGTGCGCACCTCGGAGCCGAACCATAGTCACGACCTCGGCCAACGGGCCTAGATCACAACGACCTAGAGCGTAAAGCCATTTCGGGACCGCGGCTGCGATTAGTTTCGAAGTCTGGGCACGAGCTGACCCTGAGCACCCGGTCCCCGGCCCCGCGGCAACTGATGCACTCCCGGCCAATTGGAACTGCGGACCCCAGCGACCCTAGACCTTGCGACGGTCTCCGTGGGGCTCAAAACCAAACTGATGCACTACCCCCATACGGGTAGTGCATCAGTTTGAGATTGGCCCACTACTGGCCTGCATCTCGGGCTACGTTTCGGAGCATGCAAGCCGACGAGACGCAACGCCAGATTGTCCGCCTGGTGCTCGAACGCGAGCGCGAGCTGGCGGGTCTTGAGCGGCTTCTCGGCTCGGGCGCTGTAACTGCGGTCAAGCTGCTCGCGGCCGATGGTGTCGTGATCCGGCATGGCGAGCGGCTATGGGCCTCCCCGTGCCTGTCTCGGCTGGATGGCTTGGGGCTTGTGGCTCCGCATAGCGATGTTCATGCGGATGCTGTCCAGTAGTGGCATGAAGATGGCTCGCTACTATCAGGCTATGCCCGACCGCTCACGCAAGCGCCCACGCGACCCGAGCCAGCTCGGGAAGCTGATTGTGGACATCGCCACGGGCGACGTCGAGGACACCGCGCCGGACGACGGCAAGAACCCCGCCGCCGTCGAGCTGGGCCGCAAAGGCGGCCTCAAGGGCGGCAGGGCTAGAGCTGAGAGGATGACAGCTGAGGAACGAAGCAAAGCTGCTCAGCGCGCGGCACGTGCTCGCTGGACGAAAGGCTAGACAGGCGTTTGCGCCGTTTCCTGGCTGCTCGAAACGATTGCCTTGTCTTCGGCCGGCTCCCAACGGGGTCGTCCAGGGAAGGCGTCAGTTGCCCCGTCCCACGACGTGATGTCACGCGAGACAATGGCGGCGTGGGAGACGAACTCACTCGATGTCATTTGCTCAATCGGCGTGATCTTCCCAGCCATCATTCCTCCTTTAGTCGGCCGAAGGCCGTAATCCTGCTTGCCAATAGTGCTCTCTCGACTGCCTTCACGCGCTCGTTCAATGAATCCGTGGCATCAACAAGCGGCAGAAACCCGCCCGATTCGACCTCCTGTCGATCGATCACGAACCCATGCTCAGGATACCGGTTCACAAGCCAATCGGCGATCTTATTCGCCCGCTCCTCGGGAGCGCCGGCCAACAGGAGGAGTCGCACTGCGTAGTGCTGCGCGACGGCCAGAATGCGGGCTTGCTTAGCATAATGCACAGCGTCGATCTTGTTGAGCATTGGACACATCATGTCGCTCACGAACTTGGCGGCGATCGGGAGCAGGACGTCTGTTTTTTTGTGGGTCGCGCCTACCATCGTGACCATCGTCTGGTCTAGGTGTTGGAGCGCCACAGAGTGGAGCTGTTCGAGCGCTTGAACCTCGTTGAGGGCGCTACCCGGCTCCTCGCGCTCCTCGTCCCACAACTGAGCGTCGAGAGGGCCGATCTCAGCGTCCTCTCCCATGAGCGCGCGTGTTGCCCCAAGCGAAAGCAGCGTGGCAGCGCTCTTGGCATACCGCGGAATCACCACCGTAAAGCCGCCATCTCGTTGCAGAACGCGAGCAAGGCGGTAGGCAACCTCTGCAAGGCCGCCGGGCGAGTCGATCAGAAGGGCTACGTGGCCGTCGGATGCCAGTTCGTCTCGTGCATCGAGGAATTTCGTGAGAAGCGGCTCGTAGAGGCCAATTGGTCGTTGGGCGCCAGACTGCACAAGCATCCATACAGGCACACCTAGTGCTGTCTCCAGCTCCTTGACGGCTTTGCCGAAGTCATCCGGTAGAGGACCATGCGGCGCCAAGCTCCCGCTATAGAAGGTTCGTTTCGGGGTTGCCGCTGGTTTGCTGGCCTTTGACGCGGCAGCGACCGCCGCCTTCGCCGTCGCCCGCGGTGCTCGACCGTTGCTCTTCCGTCCGTTCGCTGATCGGGACGGGACAGCTGCAGGCGATTCGGCCACCGCCCGAGTGTACATAGACTCCAGGCGGAGTTCCAAAAATCTTGACGATTGTTGTCGATTGACCCAGCCTAGGGGCCTTAGACGATCTGCCGTTCTGTCCGACCGCTCACGCATAAGGTTGAGCATCGAGCGGCGCGCGCAGATCCTCGCGATGCTCACGGAGGGGAACAGCATGAGGGCGACGGCCCGTATGGCGGGCTGCTCGTTCAACACGGTGTCGAAGCTGCTGCTGGACGTGGGCGGGGTCTGCACGGAGTTTCAGGACCGCACGCTGCGCGATCTGCGCTGCACGGAGGTCCAGTGCGATGAGATCTGGAGCTTCGTCGGCTCGAAGGCCAAGAACGTGCCCGAGGATCGCAAGGACGAGTTCGGCGTCGGGGACGTGTGGTGCTGGGTCGCGATCGACGCCGAGTCCAAGCTGGTCCCGTCATGGCTGCTCGGGGAGCGCAAGATCGGCGACTGCACCACGTTCCTCAACGACCTACGCGACCGGCTCCGCTATCGCATCCAGCTCTCCACGGACGCGCACGCGAGCTACAAGGGCGCTGTGGGCCTCGTGTTCGGAGGCGACATCGACTGGGCGCAGATCATCAAGGACTACAAGGCTACGAACATCCCTCCGGGCCGCTACAGCCCGCCAGCCTGCACGGGCGTCCGAGTCAAGGCGCAGCTCGGAGACCCGGATCTCGCCAAGGCCAGCACCAGCTACATCGAGCGTCAGAACCTCACGATGAGGATGAACATGCGCCGGTACACGAGGCTGACCAACGCGTTCTCGAAGAAACTGGAGAGCCACGCGGCGGCGGTGGCGCTGCACTTCATGGCCTACAACTTCGTGCGTCTGCACCGGACGCTCGCTAGCCCGTATCCACGTACCCCGGCTATGGCAGCCGGGGTAGCAGACCACATCTGGACGCTGCAAGAGGTTGCAGCGCTACTTGACTAAAGGACCTGGCCGACGATCTGCACCAGCCGGAACGCTGGCCGCGTAGCGAACACGTAGCCGTCGGACGTTTTGTTGACCAGTCCCGCGCGGTGCAGGCCGTTGACGTAGTCGATCACGTCGGTGCGGTCCATCTCGCGGTTGAGATCGGCTATCGACCACAACGGCTGCCCGTCAGGGTCGGTCAGCGCGTAGAGGGTGTCGCGTTCGACCGCCTCGAACCTCTCCACGCGTTCCTCGACAGTCTCAAAGGTATCCTCATCGGGCATCGGAAGGTCCAGCCTTTCGGTGTCACGGCCGGGGGGCCGTTGTCGCGGTCGCCCCGGCCAATTGGAACTGCGGACCCAGCGACCCTAGACCGTGCGACGGCCTCCGTGGGGCGCAATTTCAAACTGATGCACTACCCCCATACACCCGATAATGCATGTTATGTCAACCAGGCATTGCACTTGAGCGGTCGTCCTACGTCCATTATCGCTTTCAGTGTTTCCGTCTTGAGCTGGTCGAACCCTAGTTGCTACTGGCGTATTGACACCGGCCGCATTAATCGAGCTAGCTGCACTTGCGTGCGTGTCGCACGTCTGCTAGACCAATGATGCTGCTGTCAACTCATCAGTCGGAGATCCCCGCCCAGAAGCCGGGCCAGACACGTGTAACTTTGAAAGGATGACGTGGAATGAGGCTTGCCAACAAAGCTATGCTCATGCTTGTAGCGATTGGCGCACTCAATGCCGCTACGGTCACGGGCGTCAGTGCTCACACCTTCTCAGCGAGCACGGTGGCTGCATTGAAAGGCAAAGCTCTACAAACGCAGGTGTTTAAAACCAAAGCCGGTAGTGTTGAATGTTCGACGCTGGCCATCACATCCGGGACGAGCTCGCTTTCGTCGTTAACACTGAGCGACACTGTCCAGTACTCAGGATGCAAAGCATTCGGCCTGACGGCGACCGTTTCGCCAGCTGACTACGAATTGAATGCCGATGGCTCTGTGGATCTCGTTGCTGAAGTGGCGATCAAAGCCATAGGGTGCGTCGTGATGATCCCACCTCAAACCCTGGGAGGGCTTGCGTATAAAGACTCAGGTAGTGAAGTCGTGATTGAACCGAAAGTGACTGGCATCACGTCGGAAGGCTTAGGTGCTGCGTGCGCCTACTTAAAAGAAAGTAAAGGAACGTATACGGGGAACTCATCTCTTTCGATCGCGGGTGGCAGTATTGGATGGAGTTAGGTGAAGACGTGGGTGGCCGCCTCTCTGCCTACCCACGTCTGTAACCACATGGCTAGGCAGCTGCCTAGCCCAGACTGCCCTATAGGCCGTCCACCGGCCGCACATCCTGCAACCGATCCACCCTCGCGAGCGCCGGGAACAGCCTCCCCCATCCGATCGCCAGCGCGATCGTGATCGCTCCGCCCGCCACCACCGCCGGCACCGCGCCCAGCAGGAACGCCGCCACCCCCGACTCGAACGCGCCGAGCTGGTTGGACGCGCTGATGAACACCATCTCCACCGCCAGCACGCGCCCGCGCAGATGGTCGGGCGTGGCGAGCGCGACGGTCGTGGAGCGGATGTTCATCGAGAACATGTCCACGAAGCCGCTCACGCCGAGGGCGAGCAGCGACAGCCAGAAGGAGTGCGAGAGACCGAACACCACGATGCTCGCCCCGAACGCGCCGACGACCACGAGCAGCTTGCGTCCCGCCCTGCCACCGAGCGGCCTGCGCGTGAGGACCGCCGCGGCGAGCAGCGCCCCCACCGCCGGCGCGCTGCGCAGCACCCCCAGCCCCGTCGGCCCGACGTGCAGGATCGAGCGAGCGAACAGCGGCAGCAGCGCGACCGCGCCCCCGAACAGCACAGCCATCAGGTCGAGCAGGATCGCGCCGAGCAGGATCTGGGTGTGGCGCACGAAGCGGATCCCCGCGAGCACGCTGTCGAGCCCCGGCGCCGTGCCCCCCGCCCCAGCCTGCGCCCCGGCCGCCGCCGCGGTCCTCATCCTCGCCACGCACCCCGCCGCCGCAAGGCACATCCCCGCCGCCACGCCGTAGGTGACTCCCGGAGAGATCGGGTAGAGCAGGCCTCCGAGCGCCGGGCCGACCACCTGGGCGCCCTGCACGGCTACTCCCCGTAGTGTCATCGCGCTTTCCAACAGCTCAGCCGGCACGAGCGTCGGCGGCAGCGCACGCGCGGCCGGAGTGCCGAGCGACATCGCCGTGCCGGCGCCGAGCGCGAGCGCGAGGAACGGCAGCACGCTCGTCACGCCCGAGCTGCTCAGCGCGACCAGCCCGCCCGCGACCGCTGCGCTGAGCAACAACGAGCAGCCGAACACCAGCCGGCGCGGGAAGCGATCCGCGAGCTGGCCCGCGGGCAGCGCGAGCACGAACATCGGGATGAACTCCGCGAGGCCGATCCAGCCGAGGTCGAGGGCGCTGCGGTGGAAGCTGTAGACCTCCCAGCCGATCGCCACCTCGAGCATCTGCACGCTCACTCCCATCCCCAGCAGCGCGAGCCACAGGAGCGCGAAGTCGCGCTCCGCGAGCGCCGGGCCGAGCCTCCTCATCGCCCTCCCCCACGAGCAGTCGCGCCCCGCTCGGCGCCTCGAGAAACCGCTCCCATTGGAGTCATCCTCGCAGGGCATCGCCGCACTCGCGGTCTAGCATTCGGACCACGCACTGCAACCGACGACGGGGAGACACCGGATGGCGAACACGCTCTACACAGCCAAGGCACACGTGACCGGAGGCCGCACCGAAGGTCACGGTCGCACGAGCGACGGGGCGCTCGAGGTCGACCTGCGCCTACCCGCGGAGATGGGCGGCACCGGTGACGGCACGAACCCCGAGCAGCTGTTCGCCGTCGGCTACGCCGCCTGCTTCGAGGGCGCGCTCGGCGTGGCCGCCCGTCGCGCGAAGGTCGACCCTGGCGAGGTGGCGATCGACTCAGAGGTCTCGCTCTCCCCGGACGGCAAGGGTGGTTTCGTGATCGGGGTCGCACTCGACGTCAGGCTCCCCGGGGTCGTCGACTCCGCCACCGCGATCGACGTGGTTCGTAAGGCTCACGATGTGTGCCCGTACTCGAACGCCACACGCGGCAACATCGAGGTGGCGCTCACCGCCAATGGCGAGCAGGTCGACTAGAGCACGACTAGAGCCGAACCGCCCGAGATTCGGAGGCCTTCGCAACGCCCAGCGCATCAGTCCGCGCTCTGCTCGGCCTCGCTCTCGCTGATCTCCGACGCGCGACGCGCGACACGGTCGACGAGCCTCGTGCGTACCTCCTCCAGCTCAGAGAGATCCTCTGGCACGTCGTCGGTGGCCTCGACCGGCGGCAGCTCGGCGCGGGCATCGATCTGCCAGGTTGAAACGGCAATCGGCGCATAGACCCGATGCAGGGCGAGCTTTGCAACGGTCTCGTTGCGCTCGGTGCAGAGGATGATGCCCACGCTCTCGCGGTCATCCCCGACGCGCAACTGCTCGTCCACGGCGTTCAGATAGAAGTTCATCTTGCTCACGTACTCAACCTGGAAGGCGCCGACCTTCAACTCGATCACGACGAAGCGCCGCAACGCGTGGTGGTAGAAAAGCAAGTCCGGGAAGAACTCCTGATCACCGACCAGCAGAGAGCGCTGGCGCCCGTAGAACGCGAAGCCCGTACCCAACTCCAACAAGAAGCTCTGGATATCGTCGAGCAGAGCCTGTTCGAGGTGGCGCTCCCGAGCATCCTCGGTCAACTCGAGGAAGTCGAATACGTATGGATCCTTGATCGCTTGCAACGCCCGATCGGCGTCGACGGGTGCCAACGCGCGCGGGAAGTTGGTCAGCGCCGCGCCCTGGCGCTCGTGCAGACGCAGATTGATCTGGCCCTTTAGGTAGCGCCGCGACCAGCGGTTCTCCGCCGCCTTCCCGGCGTACCATGCGTAGACGTCTGGGTTCTCACCGAATGCGTCGATCAACACCTGATGGTGAGACCAGCCGATTTGTGCAGCCAGTGGCTGCACTTTCTCGGAATCGGGCCACAACACCGCGAACCGTCGCATGTAGAACAGGTTGCGCCGGGAAAACCCTCGCGCCGAACCTGTATCCGCGCCAAGGTCCTGTGCGATCCTCCCGACGACGTCATCGCCCCAGCCGCCGGCCTGCTGCTGCGTGAGGATCTCACGCCCGATCGACCAGTAGAGCATGACCAGCTCCGAGTTCAGGGTGCGGGCGGCGCGAGCCTGAGACTCGCGGATCTGGACGCGGAGGCGCTCGATCAGTTCACGGTAGGTAGTGCTCGCGGCGACAGCGTCCACATCGGACACGCCATACCGCACGGGATGCCGGCTCATAGAACGACGAGCGTGCCAACGTAGCGACCGTCGGAGCCGTACGCTTTCTTGCCTTTGAGCTTCGCTACGTGCGTGCCAGAGCGTGAGAACAGGTCGTCGCCGGACTGGCGGAGGGGCCGTCCTTGCTTCGTGTACAGCGGTGTCATTTAATGATCGTTGCACCCCGCTCGGACGAACACTTGTTCGTGCCTATGCGGTACTGTCGAACCCTCCGAGATTTGAAGCGCACGAACATCAACCTTCCCCGTCCTCACGCCAGAAGCCCTAGAAGAGATGCGACGTCGACGACAGCTCGCCTAGATGGAGCTGGCGGACCGGCGCCCCTCAACGCCCAAGCGTGCGCACGAACTCATGCGCGCGCCTGCGCAGGTGGTCCAACTGCGCGCGCACCTGCTCCAGCCCCGCGCGCACCTCGGCATCCCCCACCTCGACCGGGAGCATCGAGTCCTGGAGCGTGGCGAGCGTTAGGTCCGCTTCGGTGACCGCCCGCACGGCGGCGTCTACGAACCCCTTGACCCCCCGCGCCGGTGCGACGATCGCGGCGGGCTCGAACGTGCGACCCGGGAGGTCGTGGCGCGCGGCGAACTCCGCGTGCGTGCGCTTCGCGCGACCGTAGGCGGCCTGCACGGGACGGAACAACTGTTCCTCGATGCGGTCGGCGCTGCTTTCGTCGAGCTGCTCGTATGCCTCGCTCAGCAGCGCGATCGCGCTCGCGAGCTGGTCAACGGCCTGCGCGATCGAGTCGAGCAGCTGCTGTTGGGCGTCGGCGGTCTTGTAAGCCACCCGAGGAAGGTTAGTGCGGTACTCAGCTGTTCTCGCCGATTGGCGCGACGCTGCCTGCCGGCACGGCACTCGCCGCAGTCTCGGGGGTGCGGTAGAGGCGCACGCAATCGCGCCCCTCGGCCTTGCCCCGGTAGAGCGCGGTGTCGGCCTGGTTGATGAGGTCTTCCGCGTCCTGGCCGACCCAGCACGACACGCCGATCGTGACCGTCAGCACGCACGATTCCGCCGCGGAGATGTCCAGGTCGCTCGAGGCGATGTGCGCGCGCAGGCGCTCGGCGACCATCGCGGCGCATTCGGCGTCGGCGCCGGGGAGCACCACGATGAACTCCTCCCCGCCCCACCGTCCGAGCACGTCCTCGATGCGCAGCGAGTCCGCGAGCCTCGCGGCCACGTGACGCAGCGCGCGATCGCCCGCCAGATGCCCGCGGCTGTCGTTGAACTCCTTGAAGCGATCGATGTCGACGAGCAGCAGCGCGAGATCGGCGTCGTGGCGCCGGGCCGCTCCGAGCGCCGCTCGCAGCGCCTCCTCGACGTGCCGGCGATTGTGGATCTCGGTCAGCGAGTCGATCCGGGCGACGCGGTCGAGCTCGCGGTTGAGTCTCGTCAGGCGCTGGCGGCTCGCGATCAGGCGGTCGAACATCGCAAGCGCCGCGAGCCCCAGCATCGCGAAGGCCGCGAACAGGATCCACGGCACCCACTGGGACGGTCCTCGAATCGCCTGGAACACCAGGCTCGAGGGCGCCGTGAGCACCACGCGCCAGGGAGTGCCCGCGATCGGCCTGCTCGCAAACCACGATTCGCCACGCGTGCGCGAGCTCACCGTGCCTTCGCTCGAGTGTCCCGCGGCGCGCGCGAGATCGGGGTCGATCGCCAGCAGGGCGCGCGCGGGCGTCTGCCCGGGGGCGTTGCTCACGATCACCGTCCCCGAGCGGTCGACGATGTAAGCGCCGGCACCCGAGAGCGGCACGACGCTCGCGAGATACCGCCCCAGTGGGGCCACCGCGCCGAGGACATCCGCCCGCGAGAGGGGATCGGCGTGCTGCCCGCCTTCTCGATGGGTGTGTTCCTGCAGGAAAGCGCCCGCGAAGCTCGCGGCGATCGAGGCGCGCAGCCCGAAGCGCTGCTCCACGCCGCGCTCGTTGTGAGACTGCGATTGCGCCAGCAGTAACGCCGGGGCGACCACGCACACCGCCCACAGGGCCACGAGCGCGACGTTGCGCGTCCTTCTGGCCGTGAGAAGCCAGGCGCGTACGCCAGTGCTCGAGGTCATGTCGAACCGCACGTGTTCATATCGGTCCAGGTAATACCCACCTTGAGTCCGAAATCCGTGCAAAGTCGACTAAATGGCCAGTTCTCGAGCGCGTGTGAGGACCGCGTCGATCATCTCCTCGGTGAGCCTGCCGGTGAACGTGTTCTGCTGGCTCGGGTGGTAGCAGCCGATCAGCCGGTAGCGCCCGAGGTCGAGCTCCGCTCCGTGACCGAAGCGCGGGCGCGGCCTCGGAAGCGCGCACTCCGGCCCGCCGATCTCCGCGACGAGGCGCAGCGCGGCGTCCCACGCGAACGCGCCGAGGCACACGATCGCCCGGACCTCGCTCAGCAGGCGCAGCTCGCGCACGCTCCACGGCAGGCAGGCGTCGCGCTCGGACGGCGCGGGCCGGTTCTGCGGCGGCGCGCAGCGGACCGCCGCGCTGATCCACGCGCCGCTCAGCTCGAGGCCGTCGTCGCGGTCGCGGGAGCTGGGCTGGTTGGCGAGACCCGCCCGCCACAGCGCTGCGTACAGGAAGTCCCCCGAGCGGTCGCCGGTGAACATCCGTCCGGTGCGGTTCGCGCCGTGGGCCGCCGGCGCGAGCCCCAGCAGCAGCAGTCGCGCGCGCGGGTCGCCGAACCCCGGGACGGGGCGGCCCCAGTAGCGCTCGTGCGCGAACGCCGCGCGTCGCTCGCGCGCCACCTGCTCGCGCCACTCGACCAGGCGCGGGCATTGTCGGCACGCTCCGATCTCCTCCGCTAGCGCCTGCAGTTCGGAACCGGCTTGCGATTGCACACCGCAGTAGTACCATCGCGCGAACTATGTCGCTGTGGGTGTGGATCCTGTTGCTGGCCGCCCTGATCAAGCTTCCGCTCGCCGGGCTGATGCTTTGGATCCCCTACCGCTACGACGAATCGACGATCCCGCCGGAGCCGACGGACTCCTCCGAAGAGGACGGCGGATCGAAGGCGCTCCCCGGAGGACCGCTCGACCCTCACCCGCGCGCGCCGCTGCCCCGCAAACCGCGGCGCGGGCCGCACGGCTCCCCCAGCCTGCCGCCTCCCGCGCGGGTGCGCACGACGGCGCGCAGCCGCAGCCGGCTCCCGGTGCGCGTCTCCCACTAGCGCTCGCCGCCCGACGCGCTCTGCTCAGCGCTTGGCGCGGCTGGTGTTGCGCTTGCGCGACTGGCGTGCGGCCTTGGCTTTGGCGCGTCGCTTCTGGAGCAGCAGGGCGCGCTCCTTCGCCGCACGGATCTCCCGCTCTTCGCTTTCGCCCTCCGTCGCCGGCGCCACCCTGCGCGCGTCGCGCGCGATCACGAAGCCGATGCCCAGGAGCAGCAGGATCGCCGCCCCGCCGGCGAGCAGGATCGTGCTTTTCGAGTTGGTCGTTTCGGTGGTTTTCGTCACACCGGTCGCGGTGGAGGCGGTCGAAGCCGTGCTGGACGTCGATTCGGGGGTTTCCGAGGACCCTTTGAGCGCTTCGCTGAACGCGCCCGGGTTGGGCGTGGCCGCCGTACCCGTGGTGCTCGTCGTGATGCTCGGCTTGCTCGCGGCGGCGGCGCTCGCGCTCGACGCGACGGACATCGCGAGCAGCAGCACGGCCACCGTCAGAGACAGCAGACGCAGTCCCGCGCGCGACCCCGACGATGCCAATGGCGACGAACCCCTCACGCGGCGAGCATACCGGCTGGGCGGTCTCGGTTCGAACGCGCGCACGCCGCATTCGCGAGCATCCGCGCCGCGGGCGCTCAAACCATAGAATGGCCGCCGATGGCACCCAAACAACGTCAGGTCAAGATGGAGCAGCGCGGCGCCTTCGAGGCGATCCAGGCGCTGGAGCAGCGCAGCGACGAGGAGCTGGAGGCCGAGACCAAGTTCAAGTCCGCCGCGATGGCGATCCTCGGCGCGCGCGCGTCGGAGCGCTTCGACGCGGAGGCCGCACGCGGCTACTTCCAGCGCGCGATCGCGGCCGCCCGCCCGCAGGAGCGGATGCAGATCAGGCGCATGGCGGACGCCTCGCTCGCGCTCGCCGAACGGCGCGCCGGAGACCTCAAGCAGGCGGTCGAGCGCCTCGGTCAGGCGCCGCCGAGCGGGCGCCAGATGTTCGCGCTGCGCGCGATGGGCCTGCTCATCCCTCCCTCCTCCGCTGGCATCCTCGTGCGGATCCGCGGCGTGCTGCTGATCATCGCGCTGATCCTCGTGCTGCTCGCGATCGGCCTCGGCGTCGTCGAGCTCGTGTCGCTGCCGTTCGGCGGCCTCGGCCTCGCGCCCGGCATCCTGCTGGGACTGTTCGTGATGATCGCCGCGCTCGCGATCGTCGCCGCGATCGGCCGACGCCGGCGCGACAAAGCCCGCGCTGGCTGAAGACGGCGCAAGCCCGCGAGCAGACCAGCTGATCCCCGCCCTCGCGACTAGGCTAGGCGCATGCCAGCGCCCGTGTGTCTGATAGTGAACCCCGCCGCCGGAGGCGGTAAGGCCGGCCGGCTCGCGCCCGCCGTGGAGAGCGAGCTGCGCAGGCTCGGGCTGACGGTGCGCCGCGAGGACACCACGCACCTCGAGCACGCCCGCGAGCTGGGGCTCGAAGCGGCTCAGGCCGGTGAGACGGTGGTGGCGCTGAGCGGCGACGGCATGCTCGGAGTGCTCGCGGACGCGCTGCGCGCCGTGCCGGGGGCGACGCTGGGCGTGCTGCCGGGCGGGCGCGGCAACGACTTCGCGCGCGTGCTCGGCATCCCCGACGACGCGGTCGCGGCGTGCGCCACGGTCGCGGCGGGCGTGGCGCGAGAGGTCGACCTGGGCCTCGTCACGACCGGCGCGGACCACGATGCGGGCGGCGTGGCGTTCGTGGGGATCGCGTCGTGCGGCTTCGACAGCGACGCCAACCGGATCGCCAACGAAGCGCCGGCGTGGCTGGGTGGGCTGGTGTATGCGTACGGGGCTCTGCGCGCGCTGATCTCCTGGCGCCCGGCGCGCTTCGAGATCGAGCTGCAGCCGCAGGGCGAGCGCCACTCCTTCAGCGGCTACACCGTCGCGGCGGCGAACTCGAAGGCCTACGGCGGCGGGATGCACATGGCGCCCGACGCGCTGCTCGACGACGGGCTGCTCGAGGTGGTGGTGGTCGAGCGGGTGGGCAAGCTGCGCTTCGTGGCGAACCTGCCGAAGGTGTTCAAGGGAGATCACGTCAAGCAGCCGTCGGTGCGGGTGTTCCGCGCGCGGGAGATCGCGGTGAGCGCGGACCGGCCGTTCACGATGTACGCGGACGGCGACCCGATCGGCGAGCTGCCGCTGCGGGTGAGCGCCCTGCCGGGCGCGGTGCGGATGCTCGTGCCGGCCGGCGGCGAGGCCGACGGGGCGTTCGCGACGCCGACGGGCGCGAGCTGATGGCGGGCACGCTCGCGGTGAGGCTCGCGCGCGGCGTGGGCGCGCTCTCGCGGATGCGCGGCGGCGGCGCGACGAGCGCCCCGGGGAAGGTGCTGATGCGCCTCGCTCCCGATGCGATCGGCGATCTCGGCGGACGGCTGGAGCGCGGCAGCGTGCTGATCTCGGCGACGAACGGCAAGACGACCACCGCGGCGCTCACCGCGTCGATCCTGCGGCACGCGGGCATACCGCTGGTGCACAACCAGGCGGGCGCGAACATGGCGGGCGGGATCGCGACGAGCCTGCTCGATGCGGCTCGCCCCCACGGGCGGATGGCGGGCGAGCTGGGGCTGTTCGAGGTCGACGAGCTGTGGCTGTCATCGCTCGCCGCCCAGCTGCGCCCCCGCGCGATCCTGCTGGGGAACCTGTTCCGCGACCAGCTCGACCGCTACGGCGAGCTCGACACGATCGCCGAGAGCTGGGAGCGCGTGCTGGGCGAGCGCGACACGCAGCTGGTGCTCAACGCGGACGACCCGCTGCTGGCGGACCTCGGACGCGAGCACCCGGGCGCGGTGTTCTTCGGCGTGGAGGACGACACGCTCGCGCTGGCGGGGATGGCGCACGCGGCCGACGCGAAGCACTGCCGCCGCTGCGGAGCGCCGTATGTGTTCGACGCGGTGTACCTCGGACACCTCGGGCACTACCACTGCGACAGCTGCGGCCAGGCCCGTCCCCTCCCCTCCGTGACGGCGACCGACTTGAAGCTCGAAGGCGTGCGCTCGGCGCGCTTCACGCTCCACACCCCCGCGGGCGAGTCGGTCGTGTCGCTGGCGCTGCCGGGCCTCTACAACGTCTACAACGCGCTCGCCGCGGCCGCCCTCGCGACGGCGCTGGAGATCCCGCTCGAGACGATCGCGGCGGGCCTCACCGCGACGCAGGCGGCGTTCGGGCGCGCGGAGGCAGTGACGCTGTCAGGCGGTCGCGAGCTGCGGATCCTGCTGGTGAAGAACCCTGCGGGCGCGAACGAGGTGCTGCGCACGCTCGCGCTCGAGCCGGGCGAGCACGACCTGCTGGGGGTGCTCAACGACCAGATCGCGGACGGGCGCGACGTGTCGTGGATCTGGGACGCGGACTTCGAGCTGCTGGCGGGGCGCGTGCGCGTGGCGACGTGCAGCGGCAGCCGCGCGGCGGATCTGGCGACGCGCCTGAAGTACGCGGGGATCGACCCGGCGCGCATCCGCGTGGAGCCCAACCTCGAGATGGCGCTGCAAGAGGCGAGCGCCGACCGGCCCGAGGACGGCGCGCCGCTTTACGCGCTGCCGACGTACACGGCAATGCTCGCGCTGCGCGAGCTGCTCGTGGCGCGCGGGGAGGCGAGCAGCGCATGGGCCTAGCGACCCGGGTCGAGCCCGCCGAAGGCGCTCCCGCGGCGGCGGTCGTGTGGCACGACCTCGAGTGCGGCCACTACCTCGCCGACCAGCCGCTGTGGCGCGAGCTGGCCGAACACGCGCGCGTCGATGCGCCGGGCGCACGAATCCTGGACGTGGGCGCGGGCACCGGCCGGGTGGCGCTCGACCTCGCGCGCGCGGGCCACGCGGTGACGGCGCTCGACCTCGACGCGGAGCTGCTCGGGGCCCTCGACCAGCGCTCCGCCTCCGAGACGCTGACGATCGAGACGGTATGCGCGGATGCGCGCAGCTTCGCTCTGGGCGGCGATGGCTTCGCGCTGTGCATCGCACCGATGCAGACGGTGCAGCTGCTCGGCGGCTCGGCCGGACGCGTCGCGTTCCTCGAACGCGCACGCGCCCACCTGCTGCCGGGCGCGCTGGTGGCGTGCGCGATCGTCACCGAGATCGAGCCGTTCGACTGCGCCGCCGGTGACCTCGGGCCGTCCCCCGAGGTGGCACGGATCGACGACGTCGAATACGTCAGTCACGCGGTGCGCGTGGAGCTGCACGGACGTGGCTTTCGCATCGAACGCGAGCGGACAATCACGCAGATCGATAGATCCTCCCGAGTGGCCACGCCCAAGCGAGCCGTCCACGCACCCGAACGGGAGCGCGATGTGATCGATCTCGACCACGTGAGCGCGCGGGAGCTGAAGCGCGAGGGACTCGAGGCGGGACTGTCGTATGTGGGCGTTCGCGAGATTCCGGCGACCGATGACCACGTGGGCAGCGCCGTGGTGATGCTGGGTGCCTGAGCGGATTGCCGACGTGTCCGCGGCGCTCCCCCGCCCCAGAGCGCTGCGCGTGTGCGCGCTGTACCCGGACCTGATGAACATCTACGCCGACCGCGGCAACCTGCTCGTGCTGGAGCGGCGCTGCGCGTGGCGCGGGATCCCCTTCGAGCTGTCCTCCAGCGGTCTCGGCGAGCATCTCGACGCTGACGCGCACGACCTGTTCTACATCGGCGGCGGGCAGGACCGCGACCAGGAGCTGTGCGCGGAGGACCTGATCGCGACCAAGCGCGCGGGCCTGCACGCGGCGGCGGCGCGCGGCGCGACGATCCTCGGCGTGTGCGGCGGCTACCAGCTGCTCGGCCACTCCTACACGCTCGGCGAGGAGGAGATCCCCGGCGTTGGGCTGCTCGACGTGCGCACCGTGCGCGAGGACGGGTCGCGGCTGATCGGCAACGTCGCCATCGAGGTGTCACTGGACGGGGACGCCGAGCGGCCGCGGGTGCTGGCGGGCTTCGAGAACCACGGCGGGCGCACCCAGCTCGGCGACGGACAGGCTCCGCTTGGGCGTGTGCTGAAGGGGTACGGCAACGACGGGCGCAGCGGACAGGAGGGCGCGATCACGGCGAACACGATCGGCACCTACCTCCACGGCCCGCTGCTGCCGAAGAACGTGTGGTTCGCAGATTGGCTGATCGCGCGGGCGCTCGGCACCGGGGCCGGCGAGCTGGCGCCGCTGGATGACGAGCTCGAGCGCGAGACGCACGCGAGCGCGCGCCAGGCGGCGGGGCTGTCCGCCTGACGCGCACGCTGCTCACGGCATGAGCGTCATTTCCATTCGACCGATCCGGCTCCACTGGCGAGTGCGAGCCACCACACGTCTTCGACCGTGCCTTTGCTTTCTTCCGCGTATTCGCAGGTTGCGCCCGTGCCAAAAGACGTCATGCTCGTCACAAACCACGTCATCGCGACCGCATTGCCCATCTGTGTGTATTTCATCGACGAAAGGTGCTGGTTTTTCGACGACGGCCATGTCATCAAGCACCCGGTGGCTTTCAGCGTCATCGTACGCACGAGGCTGACGCTGCCTTCGGCGTTGAACTCGTATTGCGCCGGCGAGAGCGTGGCGGCGAGGCCGAAGGCTTTGCAGCCGGAGTACTGCACGGTAAAAGCGGTCGTTTTGGCGGATAACGCCGCTTCCCCCGCGGTCAACTTTTGAACCGAGCATTCGATCGTGCCAGATTTGTTCACGAGCCTGAGGTTGATTAACGGTTTCAGCGTGAGTAAGCCCATCGCCGTGGCGCTGAATTCGTGCGCACCGGCCACGGGCATGGTCGTCGAGACGATCGCGCACACCATGACCGCGATGGTGGTAAGTGTTAGCCTGACGTGTGTCACTGCTCATTGTCCTTTGTGAGGGGATAGGAACAGCGTGTATAACATCCGACAACGGATGCGTACAGCACGCCGCGACCCGCCGGTCCACAGCCTCGCGTTCACGACGGCCAATCCGCTCGGTACAAGGGCTTTCACGGCGTGGGCGAGCGAGGACGCAATGCGTCGCGATTGGGAAACGTTCCCAACTGACTCCTATGTACGATCCCGGCTCCAGACGTCCTCCAGCGTGAGGCCCACACGAACGCGCGGCGGGCCGCGAGGATCCAACCCCGCGGCCCGCGCGATGCGCTATTTCCATTCGACCGATCCGACTCCGCTCGCGAGACCCAGTAAAGCGGTGTCTAAGAACGTACCTTTGCTTTCTTCGGCGTATGAGCAGGATGCACCTTCGCCTAAC
>Ga0265318_10000697_pt1 | contig 22602 bp, 22 predicted proteins | sample 4821metaG_FD_192431 | JGI IMG/M metagenome (GOLD analysis project Ga0265318, IMG submission 192431) | Rhizosphere microbial communities from Carex aquatilis grown in University of Washington, Seatle, WA, United States - 4-8-21 metaG | ecosystem: Host-associated > Plants > Roots > Rhizosphere >... | reverse complement strand
TACGGCGCGTAGGAATATCCTTCCGCTGTGCCCTTCTACCAGCGTCTCGGCGCCGTTCCGCGGAAGCGTCACATCCAGTTTCGCGACGACGGCACGCTCCTTACCGAGGAGGTGATGGGGCTCGAGGGGTTCACCGGCAACGAGTCGATCCTGTACCACCTCCACTCGCCGTGCCGTGTGATGGACCTCGCGGGCTTCGAGCCGATCGAGCGCGAGGAGTGGCTGCCCGACCAGCACGCGCACCGGCACTTCAAGACGGCCGGCGTCGAGCCGTCGGGAGACGAGATCACCGGACGTCGGGTGCTGCTGTGGAACAGCGATGTGGAAATAGCGCTCTGCCGACCGGCAGAGCGGATGGACTACTTCTTCCGCAACGGCGAGGGCGACGAGGTGATCTTCGTCCACGAGGGCGCGGGCACCCTCGAGACGACGTTCGGGGACGTCCCCTACAAGGAGGGCGACTACGTCGTCGTCCCGCGCGGCACGACATACCGCTTCGCGCCCGAGGGCGCGCAGCGCCATCTCGTCTTCGAGACGCCGGGCCTGATCGAGATCCCGCGCCGCTACCGCAACGAGTACGGGATGATCGTGGAGGGGGCGCCGTACTACCACCGCGACATCCACCCGCCGACGGAGCTGCGCACGGTGCGCGAGCAGGGCGAGTTCCTGGTGAAGGTGCGTGTGCGCGGCGGCTATCAGACGTACGTCGTGGACTACCACCCGTTCGACGTCGTCGGCTGGGACGGCTACCTCTATCCGTGGACGTTCTCGATCCACGACTTCGAGCCGATCACGGGCCGGATCCACCAGCCGCCTCCGTCGCACCAGACCTTTCAGGGCCAGAACTTCGTCATCTGCTCGTTCTGCCCGCGCAAGCTCGACTTCGACCCGGAGGCGGTGCCGATCCCGTACCACCATTCGAACCTGCAGTCGGAGGAGATGATCTATTACGTCTCAGGCGACTTCGGCTCGCGCAAGGGCGTCGAGATCGGCTCGATCACGCTGCACCCGTCGGGCCTGCCGCACGGCCCGCAGCCGGGCCTCGCCGAGCGGAGCATCGGCATGCACGAAACGCACGAGCTCGCGGTGATGTGCGACACGTTCCACCCGTTGAAGCTGACGCCGTTCGCGCGCGGCCTCGACGACGGCGTCTACGCGTACTCGTGGTATCGCAACGCCGAGGACGCCGGCCCGGACGACGGCGACGCGAGCGGCGCCGGGCTCACCTCGCACTTCTAGCCGGCGCTCGGCCCGAGGAACTGCTCGTTCAGCCGATGGACGAGCGCCTCCGCGTCCTCGACGCGCCGCACCGTGTGCATCGGCGAGAACAGGAGGGGCGCGATCGACAGCGAGGCGCCGATCGCGCCGACCCAGATCGCGGTGTGCAGCCCGTAGCGTGAGCCGAGCGCGCCGCCGCAGAGGTCTGCGAGCGGGATCACGCCTCAGACTGCGAACCGGCGCGATGCGTTCACGCGGCCGAGCAGCCGGTCGGGCGTGATCGCCTGGATGAGGCTGATGCCGTTCACGTAGTAGAGGACGGCCCCGAACGCCCAGCCGAACTGCGCGAGCGCGAGGAACGGGATCGCGAGCGAGCGGGGCGCGACCGCGATCAGGAGGTACGAGCATCCGGTCGCGAGCCCGCCCCAGACGAGCGTCGGGCCGATTCCGAACCGTGCGGCGAGGCGCCCGGCGATCGGCGCGCCGACGAGGAGGCCGAGGTTTCCGAGCGAGAAGACGAGGCCGACCTTCGCCGACGACAGGTGAAGGCCGCGGACGGCGTACACGACGAGGATCGCGCCGATCATGTTCAGGAAGAAGTTCTGTAGCCCGATCTGGAGGATGAGCGGCCGCAGCAGCGGGTGCCGGAGTGTGTAGCGCAGCCCGTCCTTGATCTCCGTTCGCATCCGCGGCTGCTCGACGACCACCGGGAGCGGCGGCTCGGCGCGGCGGATACCTGACGCGAAGAGCGCGGAGCCGACGAAGCTGACTGCGTCCGCGACGACGGCGTACGGCGCCGTCGCGGCGGCCACGAGGAGGCCGGCGAGTCCGGGGCCGGTCACCTGCGCGGCGGCACGGCTCACCTCGAGCTTGGCGTTTCCCTCCGTGAGGTGCTCGCGCGCCACGAGCGACGGGAGGTACGACTGGTACGCGACGTCGAAGAAGACGGTCAGGCAGCCCGTGAGGAAGCCGACGACGTACAGCTGAGCGAGCGTCAGCCCTCCGGCCGCCCAGGCGACCGGCACCGACCCGAGGGCGGCCGCACGGCCCCAATCGGCGACGATCATCAGAGGACGCCGCCGCATCCGGTCGACCCAGACGCCCGCCGGCAGCGTCAGGAGGACGAACGGCGCGAACTCGATCGCGCCGAGCGCCGCGATCTCGAACGTCGTCGCCTTCAGGGCGAGGATCGCGACGAACGGCAGCGCGAGCGCGGAGACCTGGCTGCCGAACTGGCTGACGGTCTGTGCCGACCAGAGACGCAGAAAGTCGCGGTCGCGCCACAACGCTCCGCGCGGTCTCAGCCGTCCGAGCACACCCACCGCCCCCAGGCTATCGGGCGTGACCCGCTAGAACTGGCGGGAGCGGTTTGAGTAGTCGAGCCGGTACGGCGACATCGACTTCGGCTCGGGCTGCACCCAGCCGGGGTGGAACTTCTTGCGGTGCTCGTCCATCGAGGCCTTCATCTTCGCGGGCGACGCCACGCTCCACGACATGCCGCACCCGTCGATCTCGCATTTCAGTTGAACGGCTGCCATGTCCAGTCCAGAGTAGCTAGGAGCCGGTCCTGGCCGGGATCGACCGTCGCGACGCGCTCCCCTTCGCCGGCGGAGCGGTCGAGCTGCGCACGCGCAGCACCGGCCGGAAGTACGAGTTGGGCAACGGCCGGGTCGGCTGCTCGATCAGCGTCTGCAGCGTCTGCACCGCCGTGTCCGCGATCTGTGCGATCGGCTGCTCGACGGTCGTCAGCGCCGGCGTCGTCCACGTCGTCTCCTCGATGCCGTCGAAGCCGACGATCGAGAGCTCCTCCGGGACGCGTATGCCGCGGCGTGCGGCCTCGTGCAGCGCGCCGATCGCCATCACGTCGCTCGAGCAGATGACGCCGGTCGGCGGCTCGGGCAGCGCGAGCAGCGCGGCGAGCGCCTTCCGGCCACCCTCGATCCCGAACTCGGCGTGCGCGGTCGGCTGGTCGGGGTCGAGGCCGGCGGCGCGCAGAGCGGTCTCGCGGCCGGCCGCCTTGAGATGGGTCGGCAGGTAGTGCTCCGGGCCGGCGACGAAGCCGATGCGGACGTGCCCGAGCTCGAGCAGGTGCTGGGTCGCGATCTCGCCGGCGGCGCGCTCGTCGACGCCGACCGACGGGACGTCGAGCGTGTGCATCGCGCCGTTCACGAACACGAGCCGTGCACCCTCGTCCACGAGTCGCCGGTAGATGCTGTGGTCGCCGCGCAGGTTCGTCATCTCGCACGAGATGAAGATCATCCCCTCGACCCGGCGGTCGAGCAGCATGTGGACGTAGTCGACCTCCCGGAACGCCGTCTCGCGCGTGTTGCAGAGAATGGACGCGAGCCCGCTCGGGGCAGCCCTCGTCTCGATCGCCTGCGCGAGCGCCGGGAAGATCGGGTTCGCGAGCTCCGGCACGAGCACGCCGATCAGTCCCGTCTCGGTCCGCCGCCCGGGCGGGACGTAGAGGAGCTCTCTCATCGCACGCTCGACCCGCTCCCGCGTCTCCGGTCGCACCGCGAAACCGCCGTTGGCGACCCGCGAAGCGGTGGCGACACTGACGCCAGACCGCCGTGCGACCTCTCTCAAGGTCGCCATGTTCCTGCTTTATGTAACAAGTTTCAGGACGGGACGCAAGCGTTGTTAGTGGCGCTGAACCGGTTCGTGTGGCGTATTACCAGGCGGTCTACGGCACTCTACGGATCTTCCCGATTCTCCTTGACAGCTGTGCTCATCGTGGCGTAGTTTCGTGCCGCTGTTACATGCCGGTCATACGCGTTTCAGTGATGACCCTTCGCTCCTTGGAGCGAAGGGGTGGGGTCGGCCGGATTACCCCGGTCGCGTCGCCCACGCTCACGCCGGCTCATCGATGTTGGAGCACAGGAGGGTCAAGCATGAATTCGAGAAAGCGCATCGCGGCGCTACTCGTGGTCGCGGTGGCCGGATTCTTTGCGGCGATCGCCGGCAACGTCCACGCGGCTCGCGCAGCGGGTCCCACGCTCACGATCTGGGTCGACCAGAACCGGCAGACCGCTGTCACGACGGTCGCCAACGAGTGGGCCGCCAAGAATGCCGGCGTTACGGTCAGCGTCGTCGTCAAGGACTTCGGCAGCATCGAGACCAGTCTCGGTACGGTCGACGCATCCACGGCGCCCGACGTCATCGTCGGCGCGCACGACTGGACGGGCCAGCTCGCGGCCAACGGCCTCGTCGAGCCGATCTACCTCAGCGCCGCCGTGAAGACGCAGTTCCCGGCGTACACGCTCAACGCCTTCTCCTACGGCCTTGCCGTGAAGAAGCTCTACGGCGTGCCGACGCAGATCGAGAACATCGGCCTCGTCGTCAACACGGCCCTCGCGAAGGTCCCCACGACGTTCGCGCAGCTCGAGCAGGAGGCGCTCGCGTTCAAGCACAAGAAGGCCGGCAACCTCGCCATCGCCGTCCAGCAGGGCTCGGCCGGCGACGCGTATCACATGTACCCGTTCTTCTCGGGTCTCGGCGGCTACATCTTCGGTACGAACAGCGCCGGCAACCTCGACGCGTCGAACATCGGCGTGGCGAACAAGGCCTTCCTGAAGAACGCGCCGCTGATCGACAAGTGGAACAAGGAGGGTCTGATCAACGCGGCCGTCGACTCGTCGACCGCGCAGAACGCGTTCATCAAGAAGCAGGCCGCCTTCTGGATCACCGGCCCGTGGAACTCCCAGCTCCTCTCGAGCAGCGGGCTGAAGTTCAAGGTCGTCCAGATGCCGGCCATCGTGGATCCGTCGGTGCCGTTCCTGGGCGTCCAGGGATTCATGGTCACCAAGTTCGCGTCGGTGCACGGCGTCGACGCGCTCGCGCAGGACTTCGTGTCCAACTACGTCTCGACCCCGGCGGCCCAGCTGGCGCTCGCGCTCGCGAACGGCCGCTTCCCGGCCAACACCACCGCCGGCAAGCAGGTCCACGATCCGGTCCTCGCCCAGTTCGGCAAGGCCGGCGTGGGCGGCGTGCCGATGCCGAACATCCCCCAGATGAACAGCGTCTGGTCGGATCTCGGCGCGGCGTGGGTCAAGGCGACGAAGGGCTCCGGCGCGACGAAGGCGGCGACCGCCTTCAAAGCCGCAGCCCGCTCGATCGCGGACAAGATCGGCTAAGCAACAGGTGACAGCAGCGTGGGCGCCCCCGCCGGGCGCCCACGCTGCCCTTTCCCTCCGTCCCATCGAGGTCGAGTGAGCGCCAACACAGTCCCCAGCAGCGGCCCGCCGTCTCGGGCGCCGCGACCTGCGCTGACGCCGCGTCTCATCTCCGCGTTCTCGGGAGCTGTGGGCGTCGCGGTCAAGGTCGTCCTCCTGTCGCTCATGAACGCGCTGGCCGTCTGGGCGGCGTACGTTCTCATCACGCGCAGTCACTGGATTGCCGTCGGCGTGCTCGCCGTGGCGACGCTCCTGATCGACGTGCTCTACCTGGCCCAGCGGGGAACGGTCCCGGCGAAGTTCCTCATCCCCGGGACGATCTTCCTGCTCGGCTTCCAGGTTGCGCCGATCATCTACACGGTCGAGGTCGCGCTCACGAACTACTCGACCGGCCACATCGCGACGAAGGCCGACGCGAAGAAGCAGATCGAGATCACGTCGCTGCAGCCGCCGACGAACGGCAAGACGTACACGATGGCGGTGGCGCGCGATGCACACGGCACGCTTGTCCTGATCCTTCGGGACGACGTGTCGAAGAAGGACTTCGTGGGCAATCCAAAGGGCCTCACGCCGCTACCCGCCGGCGTCGTCAGCGGCGGCGCCGCAGGGATCGTGGCCGCGAAGGGCTACACGCTCCTGCACGGCCTCGCGCTCTTCAATCTCGACAAGACGCTGCAGACGTACGTCGTTCCGATCGGGAAGGCCGGCATCCGGCCGCAGACCACCTCGACGGCGGTCGAGCTCGAGCCGACGCTCCGCTACGACGCGAAGCGCGACGTCTTCGTCCGCATCACCGACGGAACTGTCTTCCGTGACGACGGGAAGGGCGAGTACGCAAACGGCGCCGACGCGCTCGAGCCGGGCTGGAAGACCGGCGTCGGCTTCAAGAACTTCTCGCGGATCCTCCACGATCCGCTCGTCCGGCAGCCGTTCCTGCGCGTCTTCGTCTGGACGATTGTGTTCGCGGTCGGAACGGTGGCGCTCTCGTTCGCGCTCGGCCTGTTCCTCGCGATCACCCTCGACAAGAAGGGGTTGCGCTTCCAGCGCTGGTACAGGTCGATCCTCGTCATCCCGTACGCTATTCCCGGCTTCCTGTCGCTGCTCGTCTGGCAGGGGCTCCTGAACGACCAGTTCGGAGTCGTCAACCGGATGTTCCACATTCACATTCCGTGGCTGTTCGACGCGAACTGGGCGAAGGTGTCGTGCATCCTCGTCAGCACCTGGCTGACGGTGCCGTACTTCTTCCTCGTCTCGATGGGCGCGCTCCAGTCGATCCCGGAGGAGCTGACCGAGGCCGCCCGCGTCGACGGCGGAGGCCCGCTGCAGATCTTCCGCCGTGTCACCTTCCCGCTGCTGCTCGTCGCGGTCGCGCCGCTGCTGATCGCATCGTTTGCGTTCAACTTCAACAACTTCAACAACATCTACCTGCTGACGAGCGGCGGACCGCCGCAGGCGAACTCCTCCGTCGCCGGCTCGACGGACATTCTCATCAGCTACACGTACAAGCTCGCGATCGCGGCCGGTAAGGGCAACGACTACGGGCTCGCCTCAGCCGTATCGATCATCATCTTCTTCATCGTCGCGGGAATCTCCGCCGTCTCGTTCTCGCGCACCCGAGCTCTGGAGAACCTCGCATGAGCACTTACGAGGCAACCGCCGCGCGGCCCGTCGCCCTCGAGAAGCCCGCGCCGAGGCGCCCGAAACTCGCGGAGACCTGGTGGCGCCACATCGTCGGGATCCTCGCCGTGCTCGTCGTGCTCTTCCCGGTCTGGTTCATCGTGTCGGCCGCGTTCAACAGGGACCAGTCTGTCTCGGGGACGAGCTTTCTCCCGACGCACTACACGCTGAACAACTTCACGCAGATCCTGCACAACACCGTCATCGACCAGAGCAGCGGCAGTCATGTCGACTCCTCGTACGTGCGCTGGTTCGTGAACTCGATGCTCGTCTCGCTCATCTCGGCGTTCTGCACGGTCATCCTCTCCGCCCTCGCCGCCTACGCGTTCAGCCGGTTCCGGTTCAAGGGACGGCGCATGGGGATGCTGGCGCTGCTGCTGATCCAGATGTTCCCCCAGCTGCTGCTCGTCGTCGCGATCTACCTGATCGTCCTCAACACCGGCTCCATCTTCGGCTTCCTCGGCCTCAACACGTTCAGCGCGCTCATCATCGTCTACATGGGCGGCGCGATGGGCGTGAACACGTGGCTCATGAAGGGCTTCTTCGACACGATCCCGGCCGAGCTCGACGAGTCGGCACGCGTCGACGGCGCGACCCCGGCCCAGATCTTCTGGGGAGTCGTACTGCCCCTCGCCGCGCCGGTGCTCGCCGTCGTCGGGCTGATCTCCTTCATCTCCACGCTGAACGAGTACGTGATCGCGAGCGCGATCCTCCAGACGACGCAGCACTTCACGCTCCCGGTCGGCATGCGCGGCTTCATCGACCAGCAGTACGGGCAGCGCTGGGGGCCGTTCGCCGCCGGCGCGCTGCTCGCCGCCATCCCGGCCTCGATCCTCTTCATGTCGCTCCAGCGGTTCATCGTAGGCGGCCTCACGCAGGGCTCCGTCAAGGGATGACCTCCGCGCGGATGGAGGAGATCGAGCGCGCGTCCGCGCTCGCCGGGCCGCACCACGACGGCTCCGAGCTGTACGTGCTCGAGCGGCCCGGCGAGCTCGACGGCACCGCCGTCCTCACGATGCGCGCGCCGCGCGGCGCCGCCGACCGTGTCTTGCTGCGCTACGTGGTGGACGGCGAGCCGCGGACTGCCGAGGCGGTCGTCGACGCGCAGGCCGGCGGCGAGACCTGGTGGCGGGCGGAACTGCCTGTCGCCAACCCGGTCGTGCGCTACCGGTGGCTGCTCGCGAGCGGCGAGGCAGGCTACGGCTGGCTCAACGGACGGGGCATCGTCACGAACGAGGTCACCGGCGCGGACGACTTCGTCTTCGCGCTCGAGGCCGGCGCGCCGGCATGGCATCGCTCCTCCGTCGTGTACGAGATCTTCCCCGACCGGTTCGCGACGACGGGCGCCGCGCAGAACGCGCTCACGCCGGACTGGGTGGTGCCGCGCGAGTGGGGCCGGCTGCCCGAGGGACGCGGCCGAAACACCTCACGCGAGCTCTACGGCGGCGACCTGCCCGGCATCGAGCAGCATCTCGACCACATCGAGGCGCTCGGCGCGAACGTCCTCTACCTGACGCCGTTCTTTCCGGCGCGGAGCACGCATCGCTATGACGCCACGAGCTTCGAGCAGGTCGACCCGCTCCTCGGCGGCGACGAGGCGCTCGCCTCGCTCGTCAAGGCGGCGCACGCGCGCGGGATGCACCTGGTCGGCGACCTGACGCTCAACCACTGCGGCGCCGGCCACGAGTGGTTCCTGCGCGCCGAGGCGGATGCCGCAGCCCTCGAGCGTGAGCTCTTCTTCTTCGACGGCTCGCCGCCGCTCGGCTACGCGACGTGGCTCGGCGTTCGCTCGCTGCCGAAGCTCAACTGGAGCTCCGCCGAGCTGCACGGGCGCATGGGCGCCGCGCTGCGCCGCTGGCTCGACGCCGGCCTCGACGGGTGGCGGATCGACGTCGCGAACATGGTCGGCCGCTACCGGCGGCTCGACCTGAACTACGAGGTCGCGGCCTGGGCGCGCGAGCTCTGCGGCGACCGGCTCCTCATCGCCGAGCACGGGCACGACTTCCGCCCCGACCTCGACGGCCGCGGCTGGCACGGCGTCATGAACTACGCCGGCTTCCTGAGACCGGCCTGGTGGTGGCTGCGTCACGAGGGCATCGCCGAGGACGTGTTCTCCGACGCGCCCGCACCGCTGTACGGTGGCGGGGAGCTGGCGTCGGTGATGCGCGACTTCCGCTCCGGCGTCCCGTGGGACGCGGTGCTCAACTCGTGGACGCTGCTCGACAGTCACGACACCGCGCGCTTCCGCACCATCGCCGGCTCGCGCGAGAAGCACCTCGTCGGGATCGGGCTGCAGATGACGACGCCCGGCGTGCCGATGATCTTCGCCGGCGACGAGATCGGGCTCGAGGGCGAGTGGGGCGAGGACGCGCGCCGCACGATGCCGTGGGACCGGCCGGACTCCTGGGACCGTACGCTGCTCGCGCACTACCGTGAGCTTGCGGCGCTGCGCCGTTCGCACGAGGCGCTGGCGAGCGGGGGCCTGCGCTACGTCCACGTCGGCGAGGACGCGGTCGTCTATCTGCGCGAGACACGCGGCGAGCGGCTGCTCTGTCTCGCAGCGCGAGCCGCCCATGATCCGGTTACCGTCCCCTTCACCGAGCTCGAGACCCTGTACGGCGACGACGCGCAGAACGGCGTCCTGCCCGCCGACGGCCCCGCATTCCACATCTGGAGGATCAGCAATGGCTGACGTCGTGTTCAACGAGGTCGAGAAGATCTACGACAACGGCTTCCACGCGGTGCAACACCTCTCGCTAGAGGTCGGCGACGGCGAGTTTCTCGTACTCGTCGGCCCGTCCGGTTGCGGCAAGACCACCGCGCTGCGGATGGTGGCCGGACTGGAGGAGATCTCCGCCGGCGAGGTGTTCATCGGCGACCGCGTCGTCAACAACCTGACGCCGAAGGAGCGCGACGTCGCGATGGTCTTCCAGAACTACGCGCTCTACCCGCACCTCTCGGTGTACGAGAACATCGCGTTCGGCCTGCGCCTCAGGAAGGAGGACAAGGAGGAGATCCACCGCCTCGTCGCCTGGGCGGCCCAGATGCTCGACCTGACGCCTGTCCTCGACCGCAAGCCGAAGCAGCTTTCCGGCGGCCAGCGGCAGCGGGTCGCCATGGGCCGCGCGATCGTGCGCAAGCCGCAGGTCTTCCTCATGGACGAGCCGCTCTCGAACCTCGACGCGAAGCTGCGCGTGCAGATGCGCGCCGACATCGCCAAGCTCCAGCACGAGCTCGAGACGACGACGATCTACGTCACGCACGACCAGGTCGAGGCGATGACGATGGGCGATCGCGTCGCCGTCATGCGGAGCGGTCTCCTCCAGCAGGTCGACACGCCGCAGATGCTTTACGACACGCCTGCGAACCTGTTCGTCGCCGGCTTCATCGGCACGCCGCCGATGAACCTGCTCGAAGCGAACGTCTCCGTCAACGGCGACGTCACGATCGCGCTCGGCAGCGCGCAGCTCCCCGTGCCCGACGAGGCGCTGCGTGTGTATCCGAAGCTCCGCTCGTACGGCGGCCGGAAGGTGGTCGCCGGCCTGCGCAGCCAGTACCTCCATCCCGGCCCCGAACGCCCGGACCTGCCGGTGGTCGACGCCCGCGTCGACCTCGTCGAGGCCCTCGGCGGCGAGTCGATCGTCTACTTCAGGATCGACGCGCAGGCGATCCGCGAGGGCGGTCACGAGGGGGAGGGCGACGAGGACGCGGGCGCCGAGGGCGTCGTCGCGTCGCGCCCGAACCTCGTCGCGCAGTACCCCGCGCACGTGCTGCTCAAGCTGCAGGAACAGGTGCCGGTCGCCGTCGACGTCGCGAGGATGCACTTCTTTGACGGCGAAACAGGTGAACCACTTCGCTGATCCCGTGGGAAGTGCTGCGCACTTCCCACGGAGAGGGGTTGTGCTCCGCAGAGCGGACGGCGGCGAAGCCGCCGTCCTCTTGTGGGACGAGGGGCGACGCGCCGTGCTGCGCGGACGGTGGTGGCTGCGCCATCCCCGCCCGCGTGGATCCGGCCTCCGGGTAAGCCGGCTGCGCCCGTCTTACCCTCCGGCCCTCAGGTGGATGTGATGCGGGCGTTCAAAGCGTCGTTCGCCGCGGCCGTTGTCGCACTCGCGGGCCTTGCCGCGCTCGGCGCTCAGTCCGCAACGGTCGGCCCGCCGTCCGGTGCGACGCTCGCCGCGCTCGCACAGCCCGGAGCAGACGCCCCGCTCGCGACCGACCGCATCTACTTCGTCATGACCGACCGGTACGCGAACGGCGACCCGTCCAACGACTCCGGCGGTCTCAGCGGTGGCCGCAGCGTCACGGGCTACGACCCGACCTCGTCGGCGTGGTTCCACGGCGGCGACTTCAAGGGCCTCACCGGCGGCTGCACCGATCCCGTGCACGGGCTCGCGCGGATCAAGAACCTCGGCTTCAACGCGATCTGGGTCACTCCGGCGGTCGTCAACCAGGTCTCCCAGGGCGACTCGGGCGGCTACCACGGCTACTGGGGCCTCGACTTCACGAAGGTCGACCCGCACCTCGGGACGGACGCCGACTTCGCCGCCTTCACCGCGTGCGCGCACAGCCTCGGCATGAAGGTGATCCTCGACGTCGTCGTCAACCACACCGGCGACGTCATCCAGCTCGAGGGCGGCGGCACGTACAGCAGCGCGCCGTACCGCGACTGCCACGGCAAGGTCTTCGACCCGGCCAAGTACGTCGGCAAGAGCACGTTCCCGTGCCTGAGCGCGAGCAAGATGCCGGAGATCCCCTTCGGCCTGCCCGGGCCGGGGAGTGTGAAGAGCCCGGCGTGGCTGAACGACGTGACGAACTACCACGACCGCGGCGACGTCGACTTCTCGTCATGCAGCCAGACCTGCTACGAGCAGGGGGACGTCTACGGGCTCGACGACCTCTTCACGGAGAAGCCCGTCGTCGTCAACGGACTGATCCAGATCTACTCGGACTGGATCACGAAGTACAAGCTCGACGGCTTCCGGGTGGACACGGCGCGCCACGTCAACGCCGGTTTCTGGCGGCTGTGGATCCCGAAGATGGTCGCCGCCGCGAAGTCGGTGGGCGTGAACGACTTCCAGATCTTCGGCGAGGTGCCGATCACCGACACGGTCGAGCAGTCGACGTACGTGCGCGACCGCGGCCTGCCGAGCGTGCTCGACTTCCCGTTCCAGGACGCGGTCGCCGGCTATGCGTCCGGCGGCTCGAGCGCGGTCGCGGTGCTGCACCGGATGCAGGACGACGACTACTACCGCATGCCCGACGGCGCCGACCCGACGCCGCCGACGTTCCTCGGCAACCACGACATGGGCAGGGCGGCGTTCGAGATCTCGCAGCAGGGCAGCGGCCTCACCGGGAACGCGCTGCTGCAGCACACGCTGCTCGGCTACGACCTGCTCTACCTCCTGCGCGGCGCGCCGGTCGTGTACTACGGCGACGAGGTCGGGATGATCGGAACCGGCGGCGACCAGGCGGCGCGCCAGGACATGTTCCCGACGCAGGTGCCCGACTGGCAGACGCAGCCGCGGATCGGCGGCCCGCCCATCGGAACCGGCTCCTCGTTCGACGTCACGACGAATCCGATCGAGATCGAGCTGAAGCAGCTCGGCGCGCTGCGCGACGCAAACCCTGCGCTCTCCACCGGCTGGACGGTCGTCCGCTACGCGAAAGGCGGAGTGCTCGCGGTCAGCCGCATCGACCCCGGGACGAAGCGGGAGTACCTCGAGGTCTTCAACAACGGCGCGGAGACGGCGAGCGTGCACGTCACGACCGCGACGCCCTCGTCGGCGTGGACGCCGCTGCTCGGCGGCGGCACGTCGGCGTCGAGCGACGCGGCCGGCACGCTGACTGTTTCCGTCCCCGCCGTCGGCGCGGTCCTGCTCGAGGCCGCCTCGACGATCCCCGACCATGCGGCGGCCGCTCCGAAGCTCGCCGTCAAGGGCGACGACCTGAGCAACCTGTGGGCGGCGACGGCCACCGTCGCCGGCAACCGACCGGTGAGCGTCGCGTTCGCCGTCCTCCGGGCCGGCTCGCACACGTGGAAGCGGCTCGACGTCGACACCTCACCTCCGTACCGAGCCTTCCTCGACCCGGCGAAGTTCAGCAAGAACGAGCGCGTCCAGGTCGTCGCGATCGCGCGCGCGCTGGATGGCAGCACAGCTGTCTCGGCGGTCGTTCCGTTCCGCGTGCGGAGCCGCTGAACGACTGCGACAAGGTCGCGACGTGGTCGCGACCTGGTCGCCGCCGTAGACCGTTGCCCATTTACAAACGCCTTACGTCCCCCAGCGGTACGTCTTACCGCGTGGAACCACGGTTCGACTCGACGGACGACCCTCCCCTCGACGTACGGAAGGAATCACGACGATGAAGCGGCTCATCCCCCTCGCTCTGATCGCCCTCGTCTTCGCGGCCGTACCGGCTGCATTCGCGGACGGCGGCACGAACCCGCCCGGCGACGGCACCCAGCCGGCGGCGACAGCGACACCGCGGGCCGGCGGGCCGGCGCAGCGCTTCCAGGTCCTACGCCAGCGCATCGAGCTCGTCGGGCTCCGGTTCGCACGGCACTGCCGCGGCGGCGCGAGCAGCGTCCCGCAGGCCTGCCTCGACTTCGCGCAGAAGGTCGAGCAGCGGCTGCAGAAGCTCGACTCGAACATCCAGGCGCGGATCGCGAAGCTCCAGCAGAACGGGAACGCCGACCAGCGGATCGCACAGCTCCAGAAGATCGACGCGCGTGTGCAGGCGCTTGCGCAGAAGGTGCAGGGCTGGCTGAACGGAACGGCCGGCTCGTCCGGCTCGTCCCAGTCGAGCACGAGCGACTCCACGCTCGACCAGGCGGCGGCGGGTCTCGGGCAGCTGACCCAGCAGGCCGGAGGCAACGGCTAGCCTCCGAGGTTACGACGGGTCACCGCGCCGCAGCGGTGGCCCGTCGCTACCGTCCCGCGGCGTGGCGTTCCTCGCCGTCCCGGCCCCGTTCGACTTCGCGCTCACGACCGAGCGCTACCGCGCGTTCGGCGTCGACCGGGCGAACCTCTGGCACGAAGGCGGGCTGCACCGCGTCGTCGGCGGCCGGGAAGTACGGATCGAGGCGACGCGCGGCGGTGTCGAGGTGGAGCCGCTCGACGCCGAGATCGAGCCGGTCGTCCGTGCGCTGCTCGGGCTCGCGTTCGATCTCGACGCCTTCTCCGCGTGGGCAGCCGGAGACGAGGTGCTGGCCGGGCTCGTGCCGCGACTCGCCGGGTTCCGGCCGACGCTGACGCCGGACCCGTTCGAGATGCTCGTCGGCGCGATCGTTTCCCAGCAGGTGTCGCTCTTCTCCGCAAGCGCGATCGAGGGCCGGTTCGTCGAGCGCTTCGGCGAGCGCGCCGAAGAGGCGTGGGCGTTTCCTTCTCGCGCCCGCATTGCAGCCGCACACGAGGACGAGCTCTTCGCGGTCGGCTTCACCCGCCGAAAGGCGGAGTACGTCGTCGGGCTCGCGCGGTCCGAGCTCGACCTCGCCGCGCTCGCCGGCCTCCCGGACGCGGAGGTGAAGGAGCGCCTCGTCGCGCTGCGCGGAATCGGCGAGTGGACCGCCGACTGGTTCCTCGCGCGGCACCTCGCCCGGCCGCACGCGTGGCCGTGGGGCGACCTCGTGCTGCGGAAGTCGGTCGCCGCGCTCTATCGTGGACTCGACGTGCGGGAGGCGGGCGTCCGCTTCCACCCCTTCGAGAATCTCACTGCCCACTACCTCCTGCTCTCCCAGCGCATCCCATGATCAGGCCGGCCACCCCTGCCGACATACCCGAGCTCGAGGAGCTCTGGCGTGCATTCGCGGCCGAGGTTCCCGAGCCGCCGTACGTCGTCGTCGACGAGCGCAAGGAGCTCGAGGAGCTGCACGCGCTCGTCCGCGAGGGCATCGCGTTCGTGGCCGAGGGCGACGGCCGGCTCGCCGGCTTTGCGCTCGCGCAACGGCGGGGCCCGCGGCACGGCTTCCTCAGCGACGTCTACGTTCGTCCGGAGGCGCGGCAAGCGGGCGTCGCGCGTGCCCTCGTGCGCGAGGTCGCGACGGTGCTCCGCGAGCAGGGGGCGGAGGTGCTCGAGCTCGATGTCCTCGCGTCGAACGGGGGCGCGCGCGCCGTCTACGACCGCTGGGGCTTCGAGCCCGTCCTGCTCAGGCTCGTGAAGCCGATCGACGCGCTCGTCGACCGCCTCGCCGCCGAGCCGTCCGGCCCGACGTTCGGGTCGATCCACGTTCAGACCGACGACGCCGGGGCCGTCGAGCGCGCGGTGCACAAGGTGCTGCCGCGGCTCGGCCGCACGGGGGGCACGAACGTCAGCGGGCCGCGCAACGGCTGGGTGGCCGTCCACGACGAGCTCTGCGACCGCGAGCCGCGGCTGCTCCAGCGCCTCGCGCGGGAGCTGTCGTACTCGCTCGCGTCCGTCGTGCTCGCGATCGGCGTCGAACGCGGCACGGTCGTCCGCTACAACCTCTGGGATCGCGGCACCTCCGTCGACGAGTACAGCTCGCTTCCGGAGTTCTTCGGCCCGCTGCCGCCCGGCGACGTCGTCGCGCTCGGAGCCAACCCGACGGTCGTGGCGCGGCTGACCGGCGCCGACCCGGGACGTGTCCGCGAGGTTGCGCGGACGGCTGCCTCACCGTCCGACCTGCCGCCGGCCCAGGAGCTCGTCGAGGCCATCGCCGCAGTGATGGGTGTGGCCGAGGCTGGGCACGGGTGGGTAGCGTCCTAGCGATGCTCACGCTCTACGACGCCGCCCGCTGCCCCTACTGCGCCCGCGTGCGCATCGTCCTCGCCGAGAAGGACGTCGAGTACGAGGCGATCGCGATCGACCTCGCCGACCGTCCGGCGTGGATCTACGAGAAGAACTCCACCGGCCGTGTGCCGGTGATCGAGGAGGACGGCTGGGTGCTGCCGGAGTCCTCGGTGATCATGGAGTACCTCGAGGAGCGCTATCCGGAGCCGCCGCTGCTCGCGGCAGATCCGGCCGACCGTGCGCTCGCGCGCCTGTGGATCTTCCGGCACGACGACTTCACGAAGCCGTACTACGCGTTGCGGCGCGGTGAGGACGGTGCGGAGCTGCGCTTCGCGGAGCAGCTCGCGCGGCTCGACGCGGCGCTCGAGCAACGCCCGTGGCTCGGGGGCGCGGAGTTCGGCCTCGCGGACGCGGGCTACGTGCCCTGGCTGCTGCGGGCGCGCGACCTGCTCGGGGTGGAGCTCGACCCGTACCCGGCGCTGTCGGGGTGGCTCGAGCGGCTGCTCGCGCGGCCGGCGGTCGCGGCCGAGGCCGAGGTGGTGGCGGCGCTGTGACGGCCGGGGCCGACTTCCCGCGCGTCGTCGACGCGGCGTGGCTCGCCGCGCACCTCGGCGAGGAAGGCCTCGTCGTCGGCGACGTGAGCGGCCCGAACGCGCATACCCGCGGTCACATCCCGGGCTCGCGGCCGCTCGTGCTCGGCTCGCCGCCGCCCGGAGCGGACGAGGCGTCGGTACAGGAGCTCGCGCAGGAGATCGCGCTGCGCCTGCGCCGGCACGGGATCACCGGCGAGGAGCGGCTCGTGCTCGTCGACCGCGGCGACGGCGTCGGGGCGATGCCCGCCGCGCAGCTCGCCGAGCTTGCCGGGCATCCGCGCGTGGCGATCCTGCTCGGCGGCCTCGCCGGCTGGGAGGGCGAGCTCGCGCAAGGGCCGGTCGAGCTCGAGCCCGTCCGGCACGCGTCACTCTCGCCGGCGCCTCGCGCCCTGCCGACGAGGCGGGAGCTCGCCGCGCGGCTCGACGATCCGCAGCTCACGCTCCTCGACGTCCGCCGCGAGGAGGAGTACTCGGGCAGGCGCGGGAGCCAGTGCGATCCGCGGCAGGGGCACATCCCGGGCGCGCGGCATGTCGAGGTCGAGGCGTTGTTCGCGGCGCCGGGTCGCCCGCAGCCGGCCGAGCGCATCCGCGAGCTCGTCGGCCTCCCCGTGGGAGCTGAGATCGTCGCGTACTGCCACTCGGGCTCCCGCTCGGCGCTCGCAACGCTCGCGCTGCGCAGCGCCGGCTACGACGCCCGCAACTACGCCGGCTCGTGGCACGAATGGTCGCGCCACCCCGAGCTGCCGCTCGAACGCTGAACACGCCATGCGCGGGCCTGCAGGGCGTCATGGGCAGTTGGTGGTGCGGACTCGGAAGCTCACCTGGGCCGACCAGGCCGAGACCCAGCTGCCGCCCGAGGTTGCGCGCACAACGTAGTAGTGAGTGGTGTTCCAGTCCGTGTACTGCGTCGTCGTCGTGTACGCAAGCGTGCCCGCGCCGCTGACGGTGCCGACCAGGGTGCTGTAGGGGCCGCCCGAAGCCGTGCTCGAGTAGATCGCGTAGCCCCGCACCGAGGTCGTCGGGTTCGGCGCCTTCCAGGTGAACGAGAGCGTGTAGTACGTGCGCGTGGCGGAGCAGAAGGCGACCGTCGGCACGAGGTTGCTCGGGGCGGCGGGAAGAGGCCCGGCCACGATTGCTCCCTGGGTGACCGTCGTCGTGCTCGCCCAGAGTGCGGCCGCGGTCGAGACGCAGACGGCGGCAACCGACACGGTGGCGGTCAAGAGGAGCAGCCGGCTAGAGATGCGCGTGGCTGGGCCTCCTTCGCGCTCCGAACCGGCCCGGCAACCAGATCTCGCCGAGCATGAGCAGGACGAGGAGGGCGGGAGCGCCGTACAGGCAGGCGAGCCTCACCATCGGCTCGCGGAGCTTGAGCAGCGGGTAGCCGGCGAGAGGGACGCGCAGCCGGTAGCGCCAGACGCTCGAGCCGTCGAGGCGTGCCTTCCAGGGGTCGGCGGCTGCGTTCGCGTCTCCCTTCGTCTGGATGACGGGGTGCGTGCCGCGGGAGACGACGTTCACGATCCGGTGTGTGACCACGTGCTGGTCGCCGGTCGGAGTGTGGAAGCTGATGATCTGGCCGGCCCGGATGCTCGTCGCGGGCTGCTTGGTGACGAGGATGACGTCCCCGGGGTCGAACGTCGGGTGCATCGAGCCCGAGAGGACGGTCATCGTCTCGTAGCCGAAGAGGCGTGGCCCGAGCGCGACAGCCCAGAAGGTTGCGACGGCACAGACGATCAGTACGGTGCCGGCGGCGCTCGTGAGCCTCCGCAGGCCGATCCTGGCGATCGTCCGTGCCCCAACCGGGCGGGCCTGTGCGAGCGCCCGCCCGGTTTGCTGCGGCCGGCGAGACCCGGTCGTCACTACTTGGCCGTACCGGCCCGCTGGGTTCCGGTGAACGTGAACGTCAGTGCCGACGTCTTCGCCGCCAGGGTGTTGTCGCCGACGGTGCCGGTCGGGAAGGCGAGCGTGACCCGCAGGTGGTCGGTTACACCGGTGACGAGCGAGCCGAGGTTCGAGAGCGCCAGGCTGCTGCCGATGACCGGCACCGAGGCGAGCACGACCTTGCTCGGGCCGGGCGTGCACGTGTACGTGTAGGCGGGCGAGGTGCCTGCTTCCGTCCAGGTGGTCGGGCAGAGGTCGATCGACATCTGCAAGCCCCTGGTCGCGTCCGTGTCGAGCCCCGAGGTCGGGCTCGCGGTGGTGCCGAGGGTGACCGAGGCGAGCGCGTCGCTGCCGGCAGCTGCGTTGTTGGTCAGATCGATCGCGCGCTGCATCGTGTCGCCCGGCAGGAGAGTGGACGCGCCCAGGGTCAACCGGTTCGCCGGGCCGGCCGCGCCAAGCGCGATCGAGACCTGGCCTGAGGCCAGGTTGCCCTGAACCGCGCTGGCGGTCGAGGTGAAGGTGGCGAAGGTGCCGAGCCCGGCGACCGCCGCCGCCGCGCCGATCAGCGCCACCGTGAAGAGGATCTTCTTGAACATCTGGTTCCTTTCGAGCCGTAGGCGAGTTCGCCGGGGCCGCAGTTTGGGGGGTTGTGACTACTTGCTGGTGCCGGCGCGCTGCGTGCCGGTGAACGCGAACGTGATCTGTGTGGTGAGTGTCTGCATCGTGTTGGGAGCGGTCGTCGGGAAGCTCAGCGTGACCCGTAGGTGGTCGGTCACTCCCGCGACGAGCGAGCCGAGGTTCGAGAGCGCCACGTTCGCGCCGATCACCGATCGCGACGCGAGAACGGTCGTCGTCGTCCCGCCGCACGTGTACGTGTAGTTCGGCGCGTTCGCCTCCGTCCAGGCGACCGAGCACTTGTCGATCACCAGCTGGAGGCCGTTCGTCCCGTCGGTGCTGAGCAGGTTCGACGGGGCAGCGGTCGTCGTGAGCGTGGCCGATGCGAGCGCGCTGTCGCCGCTGTTGATCAGATCGACGGCGCGCTGGATCGTGTCGCCCGGCAGGACGCCGGTCGCGCCCGTGGTCAGCCGGTTGGCCGTGCCGACCGCGCCGAGCTGGATCGTGACCGTGCCCGAGGTCAGGTTGCCCTGTACGGCGCTTGCCGCGGAGGTGAAGGTCGCGAAGGTGCCGAGTCCGGCCACGGCCGCGGCCGCACCAAGCAGCGCTGCCGTAAGCAGGAGTTTCCTGAGCACGTGGTTCCTTTCCGGCCGCCTGCACGGGGCGTTTCCCGCCGGGGCCCGGCCGCAGATCCTTCGGGCTTGCAGTTCCGGTTTAGCCCGCGGCCGGGGGTACTGCGTCCCCCATTCTGGGATGACCCTAGGTAGTTCCTACCTGGATCGGCGCTCTGCGACGAGTGGATACCAAACGCACACCCGCGCTCAAACCGTATTCATACCGGCGGGCCTGCCGGCAGGCGGCTACGAGCGCCGGCGGACGGATGCCGTCGCAGCCCCGACGTGCGGACCCGGGTCAGGCACCGTGACGGAACCGTCACGGCTCGGAGGCCTACCGGTGGCCGCTGCGCCGCGAGCGGATCTGGCCGGCGAAGGGCGTCGGCTGTCCGCTGCGCGACGTCTGTTCGAGCCGCGCGACGCGGTCACGGTCGCTCTTCGCGCGGATCTGCGCGACCCGTGCCGCGATCTCTGCCTTGTTCGCTGTCTTCTTCTGTTTGCCCATGGCGCCGATCCACCGTAACGGAACCGTCACGCCTTCGGTGCGAGTCCGGTGGGAGATTGACCGCAGCGTCTCAAGGCATCACCGATCGCGGCGCGCAGTTTCGGCGCCCGCTCTGAGGAGCACAACCTCATACACGCGCAGAACCGGGAGGTTTCGCGCGTCACGAGAGGGCGACGAGCGCTACGCCGCCCGCCACGGCAGCGGCGCCGGCGAGGCGTTGGGGCGTCACGCGCTCGTGGAGGAATGCGGCGGCGAGCACGGCGGCGACGACGACGCCGGTCTCGCGGACGGCGGCGACCGCCGGGGCGGCCGCGAGGCGGAGCGCCGCGAGCACGAGCGCGTACGCGCCGAACGTGCCGACGGCGGCGGCCACCGTCGCCCAGCTCGCCTGCGCGCGCAGAACGGCCGTGCCGCGGCGGGCGACAAGCCACGTACACGCGCACACCGCCGACGGCGTCATCACGAGCTCGAGGTACGGCAGCGGCGACGCGTGGCGCAGCCCTTCCTTGTCGACGAGCGTGTACGCCGCGATGCAGCAGCCGATTGCGAGGCCGACGGCCAGGCCTTCCGCGCGGCGGGCCAGCCCGCGCACGAGCAGCACGCCCGCCACGACGAGGAGGACGCCGGCCGTCTCCCCGCCGGACACGCCCCGTCCGAGCACGACCGCGCTGCCCAGGAGGACGAGCGCCGGCGCCGAGCCGCGTGCAGTCGGATAGACGACCGACAGCTCCCGCCGCCGGTAGGCCGCGACGACGAGGAAGAAGTAGACGGTCTCCAGCGCGGCCGAGGCCGCCATGTACGGCCACGCTGCGACGTGCACGTTCCACGTCAGTGCCGCGACCGGCGCGAACAGCACGACCGCGAGCCCGAGCGCGGCCGCGGTCGCCGCCTCCACGTCGCGGGCACCGCGCAGCAGCACGTTCCAGCCGGCGTGGAGCACCGCCGCCGCGAGTGCAAGGCCGAGCGCGTCGAGCGGCAAGTCAGGCCGCGCGCGCGAGCACGCGTTCCGCGGCCTCGAGGAACGCGCCGCACAGCGCGCGCCCGAGCTCGTTCCAGCGGCCGATCTTGCCGGTGATCGCAGCGCGCAGCGCATCCGGGTCGGGCGGTGGGTCGCTGCTGTCGGCAATCCAGCCCTCGAGCTGCGCCGTCGTCACCTCTGGATGGAACTGCACGCCCCAGCAGGCGTCGCCGAGCCTGAACGCCTGGGTGCACGCGTCGCTGCGGGCCAGCTCGACCGCGCCTGCCGGCACGCCGTAGGTGTAGTGGTGCCACTGCAGAGCCTCGAAGCGCTGCGGTAAGACGCCTGCAACCGGATCGTCGACGCCGGCCTCCGTCAGCTCGACGCGGCACCAGCCGATCTCCGGCGCCGGCAGCGGGCCGACCCACGAGCCGGCCGCGCGCGCGAGCAGCTGCACGCCCAGACAGATGCCGAGCACGGGCGTCCGCTCTGCGAGCAGCTGCTGAAGCCAGAGCGTCTCGTCGCGCAGCCACGGGTGCCCCACATCCTGGTCGGCGTGCATCGCGCCGCCGAAGACGAGCACCGCGTCGTAGCCGTCGAGCGGCCGCGGCGGCGCCGTGCCCCAGGCGAAGCTCCACTCGTCGAGGCGATGGCCGCCGCGCTCGATCTCCGGCGCGAACAGCTCGGCGCGCGCGTCCGCGCCGTGGATCAACGAAAGAACGTGCATCGGCGAATCCTAGGCGGTCGTGCGGATGCGGTTCACGTCGAGCAGCCGGCGCAGCTGGAGCGCATTCGTCGCCGCCTGCGAGATGCGCCCGAGCGGGTTCTGCGGGTCCTGCGCCGACGCGTTGTTGTTGAAGAACGCGAACGCCTGCTCCGCCTGCCCGGCGAGCTCCCGCAACGGCCCGACCCACTCGCCGAGCTCCTCGTCCGAGTAGAGGTAGTCGAACCGCTCCGCGGCCGAGCCGCCGCGCTTGTTCCACGTGCCGAGGTTGCGCCCGTGGAAGCGAACGTACGCCGTGCGCGACGTCACCGCCGGCACGGCCGGCACGAGGTTCTTCGCGGTGTCGGAGCGCGGCGAGTCGACGGTCACGTAGCTCGCGCCGAGGCGCTCGAGGAACGAGAACGTCTCCGCGCGGTTGTCGTCGTCGAGCCAGGAGCGATGGCGGAACTCGACGAGCATCTCGTCGCCGCCGAGCTGCGCGCGCGCCCACTCGAGGTACTCGAGCGACGACTCCTTGTAGACGACGTAGGACGGGAGCTGGAAGAGGATGCCCCCGAGCTTCCCAGCGTCGCGCAGCGGCCCGAGCGCCGCGAGGAAGCGGCGGAAGATCTCGCCACGCAGCTCGCGCGGCGGCCGGTCGACACGGCCGCGCTCGTCGACGGGCATCTCCGCGCGGAGATCATCGGGCACGACCTCCACCTTCACCGGGTGGCGCGTCATCAACCCGAACGCCTTCACGTGCATCGTGAACCCCGGCGGCGTCCGCTCGGCCCAGCCGGCCACCATCCCCTCGTCCGGCAGCCGGTAGTACGTCGAGTCCACCTCGACGGTGTCGAAGAACTGCGCATACCAGGCGAGCCGCTCCTTCGCGGGCAGCTTCGGCGGATAGAAGTACTT
>Ga0265318_10000695_pt1 | contig 22625 bp, 15 predicted proteins | sample 4821metaG_FD_192431 | JGI IMG/M metagenome (GOLD analysis project Ga0265318, IMG submission 192431) | Rhizosphere microbial communities from Carex aquatilis grown in University of Washington, Seatle, WA, United States - 4-8-21 metaG | ecosystem: Host-associated > Plants > Roots > Rhizosphere >... | reverse complement strand
GTCAAACTGCTCGGAGACGCCCACGAACTCAAAGTCCTCGATGGGCTTGTTCGCCAGGTAGCGGCAGGCCTCGTTCTGCATCCAGTCCAGGTCGGCGAACTGCCTCAGGTCCAGGTTGTTCTCATGAAGGAGCCTGCAGCAGGTGTCGCGCATGTCCGGCGACCGCAGGAAATGGTGGTAGTTGGACACCAGCCGCTCGACCGGGTGGCGGACCCAGGTGATGTACCGGCGGCTCGGCAGCAGATCGTCGAAGGCGTCGGCGAGGAAGTGGCCGTGGATGATGCGCGTCCCCTCGGGGATAAGGCCGGGCCGGGCCGACTCCCTCGAGAAGATCGCCCCGTAGTTGTACCAGACCTCGCTGCCGTAGAGCCTGTCGATCACCAGCCGGAAGCTGGTTCCCGCGTTCTTCGGCACGTGAATACTTAGGAGCATCGGTTGTCCGTGTGGTCCAATGTAACGATTGGGTTACAAGGGGGTTGGTACCTAAGCTCCGAGCTATATCAAGCCATATCGTGGGGGACTGAAAGCTCGTGGCCTAGAGTTGGAGCGGCACAGTCCCCGGTCGGTCCCGGGCCTGCCAAGCGCGGGCGCCAGGACCCGCCTAAGGCTGGCTTCCCCGTATCTGCGCGAGCAGCTGCAGGGCGGTCGGGTTGCCGGGCCTCGCCTCAAGGAACACTTCCAGCTGGAGCGCGGCCTCATTCTGGCGCCCCGGAATGCTGAGGAGCGCCAGCGCCATGTTGAAGCGGATCTCGGCGGCGTCGGGCTTCAGGTGCAGCGCCTCGTTGTAGTGGGTGAGGGCCTCCGTGGGGCGCCCCAGGGCGTTCAGCGCGAGGCCGAGGTTGCTGTGCACCTCGGGGTCGTTCGGGTCGAGGCGAAGGGCCTCCTCATACTGGGCGACGGCCTCGACGAGCTGGTTTGTGTCCGAATAGGCGTTGCCGAGGTTCGCGTGCGCCTCGGCGAGGTCGGGCCGGAGGCGCAGGGCCTCCTTGTACTGCACGATGGCCTCGTCCATGCCGCCGGGCACCTTGGACAGCGCCGCCCCGAGGTTGCTGTGCGCCGCGGCGAACCCCGGCTGCAGGCGCACGGCCTCCCTCAGCTGGTCGATCGACTCGCTGACGTGGCCGGTCATCTTCCCGAGGACATTCCCCAGGTTGTTGCGGGCGGCGACATAGTCCTTTGTCACGCTGAGCGCCGCCCGGAACTCCGCGGCGGCCCCCTCGAGGTCACCGCGGTCCTCCAGGAGTATCCCCAGGTTGTTGTGCGCCTGCGGGTAGTCCTTCCTCAGGCGCAGGGCCGCCCGGTAGTGCTCGAGCGCCTGGTCGGGCTGCCCGTGGTTCCTGCACCAAAGCCCCAGGTTGTTGTGCGCCATCCAGCAGTCGGGGTTTTGCGCGAGGGTCGCCCTGTAGAGCGTCGGCTCGTCGGCGTAGGTGAGGCTCTGCGCGTTGGCGAGGATCCCGAGCACCGCGATTCCCAGGGAGACGAGCGCCCAGCCGGCCGCCCGGCCGGCCGGGGCCGCGCGGACGAGGAGCCCCGCGATCCCCGCGGCCGCCGCCGCGAGGATCCCCATGCTCGCCAGGTACTGGAAATGGTCGGCGACAAAGGAGAAGACGAAGGGGTAGACGTTGAAGAAGCCGAGCGCCGGGAAGAGCGAGCCGACGAAGAAGAGCCACGCGGCCAGCGGGCCTCGGGCGCGCCGCCGAAGCGCCCAGAGCCCCGCGGTCACGGCGGCCGCCATGGCGAGGTAGCCGGCCCAGCCCGGCGCCTGCGCCTGCACGTCCCACCGGGGATAGATGAACATGAGCGGCTGCGGCCAGACCAGCTTGCCAAGGTAGAACCAGACCACGCGGCCGGCCAGCAGGCATCGGTCGATGAAGGAGAGGTTGAACGCCGTCCCCTCCGCCCCGATGACGGTGCGCTCCACCCAGGCGGTGAAGAGCCCGGAGAGCGCCGCAAGCGCGAACCAGGGAATGAGGGGCCCCACGTCGCGCCGCGCCTCGATGCGCCCGCGCTTCCACCAGAAGATCACGAGGAGCGCCGCGGGAAGCGTCGCCGTCACCGTCTTCGTGAGGAGCGCGAGCACGAACAGGAGCGTGGCGAGGCGGTAGGCCCCCATGGCCCCGGGCCCGCCCCTGTCCGCGTCAAACCGGAGGTACGCGAGGCCAGCCAGGAGATAGAGGACGAGCGAGAATGTGTTCTTCTGCTCGGATATCCAGGCGACGGACTCGACGCAGACCGGGTGGACGACGAAGAGGACCCCGGCGAGGCGGGCGCCGGGAAGGGCGAGGCGCCTCAGGGCGAGGACCAGCAGGTACGCCGCCGCCGCGTGCTCCAGCACGTTCGTCAGGTGGTAGCCGATTGTCGCGTCGCCCCACAGCAGGTGCTCGATCCAGAACGCGCTGTGGAGGAGCGGATAGTACTGCTGCGTGGCGTGGAGGCTGGCCCAGATCTGCACCAGTCCGGACAGCGACTGAAGCTCGGGCTTCGTCACGTGGCCGTCGTCGTCCCAGACCATGCCCCCGTGAAGGGCCGGCCAGTAGCAGGCGAGCGCGAGGACGAGGAGGAGCGGCGCCGTCCACCACGCGGGGGCGCGGGAATCAGGGGGGGCGGTCGGGGAGGGGACCATGGGGTGGAACCGGGGAAGACCGGGACATAATTCCGCGCCCGTGACAAACGTAACCGCAGCCGCGGGGGGGGCTTGACCCCGTGCGAACCCGGCGCCCTCTCCCGGCCGAAAGGGCGGCCCCGGGCCGCCCCTGCCTTGCGCCGGAAGCCTGTGGGATTGCGCGTCATATGCGACACGGGCGCCGCTTTTCCTTGCTAGGCGCGCCGGCGGCTATTTCGATCATACGCATTTTGCCACAATGAAAGTCCTCGTCGCAGACAAGATATCGTCAAAGGGCGTCGCCTGGCTCCGCAAGCAGCCGGGCCTCGAGGTCATTGAGGCCTACGGCTCGTCCCCGGCGAGGCTGCTCGAGCTCGTGAAGGACGTGCACGCGATCGCGGTGCGCTCCGAGTCGAAGATCACGGCGGAGGTCATCGCTGCCGCGCCGCTCCTCAAGGTGGTCGGCCGCGCGGGCGTCGGCGTGGACAACGTCGACGTCGAGGCCGCCACCGAGCGCGGCGTCATCGTGATGAACACGCCCTCCGGCAACACGATCGCCACGGCCGAGCTCACCTTCACGCACATCCTCTGCGGCGCCCGCCCGGTGCCGCAGGCCGCCGCCTCCATGCGCGCGGGCCAGTGGGACAGGAAGACCTTCTCCGGGATCGAGCTCTTCAAGAAGACGCTCGGGATCGTCGGCCTCGGCAGGATTGGCACCGAGGTCGCCCGCCGCGCCCAGGCGTTCGGGATGAGGGTGCTGGCGTTCGACCCGTACCTGGCCCCGAGCCGGGCCAAGGGCATGCAGATCGAGTCCGTGTCGATGGACGACCTCCTGGCCCAGTCCGACTACATCACGGTCCACATGCCGCTGACGGACGACACCCACTACATGATCGACGAGGCCGCCCTCGCGAAGTGCAGGAAGGGCGTGCGCCTGTTCAACTGCGCGCGCGGCGGGATCATCAAGGAGGCCGCGCTCGTCGCCGCCCTGAAGAGCGGCCAGGTGGCCGCCGCGGGGCTCGACGTCTACGAGGAGGAACCCCTTTCGGCGTCGAGCGAGCTGAGGACGCTGCCCGGCGTGACGCTCACGCCCCACCTCGGGGCCTCCACCGCTGAGGCCCAGGACGCCGTCGGCGTCGAGGTCGCCGAGCAGATCGCCGACGTGCTCAACGGCGGCGTCATCCGAAACGCGGTCAACATGCCGACCTTGGACGCGGCGACGCTCTCCGTCCTGAAGCCCTACCTGGACCTGGGCGCGAAGCTGGGGACCCTCCTGCAGCAGATCTCGCCCGAGCAGGTGGGTGCGCTTCGGATCACCTACCTCGGCAAGATCGTCGACCTGGACGCGAACGCCATCACGCGCGCGATCCTGCGCGGCTGGCTGCGGCGCATCAGCGGCGAGAGCGCCAACTACGTGAACGCCCCGTTCCTCCTGGAGCGCCTCGGCGTTCGCTGCGAGGTCGTGAAGTCGACCGCCGAGGCCGACTACACGGAGCTGATCCAGGTCGAGGCGCTGGTCGGGGGCGAGGTGGCGCGAAGCGCCGCGGGCACCCTGATCGGCAAGTCGAGCAGCCCGAGGATCGTCTCCCTGAACGGCAGGGCCGTTGAGGTCGCCGCCGTCGGCAAGCTCCTCATCATCGAGAACAGCGACGAGCCCGGCATGATAGGGTACGTCGGTACCCTCCTCGGCCGGGACAAGGTCAACATCGCCAACATGTCGCTCAGCCGCCAGGAGCCCGGGCAGACGGCCCTCATGGTCATCAACCTGGACAGCGAGCCGAGCGAGGCCGCGCGCCGCGAGCTTAAGGGCCACAAGGCGATCACGGTCGCCAAGTTCGTGCTCCTGTAACCCCATGCCCGCAGCCGCCCCAGCTGACATGCTTGTCCCGCTCGCCCTCGCGGCGGCGGCCGGCTACCTGCTCGGGGCGCTCCCCTTCGGCTACCTGGTGGCGCGCTCGAGGGGCGTCGACATCTTCTCGGTCGGCAGCAGGAGCCCCGGGGCGACCAACGTGCGCCGGGTGCTGGGCACCGGCCCCGGCAACGCCGTGCTCCTCCTCGACATCCTGAAGGGGGCCGCCGCCGCGGGCTGGCCGCTCCTGGTCGTCTGGACCGCGCTCAGCGCGATGGCGGACCGCCACACCCTCGGCTACGTCGGCCTGGCCGCGGCCCTGGTCGGCCACTCGTTCTCCTGCTTCACGCGCTTTCGGGGCGGCAAGGGCGTCGCGACCGCCGCCGGGGGACTGGCCGTCCTCATGCCGTGCGTGGCCCTGTCCTCCGCCGGAGTCTGGATCGCGGTCTTCTTCGCGAGCCGCTACGTGTCGCTGGCGTCGATCGCGGCCGCGGCGAGCCTGCCCCTCTGGTCGTTCCTCTACAAGCAGGGCACGATCGCGATGTGGGTCTCCGGCGTCGTGGCGCTCTTCGTCATCGTGCGCCACCGCGCCAACATCGGCCGCCTGCTCGGCGGCACGGAAAAGCGCTTCGAGCGCAGGGCGCCCGCCTCGCCCCCGGAGGCAGGGCCATGAAGGCTCCCCGCACGCTCCGCATCGGCCTCTGCGGCCTCGGCACGGTGGGCCAGGGCGTCTGGAAGCACTTCGGCCGGTTCCGCTCCGACCTCGAGGCGCGCCTCGGCGCCCGGATCGTCATCTCGCGCGCGGCCGTCCGGGACCGGAGGAAGGTGCGCGGCGTCAGGGTCCCCGCCTCGAAGCTGACGACGGACCCGCTCTCGATCGCCACCGATCCGGGCATCGACATCGTGTGCGAGCTGATGGGCGGCACGGGCGTCGCGCGCGAGGTGACCCTCGCCGCGCTCGCCCGCGGCAAGATCGTCGTCTCGGCCAACAAGGCCCTCATCTGCGCCCACGGGGCGGAGATCCTCGCCACCGCGCGCCGCCACGGCGGACACTTCCTCTTCGAGGGGAGCGTCGCCGGCGGGATCCCCCTCATCAAGGCCGTCCGCGAGGGGCTGGTCGCCAACCGCTTCCCCCGCATCTGCGGGATCCTGAACGGGACCTGCAACTACATCCTCACCATGATGGAGCAGCTCGACACCCCCTACGCGAGCGTGCTGAAGGAGGCCAAGCTGCTGGGCTACGCCGAGGCCCAGGAATCCCTCGACGTGGAGGGCTGGGACACGGCGCACAAGGCCTCCATCCTGGCGTGGCTCGCCCACGGCGTGTGGGTGAGGCCGGAGCAGATGATCGTCGAAGGCATCGAGCGGATCACGCCGGCCGACTTCAAGAACGCCTCCGCCCTAGGCTACGGCATCAAGCTGCTCGCCATCATCACGCGCGACTTCGAGACGAACGAGATCGGCGTCAGGGTCCACCCGACGCTGCTCCCGGAGGACAGCGTGCTGGCGCGCGTGAACGGCGTCTTCAACGCCATCTCGGTCACCGGGGACGTCGTCGGCACGACGGTCTACATCGGGCGCGGCGCGGGCCAGGACGCCACCGCGAGCGCCGTCATCAGCGACATCGCCGACGCGGTCGCCCTCATCCTGAACGGGAAGGGCGCCCACTTCATGGGCGAGGACAGGCCGCCCGCGGCCAAGGGCGCGCGCCTGGCGCCGCCGGAGCGGATCCACGGGCGCTACTACGTGCGGCTCTCCGTCTCCGACCAGCCCGGCGTCCTCGCGCGGGTGGCGACCATCATGGCGAAGAACCACATGAGCATCGCGAGCGTGATCCAGGGGCCCTCGGATAAGCCGGGCCTGGCCTCTCTCGTCCTGACGACGCACGAGAGCGACGAGCGCTCGGTGCGCCGCGCCCTGCGCGCCCTCGGGGGCCTCGGCAGCGTGCGCGAGGCGCCGCTCCTCCTCAGGATAGGGGATTTCGGGGAGTAACCGAGACACCGGCCACCATGTCCAGAATCGTCCAGAAATACGGCGGAACCTCCGTGGGGGACGTCGAGCGCATCAAGAACGTCGCCGAGCGCATCAAGGTCGCGCGCGGCGAGGGCCACGAGGTCGTGGTCGTCCTGTCCGCGCGGGCGGGCGTGACGAACGAGCTGATCGCTAGGGCCAAGAGCCTCTGCGCCGACCCGAGCGAGCGGGAGCTCGACCAGCTCCTCGCGATCGGAGAGCAGGAGTCCATCGCGCTGATGGCGATGGCGCTGCACGGCATCTCCATCCCCGCCGTAAGCTACACGGGGGCACAGGCCGGCATCTTCACCGACAAGGTCCACACCAAGGCCAAGATCAAGATGGTGAACCCGAAGCCGATCGCCAAGGACCTGGCTGCCGGCCGCGTCGTCATCGTCGCGGGCTTCCAGGGAATCGACGAGGAGGGCCAGATAACGACCCTCGGGCGCGGAGGCTCGGACCTGACGGCCGTGGCGCTCGCCGCGGCGATCAAGGCCGACCGCTGCGAGATCTACACCGACGTCGACGGCGTCTACACCGCCGACCCGAGGGTCGTGAAGAGCGCCCGCAAGCTGCCCGAGATCTCCTACGACGAGATGCTCGAGCTCGCCTCGGCCGGCTCCAAGGTGATGCAGTCGCGCTCGGTCGAGTTCGCCAAGAAGTACGGCGTCGTCTTTGAAGTCCGCTCCTCGTTCAACCACAACCCAGGGACACTCGTGAAAGAAGAAGTCGCTTACATGGAACAGGTCGTCGTCCGCGGCATCGCCGCCGACAAGGACCAGGCCAAGGTCGTCATCAGCAACCTGCCGGACAAGCCGGGCTGCGCCGCGAAAGTCTTCCGGGCCCTCGCCGACGCGAGCGTGAACGTCGACATGATCATCCAGAACGCCGGCCACAAGGGCGTGGCCAACCTCACCTTCACGGTGCCGCTGGCCGACACAAGGAAGGCCGAGAAGGCGCTAAAGCCCGTGCTGCTCGCCATCGGCGGCGGCCAGGTGGGCGTGCACGAGCATATCGCGAAGCTCTCGGTCGTCGGCGTCGGCATGAAGACCCACAGCGGCGTGGCCGCGATCCTGTTCGAGGCCCTGGCCGAGGCGGGGGTCAACATCGACCTCATCAGCACCTCGGAGATAAAGATATCCGTCGTCGTCGACCTCGACCGCGCCGACGAGGCCGTCCGCGTGGCCCACGCGGCCTTCGGGCTCGACAAGGTCTAGGGCGGGCACCCCGGGGGCATGCGCTACGTCTCGACACGGGGCGGCACCCCTCCCACGGGCTTCGCGGACGCCGTGGCCCTGGGGCTGGCCCCCGACGGGGGCCTCTTCGTCCCGGAGGAGCTCCCGGACCTCTCCGGCGAGCTCGCGCGCTTCGTCGGGCTCTCGTACCCGGAGCTCTGCGCCCGCTTCCTGTCGAGGTTCGCGACCGACATCCCGGAGGGCGAGCTGCGCCCGCTCGTCGCGGCCTCATACGCGACGTTCGACCGGGCGGAGGTGGCGCCGCTCCTGTCTTTGTCACCGGACATCCACGTCCTTGAGCTCTTCCACGGCCCCACGCTCGCCTTCAAGGACTTCGCGCTCCAGCTCCTCGGCAACCTCTACGCCCGCCAGTGCCGCCTGCGGGGCGAGACGATCAACGCGCTCGGCGCCACCTCGGGTGACACCGGCGCGGCCGCCATCCACGGGCTCATGGGCAAGGAGGGCGCGGCCGTCTTCATCCTCTATCCCGACGGCCGCGTCTCGCCCCTGCAGGAGCGCCAGATGGCGTGCACCGGGGCGCCGAACGTGCACGCCCTCGCGGTCGACGGCTCCTTCGACGACGCCCAGGCCGTCCTGAAGGACATCCTCGCGGACGGGCCCTTCCGCACCCGCCACAGGCTCGCCGCGGTGAACTCGATCAACATCGCCCGCGTGCTGGCCCAGTGCGTCTATTACCTGCACGCCTGGCTTCGCCTTCCCCCCGACCACCAGCGGACGGCCGACTTCGTCGTGCCCACGGGAAACTTCGGGAACGTCCTTGCGGGATGGATGCTCCAGAAGATGGGGGTGCCGATCCGGGGCTTCCGGGTCGCCACGAACCAGAACGACCTCCTGCACCGGCTCTTCACGACCGGCGAGTACCGGGTCGGCGCGGTGGTGCCGAGCCTCGCCCCGTCGATGGACATCCAGGTCGCCTCGAACTTCGAGAGGTTCATCTACTACAGCCTCGGCAGGGACGCAGACCGCGTCCGGACGGTCATGGCCGAGATCCGCTCGAAGGGGGCCTACCGCTTCGAGAGCTTCGACCGGGACACGTTCACGTCGTCGCGGTGCACGGACGCGGAGATCCACGGGATCATCCGCCAGGTCCACCGGGCCTACGGCTACGTGGTGGACCCGCACACCGCCTGCGCCTTCGCGGACATGGAGCGCACGAGGCCGAGCGTCGTCCTGGCGACGGCGCACCCGGCCAAGTTCCCGGACACGATCCGGGCCGCAATCGGCTTCGCGCCGACGCACCCCTCGCTGGAGGCCCTGAGGGACCTGCCGATCGTGCGCCACAAGATTGTGGCTGACGCGGCGGCAATACGTGGCTTCATCGAAACCCGCGCCGTATAAGACGGGGCGCCGCACCATGGCCTCATCCAAGATAAGGATCTACGACACCACCCTCCGCGACGGGACGCAGGGGGAGGGGATCAGCTTCTCCGTGGCGGACAAGCTGCTGGTGGCGAGGCGCCTGGACCAGTTCGGGGTCGACTACATCGAGGGGGGATTCCCCGGGTCGAACCCCAGGGACATCGCGTTCTTCGCCGAGGCGAGGAACCTGAAGCTCTCCCATGCGAAGCTGGCCGCGTTCGGCTCCACGCGCCGGGCGGGCTCCAAGGCCGAGGCGGACCCGCAGCTCAGGACGCTCCTGGACAGCGGGATGCCCGTCGTGACGCTTGTCGGCAAGACCTGGCTCCTGCACGTGACCGAGATCCTGCGGACGACCGCGGAGGAGAACCTCGCGATGATCGAGGACTCCATACGCTTCCTGACCGCGCAGGGGCGCGAGGTGATCTACGACGCGGAGCACTTCTTCGACGGCTACCTGGACAACCCTGAGTACGCGCTGCGCACGCTGGAGGCGGCCGCGCGCGGCGGGGCCTCCAACCTGTCCCTCTGCGAGACGAACGGGGGCAAGCTCGTTCCCCAGGTGCTCGAAATTACGGCGGCGGTCGTGAAGCGCTTCGGCTCGGAGCTCGTGGGCGTCCACTGCCACAACGACAGCGGCCTCGGGGTCGCCGTGACGCTCGCGGGCGTCGACGCGGGCGCCAGCCTCGTGCAGGGGACCATGAACGGCTACGGCGAGAGGGTCGGCAACGCGAACCTGGTCTCCATCCTTCCCAACCTCGCGCTCAAGATGGGGCGCCCGATGAACTGCGCGCCCAACATGGCGCAGCTGCGCGACCTTTCCCTCTTCTTCGACGAGCTCGCGAACCTGCGGCCGGACGCCAAGGCGCCGTTCGTCGGCCAGTCGGCCTTCGCGCACAAGGGGGGCCTCCACGCGAACGCGGCGCAGAAGGTCGCCCGCAGCTACGAGCACATCGACCCGGCGCTCGTCGGCAACAGGACCCGCGTCCTCGTCTCGGACATGGCCGGGCGCAGCAGCCTGGCGCTCAAGGCCAGGGAGTTCGGGGTGGACCTGGACGAGAAGAGCCCCGAGCTGAAGGGGCTGGTCGAGGAGCTTAAGGAGCGCGAGTTCCGGGGCTACGAGTACGAGGCCGCCGACGCCTCCTTCAAGCTGCTGGTCGCCCGCAAGCTCGGGCGCCACAAGGAGCTCTTCGAGGTCGAGGGCTACCGGGTCATCGTCGAGCGCCACGGCGCCGACATCTGGTCCGAGGCGACGGTCCGCGTGAAGGTCAACGGGGAGTCCATCCACACGGTGGCCGAGTCGGCGGGCCCGATCGGGGCGCTCGACAAGGCGCTTCGCCTCGGCCTGGAGAAGACCTTCCCGCAGCTGCGCGACATGACCCTGCGCGACTTCAAGGTGCGCATCGTGGAGGGCAACGAGGGAACCGGCTCCAAGACCCGCGTCCTCGTCGAGAGCGGCGACGGCCACTCGATCTGGGGCACGGTCGGCGTGAGCGACAACATCATCGACGCCTCATGGGAGGCGCTGAGGGACGCGGTCGAGTACCGCCTCTCGATCGCGGCCAAGGCCTGAGCCCGGCCGCGCGCAACTTACGGCGCGTCACCTGGCGATGTCGCCGTAGAGGATCCCGCGCCCGCCCGTCCCGAAGTACACCCTGCCGTAGAGGCGCGGGTCGCCCGTGATGGCCCGCATCTGGCCGAAGCCGTGGCGCTCGTCGTTGATCCGCACCCAGGCAACGCCGTCGTCGGAGCGGAAGAGGCCCTCCTGGCCGGCGACCCGGCCGGCCATGAAGACGGCCGCGTTCCTGCGGCCCGGGGCCGCCATGCCGAAGCCCACGAGCTCGGCCTCGACGCCCGGCGACGCCTGGACCGAGGCCCCGGCGTCCCTCGAGTGCAGCAGGACGCCGTTTGCGATGACCCAGAACTCGCCCTCGCTTCCCGGGACCGCATAGAGCTTGCCCGGGGCCGGGCCCCACCGGCCCTTGAGGACGGGAAGGCCCGCCCCCTTTGACGTGAAGCTCTTCGCCCCGTCGGTGCTGACGACGATCGAGCCGGCCTCGGTGTCGTAGGCGTAGAACTTCGAGGCGTTGACGGTGTCGGCGGCGACGGCGAGGTTGACCGACCCGCCGACGCACGGGAACCACGTCTGGCCCCAGTCATGCGTGTAGTGGGCGGCGACGCCCGTCGGGGACCAGACGATGGTCTTCGCGTCGGGCGAGATCGCGATCGGGCCCTCGCCGCGCCAGTAGGGGCCGACGGTGCCCGGCGGCTCGCTTGCGAACGCCTTCCAGGAACGCCCCCCGTCGAGGGAGTAGGCGCCCGTCGTCAGGTTGTTGTGGTAGGTGTTCCCGGAGCGCACGATTACCTCGGGGTGCTTCCAGGCGAACGCGAGGCGCGCCGTGTTCTTGAACGCGGGCGTCCCGAAACGCCCGGAGGGCGGCGACACAGAGAGGTCTTCGTGGCGGAAGCCGTCGACGTCGCCGACTCCGCTCAGGAGGTGGGCGCCGTCCGGGGGGCTCACCAGGGTGAGGGGCACCGTCTCCTCGATCCCCTCGTCCTCGAATGCCCAGGCCGTCGGCTTGCCCCTGTCCGCGTCCCGCAGGTCGTGCGTGGCCCAGACGCCGTATCCGGTGTCGAAGATCGCGTGGTCGGGGTCGAAGGGGTCGATCTCGACGTCCGAGATCCAGTGGCGGTTCATCGAGGCCGTGTACGGCGCCGCGGAGTGGTCCCACTTTGCCCCCTCGAGGACGGGCACCCAGGTCCTTCCGGCGTCCGTGCTCCGGAAGATCTCGTCCAGCGGGTGGTAATGGTTCCACGTCCCCGCGAGGACCGTGTCGGGGTGGGCCGGGTCCACCGCCACCGACCCGTACCCGAAGCGGACGTCCTGCGTGGGCCTCTCCGGGGTCACGTCGGTCCAGGCGCCGGCCGCCGTGTCGAGCTTCCAAACGGCGCCGTCCGTCATGGAGTTCGGGCCGGACTCGAGGCCGTAGCTCACGTAGAGGGCGCCCGTCGCGCCGAGCGCGGCGCGGGTCGGGCGAAAGCCGAGGGGCTGCCCGGCGACCGCGGCCCATGTCGCCCCGGCGTCCACGCTGCGAAACACGCTGGGGCCCGGGGTGGACGCGAACGCGTAGAGGGTCGAGGTCGGCGAGCCGCGCCGGCCGCTTCGGGCGTCGAAGCAGACGATGTCGATCCCCACGTTCTGGGGCACGTAGGTGTAGCCGCCGTTGCTCCTCGGCCTCGGGATGGCCTCGTCAAACTCCGGGAACGAGGCGACGCGCGCCCACGTGGCGCCGTAGTCGGCGCTCCTCCAGAGGCCCTCCAGCCGGGTACCGAGGAAGAGCACCCGGCCGTCGTTGGGGTCGACGGCCAGGCGCTCGCCGTTGTTGCGGCCGTTCTCGTTGCCGCCGAACTTGAAGGGCAGGGGGGTGCGCGCCCACGTCCTGCCGTGGTCCGCCGAGCGCAGGATCTCCCCGTTGCTGACCGCGGGGTTGGTGTAGGTCCCTGCTGCGATGTACACCCGCGCGGGCTCGAGCGGGTCCGAGGCCAGGCTCTCGACCCCGTAGAGGTTCCAGTCCCCCTGGCCGGCCCAGTCGAGGAGGGGCTCCCACCGCGCCGAGGCGGCGTCCCTGCGGTAGGCGCCGCCGACGTCGGTGCGGATGTAGACGAGGCCCTTCTCCGCGGGGTTGAAGACGATCCCGGTCACGAAGCCCCCGCCGCCGAGGGCGACGTTCCTGAAGACGTAGGGCTGCGAGGGCAGGGGCGCGGGGGCGGCCGCGTCCGCCGCGCCGAGCGCCGGGCAGGCCAGCGCGGCCGCGGCGGCCAGCGAAAGGACAAGCGGGCGTCGGGATGGCGTCATGGGGTTTCGGGGACAAGTGTGACCGGCCGCGCCACGGAAAAGCAAACGGGAAGGTGTCTCAGAGCATCGGCGCCAGAAGCCCGCAGAGGTCCTCCGCGATGCTCGTCAGCAGGCTCGACTTCGCCTCCCCGGGGACGACGCACTGGGTCATCACGTCGTCGACCCACGCCCGGACCCGGGCCACCTCGGGCGCCGTGTAGACCAGCACGCCGACCTCGAAATTGACGAAGAGGCTCCTCAGGTCGAAGTTCGGCGAGCCGAAGAGCGCCACGGTGCCGTCGATGACGATCGCCTTGGCGTGGATCATCCCGGGGGTGTACAGGAGCACGTGCCCGCCGGCCTTCCTGAGCTGGCGGGTGAAGTTGCGGCGCGCGAAGTCGGTCACGGGGTGGTTCGACCTCTCAGGGACGACGAGCGTCACGTTGCAGCCGGCGCGCGCCTTCACGATCATGGAGCGAAGGAGCACCTCGTCCGGTATGAAGTACGGGGTCACGATCCAGATGTCCTTCTCGGCCTGCTGGATCATGGAGAGGATGCCCTCGTAGAGCGGGTCGCCGGGGACGTCCGGTCCGCTGGCGACCACCTGGAGCTCGCACTCCCCCCTGATGGGCGCGCCGCCCGCCTGGGCGTCCGCGCGCACAACGTCCGGCGGCTGGCTCGTGACGAAGCACCAGTCCGCGATGAACACCTCGCCAAGGACGACGGCGCCGGGGCCCTCGATCACCGCGCCGAAGTCGCGCCACCTTTTCGGGTTCGGCGTGGGGCCCATGTACTCCGTGGCCACGTTGCGCCCGCCGATGATCGCCGCGGCCCCGTCGAAGATCGCGACCTTCCTGTGGCTTCGCAGGTTTGCCGACCCGCGCGAGGCAAAGGGCATGACCGGCATGAAGCGCCCGACCTCGCCGCCCGCCTTCCGGACGGGGTCGACGAAGCCCCGCGACGTCGGGAAGCAGCCGAGGGCGTCCAGGAGCAGGCGCACCTTCACGCCCTCCCGCGCCTTCTGGGCGAGGATCTCCACGAACCGGCGGCCCGTCGCGTCGTTGCTCAGGATGAAGGTGGCGATGTGGATGGAGTGCTTGGCGCCCAGTATCCGGCTCTCCAGCTCCGCGAATTCCTCCTCTCCCGTGACGAGGAAGCGGACCTGGTTGCCGCCCACGGGCGCGAAGCCCCCGGCGGCCTCCACCGTCTTGGCCACGGGCGCGCAGACGTGGTGGGTCTCTGCCGTGCAGATCGACGGGACCTCCTGGAGCAGCGCCTTCTTGTCCCGTACCAGCTTCCTAAGCTTGCGGCCGCCGAGCATGAGGTAGAGGGGCACCCCGAGCCAGGGGATGAAGACCACGACCAGCATCCAGGCAAACGTGTTCGCCGGGGCCCTGCGCTCGTGCATCAGCCTCGCGAAGAAGAAGATCGCAAGAAGGAACCCCACGATCGTGGACAGGTGGGCCAGGAAGCCCCCGGGAATGAAGCGGTCGATGAACTGGTTCACCTCGGTCATGTCAGCCCAGAGGAAGCACTAGGATAAGGGCGCGGGCGAGGCGCAACTGGCGCGCGGCCAAAATGGACCTTGACGGAACCCCGCGCCCGTGGATGTTTCGGCGTTTGCGTTGGTGGAGTTGAGCAGTGGCCGCTCCGGAGACTGTAAATCTCCCCTCTTACGAGACCGTTGGTTCGAATCCAACCTCCACCACCATTTTGTCTACTCCAAAGATCGGGGACACGTGTGCGGATGGGACGGGTTGATGGAATCTGGTTCTACGATTGGAGACCGCGGCGCTCCCGTGCAGCAACGACGGGCGGATTGTTTGACAATATCACGTTTGTCTGACAAGTTCCAAACATGATGACAAATACCCGTACCTTTCTCCGCACGTTCAGCTCGTTCAAGGCCAGGGCGCGCAGGGGAGAGACCATTCGCGTCAAGGACAAGGAGGGTGATTTCCTTTTCACGGCGGCCTCTTCCCGCAGGTCGCTACTCGGTTCCGCGAAAGGCAAGATCGCGATTAGGGATGACCTGACGTCACCAACTCTTGCGAATGACGCTTGGACACCCTCGCTGTGACGGCTCGCGTCAAATACCTGCTGGATACCCACGCCTTCATCTGGGCGGCGACCGACGAGGACCGGCTTAGCACCAGAGCCGCGCGCGCGATCAGCACGACACCGTACGAGCAATTAGGAATCTCGGATGTCACCCTTCAGGAGATTGGCCTCCTGCTCTTCTCCGGCCGCATCTCCTTCAAGGGATCACCGGCTGGGATCCTGGGGTTGATGCTCGACCATGTGAACGTGCTCCCCGTCACGCTCGACATCGCGATTGCCGCGCCGGGGCTGCCGCTCCCTCACGGCGACCAGTTCGACCGTGTGATCACCGCTACCGCAAAGATACATCGGATCCCGCTCATTACAAAGGACGCAAACATCAGCGCCTCGTTAGCAGTCGCCACCGTCTGGTGAGGTCGAGCATGCGCTGGTCTGACGCGACCCGAGTCACTCCTGGGTCAGCTCGTAGCCCTGGTCGGCCCTGAAGGCATAGGACCCGGGCGCAAGCGTCCCGGTCGTCGTGAGGAGGATATACCCCGGAGCCGGGCGCCTCACAAAGGCCGCCATCCTGCGCTCGCCAAAGCGGATCCCCTTGTCCTGCCTCTCGGTGATCTCGAGCCAGCGCTGGCCGTCACTCTGCACTTCCGTCGGCGCGAGCTCCACGGCCGGTTCGCCGGACGGCTCCGGACCTACATAGAGGACGACGACGGACTGCCCTGAGGAAACGGGCGGCACGTCCTTCCCGTCGAATTCCAGGTAGGTGACCTTCGCCTTGTCCTTTGACTTCAGGGCCTCGTCCAGCCCCGCGTTGACGGCGCCGAGCAGGGTGGGCGGGGCCTTCTTCTCGGTCTTCAGGGTGATGGTCTCCGCGACCACGTGGCCCTGGTTTCTCGGCATGGGGAGCCAGCCGGCCTTGCCGAGGAGGTAGGCCCCGGCAGCCTTCGGAAAGGCCGGGAAGACGGAGCCGTCCGCGGGCGGCGAGCCGGGCTCGTCGAGCTCCGTCGGGGCGGACAGGAACGCCGCCGCGGGGAATTCCAGGGCCCAGTGCGGGTCGCCCTCGATCCTGCCGGCGAGCGACTTCCCTGCGAGCTCCAGGTGGAGCGAGCTCGCGGCGGGGCTGGTCAGGAACGGGATGTCGAAGCTGCCGTCGTCGCCGTACCGTCCGCGCGCCGCGGCGCTGAGCGCCATCAGCCCGCTCGGCGGGTCGCAGGTGCCGGCGAAGTCCCGGAAGACCCCGGGTCGCGCGAGGGAGCGCACGGTCACCGTCACGGCGCCCGAGGCGCGGTCGAGCCCGACGACCTCGAGGCGCGCGTGGGTGATGAAGCCCTGGTCCTCGCGCAGGGTGCCGTCGAGGGCCATTCCCGGCCGGACGATCTCCCGGATCAGGCGCGCGCGATCGGCACGGGCGGCCTCAAGGCGCCCGAGGTCCGCGTTGCCGGCGGGCGCAAGCTGGTACGTGTAGCGTCCGTCCCCGCCGGCGAGCGAGCCGCCCGAGAGGCCGAGGCTCAGCTCGAGATCCTCAGGGTCCCCCAGCATGGACGCTGGGGGCGCGTCCTCGACCGCCTCCCGCGCCGACGTCCGCAGCCTCAGGGGCTCGCCGCCGGAGCGCCTGGCGTTGTCGATGATCGTGCCGTGGAGCGGCCGGGACCAGGGATGGGCCGTTGACTCGAGAGACGCCTCGAACGATCGCCCGTCCGCCAGGCGGCCGGTCACCTGCAGCACCACCGGCTCGGAGGCGGCGAGCGCGCCGGGAGAGACCGAGCCCTGGTAGACCGTGCCGGCCTGGGTGGCGGCGAGCGCCCTCTCAAACTCCGCCTCCAGGCGCGCCTTCAGCTCGGTGACCTGAATCGGCAGGAGCGGCTGGAACCTGTATTGGAAGTACCGGGTCTGCCCCGTCAGCTCGCCGCTGGGGTCCATCTTCAACTCGAGCGTCCAGTTCTGGGTGTTCTCGAGCACCGGCCCCGCGTTGCGGACGGCCAGGGCGGCGGGGGAGGTGAGGGTGAGGGCGGGGCTCAGGAAGTCCTCGTCCGAGGACCAGGATCCCTGGAAGGCGCGCGCGTTGTGCCATCCGCCCTCGTTGCGCAGGACCGCCGTCATGCGGTTGTCCGGAGTGAGGCCGGTTATCTCGAGATAGAGCGGCGTCCCGTTCTGCTCGCCGGCCTCCGAGGCCCTGCCGGAGAAGACCCGGCCCGGGGCGATGCGCGCCAGGAAGGAGGCGCGGCGAGCGTCGTGCGCGGCGGTGCGGGCGATCTCAGCCGCGTGGCGAACCTTGGCCGCCCTCGCCGCGAACGCACGGAAGTCCGACACGAGCGAGCGCACGGTCGCGGCATCGCCCGCGTCGCCCGCGACATAGGAGGGTCGCTCGAACGCGGACCTCGGCTCGCCCTGGGGACCACCGCCGCGGATGCCGCCGGAGGCGAGGGAGAAGCCCCAAGCCGAGCCGGCGCGGTGGGCGTCCAGTATCCCCTGGAAGTCAAAGGACACGTCGGTCGGCGACGTCGGCTCCAGGACGACGACCAGGAAGGGGTCCGCCGGAAGGGGGCGCCCTCCCGTCAGGACCGTGTTCCTCGCGGTGGCCTTGTCGAGCAGGAGCGCGCGGGCCTCGGCGGCCGACTCGGGCTCCACCTGAAATTCCCGCTGCAGGTAGTCGGAGGTGTCGACCTTCCTGTAGAGGGGCTGCACGAGCCAGGCCTTCGCCGTGACGGCGACCTGCCGGCCGGTGCCGTCCTGGCGGACGGGCTCCATGGCGGTGACGGTGAACCGGACGCGGCCGGCCCCCACGGTCGCGTCGAGGAACGCGGCGACCTCGTCGGCGGGGATGCTCGAGCGCGCGTGCAGCCAGAAGAGGACGGCGCCGAGCGCGACCACGAGGGCGGCGACCGAGGCGACGATCCATCGTTTGCGCGGGGAGTTCATGGGCGGGTCGGGATGAGTAGTGCCGCCATGCGGGGGGCCAGACGAGCCCTAACGACTGGGGCTTGCGGGTCAAACAGGCCCGGCGAGGCCCCGGGGGTTCACAGGCCTTTGACGAGTCCCGGGCACCTCCCTTGCCCGAGCGATTCGGTCTTTGACCAACCTCCTTGCTTCACCATAGGTTGCGCGACCCCAAAACCCCAGCCCCATGCAATCCATCATCCATCTTGGCAGCATCGACTACCTCATTGTCGCGATCTATTTCGTCTTCGTCCTCGGCATAGGCTGGAAGCTGAAGGGCGACATGAAGGGGAGCGGGGACTTCCTGACCTCGGCCCGCTCGATCCCCGGCTGGGTCGCCGCCCTGGCCTTCCTCTCGGCCAACCTCGGCGCCCAGGAGGTCATCGGGATGGCGGCCTCGGGGGCCAAGTACGGGATCATGACCAGCCACTTCTACTGGGTGGGCGCCATCCCCGCGATGGTGTTCCTCGGGGTGTTCATGATGCCGTTCTACTACGGCTCCAAGGCCCGCTCCGTCCCGGAGTACCTCAAGCTGCGATTCGACGAGAAGACGAGGGGCTTCAACGCCTTCAGCTTCGCGGTCATGACCCTCTTCTCCTCGGGCATCTCGATGTACGCCATGGCGAAGCTTATGGGCATCCTGCTCCACTGGGACTTCGCGCCGAGCATCGCCGTCTCCGCCGCGATCGTCCTCGTCTACATCTTCCTCGGCGGCCTGACCTCGGCCATCTACAACGAGGTCCTGCAGTTCTTCATGATCGTGTTCGGCTTCGCGCCGCTCGTGTTCCTGGGCCTGAAGAACGTCGGCGGCTGGAGCGGGCTGAAGGAGAAGCTGGTCGGCGTCTCGACCTCCGCGGGCTTCGCCCCCGGGGCGTGGACGCAGGCCTGGAGCCACATGGGCTCACCGTCCCAGAATCCCCTCGGCGTCGAGTCCTTCGGCATGGTGATGGGCCTCGGGTTCGTCCTCTCGTTCGGCTACTGGTGCACCGACTTCCTCGTCGTGCAGCGCGCCCTGGCCGCGAAGACGATGACCGCCGCCCGCAGGACGCCGCTGATCGCCGCCGTCCCGAAGATGATGCTCCCGTTCCTCGTGATCCTGCCCGGCATGATCGCGATCGCGCTCACGTACCAGAGCTCCCACGGCGGGCCGGCCGGCTTCGAGCTGCCGATGAAGAACGGCTCCTACGACTACGACCTGGTGATCCCGTACCTGCTCGGCCACTACTTCCCGACGGGCATGCTGGGCTTGGGGATGACGGCGCTCCTGGCCTCGTTCATGTCGGGAATGGCCGGCAACGTGACGGCCTTCAACACCGTCTGGACCTACGACATCTACCAGGCGTACTTCGCGAAGGACCGCACCGACCAGCACTACCTGCACGTCGCCCGCTGGACGACGGTCGTCGGGATACTCCTGAGCGTGTGCGCGGCGTACCTCGCCAACGCGTTCAACAACATCATGGACGTGCTGCAGCTCGTCTTCGCCTTCGTGAACGCGCCGCTGTTCGCGACCTTCCTGCTCGGGATGTTCTGGAAGCGCGCCACGGGCCACGGCGCCTTCTGGGGCCTCTTCATCGGGACCGCGGCCGCCGCAATCCACCACGGGCTCACGGTTCCCGTCGGGGCGATGTCGCTCGTCAAGGGCGGCTGGCTCGGCCACGTGCTCCACACCTATCCCAGCGAGATGGCCCAGAACTTCTGGACGGCGATCTGGGCGTGGACGAGCTGCTTCGTCGCCACGATCCTCATCTCGCTCGTCACGGCCTCGCAGAAGTAGGACGCCGACCTGCGCGGCCTCGTCTGGTCCCTCACGCCGCACGAGGACAAGGGCGAGGTCGGCACCCCGTTCTGGAAGCGGGTCGCCCCCCTGGGCGCGCTCGTCATGCTCCTCACCGTCATCCTGAACGTCGTCTTCTGGTAACCCGAACACCCACCCCATGAACCTGGACATACGCTACCCGATCGGCTACCTCTTCCTCGTCGTCGGCGGCCTCCTGGCCGCCTACGGGCTCTTCACCGGGCCGGAGATCTACGCCGAGCATTCCCTCGGCATGAACGTCAACCTCTGGTGGGGCGCCGTGATGATCGTCTTCGGCGGCATCATGGTCGGACTCGCCAAGTGCGGCGCCTCCAAGGGCAAGGACTGAGCTACTTCAGGGCCAGCTCCGTCGCCGCGTCGAAGATGTGCGCGTGGGACAGGTCGAACGTCACCTGGACCGCCTGGCCGGCGTCGAACCGGTCCGTCGGGTTCACCCGAGCGATGAAGGACGTCGCGCCCGTGTCCAGGTAGAGGAGGGTCTCCGAGCCCATCGGCTCGGACACCTCGACCTTGACGTCGGCGGTGCGGCCGGGGTCCGGCACAGCGACCGTGAGCGAGTCGCGGATAGCCTCGGGCCGGATGCCGAACACCACCGGCTTGTCGAGGTGGGCCGACGAGCGGCCGGCGAGGGCCTCGTCCAGCGCGATCGTGAGCGGCGGGGCGACGGCGTTGTCCTCGACGAACGACACGTGGCCGCCCGAGCGGCGCAGCGTGCCCCTGAAGAAGTTCATCGGGGGCGAGCCGATGAAGCCCGCGACGAAGAGGTTGTCCGGGTGGTTGTAGAGGTCGAGTGGGGCGGCCACCTGCATGATGTTGCCGTCCTTCATGACGCAGATCCGGTCTCCCATGGTCATCGCCTCGACCTGGTCGTGGGTCACGTAGATCATGGTGGCGCCGAGCCGCGCATGGAGCTTCGAGATCTCCGTGCGCGTCGAGACGCGCATCTTCGCGTCGAGGTTCGAGAGCGGCTCGTCGAAGAGGAACACCTTGGGCTTCCGCACGATCGCGCGGCCGAGGGCGACCCGCTGGCGCTGGCCCCCGGAGAGCGCCTTGGGCTTCCTCGCGAGGTAGGGCTCGAGTCCCAGCATCGTGGCGGCCTCGCGAACCCGCGCGTCGATCTCCACCTTCGAGAATTTCCGCAGCTTAAGGCCAAACGCCATGTTCTCATAGACCGTCATGTGCGGGTAGAGAGCGTAGTTTTGAAACACCATCGCGATATCGCGGTCCTTCGGCAGGACCTCGTTGACGACCTGGCCGCCGATCTGGATCGTCCCCTCGGAGATCTCCTCGAGGCCGGCAATCATGCGCAGCGTCGTCGATTTTCCGCACCCGGACGGCCCCACGAGGACCATGAATTCCCTGTCCGCAATCTGCAGGTTGATCCGCTTCACGGCCGTCACGCCCGGGCCGCCTTTCTCCGGGTACACCTTGGTGAGGTTTTCGAGTAGCACCTGGGCCATAATTTATTGATTGGTATTGCCTTATCCTAGGGGCGTGCATTCGCTGGAAATTGATCCTTGCAAGCGAATTACCCGTAAACAGAACGATTGCCTGCCGCTGGCAATCCTAAAGTCGTCTCTCATAACCCCTTATCAGCTCGTTTCGTGCGCCTTTGAGCCGGCAGGCCGCGCGGCCCGCGCCCAGGCGCAAGCTCAATGCCTTCCTCCACCCACACCTTTCCAAAGAACTTCACATGGGGCGCCGCCACGGCGGCACCGCAGATCGAGGGAGCCGCGTTTGCGGACGGAAAGGGCGAGTCCATCTGGGACCGCTTCTCGCGCATCCCCGGGAAGGTGCACAACGGCGACACGCTCGACGTGGCCTGCGACCACTACAACCGCTTCGCGGAGGACTTTGCGCTCATGCGCTCGCTCGGGATTCGCAGCTACCGCCTCTCGATCGCCTGGCCGCGGATCTACCCAAAGGGGGACGGCGCGCTGAACCAGGCCGGGATCGACTACTATCACCGCCTGTTCGACGCCATGGCCAAGAACGGGATCACGCCCTGGGTGACCCTCTTCCACTGGGACCTGCCCCAGGCGCTCGAGGACCGCGGGGGATGGACCAGCCGCGTGACGGTCGACGCGTTTGCCGTGTACGCGGACACGGTGGTGAAGGCTTTCTCCGGCAAGGTGAAGAACTGGATAACAATCAACGAGATACGGTGCTTCACGCTGCTCGGGTACGGCCCTGGGTCCTTCAAGGCGCCCGGCCGCATGATATCGCCCCAGCAGCTGAACCAAACCTACCACCACGCGCTCCTGTGCCACGGCCACGGCGTGCGGGCCGTCAGGGCCCACGGGGGAAGGGGAGCAAGGGTCGGCATCACGGACAACTGCGACGCGTGCGCGCCGGTGACCGAGACGCCCGCCGACATCGCGGCCGCCAACGCGTGGTTCGCCGAGAGGAACCTGCACATCCTGGACCCCATCTACAGGGGAAGCTACGCCAAGGAGTACCTGAGGCGCGTCGGCAAGGACGCGCCCGTCGTCGCGCCGGGGGACTTCAAGCTGATCTCCGCCCCGACGGACTTCCTCGGGCTGAACATCTACACCGGCTACTTCGTGCGCGCATGCAAGGGGGCGAAGTACGAGATCCTGCCGCTGCCGGCCAATTATCCGCGCGCGGACAGCAAGTGGCTCCACCTCATGCCCCAGGTGATCTACTGGGGCCTGCGCTTCGCGCACGAGAACTACGGGGTGAAGGCGATCTACGTGACCGAGAACGGCTGCGGCTACGACGCGGAGCCCGTCGTGAAGGGCGAGGTCGTCGACCTGCACCGCCGCGAGTTCCTCCGGGAGTACCTGAGGGAGCTGCACCGGGCGATCCGGGACGGCGTGCCGGTCAAGGGCTACTTCGTCTGGTCCTTCATGGACAATTACGAGTGGGAGGACGGCTACACC
>Ga0265318_10000694_pt1 | contig 22656 bp, 24 predicted proteins | sample 4821metaG_FD_192431 | JGI IMG/M metagenome (GOLD analysis project Ga0265318, IMG submission 192431) | Rhizosphere microbial communities from Carex aquatilis grown in University of Washington, Seatle, WA, United States - 4-8-21 metaG | ecosystem: Host-associated > Plants > Roots > Rhizosphere >... | reverse complement strand
GCCCTGCCGGAGGGTACGGGCATGGAACGGATGCGGCCGATCGTAGTGGGCATTGACTTCAGCGACGGCTCGATTCGGGCGTTGGAGTTTGCGACGGAGCACGCGAGAACGGTGGGTGCGAACGTCGTGTGCGTCCATGCCTACGAGGACGCCCCGGAGACGCCTCCATTCCATGACCCGGCTCAGGCATTTCGCGAGCAGCTCAACGAGGTGATCGCGCTGCGCAGGCCACCCTGGTCCAGCCTCCGCGTCGATCCCATCGTCTCCTTGTCGAAGCGCGGTCCCACGACATCGGCGGCTTCGCGGTGCGACGAGCACTCCCCTCGATGCTCCGTCGGTCGGGCCGTTCGCGTTCTTCGATCACATGGGACCTGCCGATCTATCGCCTGGGAGCGGTATTGACGTGCGGCCGCACCCACACCTCGGGCTCGCGACAGTGACGTATCTCTTCGACGGCGAGATCGACCACCGCGACAGCCCGGGCTCCCTCCAGACCATCCGCCCCGGCGACGTGAACTGGATGCTCGCGGGACGCGGCATTGTTCACTCAGAACGCAGCGGCCCCGAAGCTCGCGCGCGCGGCTTCCGTATCCACGGCATCCAGAGCTGGGTCGCGCTGCCGCTCGAGCAGGAGCGGACGGACCCTCGTTTCGAGCACCATCCTGCGGCGACCATACCTCGCGTGCTCTTGCCGGGTGTCACGCTTTCGGTCATCGCCGGAACCGCTTATGGCGAACGTTCACCGGTCAGTCTTCTGTCGCCGACTCTTTACGTCCACGCCCGCATCAACAAGGGAGCCCTCCTCCCCGTCGAGGACGCCCACGAGCAGCGAGCGACCTACGTCGCCGAAGGCGCGGTTGGGCGTGAATCGACGTTGCTCCAGGCCGGAACCCTCGCCGTCCTTCGCCCAGGTACGAGCGTGAAGCTCAAGGCGGAGGACACCGCGGGCGTGATGATCGTCGGCGGGGCACGACTTGCGGGCGAACGGTACATCGAGTGGAACCGGGAGAACACGATGACGGCGCGGGGCCTGCGGGCGCTATCGCCGGACTTCCAAGACGAAATCGAGGCAACGCCGTACAACTCGGCGTCGTGCCGGCGCTTAGAGTAGGAGCCGGATGAGGCGAGAGTCGACGTGCTACTCCGAGCGATGAGCGCGACCGGCGCGTCATCGTAACTTGAAACAGGGCTACCGCCCCATCAGGGCCGGAGGCGTCGTGACCCCATCCCTTGGTCTCAACCGCGTTGCGGCCTGCACCCTTGATGCGGGGGAACTCCAGGCTGTGTTCTTGCCCAGCGCAGGAATGCTGTGTGCCTCCCTTCGCCATCGTGGAGTCGAGCTCCTCCGGCGCGTGGAGGACCTCGACGGCGCGGCGGAGGAGGCGCGGACCGCGGGGATTGCGCTATTGCACCCGTGGGCGAACCGCCTCTCGGGACTGCGCTATCGGGCGGCGGGACACGAGGTCACGCTCGATCCGAACTCGCGTCTCGTTCACCTGGATGGGCGCGGCTTGCCGATGCACGGCGTGCCCTGGTCCCGCCTGACCTGGGAGGTGACCGAGGTTGCGCGCGAGCGCGTCGCCGCTCGCCTCGATTGGACCGGCGGGGAGCTTCTCACCGTGTTCCCGTACCCCCATCGGCTCGATCTTGTCGCCACGTTGCGATCCGACGGGCTGACCCTGGAAACCACACTCGTCGCCGGCCGAGAGAGCCCGGTGCCCGTGAGCTTCGGCTTCCATCCGTACTTCGGGCTGCCCGGGCAGGCCCGCGCCGACTGGCGGTTGGCGTTGCCGGCGATGCGAAGGCTCGCGCTGGACGCGCGCGGAATACCGACCGGTCGAGACGACCCGTTCGCTGGGCTCGATGCCCCGCTGAACACGCTCGACTTCGACGACGCGTTCGCCGTTCTCGACGGCCGAATGTCGATGTCCATTCGTGGTGCGGATCGCCGGATTAGCGTTGTGTTTCTGGATGGCTTCAGCCATGCCCAGGTGTTTGCGCCCAGAGAAAAGGACTTCATTGCCCTCGAGCCCATGACGGCCCCGACCGACGCTCTCACCAGTGGTCGCGGGCTCCGTCTCGTTCCCCCAGGCGGAACGTTCACCGCCGCTTTCAACATTCACATCGAGGACTTATGACAGGCCGGAGCTACCTCACGTCCAGCGATCTTCCGACGGACCGAGCCTCGATCGAGCGATCGTTTGCGTCGCACGTGGAGTACACCCTCGCCAAGGACGAGTACTCCGTCACGCAGCGCGACTTTTTCTACGCGATTGCGCTCTGCGTGCGCGACCGCATCGCCGACCGCTGGAACAAGACGCAGCAGCAAGCCTTCCGCGCCGCCGAACGGCGCGTTTATTACCTGTCGCTGGAGTTCTTGACCGGGCGCCTACTCGACGACGCGATGCTCAACCTCGGCGTGACCAGCGAGGCACGCGCTGCGCTCGGCGATCTCGACGTCGACCTCGCCGGCCTGGCGGAGTGCGAGGCCGACGCGGGGCTCGGCAACGGCGGGCTCGGGCGCCTGGCGGCGTGCTTTCTCGACTCGATGGCCACGCTCGGAATCCCGTCGGTCGGCTACGGCATCCGCTACGAGTACGGCATGTTCCGTCAGACCATCGTCGACGGGGCCCAGGTCGAGCAACCGGACAACTGGCTACGCTTCCCGAACCCTTGGGAGATCTGCCGGCCCGAACGCCTCTATCCAGTGCGCTTCGGCGGACGCGTCGAGACTGGCCACGAAGGCGATCGGCAAGTGTTCCGGTGGGTCGAGACCGAGGGCGTGATGGCCATGGCGTACGACACGCCCGTCCCCGGCTACCGCAACGATTTTGTGAACTCTCTGCGCCTCTGGTCCGCGAAGTCGACCCACGAGTTCGACGTCGCGACGTTCAACCGAGGCGACTATATCGCCGCGGTCCACGACAAGACGGCCAGCGAGAACCTCGCTCGTGTTCTCTACCCCGACGATCGGGTGGTATCGGGCCGGGAATTGCGGCTGCGCCAGGAGTACTTCTTGGTCTCTGCGACGCTGCAGGACGCCATCCATCGCCACCTCCAGCGGTGGCCCACGGTCGCAAACCTGCACGAGGCGGCGGTCTTTCAGCTCAACGACACGCATCCCGCTGTCGCCGTGGCGGAGTTGATGCGTCTTTTGGTCGACGAGCACACGATGGGATGGGACGACGCGTGGGGCGTCACGACGCGCGCCTTCGCGTACACGAACCACACCGTGTTGCCCGAGGCGCTCGAGCAGTGGCCCGTTTGGTTGTTCGGGCGCGTCCTGCCGCGTCACCTACAAATCGTCTACGAGATCAACCGCCGCTTCCTCGACGAGGTGCGCGCGCGCTTCCCGGGCGACGATGCCCGACTTGCGCGCATGTCGCTCATCGCGGAAGGATCCGAGCAGCAGGTTCGCATGGCGCATCTGGCCATTCTGGGCAGCTCGTTCGTCAACGGCGTCTCTGCGCTGCACAGCCGCATCCTGCGCGAGCGGTTGTTTCGCGATTTCGCGGAGATGTGGCCGGGCCGGTTCGGCAACCAGACCAACGGGATCACGCCGCGGCGGTGGCTTCGGAACTGCAACGCGCCGCTGTCGGAGCTCCTCACGTCTCGCGTGGGCGAAGGTTGGGTCGTGGATCTACCGAGAATCGCCGCCCTGGGCTCTTCTGTCGACGATCCGGCCGTCCAAGCGGCCTTTCGCGCCGCCAAGCGGGCGTGCAAGGAGCGCCTCGCCGGCTACCTGCAGAGCACCATGAACGTGCGCGTCGACCCGGACGCGTTCTTCGACGTGCAAGTCAAGAGAATCCACGAATACAAGCGGCAGCTACTGCCCATTCTGCATGCAGTGCACCTGCACCAACTCGCCTCAAGGGGGGAACAGCGTGTTGCGCGGGTGGTCATTCTCGCCGGGAAGGCGGCGCCGGGCTACGACATGGCCAAGCGAATCATTCGCCTTGCGAACGACGTCTCGGCCACGCTGGAACGCGACGAGCGCACGCGCGATCGCATCCGGCTCTTATTTGTGCCGAACTACTCGGTCTCGATGGCCGAGATGATCATCCCGGCAGCAGACTTGTCCGAGCAGGTATCGACGGCCGGTACCGAAGCATCGGGCACGGGCAACATGAAGCTCTCTCTGAACGGCGCGCTGACGATCGGTACCCTGGATGGCGCCAACATCGAGATCCGTGACGCGGTCGGGGCCGAGAACTTCTTCGTGTTCGGCATGACCGACGACGAAGTCCAAGCGCGCCGACGAGAGGGCTACGACCCGGGCGCCGCCTGTCGCGCCGATGTCGACCTCGGCAGGGCGATCGAAGCGATCGCCGACGGTGCGTACGCCTTGGGGGATGCCGGGCGGCACCGCGCGGTAGTGGACGCGCTCTTGACCCGCGATCCGTTCCTCGTTTTGGCCGACTACCCCGCTTATGCAGCGGCTCAACAAGAGGTCGAGGCGGCCTACCGCGAACCGGAGCGCTGGGCGCGCATGGCGCTCCGGAACATCGCCGGGATGGGACGCTTCTCGAGCGACGAGACCATTAAGGGTTACGCGCGCGAGATTTGGCGGGTTCCCGTCACGCCACGCACGTGATCTCACCCTGGGGTGGGTGTCTCGATACGGGGCCCGGCCTTGTTCCCGTTTTGGGAGCATGCTAAGGTCTGGCATGTGCGCGTCTTCAACCGCTCGACCGTCATGGCGGTTGCCGGCGAGCACGCCGACGCACGGCAAGCTCTCTTCGCTTGGTTCGCGGAGGTTGAGCGGGCGGACTGGAGCGGTCCCGACGACATCAAAACTCTGTACCCCTCCGCCAGTTTCCTCGCGGGCAACCGCGTGGTGTTCAACATCAAGGGCAACAAGTATCGGGTTGTCGTCGCCGTGAAGTACGAGTTCTTCGTCGTCTACATCCGCTTCATCGGCACGCATGCCGAGTACGACAAGATCGACGCCGCTACCATCTAGGAACAAGTCATGGACATCAAGCCGATCCGCACCCCCGCAGACCACGCGGCAGCCCTGAAGGAGATCGAACGCCTCTGGGAGCGGGCGCAACCGGGCACGCCCGCGGGCGAGAAGTTCGAGGTGCTCTCCACCTTGGTGGACGCCTACGAGCGCGAGCACATTGAGATCCCGACTCCCGACCCCATCGAGGCGATCCGGTTCCGCATGGAGCAGGAGGGGCTAACGACGAAGGATCTGTTGCCCATCTTCAAGACTCGCGCTCGCGCGTCGGAAATCATGGCAAAGAAGCGCCGCCTCAACCTGCCGATGATCCGGCGTCTGCACGCGAAGCTCTCGATCCCCATCGAGTGCCTCGTGAAGGACTATAAGCTGAAGGGGGCCGCCGCAGGACGGTCCAAGCACCGCTGATCATGGCAGCGCTCAACCGGAACGGGTGAAGGAGAACGGGTGAAGGACAAGATGGCGCCGGAGCGAGGAGGCTCGCGGACGCGCCGAAGTCGAACATCGCCTGGAACTCCTCGTCGTTCATGCAGCCATCGAAGCGTGGCTGCGGCGATGTTTTGCAGGTCGCGTAAAACAACGAGCGCCGCCCGTCATGGCTACTTGCCGGATCAGCGAGAAATCCAGGGGCCCCGGCGCTACCTTTGCGCCCATGCTCGAAGCCGTGCTCGTGCTCGCCGCCGCCGTGGCGGATGTCTTTCGCCCGCGCTGGTCGCTGCTCGCCGACATCGCCTTGCTCCGACATCAACTCACCGTGCTGCAACGCTCGGTTGCCAGGCCGCGCGTGACTCGGTTTGACCGGATCGCCTTGGTCGCTCTCGCTGCCGTCACGCCGACCTTGAGGAACGTCCTGCGCATCGTCCAACCCGAGACGCTTCTTCGCTGGCACCGCGCCGGCTTCAGGCTCTCTGGCGGTGGCGGAGCCGAACACGCCCCGCGTCGCGCCTCGCTCCAGAGACGGCCGCTCTGGTCCGGTCCATGGCCTCGGCGAACAGACTCTGGGGTGCCGAGAGGATCCGTGGAGAACTGCTCAAGCTCGGCCTCAAGGTCAGCAAACGCACGGTCCAGAGGTACATGCGCGCGGGGCGGCCCCGCAGGCCGCGCTGGTCAACGTTTCTACGAAACCACGCCCACGAGATCTGGGCTTGCGACTTTCTGCAAGCCTAAGACGTGTTCTTCCGCCCGATCTTCGCGCTCGTGTTCATCGAGCTCGCCAGCCGCAAAATCATGCTCGCCGCGACGACACGCGTCCCATCCCAGGCGTGGGTGACGCAGCAGCTTCGCAACGCGACCCCGTTCGGTGCTGCGCCACGGTTCTTGATTCGCGATCGCGACGACAAGTTCGGGACCGCCTTCGATGCGCTCGCCCGCGCCACCGGCATCCGGATGCTCCGCATCGCCAAGCTCATCGAGCTCTCCGGCGCCCGGGACGCCATCACGCGCGGGGCGTCAGCCCGAAGTGGTGCGCAAGGTGGTGCGAGTGGCCATGGAGACAGAAAAGCCGCACGGCCCTGATTGCCCAAGGCCCTTATTTTCCCCGCTTCTCTTGTAGGCGCGAGAGGTTTCGAACCTCCGACCCCTACCGTGTCAATTTCGCGGGATCGCCGATCTTCGGGAAAAAAGCGGCCCTGAGAGGCCAAAAAAGCTCGTTAGAGCCCGTTCGGGACGGGTAAACCGTGCCCGCTCCGGGTACGGAGAAATTGGGGGCGAGCCGGACCCCGGCCATTAGCGATGACGCACCGGCAAGGTATACTTGCCGGACCTGCTACGAAGAGAGTTGCTTGGACGATTCCTTTGCCCGCGGCGCACGCCTCTTCGACCTCGGAGAGTTCTTCGAGGCGCACGAGGTGTGGGAGGAGCGCTGGAGAGTCGCGACGGACAACGTGCAGCGCGACGTTCTGCAGGGGCTCATCCAGGTAGCTGCGGCATTCCACAAGCTTCTGGTGATGAAGTCGGCGGAGGGCGCATCGCGCCTCCTCGCGAAAGGCCTCGCGAAGCTCGATGCGTGTCCGATGCAGGTCCACGGGGTCGACCTCGACGCGTTCCGTGAACGCTTGCGGGCATGCGCGACCGATCTTGCTGAGGGCCACCTCACCCGTGCGGAGATTCCTACGATAGGCGTCGAGTCCGACGCTCGGCCATGAAGAATGCGTGCGCGCGTCTCAGTTCACCGAACGCGCAGCCCGGCGTCGAGGAACCGGCTCGCGATCGGGCCCGCGTGATGGTGAACCATGCGCAAGCGGCCGTCCTCGAGCGCGAAAACGTTCGTCGCCGCCCGGGCGCCGGGATCGTCGTTGCTTCCCTCGTGGCAGGTGACGATGGCCGTCTCTCCGGCGCTGACCTTCAGGCTGGGCGTCGATCCTCTGACGATAGACGCTGCGGTCACGGTGCGCGAGAATACCTGCCTAGTGGGAGATGCGTCGACCTTCGTGGCGGTAATCGGAGGGACAATGGGATGCTTGGGAGGCGTTCTTGCTTGCAGAATGGCGTTTCGGACTGCGCGCTGTCGAGTGGCGATGCAAAAGAGGATCGCAGAGCTGCAAGCGTTCGGGGGTCCGCGACGAAGCGGCGCGCGACCAGAATGTGCCCGACCAGCGCGGCGACGACCAGCACGGCGGGCAGCCAGACGTACGGGGGATAGGCGACGAACGAGTTGATCTCGCTCGGCGCTCTCCCGAAGGCGTGAATCGTCGGCGAGGCAAGAATCGCGTTGACGACGATGTTACCGAGAAGCACGGCGCCCCCGGCGTTCCAGGCAACGACCCATCCTCGGAGGACGCGGCCGCGCGCGAGGAGACCGGCGAGGATGATTGCGGTCGCGCCCGTCGCGATGTCGAAGTTCTCCCCGGAGAACGACACGCGCGTCGGCATGATGCGTTCGCGAGCGGCCGCGTGCATCGCGAGCTCGAGGGGCAACCGGAAGTCCTGCACGCCGACGAGGGCCCACAGCGGTAGACGCAGCGCGAGACGACCACCGAGCCGCGAGAAGCCGAGGATTGGACTACTTATTCGCCGACTTATTCGCCCGCGATCTCCTTCTCCAGTGCCTCCCACTCTGCCATGAGCGACGCGATACGCGGCCCCAGCGCCTTCTCGTCAGCCTCGATCGCGGCGATCTCCTGGGGCGGGGTCGTCTCGAAGTAGCCCGGCTCGCACCAGCGCGCGTGGATGACGGCCTTCCGCGCCTCGGCGTCTTCGATGGCGTTCATCGCGGCGTCTCGCAGGCCGGGGAGCTGTTTCTGCCGGTTCTTGCGGCGTTTCTGCTCCTCCCAGCTCTTGACCGCGTCGGTCGGTCGGGTCGCCGCCTCGGCCTGCTCTTTCTTGGCGCGCAGGACCACCGCATCGGCGTCGAGGTGATCGTTGCCGCGTCTCGACAGGTACTCGTCGTAGGTTCCGGGGAAGTCGCGGAAGCCTTGCTCGGTGACCTCCAGGACGCGCGTGGCGACCGCCGAGACGAACGCCCGGTCGTGCGAGACGAAGAAGACCGTCCCCTCGAAGCTGCGGAGGGCGCCGCCGAGTGCGTCGATCGCCTCGAGGTCCAGATGGTTGGTCGGCTCGTCGAGGACAAGCACGTTGGGGTGCTCGACGGCGATGCGGCAGAAGACCAGGCGCGCGGCCTCGCCGCCGGAGAGCGCGCCGACCTTCTTCGCGACGTCGTCGCCGGAGAAGAGCATGCTCCCGAGCTGGCCGCGCACGTAGCTCGTCGTCTCGTTCGGCACGGCGTTCCACACCACGTCGAGGGCGGTGGTCTCCGGATCGGCGAGGACCTCGGCGTGGTCCTGCGGGAAGTAGCCGACGTTCGCCTCGTGGCCCCACTTCACCGTGCCCGCGTCCGCGGCCAGATTTCCCGTCGCGACCTTGAGGAGCGTCGACTTGCCGAGGCCGTTCGGTCCGATGACGGCAACCCGCTCGCCGCGACGCACGGTGAGCGACACGCCCTCGAGAACGCGCTTGGCGCCGTACGCCTTGGAGACGCCCCCGACCGCGAGGACGTCGCGGCCGCCCTGGCGCGAAGGCACGAACTGGAAGAGAGGACGTCGGCGCGAGGTGACGGCGAGCTCGCCAATCTCGATCTTCTCGATCTGCTTGAGGCGGCTCTGCGCCTGCCGCGCCTTGGTCGCCTTGGCTCCGAAGCGCTCGACCCAGGCGCGCTTCTCGGCCACGATCGCCTCAGCGCGGGCGGTCTCGGCCGCGGCGCGCTCGTGCACCGCCGCCTTCTCGACGACGAAGGCGCTGTAGTTGCCCGGATACGACGCGATGGTGCCGTAGTCGACGTCGAGGATGTGGGTGGCGACGCTGTCGAGGAAGCGCTGGTCGTGCGAGACGACGACAGCGCAGCCGGCGTAGCCCGCGAGGAACTGCTCGAGCCACCGGATGGAGAGGATGTCGAGGTGGTTGGTGGGCTCGTCGAGGAGCAGCACGTCGGGCCCGCCGAGGAGCACCTGGGCCAGCAGCACGCGCAGCTTGAAACCTCCGGAGAGGGTGGCGAGCGGCCGCCGGTGGGCGGGCACCGGAATGCCGAGACCCTCGAGGATGGCGCTGGCCCGCGCCTCGAGCGTATAGCCGTCGTGCGCCGCGATGCGGTCCTCGAGCTCGGCGAGGCGCGTTGCGTCGGGCACTGGCGCCGCAACGAGGAGCTGCTGCTCGGCCTTCGCGGCGAAGACGAGCTCGTCGCCCGCCATCGCGAGCTCGAGGATCACGTCCTGGTCGTTCAGGAAGCGGTCTTGCCGCAGGACGCCCACGCGCGCCCCCTTCGCGATCGCCACCGAGCCCTCGCTGGCCGCGTCGTCGCCGGCCACGATCTCGAGGAACGTCGATTTTCCGGACCCGTTCGCGCCCACGAGGCCGTACCGCGAGCCGGCGACCAGCTTGAGCATGACGCCTTCGAAGAGGCTGCGTGCGCCATACGACTTGCCGAGCTGCGTGATCTCGATCATCCGGGGCACAACCTAGCGCAGCGAGCGGAGTGCTCCGCAACTTGGGGCTGGACCTTGGACGTTCGACGATTCAGCGTCTGCTCAAGGAACACGGCCTCGACCCCGCTCCGTTGCGAGGAAAAACGATGCCGTGGAAGACGTTTCTGAAGGCCCACTGGGGCGCGATTGCAGCCGCGGACTTCTTCAGCGTCGAGGTGCTCACTCGCGGGGCCTGGTGCGCTACCTGGTGCTGTTTTCTCAAGACGCGCCGCGTTCACATCGCGGGCGTCACCTGCAGGGCTGATGGGAGTTGGATGGCGCAGATCGCCCGCAATCTGAAGGACGCCATGGCCGGTCCTCTCCGGGGCTTTGGTCATCTGATTGTCGATCGAGACCCGCTTTTCACGGGGGCAGTTCGTGAGCCTCCTGGCCGCCGGGGTGGAGCTGGTGCGGCTGCCGGCGAGGGCCCAAATCTGAACGCCTATGCGGAGCAGTTCGTGCGTTCCATCAAACAGGATTGCCTCGGCTCACCGTTCCCCTGGGTGGGGTCGCCGCCGCGGATGCATGCGGTGCCCGGTGGGGAGCCTGTCTCCGTGCACAAGTCTGGGACCCGCCATGCGCAAGCATCACCCAGGAGGGCACTTCGAGGCGTGGAGGAGACGGGACCAGTCGTCAGTCGTCATCCGCGCTCCCGAACAACGGTGACCCCGCGCGGCCCGTCCACGCAGATTCGCAGCCCGGCGAACCGCGGCAAGTACGCGAGCGGCGGCGGATCGCGCCGGCTCCCTTTCACCATCCGCAGCATCACCTGGCCACGCTCCAGATCGTATTCAGCAGCGTACATCGCGTCGCCGACGCTCACCTTCACCGGAAATTCGCGCTCGAGTGCCGCGCGCGACTCGTAGGGGATTTCCGCCGGCAGAAGGTCCTTGCTCGACAGGAGTGTGAGGTCGTCGCCGCTCGCGACGCCGAGCTCCTTCACGCGAAAGCTCACCCACTCCTCGAGCGTCGGGACGGGGCCGTTCGACGCGACACCCGCCGGATGCCCGCGCGTCGCGAGCTTCGCCGCGAGAGCCCGGAGGGCAAGACGCTCGCGCGCTGGTGCGAGCGCGTCCTTGAAGATGCTGCCGCGCAGAAACAGCGCAGCGATCGCCTCGCGTGCGACGTCACCCTTCGGCGTCTCGTCGCGAACGGCGACGACCCGCCCGGCGTAGACGCGCTCCACCTTCGCCGCCACGCGCCCCGACTCGACGTGCACCGCGCCGAGACGGTCCTCGCCCAGCCCGGCGCGCGCGATCCACGAGAGCGGGATCGCCGTGGCGCACGTGACCTGGAGGTGCGTACCCTTTCCGGCGCCGAAGGCGCGCGCGTCGAGGACCACGATCGCCTCGACGTCACGAACGTTCCGCACCGCGCTTTCGCGCGACAGCTCGAGCTCCGTTCCGCCGTTGCTGAACGCCAGCTGACCGCCTCGCCGCCGGGCGATATGCACGACGCGCGGATCGGCGAGCAGGGCGGTCCGCGCGAGCGCCTCGCGATCGACGGGCACGTCGCGTGGCGGCGCGTCGGAGAGACCGTGAAGGCGACGGAGGCGCGAACGGACGCGGCGCGCCTCCTCGACCACGAAGCCCGCGACCCGATGGGGGTCCCAGCTGCCGATCCGGACCGCGCGCACGACGGCCGTGACGTCGCAGCCGGCGAGACGCAGGTCGCCGTGCGGGTCCTCGGGCGCCGGCCCAGCGGCGAAGATCGGCCGTCCGACGGAGAGCGCGGCGACGAGATCGATCGCGTCCTCGAGGCAGCCCGTTCGCTTCGCCTCCACGAGGAGCCGCCCGAGGGGCGCGCCGAGGGGGAGCGCGAAGAGATCACGCCCACTGTCGGTGACCGCGCCTTTCTCTCCAAGTGCGCCCCATGCCTCGAGATCCGCGCGAGCGGCCTCCACGGCGTACGGCTTCGGTGGGTCGAGAAACGGGAGGTCCTCGACGCGAACTCCCCACGCGGCGGCGGAGAGTACGAGCGGGACGAGCGACTCGCGGTGGATCTCGGGGAGCGTCGACTTCGCGAGCCCGACCGACGGGCTCCACAGGCGGTAGCAGACTCCGGGGGCCGTCCTTCCCGCGCGCCCCGCGCGTTGCGCCGCCGCGTCCTCGGCGATGGGCGCGAGCATCAGCGATCCGCGCCCTTCGTGGTACCGGTTCTGTCGCGCGAGCCCCGCGTCGATCACGACCCCCACGCCGGGGATCGTGATCGACGTCTCGGCCACGTTGGTGGCCAGGATCACCTTCCGGCGCGTTGCCGGCTCGAACGCGCGTCGCTGCTCGTCGAGCGTGAGGCTCGCATGCAGCGCGATCACCGCGAACGGAGATCCCTCCAGCGCTCGGCGGCACCCCTCGATCTCCGCCTTCCCCGGGAGAAACACGAGGACGTCCCCCGGATCGCTCGCGGCCGCATCGAGCGCCCGCCGGACTCCCGCGATCAGGTCCGACGCATCCGGGAGCGCGTCACCCCGACCGAGGTAGCGGACGTCGACCGGGAACGCACGGCCCTCGGCTGCGAGGTATTTCCCGTTCACGTGGCGCGCGACGCGCTCCCCCTCGATCGTCGCCGACATCACGACGAGGTTTGGCCTCGCCTGGACGGGCTGGACGAGGAGAAGCGCCAGAAGCAGGTCGACGTCGAGGCTCCGCTCGTGGAACTCATCGAGGATGATAGTGTCCGCCCGCTCGAGGAGCGATCGGCTACGGAGCACGATTCCGGGGGTGGCGAACAGGATCCGCGTCTCGTCGCCCCGCGCGCCCTCGTCGCGAACGACGTACCCCACGGTCCGCCCTAGCGGCGTCCCTTCGAGGTCCGAGACGCGGGCCGCCAGACTCCGACACGCGACGCGACGGGGTTCGACGACGACGACCCGTCCTTCGCACCACCGGGGCACCTCGGTCGACTTGCCGGAGCCAGTCGGCGATGACAGGACGACCGGTCCTGCCCGCAGCGCCGCGAGAAATGCGGGCCGGAGCGAAGCGATGCGGAGATCTGCGTCCATGCGCTGCCGAGATCCTTACCCTACTTCCTTGCGAGCTCCGTCCTCGCGTCTCTGGGTTCGCGTCAGGCAGGGCGGCGGCGCGTACCGGTACACGAGCGCTTCGCAGTCGACCGACCCGGCGGAAGCGCCGACGGGACCGCTGTTCAACCGCCCTCTCGGTTTCTAAGTACGCGACGTTCGCCCTGCGCCCGTCCCCTTGAACCTTGCCACATTCATCAGGGCCCGGTCGCGGCGGTGGTACCCTAGCCAATTCGCGCGAGGCAACCCGCTCCAGCACGCAGAGGTGTTCTCCATGGGTGACAAGTCTCCGAAGTCGAAAGACAAGGCCAAGAAGCAGGACACGCAGGACAAGAGCCAGAAGAAGGCTGCGGCCACAGCCAAAGCGACGCGCGCCCCCGCGCCGTCGAAAGGGAAGTAGCGCCTCCGGACAAACAGCAGCAGCGTTTCGCAAAGTGAATTGGTCGGCACCGCGGGTCCGCGTCCGGTGGCGTTCGCCGACAGGAAATGGAGAACAAAGATGGCTAAAGCAAAGCAGACCTCGAACGCAACGGTCGCAAAGACAGACACGCGGGCGCGCTCCGAGAAGATCATCGCTTCACTCGACCGGGTGACGGACCGTGCCGCGCTGGAGGAGTTCGTGAATGGTTCCAACAAGCGGTTGAGCCTCCGGGCCGCCACGAAGCTCGCCGAGCCGGCGACGCGCGCGGCCACGACAGCGAGCAGGAAGGCCGGCGCCGCCTAGCGGTACGGGTTCCTCGGGCACGACACAGCGCCGTACGGGTCATCGACCCGGCGGCGTGCCTGCCCGCGGTGCCGCAAGACCATGCTTGAGGCGCACGGAGCGAGTAGCCGGTCCTTGAGCAGTTTGCCCGCCAAGACGCATCGCCGGCCCCCTCGCCGTAACGGCTCGGACGAAGTGGTACAAGCCGCGGACTACATTGAGACGGGTTATCCATCATCGGTAAGTCAGGGCTGGCCTCATGACCGGGGAGTTCTTCACCGCGACACCATCGCGGACAGTCGACTCCTCGATGGCCCGCACCGTAGGACCGCGCCCGAGGGGCCGCATGCCGAGCCTGGTGGCGGCGGCATCGGCGTGGACGGTCGCGTGTGCCTTGCCGGCCAACACGCCCGGCTACCCGCTCTACGCGCAGTCCGGTGAAGGCCGCTTGCCGAAAGACCGGGTGGGCCCATCTCTTCGGCGGGATCTCAAAGGTCGACCAGCGCGATGTGTCCGCCCTCGGCGGTGCCTACGAGCTCTTGCCCGGCTGCCACACGGTCTTGACCCAGCCCATCAACCTCGGCGGCGTGACATCCAACGCCACGATGAGGGGTCAGATTGGCGGGAGAACCTTCGCCGTCCCGATGAAGTCGGGATACTCCTATCTCCTCAAGAACACGCCGCCTCAGATCCACGACTGGGCGCGCGTGTTCATCGCGGAGCTCGATCCTGGCGGAGCCGAGTCGCAGATCATCAATCCGGCCACACGCGGTGAGTTGGACGTCTGTAAGCAAAGCGCGGCGGGGCGTGAGCGCCACCCGCACCCGACTATCCGCGTGCCGAACGAACGCGCCGCCGGCAATGCTCTCCGCTCACTCGAGGCGAGCACCAAATCGCTGAGCGCACTCCCCTGAGACCACCGGGGAGCGCATGAATCACTGCTGCCTCTGCAGGCAAACGGAGGTCGGCGCGGCGCTCGGCAGCGACCAAGCCGGGATGTCCAAGCTCGAGCGCAGGCCGACATGATTGTCTCAACTTTCGCAACTACGCGGAAGCCCTCGGGGCGCGATGCGAGGTCCTCGTCGGTCTTCGATCAAACGGGCCGTCGCATCGTGCTGAGCGATACCGACCAGGCGTTCGGTACCCCACGGCTTTGCCCGCACCGATGCTCAGGCACTGCCGTCGCGTACCTTCGGCTTGATTCGCCGCGGTGAATCGAGTCGCTCACCGCCCTCGTACAGGACCGCCACAACGCCATTCGCCTCAATCCGCGCAATGAGCGGAACGTCTCGCGAACGAAGTATCCGACGCACGACAGGCAACGCGCGCACGACCCGCGTCGCGTGCTCCAGCCCGGATGCCTCGCCCAAGAGAAAGACGGCAAACGCACCATGAAGGAGCGCGGCCTGCTCGTTCGGCCTTCTGCGGAGCGCGTGATCTTTCGTAAAGCACGCCCATCCCCCCGCGTCCGCTGCGGGGATCCAGTCGAGATTCGGCGTTCCCTGGGCCCGCATCTCGACACGCTCGTCCGCGGCGACCGATTCCCTGAGTGCGTTGGGGACGATGTGACGACCCAAGCATTCGTCCACGAAGAAGACGAAGGGCTCAGGCAGCCTGCGGCGTCGCACGCAGCGCGTCCTCGATCAGCTGGGGCGCCACGTCGAAGTCGCGCGCCAGTTCCTCGACGGAGTCGCCCGCGTCAAACCGAGACCGGACGTCGACCACCGGCACCGCTGTTCCGACGATAACTGGACGGCCAAAGGCGCGCCGAGGATCGATGACGATGCTCCTCGGCGCATCCGCGCGACGAAGCAGGGGAAAGAGGCGCACCGCGCGGCCGCGCTCATCGTACTCGACGCGAGCCAGCGAGCCCACGAGGACGGCCTTCATGCCAAGCTGACCTTCGCGGCTCGCGTTGATGATTTTGCCGAGCCGTTCGACGAAGAGGTCGACGCCGTTGGTCTTGAACTGCTCGCTCGAGAGCGGGTGCTCGACGTCGAGGGCATCGTGCACGTAGCGCACGGCCTTGCGGATCGCGTCGAGCTTCAGTGCGTGGTTCCGACGCATCGCTGCGAGCAGGTGCACTTCGACGAGGTTCGTGAACGAGAGGAACCGGCGTTCGCCCTTCGGCAGGCGGATGACCGCCGGCGACCACCGCTGACCGCTCCGGGCAGGGAACGGTCGACCGACCACCCACGCTCGCAGGGTCGACGTCGGAACGCCCGCCAGCGTCGCCGCCTCAGCGAACGAGTACGCAGGTATGTCCTCCGGACTGCGGCCAGCGTAGATGTCGGGCGGCGCGATCACGGGCCGATGATGGCGCTAACCTGACCACTCGTCCACCAGCCCGCGCGACGCGCCTCGCTCGTCGCCGGACGCCGCTGCGACCCTAGCGTACCATCGCGGCGAGGCGTCGAAGCTCTCGGCAGCGTCCTGGACCCGATCTCGGTCACCAGTCCTGCGGCGGCGAAGCCGCGGGGCCGTCCTCCGCGCGGACCCTAACGGGAGACTGTGGGGTCGATGCGCCCGTTCGAACGCATAGCGGCCGTGCTCCCGGAAGCGCTGGGCACGGTCCCAAACCCCGGGCACGGTTTCACGGAGTCCACGCATCGAGCCAAGCTCACGCCGACCCGAGAAAACAAGTAGGCACGACTGGGTTCGAACCAGCGACCCCTACCGTGTCAACGTGACGAAAGGCGTTTCTGAGAGGTACTGAACGTTACTTTTCCCGAGAAAATCGTTACCACGGGGTACCGGGGCGTCCACGCCGTTACGCCGAGGTGGTGTGCAAAGTGGTGTGCATCGAGGGTCGCTCGGCCGCTTCTCTGAGCATCGTCGAGCATCGTCGGAGGAATGCCGCCGGTCGCCGTGGGCCCGGGCTCCGACCGTCCCCCCGGCCTGAGGGGAGTGCGCCCGTGATAGCGTCTCGGCGGTGGGCACGGTCCGCGTCGGAGAGTTCGAGTCGGACGATGCGAAAGCTCGCGCGAACGTTCGCGAGCACGGCGTCACGTTCGAGGAAGCGATGACCGTCTTCCTTGATGAGCTGGCCGTTCCGTTCGAAGAGGGCAAGCATTCGGATCGGCTGGTCTCGGAGAGTCTCGGCTCGGCCGGACGGTCCTCGTCGTCTTCACGGAGCGCGTCGCGAGCGGTATCATCCGGTTCATCAGTGCCCGACGAGCCACGAAGCGCGAACGGAGAGCCTATGCCGAAGGAGACTGAGCCGACCAAGCGTTCGCTGCGGGAGATCCCCGAGGTCGACTTCTCCAAGGCCAAGCGGCTTCCACGTGGCAAGTACGCCGAGAAGGCGCGCCGGTCCTTCGCGGTCGCGATCGTCGAGCCGAAGCTGTTCGCACGCTTTGGGAGCTCGGATGCGGTGAATGCTGCGCTTCGCGCCGTCGTCGAGGCTGCGGATGCCGTGAAGTATCCGGCGAAGGCGAAGCGGTCCTCGCGCGGTTCGAAGCGGACGGCCGCTTAGACGGCAGGCGTCGAGGGGCGCTCGGGGATTCGCTCGGCGACTGGCCCAGCAAGGGCGCGGCGCGCCGCCCTGGCTACTTCCCGGAGCAGCGAGAAATCCCGGGCCTCGACGCTACCCTTTGCGCGCCCATGCTCCAATCCGTACTCGTGCTCGCCGCCGCCGTGGCGGACTGTTCTGGCTCCTTCGGTCAACCGGCACATTCATGCAGCACGCCGATAATCGTGATGTAGGCCATGGAGGACGGGAAGGAGACGATAGCGCCGGTGCGATTTGGAGCCGCAGCGGTTCGGACCGGAATGCATTGGTGCAGACCCTGGTGCGGCCGCGACTCGTTGAAGTAATGGGCATATTCCACAAGAACAGCGAGCAAGTGGCGTTCGCCGAGCACGAGAATGTGATCCACGCACTCGCGTCGCACACCTCCCAGAAAACGTTCGCACACGGCGTTCGCCCACGGGGCGCGCACGGGCGTCTTGAGAACTCTGGCCCCGACGCCTGTGGCGGCTCGATCGAACTCTGGCCCGTACTTGTCGTCTCAATGTGATGCCTGGAAGGTTCCCATGGGTCCGTAAGGTGAAAGTCCTGAAGCGGCAAGAGGTCGAAGCCGCATAGCTCGGGTGGCGCCGGTGAGGGAGATCCCGTCGGCGAGGCCCTGTCGTGAAAAACTCGTTCTTCGAGGGTCCGGAGAGTCAAGCCGCCCGTCTGGCGTAGCGGTGGTGAAGTCCGCCGACTCTTTGAAGGGCCACGACACGGCCGGTGCTCGCCGTCTCAATGGCGCGCGTGATCGGCGCATCGCCCTGGAGAGCGCGGAGCGATGAGCATTGATGAACTCCGAGCTTGCCAATACGCGCGTCGAACACCGAGCCGAAGATGCCATCGCGATCTCGAATGAGGCGCCGGACCGAGATGTCGGGTCCGAGCGCCTCGATGATCTGTTGAGCCGCCCACGCGGCGTATGGGTGCGCAGTCACGTTGACGTGCAGAACTCGGCGTCGCCCCAGCGATAGGACAAAGAAGACGTACAGGACGCCGAAGGTAGCCGTCGGCACCGTGAGAAAGTCGATGGCAATCGTCCCGACCAGCTGATTGCGAACGAACTTTGCCCATGTTTGCGAGGGGCGTCGAGGCCGTGCGGGCGGCCTCGGCATGTACTTCGCGACCGTGCTCTTATCGACGCTGTGCCCAAGCAGCGCCAGTTCACTCGCGACTCGGCGGCGGCTCCAGGTCGGGTTCTCCGTGCGCGCGATCGAGCGGCCGAAGTCCAGGCCGCGGCCTGGAACGGCGAAGAATCGAAAGCTGCTGGCGCAGCGCGAGGTTCTCGATAACGAGACTCGCGCGCGGACGCAATGCCGCGAACAGGGCGCCGATGATGGCCTCGAGCAGGGTGACCACGCCGCCAACTTCGCTCTGTTTCGCATCGCCTTCACCGGCGAATCGCGTTGGCGGATCCGCTATCCTGGCCGCAGGCCCCTTTTCACGATTTGTCGCGAGAACAGCTGGCAATGACTTTTTCTCCACCACAGCCCTTCGCGAGGTCGTCGCTTCGTCGACGACCTTCCGAAGAGCCCGCGCGCGGGTGTCTCGGCGCCCTAGAACGCTTATTGGCAGGCACCTCCGCTGCAGGCGCCTCCCTCGGAACATGCCATTCCACAGCTGCCGCAGTTGTCCGGGTTTGACGTCAGGTCCACGCAATAGCCGGCGCAGTCGCTCAGCCTGGGCGGGCAACCGCACTGCCCCTGCACGCAGATGAGCGTGCCGTCGCAAACTTGATCGCAAAAGCCGCAGTGGTCCCTTCGTGCTCGACAGGTCCACGCAGTTCGTCGCGCACTTGGCCGGCAGAACAGTTAAGAATGCAGGTCCCTCCGACGCAGGTGGCGCCAACCGGACATGTTGCTCCGCAACCCCCGCAATTTGCGACGCTCGCCTGGACGTCGATGCAAGCGCCATCGAAGTACGCCAGGCCTCGGGACACGCACAGCTTCCCGCGCTGCAGTGCGCCCCCCCGCAGGCGACACCGCAGGCGCCGCAGTTCAAGTCGTCCGCCTTCAGATCAACACACGACTGGCTACCGCAGATCGAGAGACCGCACGGGCAGCAGTTCGAGGTCGGACAGCCATACAACACGCAGGCGCCCGCCACGCAATAGAACGGTACACGGCTAAGTGCGTTGGAGCCCCTGTCGCTCACGGGGGCGCTTCCGAGCCCGTTGCATGGGCGAGCCCCTCGAAGAAAACGCAAAAAAGAAGCAAATCCGCGGCGGCGCCGTTGACCGAAGCGCCGGTACAGAGTCAAGCATCAGTGGCTGTACCTCAACACGCTCGACTCGATGGCTCATCTCGAAACGCTCATCGCCTTCTTTGTCGAGGAGCACAACCCGAAGATGCCGCATTCGGCGTTCACCGGCCAGACGCCCGACGAAATGTACCTCGGCACCGCGAACAGCCTGCCCGACGAACTCGTCGTCGCGCGGGGGAAGGTCCGCGAACGCCGGCTCGCTCCAAACCGAGCGGTCTCCTGCCATCGATGTGCCCCCCGGCCACCGGCTCGCGGCGGCATGCAATCCTCCATGATTCCCTAAGCTGTCGCACTTGCGAACGCGAAACTCCAGGGTTCTTGGTGAACAGCGGGGCTGTGCATTTTCGCCACTCGCGTGTGGCTTGCACGGTCACTCCCCTCAGGCTTGACTCTCCCTGGGTCCGCGGGCCACATTTGCGCGGATCACCCTCCTCTCGAGATCGGTCCCGTCATGCCCAATCGACGCCATGGTTCGTCCCTCGCAGCGCTCCTCGCCTGCATGCTCGGCACCGCTCGCCTGCTCGTTGCGGCCACGGCCCTCGCCCAGCAGTCGCCGGAGTCCATGCCCCCGGAATGTGCGCAGTTCGCGGAGGCCATGCTCCTCCAGGACAAGGCACGCATGCAATCGCTCGCGCACCCCTGCGCGGAGGCGCGCGCGCGGTTGGAGCAAGCGTCGCGAGGTGCTCGGCCCGGCGCGCTGCCTGCGCGGCGGGCGTCAGGCGAGGGGGGAACGGCAACTCCGCCTCCCATCTCGAGGCCCGGAGCAAGCGCGTCGCTGGTCGTAGCGCCGAACCTGGCCGGCGTGGATGTGGATGGGTTTCATATCGGGATGACTCGCGACGAGGCGGTGGCCGCCTGCAACGCGTGGGGAGGTACTCCGTTCCTCCACTACGAGAACACCGTGGGCTTCTTTCGCCCGAACGCCCCGCCCCCGGCGGGAGCCAAGCTTCGATCCATGACGTGCGGCGGTGGACGCGGGCTATTCGATCTTGCGCTTGCACCGGGCGGCGACCGTGTCGACCAGGTCTTGGACACGGCCACCAAGGCTGCGATCGGCGGTTCGACGGATGCCTACATCGAGAGGTTGGCGGTCAAGTACGGACGGCCCCACGAGGTCGGACCTCCGGTGCCGATCGACCGTGCGGCGGGCACCTATGCCCGTTCAGTGACGTGGCAAGTGCCCGTCGCAGGAACGCCGTGCGCGGCAAGAGCGAGTGGAGGAGCGGCGTCCGCGGCGGTGAAGGGTGGCCCGTGCGCGGCACACGTCTCCGTGCGCGTCGCCAGCGACGCCAGCGCAGCGTTCGAAGCCGATTTCGAGCTTCGTGCCCTTCCGACTCTGGAGGCCTACGTCGCGGAGACGTCTGCGGGGCAGGGGCAGACCCAACTCGGACGAGGGGACGACGCAGCGGGGAAGGCGGACCCCGCCGACGATGCCCAAGGGGCAGCGATGGTGGCTCCCACGCTCGCGCTGGCCCGCCGGAACAACGTCGACCTCGGCGTATTCGGTGTCAGGCTGGGCGAGCGCTTGAACCTGCACGAATGCGTCGCCGAGGGTGCCAGTGAGCCTTGCATTCCCACTGCCAAAACCATTGGCGATGCGCTGTTCGGGGCGCTCCACACATTGGCCATCACGGGCGGCGAGGCTCCGGAGGCGCCCGGGATCGTGAACGTGTCCGTGCGGATTCCCGATGCGCGATGCCCCCCCTGGGCGGATTGTTCGCTCGTCGTGGCCACGCGCCACGGGTACGCCGTGGCCATATCGTTCTTGACCCGCTACAGCGCCGACCGGCAAAACGAGATTGAGGCCATTCTTACCGCCAAGTACAAGCAAGCTCCCACCTCCAAGTCGACGTTCTCGGAGTGCAGAGTGTCCTATGGCGGGACGACGCTTGGAGCCAGCGCACGTGCGGCCAATCGCCTATGGCAGCTGCCGGGCCTTCTCGTCTACTATGTCCCCTACGGGAGCCCTGGGTCGTGCGCGCAGGGCGGCATCGTAGTGCAAACGAGCGCGTACCGGTCGCTGGTACAGCAGGCCGACGACGCACAGCCCAAGATGTGACGCTCTTGCGCGTGCGGACCGCCGGCGAGGTTGGAATGCGGTTCGACACGGCGATTCCGGCCTGCCTGGACGACTCAGTGAGGTCGACAGCTTGTCACGTACCGGAGGGCTAATCATCGATCGGATCTCCCGCGCCTCGCGCGGCGAGCCACCCCCGCTCGAGGACGAGCAGCTTCTCGCACGCGCGGCCGAGCACGATCCCGAAGTGTCCCCATTCTCGATCGCGACGGATTCACGCGGCGTTTCGTACGTAGAATGAGGGCGCGTCACCGAGCCCTTGACCGCGGCGGCGATTGCCCGGAGGGCGAAAGCGCGAGCGCGGAGCGCATCGTCCAGGACGCGGCCGATGCGTCGACATCACTGCGTGTCACATCACTATGGATGGTCTCGTGAGGGACTTCCTTGGTCTCCGGCGCGGGAGAATGACTCGCAATGCCGGACGATGGGGCCGCTGCTTTGGCAAGGTGACGCCGGTGGGTGAAGTGGACCCCGATTTTCGGACCAGGGGTTAAGGTGGTACGGGGAGCCTGCTCCAGTACGGAGAGAAGCAGGAAGTATGAAGAACAACCGAACGCGGTACACGGCGGAATTCAAGGCGAAGGTTGCGCTCGCGACGTTGCGTGAGGACGCGACGATACCGGCATTGGCGAAGCAGTTTCACGTGCATCCCAACCAGATCTACAAGTGGAAGCGCGAGTTCATCGAGAACGCGTCGCGCGCGTTCGCAGGCGGCGATGCGGCCAGGAGCGAGAGCGGCGGCAGCGAGCGAGAGGAGGAACTGCTCAAGAAGATCGGGGAGCTCACGGTGGAGCGCGATTTTATATCCAAAGGGCTCGGTCGTCTGCGCTGACGGAGCGTCGCGCGATGGTCGACCCCAAACAGCCGCAGGTGTCGGTGCGTCGCCAGTGCGAGCTGCTCGGCGTATCTCGTTCGGGACTGTACTACGCGCCCGAGCCGACCGAGCCGGAACAGCTCTCGCTGATGCGTCGGATCGACGAGCTGCACCTGAAGTACCCGTTCTACGGTAGCCGCAAGATCTCCGATGCGCTCCGCAAGGAGGGCTGCCAAACGCCACCCTCATGGGGCCAGGTTCTGAGGTTTTCGCCAACCTCATGGGGCCAGCCAATCGCCAGGGTCATGGGGCCACCCGCAAGGTGCATGCCGTAAATTCGCCAACGTCATGGGGC
>Ga0265318_10000691_pt1 | contig 22716 bp, 21 predicted proteins | sample 4821metaG_FD_192431 | JGI IMG/M metagenome (GOLD analysis project Ga0265318, IMG submission 192431) | Rhizosphere microbial communities from Carex aquatilis grown in University of Washington, Seatle, WA, United States - 4-8-21 metaG | ecosystem: Host-associated > Plants > Roots > Rhizosphere >... | reverse complement strand
GAGGATTTTCCCCGCCTCCCCGAGCTGGGCACGATCCCCACCTTCACCGTCGCCCGCGAGTCGCTGCTCGAGACGATCGGCCGGGTTGCCCGAGCGGCGTCGCGCGACGAGTCGCGTCCAGTGCTGACCGGGATCCTCGTTCACTTCGAGGGCGGGAAGCTCGTGATGGCGGCCACCGACTCCTACCGGCTGGCCGTGAAGGAGACGACGCTGGAAGGAACGACGCCCCCTGACCTCGAGGCGATCGTGCCGAGCCGCGCACTGCAGGAGCTGGCGCGCATCGCGACCTCCGGCGACGAGGTCGAGGTCGGAGTGCACGAGAACCAGGTTCTGTTCTCGACCTCCGGCGTCTGGCTGACGACCCGCCGGATCGACGGGCAGTTCCCGAACTACCGGCAGCTGCTCCCCGAAGCGTTCGAGCACGAGCTCACGCTTCCGCGCACCGAGCTGCTCGACGTCGTACGCCGCGCCTCGGTCATGATCCAGCGCTCGACGCCGCTCCAGGTGCGTCTCGCGGATGGCGAGCTGACCGTGATCGCGCGCACCCAGGACGTCGGCGAGTCACGCGAGTCGATGCCGGCCGCGTTCACGGGCGACCCGCTCGAGATCGGCTTCAACGCGGACTTCCTGCGCGACGGGCTCGAGTCGATCGAAGGCGACGACGTACGGGTGAAGCTGATCAGCCCGCTGCGCCCCGCGGTGCTCCAGGGCGACAGCGACGACTTCACGTACCTCGTCATGCCGATCCGGCTGCCGGGCTGACCGCCGCCTGATCGTCCAGAGCGTCTCGCTTCGCAACTTCCGGTCGTACGAGCGGCTCGAGCTGGAGCTGCAGCCGGGGCTCGTGCTCGCGGTCGGGCCGAACGGCGTCGGCAAGACGAACCTGCTCGAGTCGCTGCACGTCGGCACGCAGGGCTTCTCGCCCCGCACGCGCAACGACGCCCAGCTGATTCGCTTCGGCGAATCCGGCGGCCGCATCAGTGTCAAGGGCCGCCGCGACGGCGTTCCGCTCGAGCTCGAGGTCGTCCTCGAAACCGGCGCCGGCAAGCGGGCGAAGCTCAACGGCGCCGCGCTGCGCAGCGCCGAGCAGCTCCGCAGCGAGACGGCGACGCTCGTCTTCACCCCCGACCGGCTCGGGATCGTCAAGGGCGCACCTGCCGTGCGGCGCGCGTACTTCGACCGTGCGCTCGGGCGTCTCTCGCCGGCTCGGGCGCAGCTGCCGGCCGACTACGGTGCCGTCGTGGCGCAACGCAATGCCGCGCTGCGCCGCGTCGCAGCAGGCTTCTCCACACGGGCGGCGCTGGAGCCGTGGACCGAGCAGGCAGCCGCGCTCGGTGCGGAGCTCGTCGCCGCGCGCCGCGAGGTGCTCGCGCTGCTCGGCCCGTCCTTCGCCGAACGGGCCGGCGAGCTCGGGCTCGCGGAGGCGGAGCTGCGCTACGACGGAACGGCGCCGACCGCGGCCGCGCTCGTCGAGCGTCTCGACCGCGACCTCGAACGCGGCGCGACGGGACTCGGGCCGCATCTCGACGACGTCGTGATCGCGTGTGCAACCCGGGAGCTGCGCAGCTTCGGCTCGCAGGGAGAGCAGCGTCTCGCGGTGCTCGCGCTGCTGCTCGCCGAGGCCGAGGCGATCGTCGACCGCCGCGGCGCACCGCCGCTGCTCCTGCTCGACGACGTGCTCTCCGAGCTCGACCCGGCCCGCCGGCGGATCCTCGCAGCCCGCGTCGGCCAGGCCGGCCAGGCGCTCGTGACGGCGACGGACGCGGCCATGCTGCCCGCGGAGCCCGCGCAGCTGCTCGAGGTCTCGCCCGGCGCGGTCCGGCAAGCTGCCTGAGATGGACCCGCTCGGCGACGAGGTCAAGCGCGAGCTGCGCAGTCTCGGCCCGCAGGCCGAGATCGGCGCGGTGGCCGACGCCTGGCCGGCGGCGGTCGGGCCGGAGATCGCGCGCAACGCCTGGCCGTCCCGCTTCTCGCGCGACGGCACGCTCTTCGTCAACACCCGCGACGCCGTGTGGGCCTTCGAGCTGACGCAGCGCGCCGCCGAGATCGCCTCGCGCCTGCCGAACGCGCCGGCGCTGAAGTTCGCGCCGGGACCGCTCGCCGAGCCCGCCGTCGAGGCCCCCGGCGAGGAGCCTGCGCCGGTGCTCGAGGCGACGCCGGAGCAAGCCCTCGAGGCTGCCCGCTGGGCCGCCTCGATCGAGGACGAAGAGCTGCGCGCGCTCGTCGCGCGGGCCGCCCGTGCGAGCCTTGCGCGGGCTACGGCCGACCGGCCGTTCTGATACACTTCGTGGTGCCCGCAAATGCGGCATTTGCAGGGCTTTTTTCATGGCCAAGACGACCTATACCGCAAAGGACATCACCGTTCTGGAGGGGCTCGAGCCGGTCCGGCTCCGGCCGGGCATGTACATCGGCTCGACCGGTCTCCGGGGGCTCCACCACCTCCTCTACGAGGCTGTCGACAACTCGGTCGACGAGGCTCTCGCGGGCCGCAACGACCGCATCGAGGTGACCCTGCACCCCGACCACTCGATCACGGTCCAGGACTGGGGCTCGGGCATCCCCGTGGACCTGATGAAGGACCAGGGCCTGCCCGCGCTGACCGTCGTCCTGACGAAGCTGCACGCCGGCGGCAAGTTCGGCGGCGAGGGCTACAAGGTCTCCGGCGGCCTCCACGGGGTCGGCATCTCCGTCGTCAACGCGCTCTCCGAGCGGTTTGTGGCCGAGGTGCGCCGCGACGGGAACGTTCACCGCCAGGAGTTCTGCCGGGGCGAGCCGGTCGGGCCGATGGAGGTGGTCGGGCCGATGGAGGACGAACGGTCGGGCACGCTCGTCAGCTTCCTGCCGGACTCCGAGATCTTCGAAGAGCTCGATGTCGATGCGGCCACGGTCACGCAGCGCCTGCGCGAGACGGCGTTCCTCACGCGCGGCCTGACGATCAAGCTGATCGACGAGCGCGCCGAGGGCAAGACCGTCGAGTTCCACTACGAGGGCGGGATCCGCGACTTCGTCGCGCACATCAACCAGGCGAAGGACCCGATCCACAAGCGGCTCGTCTACTTCGAGGGCGAGAGCGACCAGGGCTCCCTCGAGGTGGCAATGCAGTGGAACAACTCGTACCAGGAGTCGGTCTTCACGTTCGCCAACAACATCAACACCGTCGAGGGCGGCTCGCATCTCTCCGGCTTCCGCAGCGCGCTCACGAGCACGCTCAACCGCAAGGCGACCGACCTGAAGCTGCTGAAGAAGGACGAGAAGCTCGAGGGGGAGGACGTGCGCGAGGGCCTCGCGGCAGTCGTCTCCGTGAAGCTGCGCAACCCGCAGTTCGAGGGTCAGACGAAGACGAAGCTCGGCAATCCCGGCGTCGAGGGTCTCGTCCAGACGACGGTGAACTCGAACTTCGCGCAGTTCCTCGAGGAGAACCCGCAGGACGCGAAGCAGATCTCGATGAAGGCGATCACCGCGATGCGCGCCCGCATGGCCGCGCGCAAGGCGCGCGAGCTGACGCGCAAGTCCGCGCTCGGCGGGTCGTCGCTTCCCGGCAAGCTCGCCGACTGCTCGATCAAGGATCCCGAGTCGGCCGAGCTGTTCATCGTCGAGGGCGACTCCGCGGGCGGCTCGGCGAAGATGGGCCGCGACCGCACCTACCAGGCGATCCTGCCGCTGCGCGGGAAGATCATCAACAGCGAGAAGAACCGGATCAACAAGGTTCTCTCGAACGTCGAGATTCAGGCGATGGTGACGGCGATCGGCACCGGCATCGGGGACGAGTTCGACATCGAGGGCATCCGCTACCACCGGATCATCGTCATGACCGACGCCGACGTGGACGGCTCGCACATCCGGACGCTGATTCTCACGTTCCTCTACCGCCAGATGCCCGAGCTGATCGAGCGCGGCCACGTCTACATCGCCGTGCCGCCGCTGTACCGCGTCAAGCTCGGCAACCAGGAGTACTACTTCGAGAAGGAGTCGCAGCTCGAGGACCTGCTCGTGCGTGAGCGCTTCGAGGAGCTGGACGTCCGCGACCGCGACGGGTCGCAGGTGAAGCTGACCGAGGCCCGGTGGAAGCGGCTCACGTCCGCACTCGCCGAGTTCGAGGGCTGGTCGGCGCGTCTCCGCGCGGACTACGGTCATCACGCGACCGATCTCGTCATCTCGCGCCGGCTCGTGGAGCTCGACGCCGTCACGCCTGCCGCGGTCGAGAAGGCGCTCCTGAAGCTCCCCGCGAACGGCTACACGCTCTCCGTGCTCGAGCGGAACGACGCAGGTCTCAGCGTCAAGGTGGTCGAGGAGGAGACGTCCACGGCGCAGACGATCGCGCTGTCGGCGGAGCTGCTCGCCTCGCCGATCTACGCGAACCTGCGCAAGGCGCACGCGAAGCTCGTCGAGGTGACAGGCCCGCCGCCGTTCACGCTGCAGCTCGGCAAGAAGACCGCCGAGGCGGAGACGTTCACCGACCTTCGGAACGCTGCGCTCGATCTCGCCAAGGAGACCGGCATCCAGCTCTCGCGCTTCAAGGGCCTCGGCGAGATGAACGAGTCGCAGCTCTGGGAGACGACCATGGATCCCGCGAAGCGCCTGCTCATCCGCGTCGACGTGGAGGACGCTCACGCCGCCGACCAGCTCTTCTCGATGCTGATGGGCGACCAGGTCGAGCCGCGCCGGCTGTTCATCGAGGAAAACGCCAAGGACGTGAAGTTCCTGGACGTTTGATGTCGCTGGCGCTCCATCAAACGTCTATGGGTTCGCCTGACAGGGCGTCCCTTCTTTGCCTTTCTAGACCCGGCACGCTGGAGATGCCATGTCAGAGGTAGAGACGGGAGCGCTGGGTCCGGGGCGGATCGAGCCGCGCGAGCTCGAGCAGGAGATGCGCTCGAGCTTCCTCGACTACGCGATGAGCGTGATCGTGTCGCGTGCGCTCCCCGATGTGCGCGACGGCCTCAAGCCCGTCCACCGGCGCGTGCTCTACGGCATGCACGAGGCCGGGCTGCAGCCGAACCGTCCGTACAAGAAGTCCGCCGCCACCGTCGGCGACGTGATGGGCCGCTACCACCCGCACGGCGACGCGGCGATCTACGACACGCTCGTCCGCATGGCGCAGCCCTTCTCGCTGCGCTACCCGCTCGTGGACGGCCAGGGCAACTTCGGCTCCGTCGACGACGATCCGCCGGCTGCCATGAGGTACTGCGTAACAGCTGATACAAGAGTCGAGACGACCCGCGGCACCCTGCGAATCGGCGATGTCGTTCCCGAGGTCGAGCCGGAGTCGGATCGCGCGGTCGATCTCGAGGTGCTCGACCGTCTCGGCCGTCCGGTGCGCGCGTCGGCGCTCTTCCATTCCGGTGAGCATCCGACGCTCCGCATTCGCGCCCGGGAAGGCTACGAGCTCACCGGGACGCGGAATCATCCGCTGCTGTGCCTCGTCGACATGGTCGGGGTGCCACTCCTCCTATGGAAGCGCCTGGACGAGATCCAGACCGGCGACCGAGTCCTCGTCGCACGGATGGATCGGGACAACGAGGGCTGGATGGGAAGCCTCGAGCACAATCAGGCGCTTCTGCTCGGCGCGTTCGTGTCGGAGGGCTGGCTCAGCCAGACGCGCGGAGGGTTCAACAACATCGACGCTGCGTTCTTCGCGGATGTTCTCGCTGCGTACGACGATCTCGTCGGTGGGTCGCGCTACGTCTCCCAGCGCGAGATTCGCTCTGGGTCGCAACTCCACGAGATCGACATCCACAACCTGGACGCCGTCCGCAGGAGCATTCTCGCGCCGCTCATCGGTCTCACAAGCCGGGACAAGGTCGTGCCCGAGCACGTGTGGCGGAGCGATACGTCGTTCAAGAGAGTCTTCCTGCAGGCGCTCTTCACCGGTGACGGCTCGTCGTCACTCCTGCCGCGCAAGACGATCCAGGTTTCCTACTCGACCTACAGCGAGCAGCTCGCAAAGGGCGTGCAACTACTCCTGCTCGAGCTCGGCGTCGTCTCGCGGCTGTCCCGCTACGAGAAGGGCGAGTTCAAGGTCGTGATCACCAACCGCCGTGATGCACGGTTGTTCGAGCGGAACGTCGGCTTCCTCGGCGTGAAGCACACGAAGTTCCAGCGGGAGCTCGCCGAGGTTCCGCTGGAAAGCAGCGCGCTCAGTCGCGATCACGTTCCATATGTCGCCGAGTACATCCGCGCCGACTGCGCCTCGCGGTGGGTGGACAAGGATTGGCTCCGCCGCCACAACGTCGACCGGATCGAGCGCTGGGAGCGCGGCGGCACCGCGATCATGGAGCGCATCCGCTCCGACGAGGTTCGCGCCACCGTCGAGCCGCTCGTCACGGGCGACTACTACTACGCCGAGGTCGCAAGCGTCGAAGACGCCGGCGTGCAGCCCGTCTACTCGTTGCGCGTCGAGACGGCTGACCACTCGTTCCTCACGAACGGGTTCGTCAGCCACAACACCGAGGCCCGCCTCTCGCGAATGGCGACGGAGATGCTCCGCGACATCGACGCGAACACCGTCGACTTCGAGCCGAACTACGACGAGTCGCGGCGCCAGCCTTCGGTGCTGCCGTCACGCTTCCCGAACCTGATCGTCAACGGCTCCACGGGGATCGCGGTCGGAATGGCGACGAACCTGCCGCCGCACCATCTCGGCGAGACGATCGACGCGATCGTCGCGATGATCGACAAGTCCGACATCGACGTCGAAGGGCTGATGAAGCACATCAAGGGGCCCGACTTCCCGACCGGCGCGTTCATCGTCGGCCGCGCGGGCATCCGCGACGCGTACCGCACCGGTCGCGGCCGCATCGTCATGCGCGCGCGCGCACACATCGAGGAGCTTCGCGGTGGCAAGTCGGCGATCGTCATCTCCGAGCTGCCGTACGGCGTCAAGAAGGGCGGCGACACCGGCGTGATCCGGAAGATCGCAGACCTCGTGCACGACAAGGTGCTGACGGAGATCTCCGATCTCGCCGACCACTCCGACCGCACGGGCATGCGCATCCAGGTGGAGCTGAAGCGTGACGCCGTTCCGCAGGTGGCCCTGAACAAGCTCTTCAAGCACACGCCGCTGCAGTCGACGTTCGGCTACAACGCCGTCGCGCTCGTCGACGGCGTGCCGAAGACGCTGTCGCTGCTCGAGCAGATCAGCCACTACCTCGACTTCCAGCGCGAGGTCGTGACCCGCCGGCTGCAGGACGAGCTCAGGAAGGCGGAAGCCCGCGCGCACGTGCTCGAGGGCTACCTCATCGCCCTCGACAACATCGACGCGATCGTCGCGCTGATCCGCGGCGCCGACGACACCGACGACGCGCGCACGCAGCTGATGTCGAAGTTCGCGCTCTCGGAGATCCAGGCGCAGGCGATCCTCGACATGCGGCTCGCGCGGCTCACCGGCCTCGCCCGCAAGGAGGTCGAGACCGAGCACAAGGACCTCACCGAGCGCATCGCGGAGCTTCGCGCGACCCTCGGCGACCAGGCGAAGATCGACGGCCTCATCCGCGAGGAGCTGCTCGAGATCAAGCAGATCTACGGTAAGAACGACGACCGCCGCACCGAGATCGTGCACGCCGAGGAGGAGCTCGAGCTCGAGGACATGATCGCGGAAGAGGACATGGTGATCGCGATCACGCAGTCCGGCTACATCAAGCGGCTACCTGTCACCGCCTACCGCGAGCAGCGCCGCGGCGGCATCGGCGTGATGGGCATGGAGCTCAAGGACGAGGACTACATCGAGCACCTGTTCGTCGCCTCGACGCACGACTACATCCTCTTCTTCACGAACGTCGGCAAGGTGTACCGGCTGAAGGTGCACGAGCTGCCGCTCGGCTCTCGTCAGTCGAAGGGGCGGGCGATCGTCAACCTGCTGCCGTTCCGCCAGGGCGAGCAGGTGCGCGCCGTCGTGCAGACGCGGGACTTCTCCGAGGCGAAGTACCTCGTCTTCGGGACGAAGAACGGCGTGATCAAGAAGACCGAGCTCGTCGCGTACAACACGCCGCTCAAGGCCGACGGGATCATCGCGATCAAGATGCGCGAAGGCGACGAGCTCGTCGCCGTGCGGCACTCGTCCGGCGACGACGACATCCTCATGGTCTCGAAGCTCGGCCAGGCGATCCGCTTCAACGAGAAAGCCGTGCGTGCGATGGGCCGCGACGCTTCCGGCGTGCAGGGTATGCGGTTGCGCTCCGGCGACGAGGTGATCTCGATCAACATCGCGCAGGACGACTCCGACCTGCTCGTCGTCACCGAGAACGGATACGGCAAGCGCACCCGCGTCGCCGACTACCCGCGCAAGGGGCGTGGCGGCATGGGCGTCAAGACGATCCAGCTGACCGAGGCGAAGGGCACGCTCGCGGGCGCCCGGATCGTGCGGGACGGCTACCAGGTGATGCTGATCTCGACCGGCGGGACCGTGATCAGGATGCCGGTCGAAGACGTCAAGCGGCTCGGCCGCGCCACACAGGGCGTGATCGTTATGCGGCTCCGAGGCGACGAGATCGTCTCCTCGCTCGCACCCGTCGTCGACGCCGAGGGGGACGACACGAACGGCGCGGATCCCGGCCCGCAAGCCGAGTAGTAGGTCCCTTCCAATTTGCAACTTTTGCGTCTATAACTCTCACGTCGGGTGGCGATTTCCGACGTTGGACGGAGACGCGTATGGTGATCAGTAGGCAGGTAGACCTTCTCGAACCGGTAAATCTTGCCGACCATCTCGGCAAGGTCGAGCTCTACCTGGGCCAGGTCTGCCAGATCGCCGGCATCTCGAAGATGCAGCTCGACTACTGGACCAACAAGGCCCAGATCCCCACGAAGGGGAAGAAGCAGCGCATCTACGACATCGACGCGCTCGAGACGGTGATGCTGATCAAGCAGGCGAAGGACAAGGGCCTGAATCTCGGCGCCGCGATCGAGGCCGCCCGCCGCTTCCGCGAGCGGCAGCGCGGCGAGGAGCCCGGCTAGGCCTTCCTGAGCGCCGCGGCGGCAGTGTCCGGCGCGACCGTGTTCACGTAGATTCCCGCCCCGAGCTCGACCCCGGCGAACACCGTCAGCCGTGGCACGAACTCGATGTGCGGCCGGGGCGTGTGATGTAGCCACGCGTTCCACGGCGCTGGACCCTCGAGCACGCGGAGCCGCCGCACGAGATCGCGGAGGACGCCGAGCGCGAGCGTGAGCTCGAACCCGTCCGGCTCGCGCGCGCCGATCAGGCACTCGTAGGGGACGCGGCCTGCCCGATGCACGACCGCCCGCACCGGCTCGTCTCCGAGCGCCAGCGACTCCTCTCGCAGGAGCGCGTCGAGGCCCGCGGCCGACTCGCGCGACACCGCGGGCGGCGGCTCGCGCAGCCACACGAGCTGCGAGTGCGAGTGCGGCAGGCTCGAGCCCGCGGCGCGGCCCTCGTTGACGAGCGCATGCACGTACGGAAACCCCTCGCCGGCGGCGGCCTCGAACCGCGCCTGCCAGGCCTGCGCGACCGCGGCGAGCTCCTCGTCGCCCAGCTCGGCGAACGTCTCGACGTGGCGTGGCGAGTGCACCACGACCTCCTGCCGCTCGAAGGCGGGGTAGAGGTTCGGCACGACGCGTGCCGTCCAGGTCTCCCCGGCTCCGGCCCGGTACGTCTCCGGCGGCGTCAGCTCCTCGTGGCCGGCACAGAACGGGCACTCGTCGTCCGGCTTGCCGTCGGCGCCCGGCCGCCCGTGCCGGTTCGGCGCAACGGCCACGAGCCGCCCGGAGAGCGGGTCAGCCCGAAGATCCAGTGCGGTTCAAAAACGGCTTGATCAGGTCGATCGGCGCCGGGAAGATGATCGTCGACGTGTTGCCCGCGCCGAGCTCGAGCAGCGTCTGCAGGTAGCGCAGCTGGAGCGCGATCGGGTGCTCCTCGATCACGATCGCGGCGTCCTTGAGCCGCTCGGCCGCCTGGTACTCGCCCTCGGCGTTGATGATCTTCGCCCGCCGTTCGCGCTCGGCCTCCGCCTGGCGGGCCATCGCCCGCTGCATGCTCGCCGGAATCTCGACGTCCTTCACCTCGACGATCGAGACCTTGATTCCCCAGGGCCCTGTCGCGCCGTCGATGATCTCCTGCAGGATCGAGTTGATCTTCTCGCGCTCGGAGAGCAGCTCGTCGAGCATGTGCTGGCCGAGCACCGCGCGCAGCGTCGTCTGCGCGATCTGCGACGTCGCGACCATGAAGTTCTCGATCTGCACGATCGCGTCCTTCGGCGCGACGATGCGAAAATACGCCACCGCGTTCACGCGCACCGGCACGTTGTCCTTGGTGATGACCTCCTGCGGCGGGATGTTCAGCGTGATCGTGCGCAGGTCGACTCTCACCATGCGGTCGACGATCGGGATGAGGAGGAAGAGGCCAGGCCCCTTCGGCTCGGGCAACAGCCGGCCGAGCCGGAAGATGATGCCCCGTTCGTACTCGCGCGCCACCTTGATCGCCGAGATCAGGAACAGCACGAGGAAGAACAGAATGACGGCGAGGATGATGAGGCCGGCGGCCATGACGTCAGACTACTCCACGCACCGCACTACCGCACCGTCAGATCCAGGCCGTCCACGGCCTCGACCTCCACATGCTCGCCCGGCACGAGCTCGCGGCCGTCGGCGCGGTGGGCGTGCCACAGCTCGCCTTCGACGTACACCTGCCCCGGAAAGCGGACGACCGCCTCCTGCCCGAGCACGCGCTGCGGCCCGACGGTGACCGGCCGGCGGCGCACCTGCACCGCCTTCCCGAGCGCGAACGCCCAGAAGCCTCCGAGCACGAGGGTGATCGAGAGCACGAGCGGCAGCGACGTGTGGTACGGCGCCGGCGCATTGTGGAACAGCATGATCATCCCGACGCCGAGGCTGATCAGTCCCGCGACGGTGAGGGCGCCGTGCGTCACCACGTGCGCGTCCACGACGAGCAGGACGACGCCGAGGATGATCAGCATGAGCCCCGACCACGAGATCGGCAGCACCGAGAAGCCGAACAGCGCAGTCAACAGGGACACGGCGCCGAGCGCGCCGGGCAGGACGATTCCCGGGTGGAAGATCTCGAAGCCGATGCCGGCAATGCCTGCGAGGAACAGCAGGCTGATGATGTTCGGGTCGATCAGCGTATTCAGGAAGCGCGTGAAGAAGCCCGGCCCGACGGTGTCGATCGTCGCCCCCGCGAGGTGCAGCGTGTACGGCCGCTCCGCGTCCTTCGTGTGGTAGCCCTCGAGCTTGTCGAGGAGCGCCGGAAGACTCGGCGCGAGCAGGTCGACCACGTGCAGCTTCAGCGCCTGCTGTGCGGTCAGGTTGGACGCGACCCGGACGGCCTTCGCCGGCCAGGTCGCGTTGCGATGGTGGGCGACCGCCAGGGCGGTCAGCGAAGCCACCGAGTCGTTGATCACCTTGCGTCGCAGGTCCGAGCCGAGGTTCGCGCCGCTCGAGTCGATCGGCGTCGAGGAGCCGATGTTCGTCGTCGGCGCCATCGCGAGCACGTCCGCCGCCTGCGAGATCCACACGCCCGCCGACGCCGCCCGTGCGCCGTCGGGCGAGACGAAGACGATCACCGGCAGCTTTGCGTTGAGCTCGGCGTTGAACATCGTCTTCATCGACGTCGAGAGGCCGCCCGGCGTGTCGAGCAGGATCACCGCGGCGTCGTAGTGGTCGCTTGCCGCCCGCGCGAGCTGGTGGGTGAAGTAATCCTGCGTGACCGGGTTGATCTCGAGGTCAGGCCCGAAGCGGATCGCGAGCACGCGCGGGTGCGAGGAGCCCGCAGCGCCGCTGCCTCCCGCAAGAGCAAGCGAGGCGATCACGATCCCGAGAGCCGCGCCTAGGAGGCGCGGCAGGCGTCCGTTCACAGCACCAAAAGTGTATCTACGCGTGCTTTTTCGCCCAGGCGTCGTAGCCGCGCTCGAGCTCGAGGAGGATCGCGGCGAGCAGCGGCGCCCGCTCCAGCTCACGGCCGACCTCGAGGCGGAGGGAGGTCGGCGGCTTCGGCGTGTCCCGCGGCAGCTCGTCCGCGGTCTGGTTCACGTTGACGCCGATCCCGAGCACGACGCGGCCCGAGGCGGCCTCGGGGAGCACCCCGACGAGCTTGCGGCCAGCGACGACGACGTCGTTCGGATAGCGCAGCGAGGCGTTCACGCCGGTCTCGACCCGCAGCGCAGCGGCGACCGCCTCGCCGGCGACGAGCGACAGCTCGGGCCAGAGCGGCATCGGCACCCGCGGTCGAAGCACGATGGAGCAGAGGATCGCCCGCCCGGCCGGCGCCTCCCATGTGCGTCCCAGCCGGCCCCGGCCCGCGGTTTGCTCGTCTGCGGCGACGGTCGCGCCTTCCGGCTCGTCCTCGCCCAGCAGGCGCTGGGTGGACGGGCACGACGCGACGAACCGGTAGGGCGTCCCGAGCCGGCCGCGAAGCAGCGGCAGCACCGTCTCGGGGGTCAGATCCGACACGCCGCTCTAGACTAGTCCGGTGGTGCAACCGCTCCGCGCCAACGGCCGTCCGATCAGGCAACCGCTGCGTCAGGACAGCGGCCTTGTCTACGACAAGCTCAGCGATCCCATCTTGGTGACACGAGCGAAGGACGGCGACCGGCTCGCGCTGGAAGCGCTCTGCGCGCGGCATGCGCCGAAGGTGGAGCGCCTCGCCCGGCATCTGCTGCGCGATCCCGAGGACGCCCGCGACGCCGCGCAGGAGGCTCTGGCGAAGGTGTGCGTCCGCCTGAAGCAGTTTCGCGGCGAGTCCCAGTTCTCGACCTGGCTGCACCGGCTCGTCGTGAACACGTGCCGCGATGCGGCCGAACGGCGCTCGACCCGCAGCCACGAGCAGCTCGCGGACGACCTGCGCGCCGGCCCGGCCGGCGACCCCGTCTACGCAGCGCGCGTCTCCGAGCTGCGGCGCGCGCTCTGCGACTCGCTCGCGGGGATCTCGGCGACGCAGGCGCAGGTCGTCGTGCTGAAGGACACGCTCGGCTACTCCTTCGAGGAGATCGCGGAGGCCACGGGCATGCCGGTCGGCACCGCGAAGTGCCACGCCCACCGCGGCCGCACCCATCTGCGGGAGCGGCTCGAGGCGCGGGACGTCGCGTGACCGTCCCGGTGGCGCCGTTCGGCCGGGACGTGATCGAGCAGCTGATCCCCCACCGGCCGCCGTTCCTGCTCGTGGACGAGATCCTTGAGCTCGAGCCGGGGAAGCGCGTTGTCGGACGCCGGGAGATCCGCGCCGACGACTGGTGGTTCGCCGGCCACTTCCCCGAGCGGGCCGTGATGCCCGGCGTACTCACGATCGAGGCGATCGCCCAGGCGGGCGCCGTCGCGGTCCTCGCCGCGGAGGCAAACCGGGGCAAGCTGCCGTTCTTCGCCGGCATCGACGGCTGCCGCTTCAAGCGGATCGTCGAGCCGGGCGACACGCTCACCCTCGAATGCGAGTTCGTGCGTGTGCGCGGGCCGATCGCGAAGGGCCGGGGACGCGCCCTCGTCGGCGACGAGGTTGCGGCCGAGGCCATGCTCACCGTCTTCGTCGGCGGATGATCGGCACCGGCAGGCAGGAGGCCGCGATCTCGATCACCGGCCTCGGCTGCAAGGTGCCCGACCGCGTGGTCACGAACGACGAGCTCGCCCAGCACGTCGACACGTCCAGCGAGTGGATCATGGAGCGCACCGGTATCCGCGAGCGGCGGATGGCGGCACCGGAGGAGGCGCTGTCGGATTTCGCCCTGCCCGCCGCGCAGGCCGCGCTGGAGCAGGCGGGCGTCTCCGGGAAGGACGTCGACCTGATCATCGTCGCCACGGTTACACCGGACATGGCGTTTCCGTCCACGGCCGCGATCGTCGCCGACCGGCTCGGCGCGGTCGACGCGGCCGCCTACGACCTCTCGGCCGGCTGCACCGGCTTCATGTACGCGATCGCGCAGGCCTACGGGATGCTCGCGGGAGGACTGGCGAAGCGGGCGCTCGTCGTCGGCGGCGACATCCTCTCGCGCCTGCTCGACTGGAACGACCGGTCGACGCTCGTCCTCTTCGGCGACGGCGCCGGGGCCGTCGTGATCGAAGCGGTGTCCGAGCGGGGCTTCCTGGGCTTCGAGCTGGGGGCCGACGGTGCCGGCGGCGCGAGCCTCTGGCTGCCGGGAAGCGGCTCCCGCCTGTTCACGGAGCCCGAGCGATACGTCAAGATGAACGGGCGAGAAGTGTTCAAGTTCGCGACGCGGATCCTCGTCCAGTCGGCCGAGGCGCTGCTCGCACAGTGCGGCGCCTCCATCGACGACGTGGATCTCTACATCCCCCACCAGGCCAACGTGCGGATTATCGACCACGCAACCCGCAAGCTGGGCGTCCCGTCGGAGCGGGTGGTGGTCAACGTCGACCGGTACGGAAACACGTCCTCGGGCTCGATTCCGCTGGCCCTCGCGGACGCGGCGGCCGACGGACGGTTACGGCCCGGGCAACTTGTGCTGATGACCGGGATGGGAGCTGGGCTAACGTGGGGGTCGGCGCTCATGCGCTGGACAAAGGAGATGGCGGCGTGACCAAGATCGCGTTCTGCTTCCCCGGCCAGGGGTCGATCGAGGCAGGGATGGGGCGTGACATCGCCGAGGCGGTGCCGGAAGCGCTGAGCATCTACCGGCGCGGCAGCATCGCCTCGGGGCTCGACCTCGAGCGCCTGTGCTTCCACGCGGAGGCCGCGGACCTCGTCGACACGGCCGTGCAGCAGCCCGTGCTCGTCGCCACCTCGCTCGCCATGCTCGCCGCGGTTCGCTCGCGCGGAATCGAGCCGGACTTCGTCGTCGGCCACTCGGTCGGCGAGTTCTCCGCACTCGCCGCCGCGCAGGCGATGTCGATCGAAGAGGCGCTCGAGCTCGTCCGCGAGCGCGGGATCGCCATGGCCGAGGCCGCTGCGCGGCATCCCGGCTCGATGGCGGCGATCCTCGGTCTCGACGACGAGGTGGTCGAGACGCTCTGCCGCAAGATCCTCGGCGTGTGGCCGGCGAACTACAACTGCCCCGGCCAGATCGTCATCTCCGGCGAGAACGACGCGGTGGACGAGTGCTGCGAGCGCGCGCAGGAGGCGGGCGCTCGGCGGGCGGTCAAGCTGAAGGTCTCGGGCGCGTTCCACTCGCCGCTCGTGGCCCGCGCCGCCGACCGGCTACGGCCGGCCATCGAGCGGATCAAGTTCCAGGAGCCGGTGGCGCCGTTCATGTCGACGGTCACGGCACGGCTCGAGTCGGCGCAGCGGATGGGGCCGCTGCTCGTCGACCAGCTGACCGCGCCGGTGCGGTTCACGCAGGCGGCCTCCGAGCTGATGAAGGAGGGCGTGCGCACCTTCGTCGAGGTCGGCCCGGGCAACGTGCTCTCCGGGCTCGTGAAGCGAATCGACCGCAGCGTGAAGGCCATCTCGGTGAACGATCTCGCTTCGCTCGACAAGCTCCGCGAAGCGCTCGCCGAAACGTGACGTGACGTTCGCCTCGCTCGAAGGGAAGAACGCGCTCGTCACGGGGGCGTCTCGCGGGATCGGGCAGGCGATCGCCGTCGAGCTCGCCCGCGCCGGAGCCGCGGTCGTGATCGGCTACCGCTCCGGCCGCGAGGAGGCCGAGGCGCTCGCCGCCGAGCTCGGCTGCCGCGCCGTGCAGGCCGACGTCTCGAACGCCGACGACGCGCGACGGCTGGTCGAGGAGGCCGGTGACCTCGACATTCTCGTCAACAACGCCGGCCTCACGCGTGACGGGCTGCTCGCGCGGATGCCCGACGACGACTGGCGCACGGTGATCGAGACGAATCTCTCGTCCGTCTTCTACACGTGCCGGGCCGTCTGCCGGCCGATGATGAAGAAGCGGGCCGGCGCGATCGTGAACGTCTCCTCGATCGTCGGCGTCCACGGCAACTGGGGCCAGACGAACTACGCGGCCTCGAAGGCAGGGATCATCGGCTTCACGAAGTCCCTTGCCCGGGAGCTCGGCAGCCGGAACGTCCGGGCGAACGTTGTGGCGCCGGGCTACGTGAAGACCCAGCTCACCGACGTGCTGCCCGAGGAGGCGACGGCGGCGATGCTCCAGAACACGCCGCTCGGGCGCCTTGGTGAACCGGCCGACGTCGCAGGGGCGGTACGCTTCCTCTGCTCCGACGAGGCCTCGTTCATCACGGGCGAGGTGATGCTCGTCGACGGCGGGCTGGGAATGTGAGCGACGGAAACGGATCACTCAACGGCAGGCGACGCGTCGTCATCACCGGGCTGGGGGCGGTAACCCCGCTCGGGCACGACGTGCGCTCCAGCTGGGACGCCCTGCTCCGGGGCGAGTCCGGCGCGGGGCCGATCACCCAGTTCGACGCCTCCGGGTACCCCGTCACGTTCGCGTGCGAGGTGAAGGACTTCGACCCGTCCGTCTGGATCGACTTCAAGCAGGCGCGCCGCATGGACCGCTTCGCGCAGCTGATCGTCGCGGCGGCCAGGCAGGCAGAGCAGGACTCGGGGCTGAACGTCGCTCCCGAGGCGGACCGGATCGGCGCGGCGATCGCCACCGGCATCGGCGGCCTGACGTCGTTCCAGGACTGCCACGACGTGTTGCGCAGCCGCGGCCCGGACCGGGTCAACCCGTTCGCGATCCCGTCGATCATCCCGAACATGGGCGCCGGCTGGGTCTCGATGGAGCTCGGCACCAAGGGCCCGCTCGCATCCGAGTGCACCGCCTGTGCCGCGTCGAACATGGCGATCGGCGACGGGACGGACGCGATCCGGCTCGGCCGCGCCGACGTGATGTTCTGCGGCGGCACCGAGGCGGCGATCAACAAGGTGGGGATCGCAGGCTTCGGAGCGATGCGCGCGCTGTCGCGGCGCAACGACGATCCGAAGCGCGCGTCGCGCCCGTTCGACGCCGGCCGCGACGGCTTCGTGATGGGCGAGGTCGGCGCGGTGCTCGTGCTCGAGGAGCTCGTGCATGCGAAGGCGCGCGGCGCGAAGATCTATGCGGAGATCGCCGGCTACGGAGCGTCGGCGGACGCGAGCCACATCACCGAGCCGGACCCGACCGGAGTGAATCCTGCGCGCGCGGTGACGATGGCGATGGGCGACGCCGGCGTGACGCCCGAGGAGATCGACTACATCAACGCACACGCGACGTCGACGCCGATCGGCGATGCGAGCGAGACTCGTGTGATCAAGCTTGCGATGGGCGAGGAGCAGGCGTACCGCATCCCGGTCTCCGGCACGAAGGGCGCGACGGGACACTGCCTCGGCGGCGCCGGTGCCGTCGAGGCGATGTTCACGACGCTCGCCGTGTACGAGGGCATGCTCCCGCCGACGATCAACTACGAGGTCGAGGATCCCGAGTGCGACCTCGACTACGTTCCGAACGTCGCGCGCAAGGCGGACGTTCGAGTCGCAGTGAACAACTCGTTCGGCTTCGGCGGGCACAACGCCTGCGTCGTGATTCGGCGGTACGAAGGGGTCTAGCGGTTACGGCTGCGACCAGGTCGCGGTGCGACCAGGTCGCGGAGGTTGTCAGATGCCCTACCTAGGCTTCGCCTGTGGACGAATTGGTTGACGTTCGCCGCTCGCGGCAGGCGGGCCGCTGGACACTGTCAGTGCCGTGGGGCGCGCCGGTGCAGCTGACCGCGCCCACGTGGATGCCGAACGACGAGGTCGAGCGCGTGCTCGAGTCGCACCGCGAGTGGATTGCGGCCGAGCGTGCGCGGCAGCGGCCGCGGCTGCGTCTCGATCCGCGCCACGTCTCCGAGGCCGAGGCGCGCGTCGCGGTGCGGGAGCTCGTGCGGATGCTCGCCGAGGAGGAGGCGCCGGAGCTCGGCGTCGCGTACGAGCGAATCCAGATCCGCGACCAGAAGACGCGCTGGGGCTCGTGCTCTACCCGCGGCACGCTCTCGTTCAACTGGCGGCTCGTGCTCGCGCCGTTCGAGGTGCTCGACTACGTCGTCGTGCACGAGCTCTGCCACCTGCGCGAGCCGAACCACTCGCGACGCTTCTGGCGGCTCGTCGAGACGCGCCGCCCCGACTGGCGCGTGCAGCGCGACTGGCTGCACGAGCACGGGCCGGAACTGCTCGCGTTCCGCCCGGCCGCCTAGCCGCGCAGGTACGCGTCGTCATGCGCAGACCCCAACGATCGCATACGCTCGCGAAATGGAGCGCTGGGCGACGTTCGACTGCTACGGCACGCTGATCGACTGGAACGGCGGCATCGGCCGCGAGCTCGAGCGGCTCTTCGGCGCGGGCAAGGTGGCGGCACTGCTCCACCGCTACCACGAGCTCGAGCCGCTGGTGCAGCAGGAGGAGCCCGCCCTGCGCTACCGGGACGTGCTCACGCTGGCGCTCGTGCGGCTGGCGGAGAGCGAGGACATGCCGTTGCAGGCCGGTGAGCACGACGCCCTCGCGGATTCGCTGCCCTCGTGGCAGCCGTTCCCCGAGGTCCGTGTCGCGCTCGAGGACGCGCGGGCCCGGGGCTGGAAGCTCGCGATCCTCTCGAACACCGACCGCGACTACATCGACGCGTCGCTCGAGCGGATCGGCGTCCCGTTCGAGCTCGCGGTCGTCGCCTCCGAGATCGGCTCGTACAAGCCGGCGCACCGGCACTGGGAGGCGTTCTTCGAGCAGACAGGCGCCGACCCCTCGGGGCACGTACATGTGGGGGCGAGCCTTTTCCACGACATCGAGCCTGCGCGGACGCTCGGCCAGCGCACGGTCTGGGTCAACCGGCTCGGCGAGGAGCCCGTTCCCGAGCCGGACGTCGAGCTGCACACGCTCGCCGGTCTCGGTGCTGCGCTCGACGGGCTCGTCTCCGGGTAGCCTCCCGCCGTGGGCGTTTCCACGGCGATCACGCGGCGGCCGGCGACGCGGGAGGACGCGTCCGCCGTCGCGGTGCTCGTCGCCGCCGACGAGTCGACGCTGCTCGGCCGCCCGTCACGGGTGACCGAGATCGACATCCTCGACTGGTGGAACCGCACTGACCTCGAGAGCGACTCGTGGCTGCTCGAGGAGAGCGGGACGCTCGTCGGAGTCGGCTGGTCCGAGGCCCGCGACGAGCTCGGCATGTTCGTCGGCATCGTCGCGCGGGACACGAAGGGTCGCGGCCTCGGCGCCGCCCTCGCCGACCTCGGCGAGAGCCGCGTTCGCGCGGCGGGGGCGGCCCGTGTGCAGACCTGGACACTCGCGCCGGACGCCGCCGCGGCAGGGCTGTTCCGCCACCGCGGCTACCGCGAAGTGCGCCGCTTCTACGGCATGGCGATCGAGCTCGCCGGGCCGCCTCCCGCGCCCGTCCTGCCTGGAGGGCTCACACTCGACGTCTTCCGCAGCGCCGACGGCCGCGCGTTCCACGCAGCGCTCGGCGAAGCATTCGAGGATCACTGGGAGCACCACCCGATCCCCTACGAGCAGTGGTGGGAGGAGAAGCGGCGTGCGCCCGGCTTCGACCCGACCCTGTGGTTCGTCGTCCGGGATGGAAACGAGCTCGCCGCCACGGTGCGCAACGACCCGGACCGGGAAGGCGGCGGCTACGTCGGCGCGCTCGGTGTGCGCCGGCGCTGGCGCGGCCGCGGGCTCGGGCGCGCCCTGCTCCTGCAGACCTTCGGCGAGTTCCACCGGCGGGGCGTCAGCCGCGTCACGCTCGGAGTCGACGCGGAGAGCCCGACGGGAGCGACGCGGCTGTACGAGAGCGTCGGCATGACGGTCGAGTCGGAGACGGTCGTGTTCGAGAGGGCGCTCGCGTGAGCCTGCTGCGCGCGAAGTGCCCGACCTGCCACGGACACACAGCGGTCGCGGTCGGGCCCGAGTACGAGTGCCACTCCTGCGGCCGTACCTTCGCCGCCGGCCTCGTGCGCGTTCCGCGGGCGTGGGGCGACGGCGGCGAGGAGATGGTCGAGGCGGCGTCGCTGCCGCTCGACTACCCGGAGGCCTCGGTCGTCGAGGAGGACTCGCTGCTCATGCAGACCCTCGCGGTCGCCTCCGACCTGCCCCAGCGGCCGCTCGTGCTCGGCGGCTGCTGCTGCTCGCACATCGGCGCGGTCGAAGGGCTCGCCGCGCGGCACGAGCGGCTCGGCGTCATCTGGCTCGACGCGCACGGCGACCTCAACACGCCCGAGACGTCCCCGTCCGGGAACCAGTGGGGGATGCCGCTGCGGATGCTGATCGAGGGCGGCGCCATCGACCCGCAGGACGTCGCCCTCGTCGGCGCGCGCAATCTCGATCCGGCCGAGGTCGCATACATCGCCGCGGCCGGGATCCACGCCGACGCCGAAGCGGTGCTCGAGCGGGTGAACGCGGTCTACGTCGCGCTCGACTGCGACGTCTGCGATCCGGGCGAGCTCACCGTCTTCATGCCCGAGCCGGGCGGGCTCACGCTGGCGGAGCTGGAGAAGCTCCTCGGCAGCCTGCGCCGGCGGGTCGCGATCGTCGGAGCGGGCCTGACCGGCCTCGCCCCCGATCCGGCCAACGTCGAGAAGCTCGAGAGGCTCTGCATGGCTCTCGGGTACTAGGCTCGCAACCTCCCGCGGCCGGGGGCGGTCTAAGCTAGCGCCGTGGCCAAGATCGACGTGTCGGTCGAAACCGACGACAAGCCCGCCCCGCCGCCCAAGCACCCGAACACGTGCCCGGAGTGCCACTCCCACTACCGGGACGACGAGCTCGAGCAGGCGCTGTGGGTCTGCGCCCAGTGCGGCCACCACTTCCCGATGCGGTCGCGCCCGCGGATCGCCTCCCTCGCCGACGAGGGCTCGTTCGTCGAGGAGGCCGCCGAGCTGCACTCCGAGGACCCGCTCGGCTTCTTCGACCTGCGCCCGTACACCGACCGGCTCGCCGAGGCGGAGATGTCGACCGGCCTGACCGACGCGATGATGATCGGCCAGGCGGCGATCGAGGGGCGCAGCTGCGAGCTCGCGGTGATGGACTTCTCCTTCATGGGCGGCTCGATGGGCAGCGTCGTCGGCGAGAAGTTCTCCCGTGCCTGCGACTCGGCTGCCGCCGGCAACATGCCGCTCGTCACGGTCACGAGCTCCGGCGGTGCGCGCATGCAGGAGGGGATCCTCTCGCTCATGCAGCTGCCGAAGACCGTGTGCGCAGTCGAGGACCTGCATGACGCCGGCCAGGCGCTGATCGTGGTCATGTCCCATCCGACGACCGCGGGCGTGCTGGCGAGCTTCGCCAGCCTCGGCGACGTCCTGCTCGGCGAGCCGGGCGCGCTGATCGCGTTCACCGGGCCGCGGGTCGTCGAGCAGACGACCCGCGAGAAGCTGCCGGACGACTTCGGGCTCGCTGCGCAGAACCTTCGCTTCGGCCACCTCGACGCGATCGTCCCGCGGCCCGAGGTGCGGCCGGCCGTCGCCCGCCTGCTGAGGTTGTTCGATGCCCCCGAGTGAGCACGAGCTGCGGCTCCGCGAGCGGTTGAGCCGCCTGCGCAACATGCCGCTGCTGGGCGGCGCCAAGCTGTCCGGCGAGCTGGAGCGGCTCCAGCGCCAGATCGACCGGCTCGGCGAGGAGCCGGCGACCGACGACGAGATCTGGCGCTCGGTCGAGCTCGCACGGCATCCCGACCGCCCGTACACGCTCGACTACGTGCATCGGCTGCTCGACGACTGGTTCGAGCTGCACGGCGACCGCGGCCTCGGCGACGACGGCGCGATGGTCGCCGGGCTGGGGAAGCTCGACGGGCGGACGGTGGCGCTGATCGGCCAGCAGAAGGGCCGCGACATCCGGGAGCGGGCGGCGCGGCAGTTCGGGATGCCCTACCCGGAGGGCTACCGGAAGGCGATCCGCGTCATGCAGCTCGCCGACCTGCACGGCTTCCCGGTCGTCTCGATCATCGACACGCCCGGCGCCTACCCGGGCGTCGCCGCCGAGCAACACGGGCAGGGCGGCGCGATCGCCGCCTCCCAGGCGGCCATGGCCCGGCTCACGGTGCCGACGGTGGCCTGCGTGATCGGCGAGGGCGGCTCCGGCGGTGCGATCGCGATCGCCCTGGCCGACCGCGTCCTGATGCAGGAGCACGCCATCTACTCGGTGATCTCGCCCGAGGGTTGTGCGGCCATCCTCTGGCGGGACGCCGGCGAGGCGAAGAAGGCGGCGGCGGCCTTCAAGCCCGACGCGGTGCACTGCCTCGAGCTGGGCGTGATCGACGCGATCGTGCCCGAGCCGGAGGGCGGGGCCCACACCGACCACGACGGGGCGGCCGCGCTTCTGGGCGGCTCTCTGCGCGAGGTGCTCGCCGAGCTCGTGGAGATCCAGGGGGACGAGCTCCGGCGCCGGCGCCGGGCGAAGTTTCGCTCGCTCGGCGTCTTTGCCTAGCAGGTTTACGTAGATTCAGTCAGGTTCGGAGGTCGGACCGGGCGCTCCTGTCCACAGCGTCCACAGGCTTATCCCCGGTTGCTCGTCCATCGCGGAAATTGGATGACTACGACTTGAAACCGGTAAAACCGCTCGGTGAGTACGAGCGCAAACGCGATCCCGGGAAGACGCCGGAGCCGTTCGCGCCCCGGCGCCGGCGCGGCCGAACGCCGATCTTCGTCGTCCAGCGGCATGACGCGCGCCGCCTCCACTACGACTTCCGGCTCGAGCGCGACGGCGCGCTTGCCTCGTGGGCCGTGCCGAAAGGGATCCCCCTGGAGCCCGGAGTGCGTGCGCTTGCCGTCCACGTCGAGGACCACCCGCTCGACTACGCCCGCTTCGAGGGCGAGATCCCGAAGGGCCAGTACGGGGCCGGCAGCGTCGAGATCTGGGACCGCGGCACGTACGAGCTCGTCGAGGAGAAGACGGACGGCGGC
>Ga0265318_10000689_pt1 | contig 22730 bp, 22 predicted proteins | sample 4821metaG_FD_192431 | JGI IMG/M metagenome (GOLD analysis project Ga0265318, IMG submission 192431) | Rhizosphere microbial communities from Carex aquatilis grown in University of Washington, Seatle, WA, United States - 4-8-21 metaG | ecosystem: Host-associated > Plants > Roots > Rhizosphere >... | reverse complement strand
GATTTTTCAGGTGAGGGGTGAGTTGGGAGCGAGCCGCGTTCCCCCTCACCAGCAAAGTCTAAGCACTTAGCTTCGCTTCGCTGCGCTAAGTGCAAGACTTTGCGTCCTCTCCCACGAGGGGAGAGGACAAATTCAATCCAGCTTCGTCTCCACCGCGTTCGTGGGCGCAGCGGTCGGGTCGATCCTGAACCGCACGCGGCCGAGCAGGCGGCCGTCGTCGGTGGAGATGTCGACGCGCCAGTCGCCGGGCTGCGGACGGCGCTTGATCGTGTAGCCGCGATAGCCGCCGTCGCGGCCTCCGTTGATGGGATAGGTGACGTTCGACAGCGCCGTCCAGCGCCTGGTCTTAGGATTGTAGTGCTGCCAGGAATGGGTGATGCGCATCGAGAAGCTGACCGGCGCGAACACGGCGCTGTAGACGTAGACGGGCTCGCCGGGAGCCACATGCAGCAGCGGCGGGCTCAGCGCGCCCGCATACCAGACCTGCGGCTCGGCGGTGCCGAAATAGTCGTCGCCGGTATGCCTGACCGTGTTGTAGACGCCCGACTTCGCCAAGGCGATGGGGAGCGGCGGCAGCACGCCCGTGAACCAGAAGAGATTGATCAGCGCATAGACCACGGCCGCGCCGCCCGCGATCTGCCACTTCGAGGCGATGAAGGCGCTCAGGCCGAACCACGACAGCACATAGAGGAACGCGACGAAAACCGCGACCGCGGCAAACCCGCTGAGCAGGAAGGTGAACATGCCTACCGTGTGGGTCAGGATCGGCACGGTGACGATGGCATAGGAGAAGAGGGCGAAGAACAGCAGCACCGCGGTGAAGGCGAGCCGCGAATGGTAGTGCTTGAACACCTCGTTGCCGATGAAGATCGCGGCCAGCACCAAAAGGAACGGCCACGACGCGAGCAATACCGCACTGCGCGTATAGAAGATCAGGAACCCGCTCCACAGCCCGCCGAGCGCGAACTGGCTGGCGAAGGGCAGCCAGCTCTGCCAGCGCGGCTTGGGCACGTCCGGGTCGGTGTGGGCGTTGAGCGAATGCAGGATCACGATCGAGGCCGCGGCCAGGCACAGATAGACGATGAAGATGATCTGCGTGTTCGGCAGGTCGATGCGCCGGAACATGAAATTGTCGGTGGCAAAGCCCGTGAGCATCCCCACCGCCGAGAGCTGGCGCTCATAGCGCGGGATCCAGGCAAGCCACGATTGCATGGACTTGATGGTGAGGGGCGAGGGCATGTTCGGGCCGAAAATCTCCTGCCTATCTGGCCGAACCGGGGCCTGCCGTGCAAGCGGGGAAGATGACTGCGGCCGCCCGGCCTGCTAGATTGCATCCATGTCGAAAAAGCATTCGCTTCTCATCCTCTGCGCCAGGATCGGCTACACTCCGCCGTGCCGCTAGCGCGTTGCGCGCCCGTCATTCGTCATTCACGGCAACCGGCAGAGGAATTCCCATGCCCATCCCATCCTCCACGCACAACCAGACCAAGCATTGGCGCGCTCTCGATGCCGCCCATCACATCCATCCGTTCTCCGACACGGCCGCGCTGAACAAGGAAGGCGTGCGCGTGATCACCCGCGCCGACGGCGTCTATCTGTGGGATTCCGAGGGCAACAAGATCCTCGACGGCATGTCGGGGCTGTGGTGCGTGCAGATCGGCTACGGCAACAAGGAGCTCGCCGAAGCGGGCTACGAGGCGCTGAAGACGCTTCCCTACTACAACCACTTCTTCAAGACCTCGAACCCGTACACGATCGAGCTCGCGGCCAAGCTCGCGAGCGTCCTGCCGCAGGGGCACGAGCGCGTGCTCTTCGCCAATTCGGGCTCGGAGGCGAACGACAGCGCGCTGAAGCTGATCCGCTATTACTGGAACCTGAAGGGCAAGCCTGAGAAGAAGATCCACCTGTCGCGCGAATACGCCTATCACGGCGTGACGATGGCGGCGGCGTCGCTCTCCGGCCTGACGCCGATGCATCCGCAATTCGACCTGCCGCTGCCGGGCTTCGAGAAGGTGCCGGGGCCGTACTGGTTCGGCGCGCAGGCTGCGGGCTATGGCGACATCGCGCCGGACGAATTCGGCGAGCTGATCGCCAGGAAGCTCGAGGAAAAAATCCTGGAGCTCGGCCCCGGCCGCGTCGCGTCGTTCTCGGCCGAGCCCGTGCAGGGCGCAGGCGGATTGATCTTCCCGCCGCAGAGCTATTGGCCCCTGGTTCAGAAGATCTGCGCCAGATACGACGTGCTGCTGCATCTCGACGAGGTCATCACCGGATTCGGACGTCTCGGCGAATGGTTCGGCGCGCACGCCTACGATCTGTCGCCCGACATCATGACGATGGCGAAGGGGCTGTCGTCGGGTTACCAGCCGATCTCGGCGGTGTCGCTCGGCGCGCGCATGGGCGAGGCGATCGTGAACGCCAATGAGGAGCTCGTCCACGGCTATACCTATTCGGGCCATCCGGTCGCCTCGGCCGTCGCGCTCAAGAACCTCGAGATCATCGAGCGCGAGGGCCTGGTGAAGCGCACGGGAAGCCAGATCGGCCCGCTCTTCCAGCGCCGCATGCGCGAGACCTTCGCGGACCATCCGCTGGTGGGCGACGTGCGCGGGCGCGGGCTGCTGTGTGCGATCGAGCTCGTCCCCGAGAAGCCCAGGCGCAGCTTCTTCCCCGAGCCCGGCAATGTCGGCACGCATTGCCGTAACTATTGCTTCGACGGCGGCCTCATCATGCGCGCGATCCGCGACACGATGGTCTGCGCCCCGCCGCTGACGATCTCGGAGACCGAGATCGAGGAGCTGATCGCCAAGGCCAAGCACGCCATCGACAGCACGGCGAAGGATTTCGGGAGGATGTGAATCTCACCTCCCCCTTGTGGGGAGGTCGAAGAATGCGAAGCATTTTTCGGGTGGGGGGCAAGGTGTCCAGCACCGTTCCCCCACCCGAAAAACCGTCTCGCTTCGCTCGCCGCTTTTTCGACCTCCCCACAAGGGAGAGGTTAAGAAAGAGGCACTCACATCTGCGCCTGTTCCTCGACCTCTTCCTGCTGGACCTCGACGGGCTTGCGCGCGATCAGGCGGCGCGTCTTCCAGCTGCCGCGCATGAACCACAGGCCCGCGACGCTGGCGGCGAGCACGTTGGTGATCGGGGTCGACCACCAGATGCCGGCGACGCCGAGCGGCGTGTGCTGGGACAGGACGAACGCCAAGGGGATCTGCAGCAGCCATTGCGAGACGAGGCCGATCACCATCGCCGGGATCATCTCGCCCGCCGCGCGCAGCACGCCCGTCAACGCGAATTGCAGGCCGATGAAGCCGAAGCTCCACGCCACGATGCGGATATAGACCGCACCCTCGCGCACCACTTCCGCATCCTTTGGGATGAAGAAGCGCACCAGCTCGGGCGCGAACAGGAAGCACAGGATCCCGAAGAAGGTCAGCACGCCGAAGGTGATGGCGGCGGAAAGCTTTGCCACCTTCTCGGCGCGCGCGAAGTTCCCCGCGCCGATGTTCTGGCCGACCAGGGTCGAGGTCGCCATCGAAAATCCCATCGCCGGGATGATGACGACGTTGAAGACGTTGGAGGCGACGCCGAAGCTCGCCATCACCACCGTGCCGAAGCTCGCGATCAGGAAGGTGAGCACCGTCATGCCGAGCCCGCGCGCCGACTGCTCGATGGACGCGGGATAGCCGAGCAGGAAGGCGCGCTTGACGAAGGCGAGGTCGGGCACGAAGTCGCGCCAATGGACGTGGATGCCGTAGCGGCCTCCGAACAGGAGCCTGAGCGCGATCACCGCCGCAAAGGCCTGCGCGATAAGGGTCGCGATCGCAGCCCCCGTCACGCCCCAGGCGGGCGCGCCGTAACGGCCGAAGATCAGAATCGGATCGAGGAAGAAGTTCACGACCACCGTCGACGCCACGATATAGAGCGGCGCTCTCACCTCGCCCACGCCGCGCATCAAGGCCTGCGCCATCGCGTAGATGAAGGTGAAGGGCAGGGCGGCGAAGATCACGCGCATGAAGGAGAGAGCGCCGTCATAGACAGCCGGGCTCACCCCCATGGCTTTCAGGATCACCGGTGTCAGCACGAAGCCGAGCGCGCCCAATGCGATCGACACCGCGAGGATGGTGAGCAGGGTCTGCGCCGCGACATGATCCACCATGTCGTGGTCGCGCGCGCCGGTGTATTGCGCGATCAGCGTCGTGCCCGCGATGGCGAAGCCCATGCCGGCCGCCACGAGCAGGAACATGATCGGCATCGTCACCGAGACCGCGGCGACCGCATCGGCGCCGAGCCGTCCGACCCAGAACGCGTCGACGAGCTGATAGGCGACCTGCAGGATGTTGGCGCCCATGATCGGCACCGCCAGCAGGAACAGCGAGCGCGAGATCGAGCCTTCCAGAAGTCTCGGATCGAAGCCGCGGCGCGCGGGCCTTTCGGGATTGGACATTTTCGCCGACTCTGCGGGAGCAGAGTGGAATGGACCTTGCTGCCACGTGCGTCAACCAGCACCACTGTCATCCCCGGCGAGCAGCGCGTGCAACGCACGCGTTGCGAGGGTGCGTAGCGACAGTGTGCGCACGGGACCCAGGTGACTGGGCAAGTTCGTCTGCGGGGATTTCTTCTGCTTTCACTTTCTCAGCTTGATCACCTGGGTCCCCTTCCCTCGGATCGCTCGCAATGCGAGCGATCCTCGCCGGGGATGACAGGTGTGCTTGCGGGAAACGGTTGTCTCAAATCCGCAAAATTTGGATGTGGAACGGGCGAAATCGCCCAGGAAAGCCCCTACAACACCGGTGCAAATTCGTCACTGTCATTAAAAAAACCTTATAAAATGCCATTACGCAGAAAATAGTTGCAAACTGTGGCTGGGATGCATAGCTTTGTCCTCGAAGGGCGGACACTGATCCAGCAAGCACTGCCCCCCCGCTCGCAAGCTGGATCTCGCTCTTCGGTGGCGTCGGTCATCCCCTCCCGACGCCGGCGCGTAACGGCGCAAGGCGCCCGACTGGCCCCCCGGTCGGGCGCCATTTTATTTGGCGACCCGTCTCAGCGTCAGGTTGATCCGTCCTCCACCAGGCACCAGCGTGGACGTCCCCGGCACGATCCGGTCGATGCCGTGGAAGGCGAGCCGTGCGGGGCCGCCGAAGCTGAGCACGTCGCCGGATGACAGCTTCAGGCTGTGCGTCGGCCCGCGCCGCGTCACCCCGCCGATGCGGAACAGCGCGTCACAGCCCAGCGACACGGACAGGACCGGCGCGTCGGTTGCCTGCTCGTCGCGGTCCTGGTGCAGCCCCATGCGCGCGCCCTCGCGGTAGAGATTGACCAGGCAACATTGCGGCGGCGCGCCGTACCCCGTCGTCTCGTCCCACAGCGCAAGCAGCGCGCGCGGAATCGCGGGCCACGGCGCGCCGGTCCCGGGATGGGTGGCCGTGTAGCGATAGCCGTCGCGGTCGGAATACCAGCCGAGCGGTCCGAAATTCGTCTCCTCGACCGAGAACGGCGCCCCCGATCCGGGCATCACGGGGCGATAGAATTCAGCAGCACCCAGCACCTCGTCGAGCAACGCCTTCTGCGCCGCGCGGCCGAGCTTCTCGCGCCACAGCGTCACGCCGGGCGCTATCTTGAGGGCGGCTTCCACGGTTCCCAGATCCCGTTGAACGTGCCGGGCGCAAGCCACTGCGCGAAGGCCTGCGGATCGTAGCCGTTGCGGACCCAGTCCGCGAGCGGACGGCCGCAGGCTTGCTCCCGCGCATAGCTCAGGAATTCGCGCAGCCAGCGCTGATGCTTCCTGGGGAAATGCAGGTACGGGAAACGCGCGAATTGCTTCAGCGCTTCGTCCCGCGCGCCCCAGCCTCTGCGGTGGACGATGTAGAGCGCGGCGGCGAGGCTGGTGCGGTCCTGGCCGCCGCTGCATTTGACGACGAAAGGCCTGGGCGCCGCGTCGAACGCGTCGAACAGCGCAACCAGCATCTCCTTCAGCGGCAGGCGGCGCGAATCCATCATCGCGTCGAAATGCGCGACGCCAAGCCGCGCGCAGGTCTCGCTCTCGTAAGCCCACCAGGCGAATTTCGGATGATGGCCGCGCAGGTTTATCACGGCTCTGAGGCCGTTCTTTTCCAGGAACGCGCCCAGGAACCCGGCATAGGCCTGCGCCGACCGCGCCGCCTCGCCGGGCACGATCCAGTGGAAATTGTAGAGGCGGTTCAGAAGCGCGATCACGGCTTGATGGTGAATCCGTACATGTGATGCGACACGAGCCACAGCGCGACGGCGGCGCCTGCGACCAGATACGCGATGCCCAGCCAGCGCGTCGTCTCGCGCATGTAACGCCCGTCGCCCGGGGGACGGCGGTATTCCACGACGAGGCGATACGTCCAGCCGGCCAAGAGCACGCTCCAGGCGAGCGTGCCGAGCAGCCACCACCGATCGTGCCGGGTCGACAACAGCTGCATGATCAGGACAAGCGCGCCCATGACCACCGCGAACGACGACAGGAACACCGAACCTCTGACCGATCTGGTCTTGGGTGCGCCGTTCGGCAGGCGGGAATCCATCATCTCCGGCATGGCGCCAATATAGCACGCCGAACGGCAACGGCTGTAGCGGCCGGAGCCGCGATTTACCGGCGTTTGCGCGCTCGGGCGCCGTGGGCTAATGCTCGGCCCACGCATGCGCACCTTCCTCGTCAATCTCGAACGCCGGCCGGACCGGCTTGCGGCGATGGCGGCCCAGCTCGGCCGGCTGGGCATCGCGTTCGAGCGTTTCGATGCGGTCGATGCGAAGACCGCCGATCCCGCGGTGCTGAGCGCGCCGTTCGCGCAGAGCGGCCCGTTGGGTACGCTCTCGCCCGGCGACAAGGCCTGCACCTACAGCCATATCCATATCTGGCGCACGATCGCGCAAGGAAGCGACGACTACGCGGTCGTGCTGGAGGATGACATCCTTCTTTCGGATTCTGCGCCCGAATTCCTCCTGAGCAGCGACTGGATTCCCAAAGGCGTCGGGCTGGTGAAGCCCGAGCGCTACGGCGACGAGAACCAGCTCATCGTCATCGGCAAGCCCAGGCTCACCGTGAAGGGCCGCACGCTCGCGCCGCTGCTCTCGCGCCACACCGGCACGGGCGGCTACATCATCTCACGCGAGACGGCGGCGCGGCTCGCGGACATCAAGGACAAGATCGCGCTTCCCGTCGATCATCTCATGTTCAACCCGAACAATTCGCCGGCATTCGGCTGGCTCAAGCCGTGGCAGCTTCTGCCCGCGATCCTCGACCAGCGCGAGGAGGTGGGCGGCGCCACCGACATCCACCGCACGCGCGAGGCGACCAAGCCGCGCGGCATGGCGCTCGTCAAGCGCACGCTGCGGCGCAACTATTACGACCTCAGGCTCGTCCCGCGCCAGGTGATGCAGGTGCTCACCGGCCGGGCGAAGGTGGTGAAGATCCCGATCGCGTAGCTCAAAATAAAGTGCTCGCGCGGAACCTACTTTCCTTGAACCGGTATCGCGCCGTCCCATCTCTTGCTTCGAGCGGCGCGGAGCGCGTCGCTCGCGTGTGCCGTTCGCACGCAAACACGAATTGAACCTCCGTCGAACGAGGTTCAAATAGCGGAGCGAGGTTCAAATGCGCTGAGCTATAATATCGGCTTCACGCCGTCCTTCTCGACGGTGAGGCGGGTGGCTTGCAGCGTGCCTTCCGGCGTCGCGCCGGCCGTGACCGAGACGGCGGCGCCGGGCACCAGGAGCGTCTCGTCGCCCAGCATCAGCGCGATCACCGGGATACCGGGCGCGATGACGATCTGGGCGTCGCCGTTGCATCCGCCCGCGCTACCCGCAGCTCCCGCGTGGCCGCCGCAGACGCCGTCGGCGCCCGCTCCCGCGCCGCGATAGGTAACGCTCACCGTGCCGTTGTTCGGCGCGGCGGCGGTGACGCCCGAGACGGTCGCGTTGGTCATGATCCGGCTCGAGGCGGGATCGCCCATCGGATACTGGCCCTCGCCCATGCCGCGCAGCTCCTCGGGGAAGACCGCGACCTGTTGGGCGCGCAGCTTGCCGTCGGCGCCTTTCAGCGCGGCTGCGCCGATGAAGTCGCCCTGCTTGATGTCGGCAACCTTGCGGTGCTGGTCGTAGACGATGCGCAGATTCGCCGGCAGCGTCACCGTCGCGGTCGTGGTCTTGCCGGTCGTGACGGTCAGCGTGCGCGACACGGGGTCGTAGGCTTCGATCGTGCCGCGCACGCGCTGCGGCGCGGGAATCGCAGCGGCGGGCTGCGGCACCGCCGTCTGCGCGAAGGCGGACGACGCCGCAAGCGCGGCCGCCAAGACGGACGCGATCCCTGACTTACGCATGCACATGCTCCCTGGCGCTTACTTTCCCGGCTTGCGGAAGATAAGGATGAATTGGTCGGTCTTGTGGCGGATGGAGGGATCGAAGACCTTGAGCTTGCGGTCGTCGGCCTTGTTGCGCAGCACGTTGCTCTCGCCCGCGAGCTTGAAGCCGGCCGCGAGCACTTCCTTCTTCACCGTGTCCTCGTCGATGCGGTGCAGGGTGTCGGTGTCGCGCACGCCGGAGCCTTTTTCGGCGGCGTGATCGAGCACGACATAGAGACCGCCCGGTTTCAGCGCGTCGTAGATCGCCTTGTTCACCTGCGCGGTATCGGCCGGCGCGAAGAAGCTGTCCTTCAGGTCGTGATAGTTCTGCGACGTCCAGACGAGGTCGAGCGCTTCGGGCGCGACCGCCTTGTTGATCGAGGCATGGATCACCGCGACGTTCTTGTAGTCCTTGGCGACGGCGTTGATCTGCGGCTCCTTGCCCTTGTACAGGGCGTCGAGCTCGCTCGGCTGGTAGGCATAGACGTAGCCCTTCGGTCCCACCGAGACCGAGAACAGCCGCGTGAAGTAGCCCTTGCCCGGGATCAGGTCCATCACCTTCATGCCGGGCTTGACGTGCGCCAGCGCGAGCATCTCGGCGGGCTTGCGCTCGGCGTCGAGCTGCTTGTCGGTGTCCGGCCGCGCGCTGTCGGCAACCGCCGCCTCGTAGCCCGGCGCCTTCGCGAGCACGGGCGCAGCCAGCAGCATCGCGAACGCGGCGCCGGCGAAAATCCATTTCCTGTCCATCAGTCCCTCCCGGTTTTGTGGGGTGGAGAGTAGAGCAGGTTGGGCGCGAATTGAATTGCTTCGTTGTCATCCTCCCCCCGTCCTTACGGGGGAGGGGCGAGCGTAGCGAGCGGAGGGGGAAGTCCCCCTCCGGCGCTTCGCGCCACCTCCCCCGTAAAAACGGAGGAGGATCAACTCCCCAACGCCCCATTCAACAAAGCAGCGAAAAAGCGCTCCGACAGGCCCCGCGGCGTGTCCAGGCCCATGCGGGCGAGCGCGTCTGGGTGTTTGGCTTTACCTAGTCCGCGCAACGCCGTGCGCGCGAGGTCCATGGGGTGCGCGCGCTTGAGCGTCTCCAGGGCGAAGAGCAGCGTCTGCTCGACCGGCGTGATGTCGGTGCCGAACGGAAATGCGGGCAGGTCGAGGGGGCCGAGCGCGCGGGCGATACGCTCCGGCGTGTTGTCGCGCTGGGCCGTGGGGATCTCGTAGGACTTCGCGATCTTGCCCGCGTCCTTCGCCGCGCGCAGAAGCTCGGGCTGGAAGCGCGAATCCGCGATGGCGAGCATGGCCGCGATCACCTGATCGTCCGGCTTGCCGCGCAAATCGGCGATGCCGTACTCGCTGACGATGATGTCGCGCTCGTGGCGCGGGATCGTCACATGGCCGTAAGCATAGCGGATATTGGATTCGACTTTGCCCTTCGCCTGCCGCGTCGCCTTGACCGAGATGATCGAGCGCGCGTCGGGAAGCGCGAAAGCTTGCGTCACGAAATTGTGCTGGCCGCCGACGCCGCTGACCACGCGCCCGTCCTCCAGGCCGTCCGACACCAGCGCGCCGAGCACCGTCGCCATCAGCGCGCTGTTGATGAAACGGCCTTTGACCCGCGCCCTGGTCTTCGCAGCCTGGTCGCCATAAAGCTCGTTGGTGAACGACACCGCGCTCATGCGCAGCTTGCCGAGCGTCGCGGTGTCCATCTCGCGCAGGCGGCGATAGAAGGATTTGGGCCCCAGGAAGAACGCCGCATGCAGCAGCGCACCGTCGACCTCGCGCTTGAGGATGCCGGCGTCGAGAAGCTCCAGGAAGCCGTCGACGAACATCTCGCTGACGCCGTAGAGGCCTTGCGCGAACGGCTCGTGCGTCTCGTCGCGGCCGGTGAGGCGCCTGACCGCCTCGCGGAAGCGCGCGTTCTCCTTGTGGCGCAAGATCAAGCCATAGACCGCCGCGTCGCCTTCCTCGCCGATGCCGATCTGCAAGGTGCCGCCGTCCTCGACGAGGCGGGCGGCATGCAGGCCGATGGCATACTCGACGTGGTCGATCGGCTCGCGCGGCGGCGCGAACAGCGGGAACTCGGTGGACGGATCGTCGAGAATGTGCGCGAACGCGTCCTGCGGCAGCTCCGCTTCGCCCGGCATGAACGGCAATTCGCCGTTCACCTGGCCCGCAAACACGAACTTCGCGTCCGTCTTCATCAGGTCGAGGATGGTGTCGGGATTGGAGCTCAGGCTGTAGCGGTCGCCGCGCCGTGCCACGAGCTGGGCGACGACGTTGACGCCGCGCTCGACAAGATAGCGCACCGCGTGGGTGTAGTTGGCCGAGATGTAGCTCTGCTGCGCAAGCGGCACGCCGAGCCAGCGTCCGGCGAGGAAGAAGAACTCGTTGACCTCGACGTTCGGCGGCAAGGTGCCGGTGCGCAGCCCGTAGACATAGGCGAGGTCGGGCCAGCCGCCGAACAGGCGCTCGACGATCGGGTCCATGAAGCGGCGCTCGAGCGCGTTCGACGATTTGGGCTTCTCCAGCGTCAGCGCCGTGAAGATGGTGAGCTTGATGCCCGGATCGGCCGCGGCGCGCGCATAGAGCGCGTTGGCGATGTGGTTCGCCTTGCCCAGCCCCAGCGGCAGGCCGAGCACGATGTTGCGGCCGACCTGCGCGATGATCGCGTCGGCGACGCTTTCGGCGCTCGTATGGAAGCGCGTCATTCGAGGTTGCTGAGGAACTTCGCGATCGCGTCCCACGCCTCGTGCTCTTCGAGCGTCGGCGCATGGCCGATGCCGGGGACCTCGGCAAAGGCGAGGTCGGGCTTGATACGCCGCATCGCTGCCACGCCCTCGGGCGAAAGGATGTCGCTCGCAGCACCGCGTATCACCAGCACCGGCACGCGCGCCAGCGCCTCGAACAGCGGCAGCATGCTGGGCGGGGGTGCTGCGGGATCGGCCGTGCGGAACACGTCGCCGATCCTGGGATCGTAGGCGAACTCGACGCGGCCGTCGTCGCGCTCGCGCGCCACGCGCTGGGCAAAGGTGCGCCAGAACGCATCGTCGCCCTGCGGGAACATCGCCCCCTGCGTCGCCTTCACCGCGGCGACCATCTCGGCCCACGAGCCGAACGGCTCGGCCTTGCCGACATAGGCTCCGATGCGCGCCACGCCCCTGGGATCGACCTCGGGTCCGATGTCGTTGAGGATTCCGGCCGCGACCCGCGTCGGCGCCACCATCGCGGCGAGCATCGTCATGATCCCGCCCATCGAGGTGCCGAGGAACACCGCACGCGGCACGTTCAGCGTATCCAGCGCGCGCACCACGTCGCCGACATAGGTGTCGGGGCGGTAGCGAGCGGGCTCGGGGTCGTTGTCGGACTTGCCGCGGCCGCGCGCGTCGATGACGATCACGCGCCGTCCCAGCGTCGCGATGCGCGGCGCCACCGCCTCGAAATCGGCCGAGTTGCGCGTCAGCCCGTGCAGGCAGACGACGGGCAGGCGGTGGCTGGCCTCGGCCGCGTAGTCGCGGGCATAGACGCGCGGCCCGTCGGCGGTGGCGATCCTGTGCTCGGCGAAATCCATTGTGACCCTCTTTCGTGCGCCGCATATTGGCCCGGATGACGGACGACATCAAAGCCGCCCTACGCGACATGGGCTTCGGGGCGCCGCGCGCAATGGAGGCGCTGGGCGGGGGCGTCTCCTGCGACGTTTTCCTGGTCGAGCTGGAGGGCCGCCGCATCTGCGTCAAGCGCGCGCTGCCCAAGCTGCGCGTCGCCGCCGACTGGCGCGCATCGCCCAAGCGCGCCGAGGCCGAGGTCGCGTGGATCGGGGTGGTGGCCGGGCTCGATCCGCGCTGGGTGCCCAAGGTCCTGGGCGAGGACACGGCGCGCCACGTCTTCGCGATGGAATATCTGCCCTATCCCGTGTGGAAGTCCGAGCTTGCCGCGGGACGGATCGACGCGGGCTTCGCCGCCAAGGTGGGCACAGCACTCGCGCGCGTCCACGCCGTGCGGGGCATCGCGGAGCGCTTCGCCAACGGCGCGCAGTTCCATGCGCTGCGCATCGAGCCCTACCTGCTCTTCACCGCCGAGCGGCATCCCGACGTGGCCCGGCGCATCCGCGCCATTGCCGATGGGGTCGCGTCGGCGCGCATCGCGCTGATGCACGGCGATGTGAGCCCGAAGAACATCCTTTGCGGTCCGGAAGAGCCCGTGTTCCTGGACGCCGAATGCGCCTGCTGGGGCGATCCTGCGTTCGACCTCGCCTTCTGCCTCAACCATCTCCTGCTCAAGGCGGTCTGGCATCCGGGCGATGGGGACGCGCTGTTCGAGTCTTTTCGCGCGTTGAAGAGCGCCTATTCGCCCGACACGGCGCTGGACCGCCGCGCGGCCGCGCTTCTCAGCGCGCTCCTGCTCGCCCGCATCGACGGCAAGTCGCCGGTCGAATACCTGACGGACGAAGACGAGAAGAACTTCGTGCGCAAGCAGGCGAAGGGATTCCTGGCGGAGGAAGATCTTTCGCTCGATGCCATCGCGGTGCGCTGGATGAAGGCGCTCTGAATCCTCCCCCGTCCTTACGGGGGAGGTGGCGCGAAGCGCCGGAGGGGGACTTCCCCCACCGCTCGCTACGCTCGCCCCTCCCCCGTAAGGACGGGGGAGGATGAAGCGTGACTACTTCGCCTCGGCCATCTCGCGGTAGCGGACGGCGTCTTCGGCGCGGGCGGGCTTGTGCTTGACGTCGCCGTCGCGCGGAAGCTCGCGCGTCCAGGCGGCGAGCTCGAGCGCGATGCCGTCGGGGTCGTAGAAATAGATCGAGCGCACGAAGGTCGTCGGCGTCGTCTCCAGGCTCGCCTGCATCGGCGAGTCGTCGTGGTTGATGACGCGCGAGCACTCGATGCCCTTGGCTTTGAGCTTCTCGTAATATTCGTCGAGCCGCTCCCCCGCGACGTTGATCGCGACGTGGTTCATCGAGCCGTGCGCGGACGGCCCCGGGATCGGCGCCTTGGTGGCGGAGGCGACGCCCGGCTGCGCCTTGGGCGCGTTCGGGAACCAGAAGAAGGCGAGGCTGTCGCCGTTGCCGAGGTCGAAGAAGAAATGCTGGCCCATGCCGCGCGGCAGATCGATGGTCTTGATCAGCGGCATGCCGAGCACGCCGGAGTAGAAATCGACGGTGCGCTGCATGTCGCTCGACACCAGCGCCAGGTGGTTGATCCCCTGGAACTCGAATTCGCCGTTCTTCGGCCGTGTCATGACAAACCCCTGTCGATGTCGCTTCGCTTACGCTAGCGCGTCAAACTCAACTTGTCATTCCCGGCTGAGCGCTGCGTCAGCAGCGCGAGGGGAAGGGAACCCAGGGGACTGGGCTCAATCCCCTGGGTCCCCTTCCCTCGCATCGACGCTGTCGCGTCGATACTCGCCGGGGATGACAAGTGGTGGTGGGTTAGAAATACACCCGCGTCAGGAACTGGAGCTGGGTTTCGACGGCGTGCGCGGGGTCGCCCTCGACCAGGCGCTCCTGGCGGGTGTCGTCGACCGAGAGCAGCTCGGCGGTGAAGCGCAGCCATTTCTTCGGCAGCCAGCTCAAGGAGAGCGTAAAGGCGTGGCCGTCCTCGTCGAGGTCGGAGGGAAACGACGCGGTGGTGCGGGTCTGGAACACATCGACGCGCGCCGCGGCCCACCACGCGTCCATGTCGTAGCCCGCAAGCGCATAGGCGGCGCGGAAATCCGTCGTCTGGTGGAAGAACGGCGAAGGCTCGATGGTCGTGGCCCCGCTCATGCCTTGGCTCAGCAATGTCAGCTTGCCGAGCTGCTTCTGGAAGCCGACATCCCAGAAGCGCGTGTGCCAGGCGATCTGGTCGCCCTGGGTATCGTGCGGATCGGCCTCGTTGTCGTAACGCATGACCTCGAAGCCGCCGATGTCGGTGGGCTCCCATGAGAGATCGAGATACCAGCCGGGCCGGTGATCGATCTCGGTGAAGAGATGGGCATAGACCGGCGGCGCGGAGCCGAACGCCGACGCGTCGGGCAGGCGCTGCGGCCCGAACAATCCCGTGTAGCGGTCGTCGAAGGTCCAGCCGCGGTCGGCGATCATCACGCCGGCCGGATCGTTGTCGCCGAACACCGCGCCCGCGAGCGTCAGCGTGCCGCTCTCGCGCCGCCATTCGAGCGTGCCTTCGGCGCCGACGATGCGCAGCTCCTCGCCGACCCAGGAATTTATCGCCGACGGCGTGATCGTCCAGAAGCTCGTCCAGCCGACCTGCTCGTTCTCCAGCGACATCGGCGGGAAGAACGCGCCGACCTTGACCGACCAGCGCCACGCGTTCGTCGAGACGGGGCGATAGCGGATATAGGCTTCCAGAAGATTGAGCGCCGGGCCGTAGTCCTGCTCCGCGCGCGCCGTCGCCGTCGCCATCAGCTCCGGCGTGATCAGCACGCGGCCTTGGCCTACCAGATCGCCGAGCTGGAAATTGTCGTCGCCGCTGCCGTAGCGCAGCTTGCCGAGCTCTCCGTCGAGATAGGATTCGGTCGAAGGCGGCGCGACCAGGCGCACGTCGCCATAGCCCTCGAACTGGAAGTCGGCCGCGGCGGCGGGACCCGCCAGCGCGATCGACGCGGCGAGGAGGACACCGGCTTTCATGCGGCGTCGCTCAGCGCGGCCGCGCGCTCGGGCAGGCGGATCTCGACGATGGTGCCCAGATCCTGCTCGCTGGCGATGGTGAAGCGTCCGCCATGCAGCGCGATCACGGCCTTGGCATAGGGCAGGCCCAGCCCCGCGCCCTGGTGCTGACCGTCCAGCGCCGAGCGCAGGCGATGGAACGGGCGCGTCACGACCTCGATGTCGGCCTCGCTCATGCCGATGCCGGTGTCTTCCACACGGATCAGCACGCCGCCCGTGTCGCGGCGCGCGGAGATCCGCACCTCCCCGCCCGCTTGCGTGAACTTGACGGCGTTGTGCAGGACGGAGGTGAGCGCCTGGCGCAGCTTGTCGGCGTCGCCCTCGATCTGCGGCAACGAAGGGTCGGCCTGGACGATCATGACGATCTTTGCCGCGTCCGCGCTGGGCCTGAGCGCCGCTTCCGCCTGCTGCAGGACGCTCGCGGGCGACATCGGCTTGCGCTCCAGCACCAGGCGTCCGGCCTCGGCTTCGGCCAGATCGAGCATGCGCGAGACCTGTGTCAGCAGCTTCTGGCCGCTGGCGCAGATATCGGCGGCATAATCGCGGTAGCGCGCCACGCCCAAGGGTCCCAGGATCTCCTGATTCAGCATCTCGCCGAATCCCACGATGGCGTTCAAGGGCGTGCGCAGCTCGTGGCTCATATTGGCGAGGAACTGCGACTTTGCCTCGTTGGCCTTCACCGCTTCGGTGCGCGCGCTCTCGAGCGCGCCGATCATCGAGGTCAGCGCCGCCTCGCGGTCGGCGATGGAGCCGGTCATGTTGACGATGGCGCGGTTGAGCTGGCCGATCTCGTCGCGCGCGGCCATCGGCGCGGGCGCCGTGTAGTCGCCGGCCGCGATGCGCCTTGCGGTGGCGGCGAGCGTCTCGAGCGGGCGGGCGCTGCGGCGCACGATCAGCATCGCGCCGAACGCGGCGAGCAGCAGAGCGCCCGCCAGGACCAGAAGCACCGGCGGCACCACGGCGCGATAGGCCGCGAACGCTTCCGCCATGGGATAGGAGAGCACCGCGATCACCGGCGCGCTGTGCGACGCGGTCTTGAGCGCGGTCGTGACGGTGAGGAATTCCTCGTCGTCGGCGCGCCGGTTCGGCAGCGGAATCGCTTTGGGGCCTTTCGCGGTGCGCGCCACGACCGACCATGTGCCGTGCGCACCCGCGGTCGCGAGCGCGATGCCGCGCGGCGTCTCCGACAGCGTGCTCAGCTTCTCGAGCAGCGCATCGTCGATCGGCACGCAGGCGGCGATGAAGGCGATGGGCACGGGCGCGCGCACCGGCACGACCACGATCCAGTAGATCCTCCCGCCCAAGGTCGCGAGCGCCGTGCGCTCGCCGCTCACCGCGGCGTCGTCGAGAAGATCGGAATAGGCAAAGCCGCGTCCGGTGTCGCCGGAGGCGCCGGTGTCGGCCGAGATCCTGCCGTCGAGGCCGACCAGCATCATGCGCGTGGCGCCGACCCTGCGGCCGTGATTGCGCAGCGCCGACAGCTCGGTCGGGTAGTCGTGCTGGGCGATGGCCTGGCGCAGCGCATAGTCGAGGCTCAGCACCTGGACGTCGTCGCCGACGCGCTCGGAGAGGATGCCGAGCTGGCTCAGGAAAACATGCGTCGCCGCGGCGAGCTCGCTCTTTTCCTTGTCGACGAGGCTGTGGCGCAGGAACGAGTAGGCCACCACGGCCGTCAGCACCTGCACCGCCGCCAGCGTCACGACCAGGAAGAGAGCGAGGCGGTGACGGAAGCTCATGGGCTGCGCTCAGTAGTCCGATTTGTGCATCCGGCCCATGCCCGCCATCGGCGTGCCGGAAAGGGCCAAGGTGAGCGAAAGCTTCGTCTGTGGACCGTTGACCGCGAGCGCGACCGGCGCGGGCTGTTTTCCGATGCGAAGCTGCGGATGCCAGGCGGTGGCGTGCCAGGCGCCGTCGGGCACGTCGCGGATCTGTGCGCGGCCCTGCGCGTCGGTGACCGCGGCGAAGGGCGCGTCGGCGACGAAGACATAGGCCACCATGTTGTCGTGGATGTTGCAGCCGATCGCGGCGACGCCTGGCTTGTCGAAAACCACGGGCTTGGAGACTTGGCCGCGGTCGATCTCGAACTGGAACTGTTTCACCGACGAGAACGAGTAGACTTGGTGCATCGTCGTGTCGTTGTTGGTGAAGACGGCCTCGCCGCCCTTGCGCACGACCACGACGAGCGGCAGGAACGTCTCGTGCTGCTGGTCGATGACGACGCGGGCCGCGACGTGCGACGCGGGCGCCGGCTGCACATCTGGAAGGAGAGTGACGACGGCGTTCGCGGCGGGCTTGCCGTTCGCGTCCGTCACGGCAACGTCGACCGTCGCCGCCGTCGCGGAGGTTGCGGCGAGCGCGAAGGCGCCCACCGCCACGGAAAGAAGCTTGTGGAACATGGTGTTTAGGCTAGAGGGAATTGGTTAGCGAAGTGATACGCTGTGCACGCGCAGGTTCTTCGGATTCACGTCCCGTTAACGGACCGCGCGCAGGGGAGGGGTGATGAGCAACGAGGGTGCGCCCGCGTCGCGCATGCGGCTGGTTCTGGCGGCTTCGGCGGCCGGCACGATCTTCGAGTGGTACGATTTCTTCATCTTCGGCTCGCTCGCCGCGATCATCGCCAAGCACTTCTTCGCAGCCGCGGGCGAGACCCAGGGCTACATCTTCGCGCTGCTCACCTTCGCCGCGGGCTTCGCGGTCCGCCCGCTCGGCGCCATCGTGTTCGGCTGGTTCGGCGACCGGACCGGGCGCAAACGCACCTTCCTCGTCACCATCACGATCATGGGCCTGGCCACCTTCGCCATCGGCCTGCTGCCCGACGCGTCCAGGCTCGGCCTCAACGCGGCGTGGCTGTTGCTGGCCTTGCGCATGCTGCAGGGCTTCGCGGTCGGCGGCGAATACGGGGGCGCCGCGATCTATGTCGCCGAGCACGCGAGCGCCAAGAAGCGCGGTGCCGCGACGGGCTGGATCCAGGTCGCGGCCACGGTCGGCCTGTTCCTCGCGCTCGCCGTGATCTTCGTGACGCGAAGCTGGATGGGCGAGACGGATTTCGCCGCCTGGGGCTGGCGCGTGCCGTTCCTGCTCTCGGCCGGCCTGCTCGTCATCTCGCTGTGGATCCGGCTGCGCCTCGACGAATCGCCGCTGTTCCGCAAGATGCAGGAGGAAGGCCGCGGCTCGAAGGCACCGCTCTCGGAAGCGTTCTTCCAGTGGAAGAACCTGCGCGTCATCCTCATCGCGCTGTTCGGGCTGATGATGGGGCAGGGCGTCGTCTGGTACACGGCGAATTTCTACGCGCAGGTGTTCCTGGAGCGCGTCGTCAAGGTCGAGCCGCGCATGGTCAACCTCCTCATCATGGCGGTGCTGGTGGGAAGTGCTGCCTTGCACATCTTTTTCGCCTGGCTCTCCGACCGCACGGGCCGCAAGCCTGTGATGCTGTTCGGGCTGGCGCTCGCGGCCATCGTCTTCGTGCCCGGCTTCAAGATGCTGACCCAGGCGGTGAACCCCGCGCTCGCCGAGGCTTCCGCGCGCGTGCCGGTGACGGTCGTGGCGGCGCCCAGCGACTGCTCGGTGCAGTTCGATCCCATCGGCAAGACCAAGTTCACCTCGTCCTGCGACATCGCCAAGTCGACGCTCGCCGCCGCGGGCGTGCCCTATCGCAACGAGGCGGGCGAAGGCCTCGCGCATGTGCGCATCGGCGACAAGGACGTCGCAAGCTTCGACGGCCGCACCATGGCCGCGGCCAACCTCGCCGCATCGCGCAAGACGTTCGAGACGCAGCTCAAATCGGTGCTCGTGGCATCCGGCTATCCGCCGAGCGCCGACAGCGCCAAGATCGACATGCCGCGCGCGATCCTGATCCTGCTGCTCTTGATGACCGGCGCCGCCGCGCTCTACGGCCCGCAGGCGGCCGCACTGGTCGAGCTGTTCCCGACGCGCATCCGCTACAGCGCGCTGTCCTTGCCCTATCACATCGGCAATGGCTGGTTCGGCGGCTTCCTGCCCGCGGTCGCTTTCGCGATCGTGGCGGCGACGGGCGACATCTATGCGGGGCTCTGGTATCCGGTCGTGCTCGCCGCGATCGGATTCGTCGTCACGCTGATCTTCCTGCCGGAGACGCGGGGGAGGGATATCTCGGCGTAGTTTCAGCCAAGGGCGCGAGCGACGTCCGTCTTGTCGAAATCGCTGCCGACATAGAGCAGCGGCGCAGATCGCGTTTTGGCCAGGGCGTACGAAAAGCAGTCGCCCAAATTCAAACCGGCGGCAGCGCCGAAGCCGCGTCCATATTTGATCCTTGCGCGCAGTGCGACGCGCGCCTGATCCGCATCGAGAGGGATCAGTTCGGCTCCGGTCTCGGCGAGAAACCCGTCGAGATCCTCGATAGCCTTCAGAGGCTGTTCTTTGCGGCGGCCCGCCAAGACCGATCCGGTTTCAAGATAGGATGCCGCTGACATCATGAGCGCGCCGGTTCCCTCCCGCTCTATCCGTCTGATGAGGCGCTCAGAGCCAGTCTCGTTAAGAAGGATCGCCACCACAGCGGAAGAATCGAGGACGATCATTCCTATTCCTCCCAGCCGGCGTCCCACTCGGCCTTGGTGACAGGACGCAAATCGTAGTGCTTACGCACGCGCGCGGCATAAGCCAGGATGCGCTCTGCGTGGCCTTTCTGAGATTCGCGAGCTTCGCGTACGCGTTTGAGACGCTCCGCAAGCGACTTCGTGACCGCTTCGGTCATAGTCTCACCCGTCAGGCGGCTGAGCGCCCGGGCAAGCCGGTCGGCTTCCTTGGTTTTGATGCTCAACGCCATCGTTTGCGCTTTCTAGAATGTGTTTCTAGATAGCACGAACCGTGAGGAATGGCCAGCAGCCCCGCCGGTTCGCGGCGTTCGTCGCTTTCGCGTGTCCACTGGACACACTCACACGCTTCGCGTGCCGCTCCTCACCCCTTCACCTCCAGCGGCACGCCGGGCTCGTTCTTGGAGGCGTGGATGACGAGCGCGGTCTTGGCGCGGGCGACGTTCTTGTCGGCGGTTACCGTATCGGTGACGAAGGTCTGGAAGGCGGAGAGGTCCCTGGCCACGACCTTGAGCAGAAAATCGGTCTCGCCGTTCAGCATGTGGCACTCGCGCACCTGCGGCCAGGAGCGCACGCGCTCCTCGAAGGCTTTCAGCTCGTGCTCGTTCTGGCTCTGCAGGCCGACGAAGACGAAGCCCATCACCTCGAAGCCGAGCGACTTGCCGTCGAGTTCCGCATGGTAACCTTTGATGAAGCCCGCCTTCTCCAGCGTGCGCATGCGGCGCAGGCAAGGGGGCGCTGTGATCTTCGCGCGGCGGGAGAGTTCGACGTTGGTGATGCGGCCATTGGCCTGAAGTTCGGAAAGGATGCGCAGATCGATGGAATCGAGCTTGTGATGCTCCACGGGGTCACCTGAGGTTCGCGATAAACGAAGCGTTTTTAACTCCGGACGCCCCCATTGCGCAATAATATTTCTGTGTTGAAACCGCTCGGCGCCCGAGTCGGTCCATTTGCCTAATTTTTGGCCCCGGGGAGCATCCCCAAGCTTTTGTTTCATTTAACCAATTCCGTCGCCTTGACCTTTCCCGCCCCGGTTCCGATATCAGCGTCACAGCCGACCGAGGGGCCTTCCTTGCATTCGAAAGTCGTCATTTTGGGTAGCGGTCCCGCCGGTTGCACGGCGGCCGTCTACGCGGCCCGCGCCATGCTGGAGCCGACACTGGTCGCCGGCATCCAGCCGGGCGGCCAGCTCACCATCACGACCGAGGTCGAGAACTATCCGGGCTTCGCGGAAGCGATCCAGGGCCCCTGGCTGATGGAGCAGATGCAGGCGCAGGCTCGGCATCTGGGCACCAAATTCGTCCAGGACACGATCGCCGCGATCGATCTCGCGCGCCGGCCGTTCACGCTCGTCGGCGATTCCGGCGAGCGCTACACCGCCGATACGCTGATCGTGGCGACAGGCGCGTCGGCGAACTGGCTCGGCCTGCAGACCGAGTCCAAGTTCCAGGGCTTCGGCGTCTCGGCATGCGCGACCTGCGACGGCTTCTTCTTCAGGGCCAAGAAGGTCGCGGTCGTCGGCGGCGGCAACACCGCGGCGGAAGAGGCGCTGTTCCTCACCAATTTCGCGGACAAGGTCACGCTCATCCACCGCCGCGACACACTGCGCGCCGACAAGACCAACCAGACGCGCGTGATGGCGAACAAGAAGATCGACTGCCTGTTCGATACCGAGGTCGTCGAGGTGCTCGGCACCGAGGAGCCGAAAGGCGTCACCGGCATCCGCCTGCGCAACACGATCACGGGGACTGAGCGCACGCTCGACGTCGACGGGCTGTTCGTCGCCATCGGCCATTCGCCGGCGACATCGCTGTTCAAGGGCCAGATCGAGATGGACGAGGCGGGCTACATCAAGACCGCGCCGGATTCGACGCATACCAGCGTCGCGGGCGTGTTCGCCGCCGGAGATGTGAAAGACAAGGTGTTCCGCCAGGCGGTGACGGCCGCCGGCATGGGATGCATGGCCGCGCTCGAAGCGGAGAGGTTCTTAGCCGGCGGCCACTGAAACATGCCGTCACGAAGTTTGCGTTGAGGCTGGGGGGCTTTAGCGGGTAGGGCAAACGCCATGGATTGGGACAAACTTCGCATCTTCCACTCCGTCGCTTCGGCGGGGAGCTTCACGCATGCGGGCCAGATGCTGACGCTGAGCCAGTCGGCGGTGAGCCGCCAGATCAGCGCGCTGGAAGAAGAGATCACGACGCCGCTGTTCCAGCGCCACGCGCGTGGGCTGACGCTCACCGACGAGGGCGAGATGCTCTATGCCGCGGTGAGCGACGTGCTCACGCGCCTCGCCCAGGCCGAAGAGGCGCTCAAGAACGTGCGCGAGGCGCCGCGCGGCGTGCTCAAGATCACATCCAGCCACGGCATCGGCACCTATTGGCTGGTGCCGCGGCTCGACGAGTTCCTGAAGGAATGTCCGGAGGTGGAAGTCCATCTGGTGATGGAGGACCGCGAGCTCGACCTTACCCAGCGCGAGGCCGATCTCGCCATCCGCATGCGCGCGCCGGTGCAGGCCGATCTCATCCAGCGCAAGCTCTTCACCGTGCACTATCACATGTACGCGACGAAGGAGTACCTGGAGAAGGCCGGCATGCCGCATGTGATGGACGAGCTCGCCGACCACACCGTCATCGCCTATGGAGAAAGTGCGGCGCCGGAGATCCGCGAGATCAACTGGCTGCTCGAGGCGCGGCGGCGCATCCTGAACGGCAAGGGCCGCTCGATCCGCATCAACAACGTGACGGGGATTCTCTCGGCCACGCTTGCCGGCATCGGCATCGCCGCGGTTCCGGACTACGTTGCCGCCGACCGCCCGGAGCTCATCCGCGTCATGCCCGACGTGCCGGGCCCGAGCTTCGACGTGCATCTAGTCTACGCCGACGCCCTGCGCCAGGCCAAACGCGTCGCCGCCTTCCGCGACTTCCTCGTGCGCTCGTCGAAGGATTGGCGGTATTGAGCTGATCCTCCCCCGTCCTTACGGGGGAGGCGCCGAGCGAATGCGAGGCGGAGGGGGGAGTCCCCATAGGCGCTAACTTAATCGGCGGGATGATAGGGCTTGTGATTGAAGGCTTCGTCGTCGTGGCGGTTCGAAGAGCCTGTATCTGACGTCTTCGAGGCAAGCCCAGACCCGCTCAGTGCCGTCGA
>Ga0265318_10000684_pt1 | contig 22894 bp, 23 predicted proteins | sample 4821metaG_FD_192431 | JGI IMG/M metagenome (GOLD analysis project Ga0265318, IMG submission 192431) | Rhizosphere microbial communities from Carex aquatilis grown in University of Washington, Seatle, WA, United States - 4-8-21 metaG | ecosystem: Host-associated > Plants > Roots > Rhizosphere >... | reverse complement strand
GTCAATACCGAGGCCGGCAAGCCGAGCCGGCCGCGAGGCGCGACGACGAGGAATACCCGTAGGTATTGTGAGGAGGAGCAACGAAGCGGCCGGCTCGGATCGTCGGCCGAATATGAGGCTATTCCGACGGAGGTGCACTAGCCGCTGTTGCGCAGGCCGGCCGCGACGCCGTTGATCGTGAGGTGAACGGCGCGCCGGAGCTCGTCGTTGTCCCCCTTCGAGGCCCGCAAGCGCCGCAGCAGATCCACCTGCAGGTGGTTCAGCGGATCGATGTAGGGGTTGCGGCTGCGCAGGCTGAGCGCGAGCTTGGGGTTGTTGGCGAGGAGCTCGCGCGTGCCGGTGATGAGGAACATGGCCTGGCAGGTGTCCTCGTATTCGCGGCGGATGCGCCCGAAGATCTGCCCGGCCAGCTTGCGGTCCGTCACCAGGCCCGCGTAGCGCTCGGCGATGCCCATGTCCATCTTCGACAGGACCATGTCCAGCTTGTCGACCACGGTCCGGAAGAACGGCCAGCGCCGGTACATCGCGCGCAGCAGCTTCTCCCGCTTGCTGCGCGCGCCCTTGTCGGCCGCCTGGGCGAGGAACGCGTTGATCGCCGTTCCGAACCCGAAGAAGCCCGGGATGCTCTGACGGCTCTGACCCCAGCTGAACACCCAGGGGATGGCCCGCAGGTCCTCGATGCGATCCGAGCTCTTGCGGGCGCTCGGTCGTGAGCCGATGTTGAGGTCGGCGATCTCGTTGATGGGCGTGGCCTCCCGGAAGTAGCGGATGAACCCGGGGGTGGCGTAGACGAACTCCCGGTACGCTGCGAAGGCGAACCCGGAGAGCTGCTCCAGGGTCTCGCAGAACTCGGCCTCGTCGCCGCCGAGGGCCGCCGCGCCATCGAGCAGGCTGGCCTCGAGGGTGGCCGCCACCAGGGTCTCGAGGTTGCGGGCGCCGGTCACCGGATCCGCGTACTTGCTGGCGATCACCTCGCCCTGCTCGGTGAGGCGCAGCTGGCCCGCCACCGATCCGGGCGGTTGTGCCAGCACGGCGTAGTAGCTCGGGCCGCCCCCGCGGCCAACCGTCCCGCCGCGCCCATGAAAGAGCCGCAGCCGGACCTTGAACTCGGCGAAGGTCTCGACCAGGCTCTGCTCGGCCTTGTACAGCTCCCAGTTGGAGGTCAGGAAGCCACCATCCTTGTTGCTGTCGGAGTAGCCGAGCATGATCTCCTGCAGATCCCCCCGGCTCTCCAGCAGCTGGCGGTACAGCGGAAAGGAGAACAGCCGGCTCATGATCGCGCCGCAGCCTCGCAGATCCTCGATGGTCTCGAAGAGCGGGATGATGTTCACGGCGAGGCGCGGCTCGTCCCCCGGCACCAGCAGCCCGACCTCCTTGAGCAGCAGCGCGACCTCGAGGATGTCGCTCGGCCCCGCCGTCATCGAGATGACGTAGTTGGGGATGGCGTCCGGCCCGAGGCGGCCGTGGACCTCGGCCGCCACCCGGACGGTGGCCAGGGCCTCGGTGGTCTCGGGCGAGTACGTGAGGTGCGGCGAGACCAGGGGCCGCGCGGTCGAGAGCTCGCGAACGAGCAGCTCCTGCCGCGCGGCCTCGTTCAGCTGTTCGTAGACGTCCTCACCGGTGGCGCGGGCCAGGATCTCCCGCACCACCCGGCCGTGCACGCTGCTGTGCTGCCGCAGATCGAGCGAGGCCAGGTGAAAGCCGAAGACCCGCACGGTTCGCTGCAGGTTGCGCAGCCGGCCCTCCGCGACCAGCGCCGCGCCGGAGACTCGCAGGGCCTCTTCGATCACGTGCAGATCGGTCAGCAGCTCGGCCGGTCCCGCGTACGCCGCCGCCGGGCCCACCGCCGCCCGCGCGTCGGTGGGCGTGCCAGAGAGGCCCGCCGCGGTGGCCACCAGGCGCGCGTAGATCCCGGTCAGCGCCCGGCGAAACGGCTCCTCGGCCCGGCTGTTGCTGCGATCCGGGGAGCGCGCCGCCAGCGCCGCCAGCTCCGGGGTGACGTCGATGTAGCGCGACGAGAGGCTGAGCTCGGCCCCGAGCGCGTGGATGCCGACCAGGAAGTGCTCCAGCACCACCGCGGCCTGCCGCTCGAGGGCGTGGCGGGTGGTGTCGTGCGTGACGTGGGGGTTGCCGTCGCGATCGCCGCCGATCCAAGAGCCCACCCGGAGGAACGGGGGCAGGTCGATCTCGTTGCCGAGCGCGTCCTCGAGGTCGGCGTAGATCCGCGGGATCACGCCGAGGAAGGTGCTGCGAAAGAAGGACAGGCCGTGCTCGATCTCGTCGAGCACGGTGGGCTTCACGCCGCGCAGCTCGCTGGTCTTCCAGAGGATCAGGATCTCGCGGCGCAAGGCCGCGACCGTCTCGGGGGGGAGCCGTCCCGCGCCGGTGCCGCCCCCGCCCACCTCCTCGCCGCGGCCGTGGCCGGCGCCGGCGCCCTGCCGGTTCGCCAGGGTCTCGAGGCAAAGCGAGATCGCGTGGTGGCGCTCGAGGATGCTCTTGCGCTGCACCTCGGTGGGGTGGGCCGTGAGCACCGGCTCGATCCGGGCGCGCTCGAGCAAGCTCACCACCTGCCGAGAGGGGATCCCGGCGGCCTTGAGGCGGGACAGCGCCAGCGGCAAGCTGCCTTCCTCCGGCGCGGTGGCGCTGGCGCGGCCGGGCTCTCGGGCCTCCTGGGCGCGGTAGCGATCCTCGGCGATGTTGGCCAGGTGGTGGAAGTAGCTGAAGGCCCGCACCACGTGGGTCGCTTGCTCGCCATCGAGGGCGCCGATGGTCTTCTCCAGGGCCTTGCGGGTGCCGGGATCCTGCTCGCGGCGGTACTGGACCGCGGTCTGGCGGATGCGCTCCACGAGGTCGAACATCTCCTGTCCCGCCTGCTGGCGAATCGTGTCGCCGAGCAGACGGCCGAGCAGGCGGATGTCCTCCTTGAGGCGGCGATCGGGTTCCCGGCTGGCTCGCTGTTTCGCGGGGGCTTCTGTCACGCGAGGGAAACTAACATGACCCGGCGGCTGGCCAGGTTAACAGTCGAACAACCTCATCCTTCGTCATGTGCCTCGTCGGGGGCATGGTCGCTGGCCGCCCCGTCGTCGGGCTCGCGGCCAACCTCCTCGGCGGGCTTGTCCGAACGCTGGCCGAGGAACACGCCGTGGCGAATCTGCCCGTCATCGGTCCACTCGGTGAACTCCACCTCGGCCACCAGCTTCGGCCGCACCCAGTGCGCGCCGCGCGCGACCTCGGGTGGAATCCCTCCGTCGAACGGAGAGCGGTCGACCTGGAGCGCCCGCAGCTCGACCCCGAGGAGATCGAGCTCGCGATCCGTGAACCCGCTGCCGACCCGCCCGGCGCAGCAGAGCCGCCCGGACGGGTCGTGGTAGCCACAGAGCAACGCCCCCACCTGCACCGGTCCCGCCGCCGTCGCTGACCGGCCATTGCGCGCGGTGAACCCCGCGACCACGAATTCCTGCCGGCGCTTGCACTTGATCTTGAGCCAGCCGGTGCCGCGCCCGGCCCGCCACGGCCGATCCAGGCGCTTGCTGACGATTCCCTCGAGCCCGAGCCGCCGCGCGCTCTCCAGCACCGCGGGACCTTGCCCGCGCACGTGCGTCACCGCGCTCATGCGCCCCAGCGCCTCGGCGGGCGCGCCGGCGAACAGCGCCGTGAGGCGCGCCTTGCGCTCGATCAACGGCAATTCCACCAGGCTCTGGTCGCCGAGGTGGAGCAGATCGAACGCGAAGTACGTCAGCCCTTCCCGCGCCCCACCCGCGAGCGCGTTCTGGAGGGCGCCGAAGCGGGTCCGCCCATCGGGAGCTCGAAACGCGACCTCGCCGTCGAGATAGGCCGAGATCGTGCGCGGCGAAGCCGGACCCCCGAGCCGACGCGCGGCCCCGGCCAGCTCGGGGAGATCGGCGGTCCAGTCGAGCTCCCGACGGCTGAGGAAGCGGACGTCATCGCCGGCGATCCGGCAGGCCATCCGGTATCCGTCGAGCTTGATCTCGTGGATCCACGCGTCCCCGGTCGGCGCCTGGCTGGCGGGGGTGGCGAGCTGGGGAGGCACGAAGAGCGGTGGCGCGGAGCCCGGTGGCGCGGAGCCCGGTGGCGCGCCGGCCGGCCTCGGCCCGGCCGGGACCGCGCGCCTGGACGAGCGATCGCGAGGGTGCGGGAATCGGCGGGGCATCTCGTGGCACTCCTCCATATGTTGCATAGCACGCAACAACCGGAGGGCCGGTGGGGCAAATTCGGCCGTCCGAGGGCCTGGCGGTCGGGCGCGACCACGCGTTTGACGCAATTTTCGGCGGAATATTGCGGATTTCGAGGGCGCGAGGGTTGAGGGTACCGACGGTCCTTCGTAGACTTTCCAGGTGATGACAGGGTCAGAGCGACGCCAGTACACGAGGTTGTTTCTGGATCTTCCCTTCACCCTGGTCGTCTCGGGGAGCGGGGAGCCACAGCGGGGACGCATTCGTGACATCTCCCAGGGCGGATGCTTCTTCACCGCGACCTCCGCGCTGCGGGAGCCCGCGCGGGTCACCATGGACTTCGTGGTGCTGCCGCGCTCGATCTGCAACGCCACCGGTCGCGTCATCCGCGGCCAGGGGGACGGCTTCGGCGTGGAGTTCGGGGCGGTGAACCCGGAGCTGCAGAAGTTCGTCGATCAGCTGGAGAGCGCCACGCCAGAGGAACGCGCGAAGGTGCTGTCACGGGTCCTCGATCCAGAGATTCACCTCGCCTGAAGGGCGAGTCGGTATGAGTTGAGTTGAGTCGGGACAGACCCGACCCCCTCTCCAGACTCTATCGATGAACGTCCCCCCGGGCGCGGTGCTTGAGCGATCGCTCGACCATCACGCCGAAGACGCGCAGGAGCTCCGCGCGAACGTCGGGTTGCCCCTCGACCGGGGGAGCCTCGAGGACCGCGAGCGCCTCGGCGATGGACTCGAGCGTGGAGAGCCGCCGCGGATCGCTGGTGATCCGCAGGCGGTAGTCGGACGGGGCCGCGCGCGTGATCGATGCGCACGGGAGATCACCGAGCCCGACCACCCGCTGGCGGGCGCGCTGTGCCTGGCCCCAGGTTCCGTCGGGTACGAAGAGCTCGATCGGCCTTGCGCCGTGGCCAAAGTCGCCGATCGGCCGCGCACCTGGCCCTGGAAACAGCAGCACCGCCTCGAAGCCCGGGCTCGGGTGGACGGCGGCCATCGGCTGCCCCTCCACGCCCCGGCGCACCACCGCGCTGTTGGTGAGGCAGCGAACCGCCAGCTTCCCGGTGTTGCTGGTCTTCCGATCCTCGAGGCTGTGCAGCACCAGGACCACGCGGGTCCGGGTCGTGAGGCGCGGCACCAGCGCGCACAGACAGTCCGCTCTCAGCAGCAAGCACTCCGCGCACCGGTGGTGGTCACGGCCCTGGCCGAGGCGGTTGCGCGGGTTTCTCAGCGCGGGCTCCCCTCGCGCGGGGCGCCCGGTTCACGCGCGCCGCGGTGCCAGACGAACACATCGCCGACCGCCATCACGTTGGCGAACCACTCGCGCACCCAGTCTCCCGCGCCCGTGGTGCGTGGCGTGGCATCCGCCGCCAGCCCCAGCGTCTCGATGCGGGCGTGACGGGCGAGGAACACCGCCCGTGGCAGGTGAAACGCCTGCGTGCAGATCACGGCACGCTCCACCGCGAACACGTGCACCGCGCGCTCCATGGTGTCGAGCGTCCGGAACCCGGAGTGGTCCTCGCGCACCGCGGAGCTGCCCGCGCCGCGCTGGAGCAACCAGCGGCGCATCGGGCCAGCCTCGTCGTAGGCGCCACGGTGGGCACCCGACACCAGGATCGCGCTCACGCGGCCCTGCAGCAGCAGGGCGAGGGCGGCCCTCAGCCGCTCCTCGAGCTGGGGCGAGGGCGTCCCGTCGCGATGGACCGAGGCTCCGGGGACGATCGCGACGCCGCTGCCGAGAGGCACCTCCTCGGCGTGGTGATGCAGATAAGGCCGCGCCGAACGGCGGATGCCGACGTTCGCGGCCACCGACGCCAGCCCCAACCCGAGAGCCAGGGCCATCGCCACCGACGAGACGTTGGGCAGCCGCGTGCCGGACCGCCTGGCTCCGCCGGCCCGCGTGGCGTCCACGGTGGGCCCATCGCCGGCTTCGGTCACCGGACGGCCGGGCGGAGGTCGAGGGATCGCATGAGGCGGCCCATGTTACTCAATCGCGCCGCCGAGTCGTGTTCGGCAACTGGGTTGCCGATCGCCGACGGGTGGTCGTCAGTCACCGGACCCCCGCGCCGGACAAGAAGGCGCAAGGAAACATCGGGCGGGCCATGCGCCCCGGGCAAGTTCCCCGGGCCAAATTGCGCGGGCCAAATTGCGCGGGCCAAATTGCGTGGTGCTCCATCCGGTTTGTTTAGACCCAATTCCCTCATCAAATCGGAGGTCCTGGGTTATCGTTTCGCCCGTCGTAGCCCGTTCGTGTCCAATCCCCCCCCTGGTTCACTCTCCACGAAGAAGGAGGTCCAAAGATGACCCGATGCTCTCGCCCCCGGACGACGGTGTGCACCGCCCTGGCCACCGCGCTGGCGATCACGGCCGGGATGGCCGCTCCGGCCTCCGCCGAGCCGAGCCCGCCGACCCCTTCGGCCGGCATCCCGGCCGCCAGGCCAGCGACTCCGGCGGCGGCGGCGATGGGCGCCTCGAAGCCCGCGACCCAGGTCAAGCCCGCGGTGGCTTCCGCCGGTGCGGCGACGGCGAGCGGCGGGGCGACGGGGACGGTCACCGGTGAGGGAGCCTCCGCGGCTCCGGTCGCGACCGGAGCCAGCAGCGGGGGGGCCGCGGCCGGCGGGGCCGGAACGAAGCCGGCGATGGAGCTCGAACAGATGAAGGTCCTCGAGGGAAGCTGGCGGTGTGACGGCCGTGCGCCGGCGACCCCGAGCGGTCCCGAGCACGCGTATCGGTCGACCTGGAAGTTCAAGCGAGACCTCGACAACTTCTGGTGGGCCGCCGAGTACCAGCAGGTCAAGGCCAAGGCCAATCCAGCCCCGCTCAAGGCGCGCGGCTTCCTGACCTACGACAGCGTCGCCAAGTCGTTCACCATGATGGGCGTCGACAATGCCGGCGGGACCACCCACGAGATCTCGAGCGGCTGGAACGGCGACGTGGTGACCCTGGCGGGTGACGCGAACCTCGGTGGCAAGAAGGTCCCGTTTCGGGAGGTGATCACCAAGAAGGGGGATCGCGAGTTCACCTGGCGAGGCGAGATGAAGGTCGGCGGAGACTGGATGACCCTCGGCGAAGACCGCTGTCGAAAGTGATCGCTGTCGAAAACCATCCGTTGCCCAAGACGAGCCGCTGTCGAAAACAATCCGCTGCTGCAAACGATCCGGCGTCGAAAAAAATTCCGCGGACAGCATGATCGCGGCCTGTTTTCGCACCTCGTACCTGTCGAGGTGTCGTTGCCGGTCGCACACGAGATCACAGCACGAATCGAGGTGCTGGCCGCTCGGAAACCGATGGTTGAAATGCGGGTCGAATTCGCCGGATTTTGCCTTGCCCGTGCTGGCTTCGGATGATACGGTCGGAGTTCGGGTTTCTTGAACGGGTGTTGGCGGTGCAGGGGGCAATCGCCTGGACGTGTTCGGCTCTCCGGGAGGTGTCATGCCGGGAACTGGCATTCAGAAGACGGTTCTAGTGGTGGAAGACGAGGCGAGTGTTCGCCGGCTGCTGGCGAAGTCGCTCGGCGCCTGGGGGTTCAGGACAATCGAGGCGGGAAATGGACGGGAAGCGATCGAGCACCTCGCGCGGGAGACACCAGCCGCGATCGTCATCGACCTTCTGATGCCAATCATGAGCGGGGTGGAGTTGCTGAAGGCTCTGCGGAGAAACAGCTTCTTTCGAACCATCCCCACCGTCGTCATGACCGGGGTGGTGGAGCCGCGGCAGATCGCGGCCCTCGGGGTCCCGGTGGTGCTCAAGCCCGACCTCGCGAAGTTGCCCGAGCTCCTGGCTCAGCTCATCGCTCGGAAGAACTCCGACTCCGTCACCGAGCTCGATGTCGCGACCAACCCCGCGGTCTCCGAGGAGGTCGCCTCCGGCGGGTAGCGGCCGGAGGGGAGTTGCCCGTCGCCTCAGACCCAGGAGTTGTTCAGGACCTCTCCCAGACCCCCGGCTCCGGGCACGATGTACTGGTGCTCGTTGAGCCCGATCTCCTCGGACCAGCGGACGCCAGGCTTGGTCTGGAGGACGTCGGCGGGAGACAGGCCGCGGTCCACTCGGAAGGCGTAGACGACCACGCCCGGATGATGACGGCGTAGGTGGTCTAGGTACTCGGGCGTCACGATGAGGTGCATTGCGATGATCGCGCGTGGCGTCCCCACCACCGACTCTTGATAGTGGCGAAGGGCGGCGCTGATGGTACCGCCGGTGGCGCCCATGGGGTCCGGGACGAGCAGGATCGATTCTTCGATCGAGCCGCCAATCTTGGCCGCGCCGAGCGAGCTGCCGGTCACCCGGCCCGCGCCGTCCAGCTGGCGCCCGAGCGACAGGTGGTCCTGCCGGACGGCCCGCGGATCGAGGAGCTGGTTCAGGAAGTCGAAGGTCACCTGCGCCGGCAGCAGGCCCGCCCGCGCCAGCGCCACCACGACCGTCGGGGTGGCGGATGCCACCGTCTCCCCGGTCCAGATGCCACGCGGCGTGATCTCCACCATCCGGGTGGCGACGGCCCGCACCTCCCGCGGGAACTCGGCCGCGATGGTGATGTGGGCGAGGGTTCGATAGAGGCCTTCGACCAGCCGGCCGACCTCGGGTTGAACGACGCCCCGCTGACCGAGGCGGGCCAGCATGGTCAGGGCCAGCGGGTCGGCGAGCACGTGCACGTTCGGACCGTAGGCGTGCTCGATCTCGGGTGGCCGGTAGGAGATGTGCTGATGCTGGAGATCCACGTCGTCGCTTCCGCTTTCTGTTCCGCTACCGTCGGCCCTGGATGATCGCCGTCCGATGGTTGGTCTTCTGAAAGGGCGGATGGGCGATGGCCCGCTTCCAGTACTCGGTCAGGGCCTCGAGCGTGAGCGGAAAGCTGGTCTCGAGGGTCTCGAGCTCCGAGAGGATCGGCAGGAAGGACGTGTCGCAGAGCCCCGGAGCCTCCCCGTCGAGCCAGGGCCTGCCGGAGGCCCGGAGGCGGTGATCGATGGCCACGAAGACGTCGTCCATGCGCTTGAACGAGCGGCGGTTGAACGACACCCGGCCGGCGCTGTTCTGGAGCACCGCCACCAGGGCGTCGAGCGAGCCGACGAACATCCGGACCTCGGCGCGGCCGCGGGGGGTGGCCGGCTGAAGCGCCCGCCCGGGGAACGCCTCGTCGAGGTAGAGCTGGATGTTGAAGGCGTCGGTCAGGACGAAGCCTTCACCGACATGGACATCGATGGCGAGCGGCGAGCGGGCCATCGGGTTGTGCTTGGCCACCCGCGGGTCGGGGAACGAGACGTCGCTCGGGAGCCAGTGGTATTCGATGCCCTTCTCCTCGGCGGCAAAGCGCACGCTCCAGGCGAAGGGATCCTTCAAATACCCGTAAATTTCCAGCATGGTCAATACCTTAACACCGGGCAAATCGCGACCCAACAGCCGGGGCCTCCCGCGGTCTCGCTGCCCGGGAGGCTCACGCGCTCCTGGGGGCCGGACGACCGCGCGTCCTGCGCTTGCTCACGCGCTTGCTCTCGGGCTCGGCCTCGAGCTTGCCCTCGCGCTTACCCTCGAATCTGGGCTCCTGGGGATGGCGCTTGTAAACCAGGATCACCCGGCCGAGGATCTGGACGATCCGCACGCCAGGCTCGGCCCCGAGGCGCAGGGCGACCTCGAACCGGTCGAGCGGACACTCCGAGGCGATCTTGACCTTGACGAGCTCGTGCGCGAACGCGGCCTGCTGCAGCTCCTTGCGCAGCGCGCCCGTGACGCCCTGCTTTCCCACCATGATCACCGCCTTGAGGGCATGCCCGTGCGCGCGAAGCCGTCTTCGCAGCGGGGACGAGGGCATGAGCGACCTCTTCTTCGGATTCGTTTTCGGGTTCGAGGGTGCCTGGCTCGCGGTGTCGTCCTGCCGGCCCGCGGCGGGGGCCGCGGGAGGCGCCACAGGGGGCGGCGCGGACGCGGGCGCGGGGTGCTCGGAGGGGGCGCGAGGAGGTGGTCGGACGGCGGTCGGCATGCGCATTTTTCGGGGTTCTGCGAATGAGGCGCCATTCGCGAGGGCGGGCCGAACACCCAGAATCGAACGTTTCTGGCCGCCGCCCCTATAGCATGGAAGTCGGGAACGTGTTACCACGCGCTATGATCAAACTCCTTGTCCCCCGTACGCAGGTTGCGCGCTCCGGCGTCGCTCGAACCGTTCTCGGCCTGTGCGTGCTGCCCCTCGCGACGCTCTTGCCCCTCGTGACGCTGACCGCATCGTGCAACAAATCGGGCGGGGCTTCGGTCTCGCCGAAGACCGACGAAGAGAAGACGTTCTACGCGCTCGGCCTCGACATCGGCAAGAACATCGACGTGTTCTCGCTCCAGCCCGCCGAGATCGAGCTCGTGAAGGCCGGTCTGACCGACGCCCTCACGCCCGGTCGCAAGCCCATGGTCGAGCTCGATCAGGTCCGCCCGAAGATCTTCGAGCTGGCCAAGAAGCGCCAGGAGATGCGCTCGGGGCAGGAGAAGACCAAGGGCAAGGATGCCGTCGACAAGGCCGCCAAGGAGACCGGCGCGTTGCAGCTTCCGTCCGGGGTGGTGGTCAAGACGCTCAAGCCGGGGACCGGCGTGAGCCCGGTCGCCACCGACACCGTCAAGGTCCACTACGAGGGCCGTCTCACCAACGGCACCGTCTTCGACAGCTCGTACAAGCGCAACCAGCCGACCGAGTTTCCCCTGACCGGCGTGGTCAAGTGCTGGACCGAGGGGCTCCAGAAGATGAAGGTCGGGGAGAAGGCGCAGCTCACGTGCCCCTCCGACACCGCCTACGGCGATCAGGGGCGTCCCCCGACGATCCCGGGGGGCGCGACCCTGGTGTTCGACGTCGAGCTCCTCGAGATCCGTCCCAAGGGATGAGGCGCGGCGCTCGGCGCATCGCCGCGGGCGTCGCCGAGCTTCCAGGCGGGAGGGAGCGGTTCTCCCCCCGCGCTCGACCCACCGACTCAGGCCGCCGGCAACGAGGCGGCGCGGGTGTCGCGGATGTGGCGCGGGGGGGCGTGCAGCTCCGAGACCAGCCCGAGCCAGGCCAGGACCGACAGGCCATAGTGGGTGAGGTCGAGCTCCCACCAGTAGAAGCCCTGGCGCTCGGAGCGCTGGTAATAGTGGTGGTTGTTGTGCCAGCCCTCGCCGAGCGTGAAGATCGCCACCAGGAAGCTGTTGCGGCTATCGTCGTCGGAGGGGTAGCGGCGGCGTCCGAACACGTGGGTGAGGGAGTTCACGCAGAAGGTCCCGTGCCATAGCAGCGTGTTCGAGACGAAGAAGCCCCACAGGAGGGCCCACCAGCCACCAATCAGGAACAGCACGGTGGCGAGCGCCACCGGCGGCACCAGGTGGTAGGTGTTGAGCCAGCGCAGCTCGCGGTAGCGCGAGAAGTCCTTGATGCGGGCCCAGTCGGTCTCGACGTAGCGCTTGACCAGGATCCACTTGACGTGGGCCCACCAGAACCCGTGCTGCCGGACCGAGTGGATGTCCCGGGGCGTGTCGGAGTACTTGTGGTGCGCGCGGTGGTGGGCGGCCCACCACAGGACCCCCTTCTGGGTGGCGGTCGAGCCCAGCAGGGCGAGCGCGAACTGGAATCCGCGGCTGGTCTTGTACGATCGGTGCGAGAAGTAGCGGTGGTAGCCGGCGGTGAGGCCGAACATCCGCACGGTGTAGAGCGCGAGGGCCAGCCCGAGACCGGTCCACGACCATCCAGAGGTGATGATGCCGCCGACGGCCAGCGCCTGCACACCCCAGAAGGGGATCATGGCCAGCCACTGCACGCCCCCGGTCTCCGTGTTGGACGGGACGATCTCGAGGGGCTCGGCGTCGTCGGAGGACTCCGCCTCCGCGACGGAGGTGGACGGGGAGAGGAGCACCGGGGGATTGCTTGTCGACATTGAGCCTCGCGCGTGACGGGGAACGGGAACCTGGCTGCGACCGGGACGGGGGGAAACGCGCTCCGGGGATGGCTCTCCGGGAGCGAGCCGCCGAAGGGCGGGGCGAGCCGCCGGAAGGCGGGCCGAGGATAGCAGAAGAGAGCGCAGAGACAGGAGAGACCGGGCGCGGCGCGCCGAGCGCGCACCTTGGTGACCCGTTCGGCCGGGGGGGGGTCAGCCGCGGGGATTCGGACGGGTTGGCGGACCTGCCCCCGGGCGCTGCTCGGCCCGGCGCGCCAGGGCGGCGCGCTCGCGTGCGGCCTGCTCCTCGGCGGCCGCGCGGGTCGCCGCGAAATGCCGGCGGCGCTGGAGGGCGAGCGCCAGCAGGACCAGCACGCCGACGGCCGCGGCGATCGGCAGCCGCGAACGCGTTCGTGCCGCCGGCGCTGGCGGCTCCTCGCCGGGGAGGGCGCCCGCGGGGGCCACGGCCTCGCCGTCAGTGGCGGTTCCGGAGACGGGGGCGCGCGCGGGCTCGTCGTCCTGGACGAGGGGCTGCCGTCGCTCGCGCGTCGCGCGCGCGGACGCCACGATCGCATCGAGCGCGCGCCAGAGGTGCTCGGGCAGGTTGGCCGGCGACAGGTTGCGCGCGAGCTCGGTGGTGATGGCGCGGGCGTCGATCTCGGGGACGATCCCGGCCGCGCCCTTGCCGGTCTCGATGGCGGCCCGGCGATCGTCGAGGGACACCACCAGCAGCACGGGATCCGAGCGGCCGATATCGAAGCCGTGCGCGTCGAAGGCGTCGCGCGCGACCCGGTCCTGTCCCGCGCGGCTGCCCGGCAGGTGCGGGACCAGCTCGATGGCCACCGGGCTGCCCAGCGCCCGGGTGGCCCGCTCGAGCTCCTCGCGCAGGCGGGCCTGGTTGCGGTGGGAAAGGCTGTCGAGGTGCCCGAAGAGCATGCGCCTGGCGGATCATAGATGAATCGGGCCGAAAACTCGCGTTGGGGATGGGGATGCGGGCCCGAGGACGGCGACGAGGACGAGGCTTGGACGAACTGGAATCTTCAGGGACGGGGTCTCACTGCCTGTGAGAGGCGATTCAGCATGCGGAGGGCTTGGGGGGAGGCCAGGTGGTTCGGCCAGCGCTCGACGAAGGCCCTGAGACGGGCGATCGCTTCCGGGGCGCGGCCGAGGGTGGCGAGGGCCAGGCCCTCGCCGAAGGCAGCCTCGGGGTTGTCGGGCTCGGCGCGGCGGACGTCCCGAAACGTCGAGAGGGCTTGCTCTGCGGCCCGGGCCGTCGCGATCGTGTCGGAGCCGGGGGGCCTCGCGCGCTCGAGCTGGGCGAAGCCGAGGTTGGTGCGAGCGGCCGGATCCGGAAGCCCCTCGAGGAGGGCGATGGCGCGGTCGAGCTGCCCCTGTCGCAAGGCCAGCGCGCCCGCCTCGGAGCGGAAGCGCGCGCGCAGCTCGGGCGGCAGCTCGGCCGGAGGCGGGGCGGCGTCGAGGGCGGCGTCCGGGGCGGGATCGAGCGCCCGGCTGAAGGCCCGCTCGGCGGCGGACGGATCCAGGAGCTCGATGCGCTGCTCGGCGACGCGGCCCGCCCACACGCGGGGGCTCGCCACCGGACCTTCCGCATCGGTGGGCGGCAGATCGAGGACCAGCGTCGCCACCCCGGAGGCTGGCCCGTCCGCCTGGTAGGCGAACGTGAGGGGCAACTCCTCGCGCGCGATGAGCGGGGCATGCGCGACGGTGCGGCGGACGAACACCAGCGCCTCGGCGGACCGGTAGCAGAGCGCCCAGCGCCGGGGATCGAACAGGGCGGCCCGCGGATTGAGCGCCGGGAAGGTCACGAGCGCCGCCTCGACCGCGAAGCCGTCGAGCAGCCGCTGCCATCGGGCACGCGGCAAATCGGCCCGCCGGAGCTCGGCGTGAAAGGACTCTGGATAGGCGTTGATGCGCGGGTCCTGGAAGACGCGGTGCGCGGGCCATCCTTCCCAGGCCAGGTACGACCCGACTTCGAGGTCATTGTAGAGGCGATCGCGGAGGCCATGGGCGTCGACCCAGCCGATGGCCTCGAAGGGGACGAGGCCATCCTCGATGGAGAGGTCGAGCCAGGGTCGCCCGGCGGAGGCCGCTGCCAGGCGCGGGCCGATGGTCACCACCAGCAGCCCCGCGAGCAGAACGGTGCTCGCAAACTGAGCGACGCGGGGTCCCGTGGCCGCGCTCCATCGCGTCGCGTTCCATCGTCCGAACCGTGGCTGGAGGTGGGCTTGGGCCTCGGCCAGCCCCGCGGTCAGGCGAGCGGCGACGAACGGCCCGGCCAGGAGCGCGAACTCCGCGACGAAGCGGATCCGCCGGGCACCGAGCACCGCCAGCGCGAACATGGGCAAGGCCTGGCGCAGGGGCACGGCCCCCCGGCGTGGGACCTCGATCTGGGGTTGGGCGACGTCGACCACCCTTCGGACGCGCTGGCCGCGCAGGCCGGGCAGGCAGGCGATGACCGCCGCTCCGAGAAGGAGAAAGAAGGGGCCGTCGAGCGGCCACTCGGCGACCCGGTACTCCTGCAAGGGTCGCAGGGAGGGCATGCGAAAGTGGTTGGCCACGTAGCCGAGCCAGCCAGCCCCGGACGGAGTCACGAAGAGCAGGGGCAGCATCGCCCCCCCGACCAGCAGGGCACGACGACTGGCGCAGGCAAGTCCGGCGCCGCAGGCACGTCCGGCGCCGCAGGCACGTCCGGCGCCGCAGGCACGTCCATCGGCGAAGGCCCCCGTCGCGTAGAGAAGCAGGATGGCCGGAGCGAGGAAGAAGCACGAGTTGCCGTTGGCCCACCCGAGCCCGATCGGAACCATGGCGACGAGGAGGCGCGGGCGGCCGGCCTCGGCGCGCTCGAGGGCCAGCAGCAGGATGGCGATGCCGAGAAACGTGACGAGGTGGGGGCGCTCGACGAAGCGGGGTTCAGCGGCGAAGGCCGCGAGCGCCAGGCTGGCCGCTGCCAGCGCCGGATGGGCGCCGCGCCGCCGGGCCACCCGGAAGAGCAGGGCGAAGGTCCCGAGCACGAGCGCGGTCTTGAACAACACCGTGCCAGGGATTCCCGCGGCCCGGTGCACCAGCGCCAGTCCGAGCTGAAAGAGCCAAGCCAGGTTGGGATCGGGAAAATCCGGGTGGGTGAAGGACAGGAGGTTGGTGCGCGGGACGTGGTGGGTCTCGAGGATGATCTCGCCGAGGCGCAGGTTGTAGAACAGATCGGTCTCGTCCATCGGGACCAGACAGCGGCCGGCGACGAAGGCCAGGAGCACGAGCGCGGCGCACGCCCCACCTCGCCGATAGGGCCGGGTGGACATGCCTCAGTACCGCGGGACGGCGGGATCGATCCGGCGCGACCAGGCATCGATTCCACCCGCCAGCGAGTACATGGGTCGCCTCGAGCCCCGGTCGCGGAGGATCGCCACCGCATGGAGGCTGCGGACCCCGTGGTGACAGTACGCGACGAGCGCGGGGGCCGCCTCGTCCCCGTCCCCGGTCGCAGGCGTATCCGCCTGGTCGAGGCCGAGGTCGGAATCGGCTAGCTCGCCGAGCGGCACGAGCGTGCTGTTCGGGAGCGCGGCCAGTTCGTGCTCCCACGGCTCGCGGACGTCGAGCAGGACGAGTGGGCGCCCTTCGCCGAGCCAGGTCGCGAGCTCCTCCACGGTGATCTCCTCGATGGCGGGTGGCACGGTCACCGAGAATGCCACAGAAGACCAAGAGGCAAGACGGAAGACGGAAGACGGAAGACGGATGACGGATGACGGATGACCGATGACGAGCCGGATCGGGCTTTCGAAGCCGACCAAGTCCTGTAATACTCCGCCAGCCATGACCCAGTCGAGACCCCGAAGACGATGGTTCGTGTCCTCCCTGGCCGCCTGTTCGATCGTGTGTTTGGCCCTGTCGACGTCGGCCGATCCGGCCCTCGCTTCCCCCGCGCTCGGCCCGCTGTCTCGGCCGGCGGAGGTGAACCTGCGCATCGATCCCTCCGCGGCGACGCGCGTGCTGGCCGCGGACGAGGGCGCCTCGCAGGAGCCCGACGCCGAGAAGCCGAAGGCCATGGACGATCAGGCGTCGGCCGCGGCCGCCAAGGCAGCGGGACCAAAGAAACCCGAGGCCCCCGAGGACAAGTTCGCCTTCGCGAAGGACTGGCCCTTCTGGGTGATCGTGGGCGGCGTGGTGGTGGCGGGGGCCGCGACATTCATGCTGGTCCGGAACGCCAACGACACTCCCCCTTGCGGCGCCAGGTACACCGCTGGCTGCTTCGGAGCCCGATGACGACCAAGCCCACGACCACGGCCACCCTCGACCCCGCCACCCTGACCACGACCGCCGAGACGACCGCCCGTTCGCCCCGTTCCCCCCGCGCAAGGGGCCTGCGCGCCGGCGCCGTCCTCGCCGTGCTGGGCCTGGCCGGGCTCTCGGGCTGTGGGCAGACCAACTATCTCGACGTCACCGTCACGGTCAAGCAGGATCCGATGATCGGCCTCGACAAGCTGTTGCGCATCAACTCGTGCGTCGTGTCGGTCTCGGGCGCCGCGACGGACAGCTTCGACATCAGGACCTGCTCGCAAGGAGCGGTCATGGGATACAACCTCGGGACGTTCCAGTACGGGACCGACAAGGACTCCGGGAGCTTCACCTTCGCGGTGCTGATCCGGGACGGCGTCCAGACCACCCTCGGGACCGGCACGGCCTCGGTGCAGGTGAAATCCGGCGCCCGGGCCACGCTCACGGTCGAGGTTCCCCTCGACCCCGCCGCGTTCAAGTAAGGGTCGAGCGAGGGCCTCTATTCCGAAGGGCGGGACCTCCGGGCGCAGGCTTCGGCCCGGGCCCGCAGGAGCTTCCGTTCCCGGGCGTTCGTGGCGAGGCCGGCGGCCTCGTCGAAAGCCACCTCGGCCTCGGCGCTTCGGCCCAGCCTCGAGAGAAGATCGCCGCGCACCGCCGGGAGCAGGTGGTAGCCCTGGAGGACCGGGTGGTCCGACAGCGCATCGACCAGGCTCAGCCCCTCGGCCGGACCGTCGGCCATCGCGACCGCGACGGCCCGGTTCAGCTCGACCACCGGGGAGCCCGTGAGCTCGACCAGGGCGTCGTACAGCGCCAGCACGCGCCGCCAGTCCGTGTCTTCCAGGCGGGTGGCCACCGCGTGGCACGCGGCGATGGCGGCCTGCAAGGTGTATGGGCCGAGCGGCCGCCGAATCGCCTCGGCCCGATGCAGGGCCGAGAGCCCCCGGGTGATGAGCAGGCGATCCCACAGCGTCCGGTCCTGCTCGGCGAGGAGCACCGGCTCCCCGCGCGGTCCGACCCGTGCCCGCGCGCGCGAGGCCTGGAGCTCCATCAGCGCGAGCAGGCCGTGCGCCTCGGCCTCGCCAGGTACGAGCCCCACCAGGATGCGCCCGAGGCGCAGCGCCTCGTCGCACAGCTCCGGGCGGAGCCAGTCGTCCCCGGCGGTCGCGGCGTAGCCCTCGTTGAAGATGAGGTACACGACCTCGAGGATCGGGGGGATCCGCGCGTGCAGGTCCTCGCCGGTCGGGACCTCGAACGGCACCTTGGCCTCGGCGAGGGTCCGCTTCGAGCGGACGATCCGTTGCGCCACCGTGACCTCGGTGGTGAGAAAGGCGCGGGCGATCTCCGCCGTCGACAGGCCCGCGACGAGTCGCAAGGTCAGCGCCACGCGCGCGTCCCGGGACAGGATCGGGTGGCAGGCGATGAACACCAGGCGCAGCACGTCGTCGCCGATGATCTCGTCGAGGGACTCCACGTCGAACGTGGTCCACGGCGTGGTGGTGCGTTCGAGCTCGCGGTGCCGGCCGTCCATCATGGCGCGCCTTCGGGCCTCGTCGGTGGCGCGGTTCTTGGCCGTGGTCATCAACCACGCGCCCGGGTTGTCGGGGATCCCCGCCTCCGGCCAGCGCTCGAGGGCGGTCACCAGCGCTCCTTGCGCGAAGTCCTCCGCGCGATCGACGTCGCGCACCAGACGGACGAGGCCGCCGATGAGTCGCGCCGCCTCGATCCGCCAGACGGCTTCGATGGTCGCGCGCGTCGGAGCCTCGAATTCACCCATGGCGCGGAGATCCCACGATGGCCCCCGACGGGGTCACCTCTGACCCTTTTGCCGCTCCATCTCGAGGCGGAGGCGCTCCTCCCGCGCGCGGAGCTCGGGGGTCAGCTCCTGGCCGAAGTCCTCGGCCTCGAAGACGGGCCGCACCTCGAGCTCGGCGTCCTCTCCCGGCATCGGATCGGGGCACCGGCGCACCCATTCGATGGCCTCCTCCATCGAGCGGACCTGCCAGATCCAGTAGCCCGCGATGAGCTCCTTGGTCTCGGCGAAGGGCCCGTCGACGACGGTGCGCTTGTTGCCCGAGAACCTGACGCGTTTGCCCTTGACACTCGGGTGCAGGCCGTCCCCGGCGAGCATGATGCCCGCCTTGACCAGTTCCTCGTTGTACTTGCCCATGGCGGCGAGCAGGTCCTCGCCCGGCATGACGCCCGCTTCACTGTTCCTCGTGGCCTTCACGATCACCATGACCTTCATCGTCGTGTCCTTTCCGCGGGCGCCTCGGGCGTCCGGATGGTTGTTCGTAGGGGCGACGAATGAGGTTGGGCGAGATCGACAGGCCCGAGCAAGTTATTTCGAGGGGCGGGGCAACCGAACCGAGGATGGCCGAGGCCGTCGTATCATCGGCGCCATGACCACCGAGACCGCGCGCCCGGAGCTTCGTCGGGGCGTGCTCTTCAGCCTGGGTGCGTACACCATCTGGGGGCTCTTCCCGCTCTACCTGCGGCTCGTGCGAACGGTGAGCCCGCTCGAGTTCGTCCTCTACCGGATGCTGCTGTCCCTGGGGTTCGTCTTCGCGGTGCTTGCGCTGCGGCGGCAGTGGGGCTGGCTCGGGTCCGCGCTGCGCTCGCCGGCGATCCTGGGCGCGTCGCTGGCCAGCGGGCTCGTCCTCACCGCCAACTGGTTCACCTTCGTGTGGGCGGTGGCGCGCTACCGGATCGTCGACGCGAGCCTCGGCTACTTCATCACGCCGCTCGTGAGCATCGCGCTCGGGGCGCTGGTGCTCGGCGAGCGACCGTCTCGCGTCCGGACCGTGGCGGTGGGCCTGGCGTTCCTGGGCGTGCTCTGGCTCGCGATCGAGGTCGGACAGGTTCCCTGGATTGGCATCGTGCTCGCCGCCACCTTCGGGACCTATGGCCTCCTCCGCAAGGTCGCCACCCTCGGCGCGCTCGAGGGGCTGGCGCTCGAGACGCTGCTGCTCGGCCCGGTGGCCCTGGGCGTGCTGGTGGTCCTGGCCCGGAGCGCCGGCGGCAACCACTTCGCGGCCGCCGGAGCGGGCGAGCGCCTGCTCATCCTGGCGGCGGGGCCCGTCACCGCCGTTCCCTTGTTGCTGTTCGCGGCCGGGGCGCGCCGGTTGCCGCTCTGGCTGGTCGGGATGCTCCAGTACGTCGGGCCGACGCTGCAGTTGCTGGTCGGGGTCCTCGTGGGGCACGAGCCCTTTCGGCTGCCCAAGCTGCTCGGCTATGCCCTCATCTGGGTGGCCTTCATCCTCGCAAGCCTCGACGCCAGCCGCGCCGACCGTCGCCCGGACACCGCCGTGCGGGTCCTGTCGGCCTCGGGCACCCGGGCGTGACCCGGTGACAGGCACGCCGTGACGGGCACGCCGTGATACCCCTGTCGTTCGAGGCGGCGCGGGCCGAGCTCTACGGCATGGCGATCGACGCGTTCGTGGCGGAGCGCACGCGGCTCGCGCGCGCTCTCAAGGCCAGCGGAGACAAGGAAGGCGCGGCCCGGCTTGCCAAGCTGCCCCGCCCGGTGCTCTCGGCCTGGGCGGTGAACCAGCTCTGGCGCCAGGAACGAGCGGCCTTCGACACGTTGCTGGCGGAGGCGACGCGGCTGCGGTCCGGCGATCCCGGCGCGGCGCGCGCGCACCGCGAAGCGCTGGCGGGGCTGCGCCGGCGAGCCGCCGAGCTCCTGACGGCAGCGGGCCACGCTGGGTCGAACGAGGCGACCCTCCGGCGGGTGTACATCGACCTTTCGGCCCTCGCGGCCCACGGAGGGTTCGACCGGGGCGAGGAGGGGGCCCTGGCGGCCGATCTCGAGGCCCCCGGCTTCGACGTCCTCGGCGGCGCAGCCATCGCGGAGGCTGGAGCGGTGGTGCCGGCGCCAGGCAGCGCACGCCCCGCTCCTGCGACCGGCGGCGGTCTCGACGACGATCCAGGGCGGGCCGGCGGGGCGGAGGATGAGCTCGAGGAGGGGCGCCGGCTCGTCGAGGCCGAGCGTCGGCGCCGAGAGGCGCGCGAGGCCGCGCTCGCAGCCGCAGCCGCAGCGGCCGCGGAGGCCGCGGAGGCGGAGCGGCTGCGCATCGAGGGGGAGCTGGCCCGGCTCGATGAGCGCCTTCGCGCTGGCCTGGCGGAGCTCGAGCGCTGCGACCGCCTCGTCGATGCCCTGCGGACGGACCTGACGCGGGCCGAGGCGGCGCGCCTGCGCGCGCAGGCGGCCGTCGCGGCCCTCCGGAGCGAGCGGGCCGCCTTGCAAGGAAAGGGAAAGGGCGAGGCTGCGGGAGGGGGATCGTCGCCCGCGGGAGAAGGTCGCGATCAAGGCCACCGCGGTGAGCCGTGAGGTCGTGGCCGGCGGTGAGGTGATCGAGGCCCGCTCAGCCGTCAGGGCACATTCTTCTCGCAGTCGAGCCCGCCGGCGGATGCGCCCGTACAGATCGACGGCGGCGCGCAGAGGGTGCCTGCGCAAGCGCAGGTGATCGTGGCCCCGCAAGCGGCCGGCGTCGGGGCACACGCGTAAGTTGGATCGCGGGCGCAGATCCCGCTCACCCCGGAAGGATGCAAACCCGGGCCGCACGCTCCGGCATCGTTCTCGAAGATGACGGCTCCCCCGTTCGTGACGCTGGCGACACAGATCGATCCGGTCGCGCAGGGAGGACGGCAGGTCGCGGCGGCGATTCCGGCATCGCCGGGCGGATTCGATGGGCAGACGCAGAGAGCTCCACGCGGACAGCAGAGGGCGCAGTCGGCGATGCACGTATCCGTGGGGTGGGGGCAAAGGCCGCAGGCTCCCGCCGTCCCACCAGCTCCGGCGCCGTGGCCCCCGGCGCCGCCGTTCGTCACCCCCCCGTGGCCCCCGGAGGCCCCACCGGACGCTCCGACGCCTCCACCCACGCCGAGAGCTCCAGCGACGCCGGAGAGCCCCGCCGCGCCGCCGCTCGCGGTCTGGCCGGGCCCGAGGCCGCCGGCCGCGCCACCGAGCTCGCCACCCGACGCGCCCTGGCCACTGGCATGACCGGCCCCGCCCCCGTCGCCTCCGGTCCCTGTGGTCGGGCCACTCTGGCCGCCTCCGCCGCCGCCGGGCGCTCCAGCGTCGGCGATCGAGCGTCCGCCGGTTCCCGACCCCGCACCGCCTCCGCCGGTGGTCGAGTGGGAGCTGCACCCGCCCATGACGATAATGCACGCCCCGAAGCTGAGGCTCGAAGCGAACCGACGGGAGAACATCGGACGATCGTAGCCCATTTCGGACGCCCTCGGGGCGTGGGGAGCCCCCGCCAGCGGTGGACCAGCTCGCAACTCGACGGACCAGGCCGCCTGCCACCACAGCATGTTCAGTGGCTAGGGGTCAGTGGCTGGGTGGCTCGAAGGGGCGAATTGACCCGCTCGCTCGCCCAGGCGACACTGGTACGGTGATCGGCGTCAATGCCGGTTGCCTCGGACCCTCCTCGGGTCCTTTGTCGAGTCCCTCCCCAGCAACCCAGGAGCTTCCGATGACCACCAGCCTTTCGGTCCGCATGCGTGGGTTCGGTCGCCAGTCGATTCTCGGGTTCGCCTGCTGCGCTTTGGCGGCCTGCGGATCTTCCTCCAGCGGGACGCCTTCCGCATCCGGCGGGTCCACCGTCGGGTCGGGGGGCGCCGTCGGCTCCGGCGGGGTCACCGCGACGGGAGGCACCCCCGGAACGGGAGGCACCCCCGGGACGGGAGGCGCACCGGGTACGGGAGGCGCACCGGGTACGGGAGGCGCACCCGGCACGGGAGGATTGACCGTGGGCACCGGCGGTTCCCCCGCCACCGGCGGTGGCACGGCGGGAGCCGGCGGAGCTGGGGTTGGGCAGGGCGGTATCCCGGGGGGCGGCGGCGGAGCCGCCACCGGCGGTGCCGCGGGCGGGCCGGGTGTCGGTGGCGGCAGCGGTAACTGCAACGGCGCGGCTCTCTGTGACGACTTCGAGCGCGCGATGCTGGGCCCAGACTGGGTGCTCGACAACACCGCGCCGACCGTCATCGAGCTCGTGACCAACAAGGGACACAACAGCATGAGCTCCGTGCACATCAGCTTCGGGACCGCAGCGACCCAGAGCTACATCTCCGAGAGCAAGACGTTTCCAGCCATGGGGAACGCGTTCTGGGGACGGGCCTGGATCTTCTCGATGGCGCCGCTCGGTGGTCACCAGATCTACGTCGAGGCGCGGGTCGGTGCTGGCTCCGACAAGACGGGGGTCCGCCCGGTGAACACCCAGGGGATGAACCTCGCCACCAACCTCGAATCCAGCGACGCCGGGATGACGTCGAACATCAAGATGACGATGGGAAGCTGGGTCTGTTACGAGTGGCAGATCACCGGCATCGGGGGTGCGGGCACATTCACCTCCTACGTCGATGGCATGATGATCGGCAAGCAAAACGGAACCATCCCGGCCCTGATGCGGCAGCGCATCGGCTTCCAGCGATACATGGCCGGGACCGCCGGCGAGATGTGGATAGACGACGTCGCGATTGGAGCCGCGCGCATCGGCTGCCTCTAGCTTAGCGTAGCTAAGCTAGCTCTAGCCCTAGCGA
>Ga0265318_10000680_pt1 | contig 23043 bp, 17 predicted proteins | sample 4821metaG_FD_192431 | JGI IMG/M metagenome (GOLD analysis project Ga0265318, IMG submission 192431) | Rhizosphere microbial communities from Carex aquatilis grown in University of Washington, Seatle, WA, United States - 4-8-21 metaG | ecosystem: Host-associated > Plants > Roots > Rhizosphere >... | reverse complement strand
TGACGAATATCATGATTGCAAGAATCAGTAGATAACGGTCCCGGACGATGAGGGCAAAAGCGTTTCCGCGCCCGAGCGGGACGTCTTCTGCGGGCGGCGATCCGGCCGGCCCTGTCCCGACGCCGCGCCGATGCACGAGGTACGTGAGGCCGACGGTCGATACGAGGATTCCCGCGGCGATCGCCATGAGAAGAAATGGCGAACCGAGCCGGACCAGCGGCTCGGCGATGACCGCGCCGCCCACCGCGCCAACCGAGCTTCCGATGCCGACGATTGGAAAGAGACGTTTGCCCTGCTCCTCCGTGTAGGTCTCCGCCGCGAAGCTCCAAAACTGCGCGACCGTCACGGTATTGAAGACGCCGACCCACAGAAAAAAGGGCACGCCGAGGTGGGCGCCGCGCGTTCCCAGCGCCCAGAAGACCACCAAGTTCATCGCGAAAAAAAGAGTCACCGACGAAATGAGCACGACGCGTCGCACGCGCGCCGAGAGCCACCCGTAAAAATTCGCGACGAATATGAGCAGCACCGACTGTCCGACCGAGGCGTAGCTCTTCACTTCGGCGCCTCCGCCGAGGAGGATGAGGGGTTCGCGCGCGACCTTGAGCAGGTAATAGGCCGTGAGGAGGAGGAAGACGTTCAACGTCAAGAGCAGCACGGTCGGAGCTTCTCCCGGCCGCACGTCACCGAACGCGCCGAGCACGAACTCGACCGGATGCTCGCGAAAGCGCAGATGAACTCGCTGCGTTGGGGCTTCGCTTGCGATCGTCATTCGTGCACGGTTCCCTTCCTCGAAGTGCGTTCTCGGTAGCTGCCTGCTCGACCTACTCCCCTACCATCCGCAGAGCGATGCGTCTCGACGGCCCGGAACAAATCCGCTCGGAAGGACGAGTTTTGGAGGGCCGATGGCCCAGATTCTCGCTAAGGTCGCGGTTCGCCTGCAGCGTTCCGGGAGCCAATGGCTCGGTGGGGAGATCGTTCGATGAACGAGACCAAAATGGGGCTTTCTTTCGTGGCGACGTTTCTCGCGGTCGTGGGGGGTCTGGCCGGCTGCTCGAGTTCGGCCGAAACCCGCGCCAGTACTCCCGGTACGGACAACGACCCCGGTCCGGACGCGACGAGCCAGGCCGGCGGGCCCTCGGGACCGACGGATGCCGGGGTGTCTTCGACGTTGCGGGACAGTACGAGTCCGGCGATGCCCATCGAGGGCGGTTCGGTCGCCCCCGTGACCCTCGACAGCGGCCGGACGGCTGTAGCCGACGGCGGCGACGGCGGCGGCACGGCCGTTCCGAGCGCTTCCGTTGGGGGCGACTCGGGCATCGCGGTCTTTGCGCCGCCGATGCCGAACTGCGCCTCGGGAACCGACGGGGTGACCAATTGCGGCGCCGGGGGAAGCGGAAACGAAAGCTGCTGTTCGAGCTTGGCTGTCGCCGGCGGGACCTACGACCGAACGTACACGTACGGTCAGACGTCTTCGTATGCGGATCCGGCCACCGTGAGCAACTTTCGCCTGGACAAATACCTGGTCACCGTCGGCCGGTTTCGGCAGTACGTCGCCTACATGACGAGCGGCTCGGGCGCGCCACCTGCGGACGGCAGCGGGATCCACGCGCATTTGAACGCCGGAAAAGGACTCGCCAATAGCGCAAGCCCCGGTACGTACGAACCCGGCTGGAATGCCAATGGTTGGAACTCGCTCGTCGACTCGATTACGCAACTCCCGGACCTCGCAACAGGGCCCGATGCGGCGAGCGTGTGGAACGCGAATCTCGCTTGCGAGCCGAACTACGCCACGTGGACGGCCACGCCGGGGAATGGCGAGAGATTGCCCATTAACTGCGTGGACTGGTACGAGGCGAGCGCTTTCTGCATCTGGGACGGCGGGTTCCTGCCGAGCGAGGCGGAGTGGGAGTACGCCGCGGCCGGAGGCAGCCAGCAGCGAGAGTATCCTTGGGGATCGACGGACCCGGGTACGGCAAACCAGTTCGCCATCTACGGCGACGGCGAGAGCCAGTGTTACTATCCGAGCGGCGCGGCGAGCACCTGCACGGGGGTCGCGAACATGGCTCCGGTCGGCACGGCCTCGAAGGGAGCCGGCTACTGGGGGCAGCTCGACCTCGTCGGCGAAGTGTTCGAGTGGAACCTCGACTGGTATGCTCCTTACGCAGCGTGCACCGACTGCGCGTATTTGACCGCCGCTTCGAACCGGGTCATGCGCGGAGATCTCCTCAATGACGCGACGCTGTTGCTTCCGCCGGAGCGTTTCGACGTCGCCCCATCGTTCCGGGCCGTCAACCTCGGTTTTCGGTGCGCCAGAACGCCCTCCGCAACCAAAGACGGAGGCACGACGTCGACGGCGACCGGAACGCCGGTCTCGAGCCCGACGACGGCACCGGACTCGGGTGTCTCACCCGGGATGAACGTTCCGATCGTGGTCCCTGCGGGATGCACGGTGCCCTCGCCGGTGAGCTTCACGACCGATGTGCAGCCGTTCTTGAACGCATCGTGTGGCAAGACGGGCGCGGCCAACGCCAGCAACGGCGGGTGCCACGTGCTCGACAACGAATCGACCATGGAGGAAGGAGGGAAGAGCCACGCCTACGATTGGATTACCGGGACAGCGCACGCCTCCTCGTGTCCGGAGACGCCGACACCATTCCGTTTTCAGGTCGTCATGGCGGTAATGCAAGAAGCGGATCCGCCGTCCTGCTCGAAGTGTGACAAGATGCCGAGCGCGACCACGCCTCCGCGGACGCCGCTCACCGCCTGCCAGCTTGCCACGTTCCAGTCATGGCTCAACGAATCTTACGTCGCCCAATTGCACCGTTACGACGGCATCTCACCCACGACGCCATACCCAATGCCGCCGTGGAATTGAGTGATCCGAGTTCGGGGTCGAGATGGGCAACATTCAAGACTGCGTGCCGTTGGGCCGGAGGAATTGCGCTCCCCTCGACGTGCCCGGCGCCAGATAGCGCTGGAATCGAGGGGCCCCATGACCTGGTCTCCCAAGCAATACTCGACGTTCGAGGGCGAGCGCACGCGTCCGGTGCGCGATTTGCTCGCCGCAGTTCCCGTAGCGAGCGCGCACTCCGCAATCGATGTCGGGTGCGGACCGGGGAATTCCACCGAAGTCCTCGCGGAGCGCTTCCCTGGGGCGTCGATTCGAGGATTCGATAGCTCACCCGACATGATCGCGGCCGCGCGCAAGCGCCTGCCCGGAGCCGTCTTCGACGTGCTGGACGTCGCGACGTGGAACGAGCCCGGCCCTTTCGACGTGATCTTGGCGAACGCTGTCTTCCAGTGGGTGCCCGATCACGCCTCGCTGCTTCCGGCGCTCGCCGCAAAGCTCGCGCCGGGGGGCAGCCTCGCCGTTCAGATGCCGGACAATCTGGCCGAACCGGCGCACCGATTGATGCGCGAGACTGCCGCGGATGGCCAATGGGCCACAAAGCTCGCGGCCGCGGTCGCGACTCGAACGCCGGTGGCCTCGCCCGATCGGTACTATCGACTGCTTCGCGCGTCCTGCTCCGACGTGAATGTCTGGCGCACGACGTACTACCACCCGCTCGCGGGCGGACCGCATGCAGTCGTCGAGTGGTTCAAAGGCAGCGGCCTTCGTCCGTTCCTCGATCCGCTCGACCCAGGAGAGCGCGCGGCGTATCTCGAGCGCTACGAGGCCGCGATACGCGAAGCCTATCCTGCGCTCGAGGACGGAACCGTGCTCCTCCCATTTCCAAGATTGTTCATCGTCGCCACGCTGTAGAAGACCCGGTGGTCTTCTACACTTCTCCGCGCGTGTCAGGGCGATCCTACGGGGCGACGGAGACGTTGTTGCGTCTCACGCCGTTCGATGATGGTCGGTGCTCGTACCATTGCTGCGTCACCTTGGCGGCCACGTCCCGACTGCCCAATCCAAACGCGAGTGCCGCGCCGAGCGCAATGGCGGCGAGCGTCAACGTGAACGCGATCGTCACGATCTCGGGCGCGATCTGGAGCTCCCGCAGCGACATGAAGCCACCCAAGGCCAGAATCGCGGCGCGAACGAGTGGCGGAGTAAGCGAACGCGGGGTCGCCCCCGTCCTCGCGCCCGCCTCGGTCTCGCCTTTTCCGATGCGGCCGAATACCCAGTTCCCAAAATAGAGGGAGGCTCCGAAAATCACGGCTGCACCGACCAGATGCGGGACGTAGGCGAGAATTCGTCCGACGCCGTCCGCCACCATCGTGAGCTCCCACGAGCGCGCCGCCTGCATGATCGCAGCGAGAATCACGACGCCAAAGACCGCCTTGCCGGTCCAGCGCGAACCATCGTGGGACTCCGTTTGACGTTCATCCATCAACCCCAGCTTCGCGATCAGCCGGTCGTATCCTGCACGACACAGGACGGCTCGAGTGACGCGCTCGAGCGCGACCGCGATCGCGTAGCCGACGAGCAGGATGAAGAGCCCCGCCAGAAGCTTCGGCAGAAAGCCGACCACTCCGTCGAATGCTGTGGTGAACCAATGCATGGCCGAACTCATGGGAACCTCCGGGGCGGCGTTGGAATCGCACGCTGAAGCGAATCGCATGCCGTACGATGAAGTTGATGCGTGCAAAAGGCGAGACGGCGGCGAAGTTGTTCAGGCCGAGCGACCAGATCACCGCTCCCGCGGTCCTAAACCACGTGGATGAAGTCGCGAAGCGCGTTTCGGGTTGCATCTGGGACTCCGGGCTCCGGCTGGGGTCGGCATACAAAGGCCATTCATCCAAGGCGTCTCGATGAAGCAACCGGTTTCCTCCCGGTTCCGGCGCGGCGTTCTCGTACTCGGAGCGGGCAAGGTGGGAACTGCCCTCTCCAAGGCGCTTCGCGCCCGAGGTGTCCAATCGACGTTGCGTGCAGCTCGGAAAGGGCTTCCCCGGGCCATCGACCAGCGTGTTCTCGTGTTGGCCGTGCGCGATCGCGATTTGAGGGTATTGGCCCAGTCTTTGGCGGACGCGCGACTCGTTCCCGCCGACGCCGTCGTTCTGCACGTCGCGGGCGCGCTCGATGCCGAGCCGCTCGCGCCGCTGCGCGAACTCTGTGCCGGGGTTGCCCAGATGCACCCCATGATTTCGTTCGCCTCGACGCGTGCCGCGCCCGGGCTCGCTCGAGGTAATGTTCTCGTGCAAGGCGATCGGGCCGCGGTGCTTTGCGCGCGTCGCATTGCGCGTCTGCTCGAAATGACCCCGCGCTCGATCAAAGGGCTGGACACCGTCGCTTACCACGCGGCGGCCGGTCTCGTGGCGAACGGCGCTGCCGCGCTGGCCGGAGTGGGGGCAGAGCTTCTGGTAGGTGCCGGTGTCCCCCACCGGGTGGCTCCGAAGATGCTGGGGCCCCTGCTTCGGAGCGTAGCCGACAACATCGAGCGGCTGGGCTTTCCGCAGGCGCTGACCGGGCCTGTGCGCCGGGGCGACGCGAGCGGCGTGGAAAAGCACCTCGTGACCCTGCGTGCAAAGCTCCCCCGCGCTGTCGGTCTCTACCTCGCCGCGGCGCGGGCGCAGCTTGCGTTGGCACGCGCGATTGGCGAAGCGCCGCCCGAGAACTTCGAGGCGATCGCCCGAATCATCGAGCGATCGTCGGCCGGGGCTTAACCGGGTCTGCGATCGGCGCCTTCCGACGCGCCGGTCGGCCCCCCTTCCTCGTGTCCCTGTGAATTCCCGCCTTCCGGGGCGACACTACCCTCGTGGAGGATCTCCGCCCCAAAACCATCCTTTTCTGCGCCGTCCTGGCACTGGCCATCGCGCTGAGCGTCCTCCTGCGAGGACGGCGACCAGCCCACTGGCTCTTCGCCGCCTTCGCGACCGACGTTGCGCTTTGGTACGCGAGCCAGTCGCTCGCGGGGTTTTTCCGCGCGGACATCTGGGAGCGGATCACCGGGGTCCTGACCGTTCTCCTTCCCCAGTTTGCGATTCACCTTTTCCAGAACGTCGTTCCGCTCGAAGTCCGGAGCACGAAGACGCGCCTCGCGCGATTTGCCACGTTCGTCGGCATCCCCGTGCTCGTGATGTCCGTCTCGCCCTACCACGAGCGGCCCTTCGTGCTCGGCGCGGTCTACACGTACGTCTTCGGCCTCCTCACGGCCGCGCTCATCACCCTGGCGCGGCGTGGGCAGCACAGCCCGTCGCGGGCCGTGCGCGACCGTGTCCGCTTTCTCGTCATCGTCGGCGGTGCCGCGACGACCTTTTCACTCGGCGATTTTCTCTCGTACTTGGGTGTGCACCTGCCGCCCATCGGCGCCGTCTTGTCGATTGTCTTCCTCTTCGTCCTCGCAGAATCGGTCACGCGTTCTCGGTTGGCCGATATTTACGAAATGGCGGGACGTCTCCTCGTCTTCACTCTGCTCGCCTTCTGTCTGGCCGGCATTTTCTACCTATTCGTCATGGTCATCGGCGGCTTCGACACGATGTACCTGAACGCGGTACTCGCGGCGATCGTGTTTCTCGTCCTCTTCGAGCCTCTCCAGACCGAAGTCGAACGACGGATCCACCAATTTCTGTTCCGCGAACGGTACGACTTGGAGACCAGCGTCGCTGATCTGCGCAAACGCTTGGCGCACGTTCTCGAGATCGACGAAATGGTGGCGACGCTGTTGGATGGCCTCGAGCGTTCGCGTCGAGTCACCACGGCGGCGCTTTACCTCCGCGACCAGGACGGCGACGGCTTCGACCTCGCGGGCTCGATCGGCGCGGCCGTTCCAAAGCGCGTCGAGGCGCTGGGCGCGCGCCCGCTGCTCGATCGCCTCGATACGAACGCCTCCGTCACGCTCGAAGAGCTCGCCCGAGAGAAGGTCGATGCCCCGGTGGTCACCGCCGCGGCGGGGCTGGGAGTCCTTCAGAGCGCCGTCGTGCTGGTGGTGCGCGGCGACGAAGACGGACATGTCGGGCTGCTCTTCGTCGCCGACGACCGGGTCCGCGACGCGTTCACTCCGGAGGAGGTTGCGCTGCTCGAGACTGTCGCCGCGCAGATCGGGGTCGTCGTCGCCAACAGCCGCATGTACTCGCGAATGAAAGAGCGCGACCGCCTCGCGGCGCTCGGTTCGATGGCGGCGGGTCTGGCGCACGAAGTCAAGAACCCGCTGGGCGCCATCAAGGGCGCGGCGCAATTGCTCGAGGAAGACGGCGACTGGACGCACGACGAGGGGGCCCGAGAGTTCGTCGGGATCATCATCGAGGAAGTGAATCGCCTCGACCGGGTGGTCGGCAGCTTCCTCGACTACGCCCGCCCGCACGCCGGCAACCCCGTGCCCCTCGATCTCAACGCCGCGGTCCGTCGAACCGTGCAAATCCTCTCGAGTCAGATCATCACGAACGACGGAATCGACGTGCAAATCGATTTGAGCGAACGGCCGCCCCGAGCGCACATCGACCCGGAGAAGTTCCGCCAGGTCCTGATGAATCTCATGCAAAACGCGATTCAGGCGATGGACGGGCGCGGCCGAGTGACGGTGTCGACTTCGGTGCGGCGGTCGGCGCGGGGCCGCGTGCCGCCGCAAGACGCGTCGAGCCCCTCGCTGCGTCGCATGCTCGCCGAGGAGATCGAGCTCGTGGAAGTGGCCGTGCGCGACACGGGCCCGGGCATCTCGCCCAAGGTGCTCCGCAACCTCTTCGTCCCTTTTTTCACGACCAAGACCAAAGGGACGGGACTTGGCCTGGCGATCAGCCAGAGCATCGTTCAAAACGCCGGCGGGACAATCGAGGTGCAATCGCAGCCGGGAGCCGGGACGACGTTCACGATCGTCCTGCCGACGGCGGCCGACGCGTTGGCCGGCGAGGTCAAGAAAGACGTCTCCAGTTCGCAATCTCGCGCGGCGTCTCCGAGCGGGCCGGCCGCGGCGAGGTAGGTATGGGTCTTGGTTCTTAGAACCGAGCCGCCGGCGGCGACAGCACTTGCGGCGGTATCCCCATCTCCGGATCGGCGGTCTTGTCCTGCGGGACGAACCGATCGCCGCGAAGGTCCTGTACGTCGATCGTGACCTCGACGGCGACGTTCGCCGGTTCGGTCGTTCGTAGCCCGAGATCGAACCCAGTGACCCCGGCGACGACCGGCGGGATCCAGGGAGTGTAGAGCAGGTCGGCGGGGACGGAATTGGACCGGTTCTGAGGATTGAAGATGTTGTTCGCGATCTGGGTCGCGTCGTAGCCGCTCTTCGATGAAGTCGTTTGCGCCTGTGGGCTGGCCAGGAGGTTTTCGACCGCCGCAAGCTTTATTGCGATTTCGTGCATATCGTCGGACGTAATCGTCCCCTCGATTCGCTGTTTGCCGGGCACGGTGAACTCCAAGTCGTACCCGTAGTTGGGAAGGGTCGTTTCGTCGTCGACCACCGTGACTCCCGGTCGCCAACGCACGAATTCGTTCCACGGGTCGATGAGGAGCCAAACGTCGTGCTGCGTGTCGTCGATGTTCGAGATCGTGAAGCGCACTTCGACGCTCTCGTCTTCGGCGCGGAGAAACACACCGCGAGGATAGGGCGTGCCCGACGGCGCCGCTCCGACCGCCTGGACGTCCGCGCTCGTCATCTTGCGCACGGGAAGCGGAACCGGGATTTCTACCTGGTAGAGCGTGATTTGTCCGTCGCTGTAGTAGACGGGCGGCCCGCCATCGTTCGTGGTCATCCCCACGTCGACTGGTTGGGTCACCTGGTCCGCGGAGCCGTCCGAGCATCCGATTGCGACCGGCGCAATCGCAGCGACGAAAGCCGCGACGACGCTCGTGGGGGACGCACCCCCGACCGGTTTGGTGCTCAGCCCCCAAGTGACGAGCCTCGCCCTGCGCGCCGAGGCCGACGCCGTTTCGTCCATCACCATGGGCTGGTCGGTTTGCGACGCACGTGCCAATGGTACCCCGAACTCCGAAAGCCGACTTACACTGCTCGGTAAATCGATGCCCCTCCGGCTTGCCTCGTCCCACCTGCGCGTCGATGTCGGAGGAGTCCCCGCCATCGACGGCCTGACGTTCGTGACGACAGGCGATCACGTGCTCGTCCTCGGGGCTGCGAGGGCGCTTTTCGATGCTGCGACCGGCCTCCGGCGCCCCGCTCGAGGCGAGATCTCGGTCGAAGGCAGGACTCCGTCCACGGCGATCCGCGAGGGGCTGGCCGCGAGCGCTCCGCTCGACCCACCGCTGCCCCCCAAGTGGACCGCCCTCCACTATGTGGCGTGGAGCGCGGCCCTCGCCGGCCAACCGCGAGCCACGGCCTTTGCGATGGCAATCGAGGCGCTGGCGCGGATGCAAATCGAGTCGATGGGTCGGACGAGGCTCGGGCCCGCCTCGCTTTCGGTCCGACGAGCCGTCGTACTGGCAGCCGCGCTGGCGACCGGCGCATCGACGCTGCTTCTCGAGGATCCGCTCGCCGGTCTTTCCGGGGAAACTGCGCACGTGTTCGCGCGCGCGCTCGCGCGTGCCTTCGAGGGCCTGCGTACGGCGACGTTCGCGGCGCGAATTGCCCTCGAGTCGCCGCTCGCGCTCGCCGCAGACGAGGCCGTCGTCATCGACGGGTCTCACCTCGCGGCGCAGGGCGCGCCTGCCGAGATCGCGGCGGCCGAAGGCGCGTTCGCGTTGAGGGTTCAGGGCAACGTCGATGCGTTCCGCTGCGCGGTCGAGGCGCAGGGTGGCCGTGCCGTGGTGGCAAAGGACGCCCCGTTCCCGGTGCACGTTCGCGTGGACTTGGGCCCGCTCCTGGCTCGTGACCTGCTGCGCATCGCCGCGGAAACCGACGTGGTCGTGATGGAGCTACGCCCGCTCGGCCGCGCCTTCGCCTAGAGCTCCGAACGGTTTGACTCCCGTCGGCTTTGCCGCGATTTTCTTCGCATCGCTTTGTTGCTCCTCCTCAAAATACTCCAGTAGTTCTCGTCGTCGCGCCTCGCGCTGCTCGAAACTCGCAGCAAATCCTCGGTCCCCCAAACCGTTCGGTGCTCTAGACTGCGCGCCCGATGGCCCCCCGCCCCACGCTCACGCTCGACGATGCCGACGGCGCACCCACGATTGGCGCCCGTCCGTCCGTGGACTCCAGCCGGCTCGCGGTCTACACCGCGCTCGGTGCGTCCGTGGGCGCCCTGCCGGTCCCCTGGCTGCCCGATTCGTTGCTGCGGAGCGTGCGCGGTGCCCTGGCTCACGACATCGCCGTCGTCCACGGCCTCTCTCTGACCCGCGAGGCACGCGTTGTTCTTGCGGAGCCGTCGGGAACGCACGGCGCGCGCGGCCTCGTCGCGCAAACGCTTCGGTATCTGGGCGTCCGGCTCGCGGTCCGGACGCTGGCGAGCCTCGGCCCCGTCGCCGCGATCTGGCCTCTCCGAGAGGCTCTCCGGGTATTTGCCTTCGGTCACCTGTTCCAACGCTACCTCGACCTCCGGCGGACCGAGCGCGCCGTGAGGATCGACGCCGGGGAAGCACGGCGCGTGCGGCGCGCCATCGATCAGGCACTGGCGCGAGCCATCACCGTGGAGTCTTCCCGCCCTCGAGACCCGGCCGCGATCGACGACCAGCGAGACGCTGCGACGGCACTGGTCGATTGGGCGCTCGGGGTCGTCGCGGGCGTTCCCGAACGGCTGCTGCGCCGACTCGACTCGGCGTTCGACGAATTGCTGGGTTCGAACGATGGCTGACGACCGAGCAGCCGTTGCGCGCGCGCGCCGAGTGGTGGTCAAGCTCGGGTCGCGCACCCTGGCCGGCGACCCGGGCATCTTCGATCGCCTCGCCGCCAGCGTATCGTCGCGTCCAGGCTGCGCATTCGTGGTCGTATCGAGTGGCGCGATCGCGCTCGGCGTGAAGAAACTCGGGTACCGAGCGCGCCCCAAAGAGATCGCCAGACTTCAAGCGGCGGCCGCAGCCGGGCAGTCGCTTCTCATGCGCGCCTACGAGGAAGCGTTCGGTGCGCGCGGGTTGACGGTGGCGCAAGTCCTTCTCACGTACGCCGACCTGGCTGACCGCACGCGAGCGAACAACGCGCGTGCGGCGCTCGGCGCGCTCCTCGATGCCAGTGCCATTCCCATTCTCAACGAGAACGATTCGGTCGCGGTCGACGAGATCACGTTGGACAATGACCAGTTGGCGGCCATGGTCGCCCCGCTCGTCGAGGCCGACCTTGTCGTTCTCCTGAGCGACGTCGAGGGCTTGCTCGACGGCCGCGGGCGCCGAATCGCCGTCGTCCACGACGTGGCGAGCGACGCGCTGCCCCACATCCGCCGGTCGACCAGCACGATGGGACGGGGCGGGATGGGCAGCAAAGTGGAGGCCGCTCGCCGCGCAACGCTCGCAGGCGCGAACGTGGTCGTCGCCGATGGCAGTGTCCCTGGAGCGCTCGACGGCGTGCTCGCCGGCGACGACGTGGGAACGCTCTTCGTGGCATCGCGAGACCGGCTCAGCGCGAAGAAGTACTGGATCGCATTTACGCTGCGGCCCCGAGGCGATCTCCTGCTGGATCGCGGCGCGGTCGAAGCGGTCCGGGCGCGGGGCAAGAGTGTCCTGTCCGTGGGCGTTCTCGGCGTGCGAGGCGACTTCCGGGCTGGAGACGCGGTTCGCATCGTCGACCCCGACGGGCAAGAGATCGCGCGAGGTCTCGCTCGATGCGGCGCCGGCGAAGCCGCGATGGTCGCCGGCAAAGCACGAGAGGAGTTGCCGGACGGCCTGGCGGAGCTTGCGCTCGTCGTGCACGCCGACGAAATCGCCGTCGGGCTCCACGCGCCATGACGGTTACCAGATTTCGCAGCGCTTCTCTTTGGGTCGAGACATCGGCGACCCGTCTTTGCATTGGAACGCAGCGCTGAATTCAGGCAAGTTCGAGAGCGGGCCGTTGACGCGGAATTTCGGCGGAGAGTGCGGGTTGGTCGCGACGAGGAGCCGCAGCGCCTCGGGCCTGTAGTTCGCGCACCACGCCTGCGCGAAACCCAAGAAGAATTGCTGCGCCGGCGTGAACCCCCCAATGGTCGGAGTCGCTCCGTTCTCCTTCTCGGCGCGCTGGAAGGCGGCGAATGACAGCTTCAGTCCACCGAGATCCGCGATGTTCTCCCCGAGTGTGAGCTTGCCTTTGATATGGAGGTCGTCGACGGGAACGTAGTCGTCGTATTGCTTTTCGACACAGGTGGCGCGCCTGTCGAACTCCGCGCTCACCGACTGCGTCCACCAGTCGCGCAGGTTTCCCTCGGCGTCGAATTGCCTCCCTTCGTCGTCGAAGCCGTGGGTCAATTCGTGGCCGACGACCATCCCGATGCCGCCGAAGTTGAGCCCGAGAGTCTGGGTCTTCGAATAGAAAGGGCTCTGCAGGATCCCGGCGGGGAAGACCATCTCGTTCATCGTCGGTTCGTAGTAGGCGTTCACCGTGGGAGGCGTCATCTCCCACTCCTCCTTGTCGACCGGCTTGCCGACTTTGACGAGGCGGCGCTTGACGTCGAATTGCGTGGCGTTCTCGATGTCTCGGACGAAAGAACCCCGATCGATGGCCAGGCCCTCGTAGCTCCGCCACTTGGTGGGGTAGCCGATCTTGTTGACGATCTTCGCGAGCTTGCCTTCGGCCTTCGTTCGCGTCGTGTCGTCCATCCAGGGGAGGGCCTCGAGGTCGGCCCTCATCGACGCCTCGATCCCGGCGACCATCTGCTCGGCTGCCCGTTTGCCGTCCTCACCGAGGTGGTCTTTGACGAATGGTTGAGCGAGGGCCTCCCCGAGCATCTTGTCGGCAAACCCCACGCACCGCTTCCAGCGCGGCTGAAGAACCTTCGTGCCCGTGAGGACCTGCCTGAAATGGAACCACTCGTCTACGAACTTTTGCGAGAGGAGCGGCGAGAATGACCGAGCGAGCTGCCAGCGAAGGTAAACGCGCCATTCCGGTAGCTTCGGCGCTTTCACGAGTGCGTCCAGCTTTTTCACGAACTCCGGCTGGCCCACGTTGATGGCGGTGATGTTCGGGAAGCCAATCGCGGCGAGGTAGCCGTCCCAACCCACGTCCGGCGCCAGGTTCTTCAGGCCGTCGAGATTGAGTAAGTGGTAAATCTTTTGCGGGTCGCGGAGCTCGACGTTGGTCATCGATGCTCCCGCGAGATCAGTCTCCATTTTCATCACGGTCTTCGCATCCAAGGCCGCTTGCGGCGCGCCCTCGCCGACGAGCTCGAGTGTGCGCGCGACGTGCTTCTCGTAGGCCGCTCGTATGTCCTTGGTGCGCTGATCGTCGCGGAAATAGTAGTCGCGTTCGGGCAACCCGAGGCCTCCCTGGGATACGCCCGCGATCATGCGCTCGGCGTCCTTCATGTCGATTTCGCTGTCGAAGCCGAATGCGGCGCCGACGCCGATCGTGTGCAGATGAGCGATCTCTTGCACGAGGCCCTTCGAGTCGCGCACCGATTGAATGCGCTCGAGCTCCGGCTTGAGGTCGTCCAGTCCCCGCTTTTCGATCCCTTGCTCGTCCATGCAAGAGGTCCAGAGCGCGCCGAGCTCCGTGCCGTACGCGTCGCCCCGCGTGTCCCCCTGCGCATCACGCTCGAGGATGGTGCGCAACGCTTTCAAGTTGTCTTCGTGTAGTACGCTGAAGCTGCGCACCCAGTTTGCCTCGTCCTCCGGGATGGGAGTCGCCCGCATCCAGCCGCCGCACGCGAACTGATACACGTCGTCGCAGGGCAAAATGGACCGATCCAGCGCCGACTCGTCCGGTCCCGTCAGGTTGGAGTCGTGACGGCCCCCCGTCGGGGAAGCCACCGGAAACGACGCGGTCGGGACGGCGGTTGTCGGAGGGGGAACGCGCGGAGGAGCGGGCTCTCGGTTGCACGCGGGGACGACGGAGGCCGCGGAGACGAGAGCCAGGGTGGTCAGAAGTCGTAGCCGTGCGAAGCGCATGGAGGCCCTATCGCGCAGAATCGGACGCGCGTCCACGGGTTGCCGAAGATGCTCCCCGTTCGAGGGTGCTCGAGGTCGCAGCGCTACCAGCGACGTTCTCACGCTTGGCCCGCCGGGAGCGCTCTCGCTCCGGTGCACTCCCTTGACCAGCAACACGGCGAATGCTTCATCCCGTGGGTGATTTTGCGAGAGCGCGCGAGTTCCTGGGCGCGCGAGCACGGCCGGTTGGCTCTGGCGTGCGCTGCTTTGGGCGCATGGGTCGGCTTCGCCCGGACCAAACCCGCGGGCGACCTGTCCTCTCTCGCGGCCGCTCTCGGTCGTTCGGCCGGCAGGGCCGTCGTCTCCGGCGACGACGTTCGGTGGGAGCCGTCCGGGGGAGCGATTGTCGACTTCGTGCTGGGTCGGCGAGTCGTGTTTCTCGCCCGCGCGGATCGCGAGGACCCGCGGGACGTGTGGAGGGCACGGGTTCGTGTGTCGCCGGAAGGCGCGGCACTCGAAGTTTTCGGGGCGCACGATCTGACGAATACGCCGCTCGGCGACGACCACGAGCTCGTCATTCGGGGCTCGCGCGCGGCGTTCGCGACGCGGGCCTACGGACAGGAACAGAGCTTGACCGCATTCGATCTTCAGGGTGAGGCATCGCACAACCCGAGCGAAAGGCTGCTCGACCGCGCGATGGCGGCGATCACGAACCTCCAGCAGACCGGAGCCCCCAGCGGCATCGGGAGGGTGGACGTCACCCTCGAGTCGCCTTCGCGCGCGGTCTCTCTAACGCTCGACGACGCTTCGCTCGCCTTCGCACTCTACGATGCCGGCTCTCGCGCGGCTCCGACACGCAGTGCTCGCCTCGACCTCGAGCGCGGCGAAGTGGTCCCGGCCGTCCCTGGAATACGGGCCAGCGCCTCGATGCACCTCCCCAAGCGGTTCTCGCACTGGACCGTCGATACGCTCCGGGCCGTCTCCTGGATAGGCCCCGCCCCCGTCGCGTCCATGGAAGACGGCGCGCTCGCACTCCGCGACGCGTACAGGCGGTTCACGTTCAAGGCGAGCGGTGGTCTGGCCGGCACGGTTGCGGCGGATCCGCCGCCGCCGCCGGTTCTCGACACCTCCCAAGCTTCCGTCGAGGAAGCACATTGGCCGCCGCCGCACGTACAGACCATCTGGAAGGTGCCCGAAAAGGGGGAAGGGGACTGGGCGCCCGCCGACGTGCCGTGGCTTCGCAGGGCTCCCGGGGCTGCGGCCGACGCTCCGCTACCCATTTTCGTCACCTTCGTTCGTCCCGACGACGAACGGCCTTACGTAAAGGTGCTCCTCGTCGCGATGGACATGCGCCAGCTCGATCTGGACATGGAGGCGGGCGTCGAGGACCCCGAGCCCCTGACGGGCCCGCACGGCGCGGGTCGCATACCGCGCGATCCACTCGTGTACCGGCGCGTCGTTGCGGCCTTCAACGGAGCATTCAAGACGGAGCACGGCCACTACGGCATGATGGTGCACAAGCGGGTGCTCTTGCCGCCCGTGCCTGGTTCGGCAACCGTCGTCGTGCTCGACGACGGGCGCGTCGGCTTCGGCACGTGGGGGGCAGATCGCAAGGCAGCCGGCATCGATGGCGTCGGCGACGACGCGATCGTCTCGTTTCGCCAGAATCTCGATCCGTTGGTCGACCACGGGCAAGTCAACCCGACTGGCCGAAATCTCTGGGGGTTCACCCTGCCGGGCAAAGGGGCCCAGACCGAGCGCTCGGGAGTCTGCGTGACAGCCAGCGGCCATCTCCTCTATTCCTGGGGCGATGACGTGAGCGCAACCGCCCTCGCGAAAGCAATGAAGATGGGCGGGTGCGACTACGCGATGCACCTCGACATGAACCCGTATCACACGGGATTCCTGTTCGCGGCCATCGATGACTTCGTGGGCCGAAAGTACAAGACGCAGCTTCTCACCTCGGCCATGTCGATCCCCACGGATCGGTATCTTCAGTTCTCTCCGAAGGACTTCTTCTACGTGATGGTTCACGACCCCACCCCGCCCGGAATGGAAGGCGCTGCGTCGTGGGAGCCCGACGGAGGTTTGCAGCCGCCTCCCCACTGGATTCCGGGGCTCTGGCGGACGAACCTACCCGGCGGATTGGAGCTCTACGACGTCGAGCCCGGTCGCGCGACGTGGAGGATTCGCGCGGGTATCCAGGAGTCGCCTGCGTCGAATCCACTCCGCGACCTCACGGGAGAGGAGGCGGGGCGCGTACTTCTCGCCGTCGGCGCGGGCGTCGCCGTGGAGAAAAAGCCCCGCGGCATCGCCACCGACGGGAGGCTCGCCGTTCCGATTCACGGAGGCGCAGAGTCCGGCGCGCTCCTCGTCGGTCAGGACGGACGGATGGACATCGTGCGGGGGAGCGACGCGGGAAACCCGGGCTTGCACGACGACATGCTCGAACTTCCGATCGTCCTTTGGGACGGAAGACCCGTGCCCATCGCGAGCGGCCCCTTCGACGCCGGCGCGGTCGAGCCGCGAGCGGCAATCGGCTTGGCCGCTTCGGGCCGCGTTCTCATCGCGCGCGGCGTCGTCGCGAGCGCGGCTCCGCTCGCAGATGCTCTCGCCCGCGCGGGATGTACACGCGCGCTTTCTCTCGACCGCGGCGCTCGTGCCACCGCCTTCGTCAGTCGAGCCGGTACGAGCGACCCGCCGCGAGGTCGCTACGACGAGTCGGTGGTCTACGCGATCGCAGCGCCGCTACGTCCGAGGGGTTTTCGCTTCTAAAGGTTTCTCACGCCGCTTCGGCGCCGCGGTGCTCGGCGAGCGTCTCGCGAAGGCGGCCCATCGCCCGGGCGTGCAGCTGCGACACGCGCGGCTCGCTCACCCCGAGGCGCGCCGCGATCACCTTGAAGGGAACCCCTTCGAAATAGTGCCAACCCACGATGTTGGCTTCTCGCTCGGGAAGGAGTTGCACCGCGCGCTCGAGCGCGACGCGATCCATGCGCCGCTCCACCTGCTCTTGGGGCGACGCCATCGTTTCGTCGACGAAGGCGTGCGCCTGCGACTCGGGGAGGTCGTCGAAGCCCACGACCGCGGCGCCCCCGCCTTCGCCTTGCGCCTGCGCCTTTGCAACGCGCGTGCGGGCACGCCGTGTGAGCCAATCTTGCGAGCGCAATTCGTCGACGACCGCACCGCGAATCCGGATTCGCGCGTACCAATCGAAAGCGGGCCCTCGCTCCACGCTCTTTCGAAGCGCGTCGATTAAGCCAAATGCGCCGGCTGCAACCAGATCGTCACGCAAGACGTTCGGCGGCAACTTTCGCAACACTCGGCAGACCACCTGATGGACGAGGGGCATGTAAACCGTCAGCTCCTCGCGGGTGGGCGTATTCGTAAGTGTGTTGGAGGCGCAAGGCTTCATCCGGGTCTCCGCTTTGAAGTCTGGAGATGCGGTCCCCCTGCGCTTCTTGTGCCATGAAGTCTGGACGAGTCATTTCGAGGGCTTGCCCTCTCGGCTCGCCGCGCGACGGGTGCGAATTGACTGCACACCCTGATATTTTCCACGAAAAAACGCCTGCTTTATTCTAGCAAATGGGCCTTCGTGTCTCTCGTGACCCAGCTGGGTAATCGAAGCCTGGGCGCATGAAGATTCGCGTGCTTCCGAGCTTCCAATCGAGGGTTCGTCAGGTCCAGGCAGCGCGCCGGATTACTCCAAAGTCACGGCGAGCCGGCATCCGGCGACTGCGTCGGAGTCTCGGTCGACCCCGTGGTCGTACTGGGCATTACATGTTCCCTATCGTCCGGGACGTCGCTCGCGCCCTCGTCGGCTGCGACGCCGGGTTTGTCGTACTTTGGGGGCTCACCCGGCCGGGACCAGTCTACCCAGTACGCTTTTGTGTCGCGTACGTCGAGGTGCACAAATGAGCCATTCGGGTAGTACCCGCAACCGGCGCTCCGCAGCGTGCGGCAGAAGTCGCGCAGCGCTTCGTCGCTGACTCCGCGAATCCGAAAATCGAGGGCTTTGCCATAGTTATGGTTCGAATGAGGGGTGTACTGTGTGGGCGCGTATGCCCGGTAGCCGCTGACGATCTCGAGCGGCTTGCTGCCGAAATGACTCGAGACGATGCCAACTAGCGAGACCAGCCTCGGGTCGACCGGGTGCATGGCGTTCCCCTGTCGCATCATCCGTTCGAAAGCTTGGAGTGCGGTCGGCGGAACGTGGCCGTGCATGTCTTTGACTCGGATATGGAAGTCCTCTCCGAGGCGCACTGCGTGGATCGTGTCTCCCTCCGAGCGACCGCGTGGCTCGGGCGGTGGCTTGACCTCCGCTTCGGGAGCGCGCGGCAAGGGTCGGTGCGCCGAATCTTCGCGCTTGTCGGGCGGCGTGTGTTTCTTCTTCGGCGAGTCCACCCCCGGAATGATGAGTATTTGCCCCGGCTTCAGGTGTGTGGGGTCCACGAGGTGATTGGCGTCGATGATCGCTTTCTCGGACACGCGGTAGCGATGGGCAATCGCTTCGAGGGTATGTCCGCGTTGTACAAGGTGCGTTAGGTCGGCGCTCGCCGCCGCGGTCACTGTCAGGAGGGCGATTCCGAGCGCCGAACCCACTTCGCGCATGTTCGCCAAGGGTATACCCAAAAAATGGATCCGCCGCACTTCAGGCGACCTCGCCGCCGAAAGGGCGACCCATCGTGCAACGATGCGCTCGGTTTTTTGACGCGACACCGGGGCGGGTGCCACACTTGGTTTCGTCACCTCTCGCGCAAGCTCTCGTGAGCTATCCTCGCAGGCTCGCGGGTCTCGGGGGCGCTGCCCGTTCTCACCTGCGTGCAAAGGCAAGCATGGCCGAAGGCAAGAACCTCGTCGGTGTCGACATCGGCGCGAGCTCCATCAAGGTTGTGCAGCTCAAGGAAGCGCGCAAGAAATTGCAGATCGTCCGCTGGGGGTACGAGGCGCTGCCTCCGCAAACGATCATCGACAGTCACGTCATGAACTCCGGGGCCGTCATCGAGGCGTTGCAGCGCATCTTCCACGACGGCAAGATCCAGCAGCGCGACGTGGCCATCGGCGTCTACGGGCAGAGCGTCATCGTGCGCAACATCAGCGTACCAATCATGACGGCTGCGGAGCTCGACGAGCAGATTCATTGGGAGGCGGAGCAGCACATTCCGTTCGACATCAAGCTGATGTCGGTCGACTACGAGGTGCTGCGCCGTCGCGCAGAGGCAGGGCAAATGGATTTGCTTCTGGTCGCTGCCAAAAAGGACGAGATCAGCGATTACGCCGCGATTCTTCGCGAGGCCAAGCTGAAGCCGATCGTCGTCGACATGAACGTGTTCACCATCCAAAACATCTTCGAACATCAGTTCGGGCTGCCCGCCGAAGGAACGATCGCTCTCCTGAACGTCGGCGCGGCGGTGTCGACACTCAACATCGTATCGAAGGGCGTCAGTACGTTCCGGCGTGAAATCACGAATGCGGGCAACGCCGTAACCGAAGAGATTCGCAAGGCGCTCGGCTGCTCGTACGAGCAGGCCGAGGCATACAAACACGGCGGGGGGCCGACGCAGATCGTTCCGCGAGAAGTGACCCAGATCATCGACCAGGCGTGCCAGGGACTCGCCGGTGAGATCCAGCGATCGCTCGACTTCCATCTCGCGACGAGCGGCGAGCAGGACATCGGCCGTATCTACATTTCGGGCGGAAGCGCCTATCTCGCGCCGCTCGTGCAGGCGGTGGAGCGTCGCGCTCGGGTACCCGTCGAGCTGTTCGATCCGATTGGGAATTTGTCGGTCGATCCGAAGCTCGACGGCGAGCCCCAGCTTCGCGCGATGGCTGCGCAGATGGTAGTCGCCCTGGGGCTCTCGCTTCGGTGTGACAAGGAGCGTCGGCAGTGGTCCGCGTAAACCTTCTCCCGGACAAGCGCCAGAGCGCGCGCAGGATGGTCTCCGCCGAGCCGACCCAACTCTGGGCGCTCGGAGTGGTCGGCGCCCTCGTGGGTACGATCGTCGTCTGCCTCTTCGTCCAGAAGCTGAAGCAGGATCAGCTCCGCGACATTCTTGCGGAAAATGGGCGCATCCAAGGGCAGATCGACACCATCAAGAAGCAAACCGCCAACCATCCCGAGATCCAAGCCAAGCTCAAGGAGCTACGCGATCGCGAAGAGGCGATTCAGAAACTCCTGTCTGCCCGCACGGGGCCGACCTCGACCCTGCTCGAGCTCGCGCACGTGCTCACACCGGGTCGCGGTCCGACGACCGACCGCGACAGGCTCGAGCAGCTCAAACGGGACAACCCCGCCGAAGTTTACAACGCGAACTGGGATCCGCGGCGGCTCTGGCTCACGTCGTACGTGGAGTCCCAGCGGACGGTGAAGCTCGGCGGACTTGCACGCGACGGGGAAGACGTGAGCGAGCTCGAAAGGCGCCTCAAAGCCAGCGACTACTTCGCTGACGTCAAGTTGCTCCCGGGGACGAAGGTCGTCGACACGCAATCGCATCAAGAACTCTTTCACTTCGAGCTCTCGGCGAAGGTGAAGTACTGAGATGGCTCCTTCTCCCCCGCAGTCCCTACTCTCCAGGGCGCCCCTCTACGCGAAGTTTGGGGCGGCGCTGGGCGCGGCGCTCCTGACGGCCGTCACGTACTGGTTCATCTTTTATTCGGACACGGCCGCCAAAATCGAGGGGGCCGAACGGCAAAAAAAATCGCTGCGCGACGAGCTCGTGCAAGAGCAGCAGGCGGAAGCGAGATACTTTGCCGATCGCGACGACCTCGTGCTTCGCGAACAGCGGGCGCGCGAGCTGAACAAGCTCCTGCCCCCCGACGCGGAAGAAGACGCCTTCTTGTCGAGCGTACAGCAGGCATCGAACGCTGCCGGGATCGATTTGAAGGGTTACGCGCCGCTCGATGAAGTGACTCAGAGCTTTTACGCAAAGGTCCCGATGAAGCTCGAGATGACCGGCAAGTTCCAGCAGATCGCCAAGTTTGCCTACGACCTCGGCAAAGTCGATCGCATCATCAATGTCGAAGACATCGAGCTCTCCGAGCCCAAGACGGTCGGCGACGAAATCGTCCTCAAGGCGAAGTGCTTGGCCACTGCGTTTCACGCCATAAAACCCAAAGTGGCGACTCGCGGCCCGGCGCCCGGCGCGACAGCGGCGGCCAAGCCGCAGCCGAGCGCGGGGACGCCATGAAGCCGACTGGCGCGGGGCGCGGACGGGCTGCCCTGGGGTTTCTCGCCGCCTTTGCGGCCGGTTGCGGCAACGCGACTCCGGTCGCACCGCCCCCTCCGAACCGCGTGGCGTCGGCTGCGTCCGCGAGTGCGGCCGGTCTTCCTCCCGAGCTGAAAGGGCCCGAATACACCGAGATCGACTTCGTGGAGAGCGACCACAATCGCGATCCGTTCCGAAGTTTTCTCGTTCAAAATCAACAGGCGGCCAAACAGGCTGTCAACCAGCGTCGCGTGGAGCTCGCGCAGTATTCGCTCGACGAGCTGAAGCTCGTCGCGATCGTGACCGGTGGGGGCCAGCCGAGCGCGATGTTCGTCGACCCGAACGGCAAGGGCACCGTGGTGTACAAGGGGACGTTCGTTTGCCGTGCCGAAACGGTGCACGTCGGAGCGAGCAACGGCCCCGAGTATCAACTCAACTGGCGCATCGACCGCATCCGTCCGGGCGACGTCGTGCTGATCCGCGAAGATCCAGCGCAGCCCGCTATCCCTCCTGCCACCCGCATCGTGCCGCTCCATCCGGAGGCCGACAAGGAAGCCGAGGGGCTGTCTCCGGGCTGATTCGGTGGTGCCGGGCAGCTGCGCTCAACGACAGCCGGCCGGGCTCGAGAGAGCCCGCTCGGCCGCGGTGCGCGCGAAGGGCGGCGCGCTGGCCGCGAGAAGGGGAGCCAGGCGGTCGCGCAAGTCGCGTGGCTGCAGGTTGGCAAGTCCGCCGAGGGCGCCGAGGGCGACTTGCTGGTCCTCCTCGCTGGTCCCGGGAACGCCCAGCCCCCGAGCGAGCTCCGTCAGACGATCGGTCGATCGAGCGTCGCACATCCCGCCGAGGGCGCCCGCCGCAGCGGCCCGCACCTCGGCGTCTTCGTTGCCGTCGTCGAGACGCTCGCGAACCCCGTCGCGATACGCGAGCGACCGGCGCCGGCCGAGTGCCGCGACCGTGGCACCGCGTACGCCGACGGACAAATCGCGGAGGGCTCGGCCGAGCGCTCTGTCGACGTCAGGGGTAGAAGGCGCATTGGCCAGCACCGCAACGGCCTGGGCCCGTACGAACGACCAGCCGTCCTCCGAGAGGACCGCCTTCGCCACCGGAATGGCCTCCGGCGACCGGGAGGCGGCCAGCGACTGAAGCGCCGCTTCGCGAACCCGCGGCGCCGGATCGCGGGCGGCCGCTACGAGCGCGGCGCTCGCCTGGGGCACTCCCGCCGCGGCCCCTGCTGCGCGCGCTCGAACGACCCACTCGGAGTCGCTCACCACGGCCTTTGCGACCCGATCCGCAGCCGCCGCGTCCCCCGCGTGCGCGAGAGCCTCGAGCGGTCCGAGCACGAGATATCGGGCGCGCACGGGGGGAGAAGCGCCCAAGAGCTCGCGGACGACGGCTTCGCTCTCTGCGGGGGCCTCCACGATGTCCGGCCCGGCCGCGCGCATGACCTCCAAGCGTGCCGTGATGCTTCGTCGCGCATCGCTCAGCAACTGCGCGAGCCTCCCTGGCTGCGCCGCGTTGAGGGCTACCGACAGCGCCCTGCGAAGGACCGCGCGCGTGTCCGCGTCCGCCTCGGGCGTGGAAGCCATCGCATCGGCGATTGGATCGACGGCTTCATCGGGCGCAAGCGCCGCGAGCGTGGGCGCGATGCAGGCCCGTTCCGACGCGACTTGCCGGACGATCGTCGCGAGCGCGGGCGCCGCCCCCTTGCATCGCTCGAGTTTTTCGCGCGCCTTGCGCGACGCCTCGCCTTGCCGGCAGAGTCCGCGCGCAAGGAGCGGAGCCGCTTCCTCACACCGCTCATGCGCCGCAGCGACGTCTATCGCTCGCGCCATCCCGGCGGGGTCGAGTCCGTCAAAGGTGGCTTCGAGGGCCGACAGCGACCCATCGCTGGCCCGCTCGAGCACCTCCATGGCGGCGATTCCCCGATCGCTCGACAGCTTCTGCGCCACCTCGCCAAGCGAGGCGCCCGGCCCGTCGAACTCGCTGTATGCGACGAGCTCGGCGATCCCCACGTCCGGATGGGCAAGGCCA
>Ga0265318_10000678_pt1 | contig 23115 bp, 18 predicted proteins | sample 4821metaG_FD_192431 | JGI IMG/M metagenome (GOLD analysis project Ga0265318, IMG submission 192431) | Rhizosphere microbial communities from Carex aquatilis grown in University of Washington, Seatle, WA, United States - 4-8-21 metaG | ecosystem: Host-associated > Plants > Roots > Rhizosphere >... | reverse complement strand
AGGCGCGCACGGTGGTGACGCCCGGCACGCTCTCGAGCGCGGCGGTGAGCGGCCGAGCGACAGAGGTGGCGACCTCGGAGGCCGGGTGCCCCATCCACTCGGCCACCAGGACAATCTGGGGATCCGAGAGATCCGGGAGCACGTCGCGATCGAGTCGGCACCATGCGAGCACGCCCGCCACGACCGCAAAGCCCGCCAGCAGGAGGATGGTCCGGTGGTGGCGCGCGCTCCAGGCGACGACCGGGTCCATCAGGGTCGCTCCATGATGCTCGCGCTTCATGCCCGCTCCTTCACGGTCGCCCCGTCATGGTCGCCCCGTCATGCGGCCGAGGGCCCGCCTCGGCGGCCCGCCGCTCGGCCTGCAGCCGCCCGTCGGCGTCGAGCGAGAAGGTGTTGAGCCCGAGCACGAGCTCGCGCTCGCGCGCGCCCGAGAGCACCGAGGTGTAGCCGGACACCACCTTACCGGTCGCGAGCGGGAACCGGTGAAACGTGCGTCCGTCGGCGGCGAGCCCGAGCACGTACGGTCCGCTCGAGGCCTGCAACACCGCGCTCGACAGCACGACCAGCGGCGCGGGGCCACGCGACACCGACCGTGCGAGCCACCCGCTCGCTCCCACCCGCAGGCTCGGCGCTGGGCCATCGAGATGAAAGCGGACGCGCCAGGTGGCGCCATGCCACCGCCGCGGCGCCTCGGAGGCGCGGTGGGCCGGCAAGGCAACGCCTGGTGCCCTGGCCGCGACGAAGGTCGCGGGCTCGTGCGGTCCGAGGGTCGCGAGCTCGTCCTCGAACAGCAGCGCGCTCACGTCACCGCCCCCCTCGAGCCACGCCGGAGACTCGGCTGCCGTGGCCCCGAGGTTCCGCCGGTGCACGGGCGTCGCGCCGTAGGTCAGAAACCGCGCCGCCTGGCTCAGCCCCCGGGTCGCGGGCATCTCGCCGCGGTCCCCCGGCCCCGACTGGTCGTCCCCACCCTGCCCGGCCTTCGCATGCTGAGTGGCCTCCGCTCCCGCCCCGGGGGGTGCCGCGCTCGGCTCGTCGTCCCCGCCCCGCCGGCCCGCCGCGACCTTCTCGAGCGCCATGCCACAAATGGGACACTGCCCCGGCTCGCCGGCCGCGACCTCGGGGTGCATCGGGCAGGCATAGACCACGAGCGGGTGGACCGAGGCACCGCCGTCGCGGTGGCCGACCGCGAGGGCCAGCGCGACCGCGGCGGCGGCGAGGAGCAGGAACCCGAGACGCGCGGCGAGGACCACGACAGCTCACGGGTGGATGTGCACGACGGCGCCCTGCGACGGAACGTCGTTCTCGTCGAGCACGAACAGCATGTAGTGCCCAGGCGGGACCCACCCGTCGCCCGCCACCGTCACGCTCACGCTGCCATCCGCGTTGCGGGTGAACGGCAGCTCGATGAAGCGCTGGTTCTGGTTGAAGGCGTGGGTGACCGACGGGACCCGGATGGCCGTCACGCGGGCGATGGTGGAGCCGCTCCCGAGGTTGAACGGGTGATCGTAGCCGATCTCCGTGGGAGCTCCCTGCAGGTCCGGGCGGGCCTTGAACCAGTAGTCGGGATAGTAGACCTCGGCGTTGCTCTGGAAGTAGGTGAGGCCCGCGCCCTCGCCGCCGCCTCCCGAGATCACCCGCCCATCGGGCAACAGCAGCGCCGACGAGTGGTAGATGCGCATGACGTTGGCCGCGGGCAGCATGGTCCAGGCCTGGCCGTCGAAGACCTCCGCGGGCGTGGCGGAGCCCGTCATGTTGCTGAACCCGGGGCCCGAGCTGCCCCCGGTGATCACCACCCGACCATCCGGGAGAATCGTCGAGTTCTCTTGCCGGCGACCGATCAGCATGGGTGGGCTCTCGCTCCAGGTCCACGGCGTGGTGTCGAGATCCACCGCGGAGACCAGGTTGGTCGGCGCCACCCCGTTGGGGTCGGCGCCCCCACCCCCGAAGACCATGGCCTTGCGGTTGATCAGCACCGAGGACCCGTAGTCGCGAAGCAGCCCGTCTGGGGACGTCGGCTCGCGCGTCCAGGCGCCGACGCCGTGGGTGTCGAGCAACCAGCCGTCGGCATCCGGGCCGACCTTCGCGACCTGCCCCCCGGGCAGCGCGAACATGAACGGGTAGAGCTGCACCCCGTGCGGCGCGGCGTCGGTGGCCCCCGTCAGCTCCTGCAGGGCGTTGTGCCCGGGATCGTAGACCTCTGGCAGAAGGTTGTGATCGTAGTTCGTGTCGAGGCTCCCCGAGATGATCAAGGCCTTGCCATTCGACAGCAGGGTCACCGTGGGATACCAGCGGGAGCCGCTCATGGCGGGCAGCGCGTGCCAGGGGTGGTCGTGCGAGGGATCGAAGACGCTGAGGTTGTTCACCCCGACCCCGTCGTGGCCGTTGCCGGCGCCCAGGGGATCGTCGTGGCCCCCCGATGCCAGCAAGGTGCCATCCGCCAGCAGGGCGTGGCCGGCGCAGAACAGATCGTAGCCGGGGCCCTCGACGGGCATGGCGATCCCGGTGGTCGGGCTCCACTCGGCCACGTTGCCCAGCCGGTCCCAGTACAGCAGGTTCCCGGTGGTCGGCAGCAGGTGCGCGTGCATGGGGATGATCCCCCAGCACCACTGCCGGCCCCAGTGGCCATGCAGCCGGCTGCCCTCGTCGTCGAAGATCACCACCCGCGACAGGGCGGGCCCCGCCAGCTGCGCCCCGGCGCTCGCCGAGGTCAGCGTGACCTGGAAGGACTCCGAGACGTCCGGGGCGAGCTCGTTGCGCCCGGGGGGTCTCGTCATGATGGTCTCGTCCTGATCGTCGTCGATGAGATCGATCGAGATGGTCTTCTGGGTCTCCCCCGGCGCGAAGGTGACGGTCCCGCTCGCCGCCTGGTAGTCCGCGCCCGCGTTGGCCGTGAGATCCTGGGTGGCGTAGGTGACCGTGGCCTGCCCGGTGGTGTCCCCGTCGCGCGTGAGGGTGAGCGCGACCTGGCCCTGGGGCTCCTCGGCCAGATAGGTCCGGGCGCCAAACGAGATCCAGCTCGTCCCGGCCTGCAGGAAGTTCACGCGCACGTTGGCGATGTCCTGGTTGGCGGCCTCTCCGCTCGAGCGGGCCCCGAACCAGGCGCGGGCCGCGAAGGGTGCGGCGCCCGGGATCTTCTGCCCGTCGATCACCGTGAAGGGATCCCCGCAAGGCGGGGTCAGCACCAGGCTGAGGAAGGTCCCGGCCCCGCTCTGCTTCAGCACCACCCGCGCGTGGTGCCACTGGCCATTGCCGATGTCGGTGATCTTCTCGAGATCGACCTGTCCGATCACCTGTCCGTCGTAGTGAATCGACACGCTGTCACTGAAGGTCGGCGTGATGTTGACGTTGCCGATGTCGGCGTCGTTCTTGTAGAGGTCGAAGCCGAGCCCGATCGAGCCGGCGAACGACGGCTCCTCGGCGATGGCCGTGGGGGGCACCGCGCCGTTCGGGTAGTTGGCGGTGTTGAGCAGCGCGAATCCCATCCCGTCCGCGCGCCCCCGGTCCTGCACCGGCGCCAGTCGAAAATCGAAGTCGGCCACGATCACCGGAAACACGCCCGGCGCCGGGGCGGGAAAGGCGATGGTGTTGTTGTCGTAGTCCCCGATCGGCGTGACCGAGGCCAGCCGCAGGAACCGGGCGGGATCCGGCCCCACCCCCCGCAGCGCGAGCATGCTCTGGAAGGCAGGATCGTTGGTCCCCCGGCTGCAGGCGAAGGGCGTCTCGAGCTGGCTGTCCCCCGGGCAGGCGCTGCCGAGGAACTCGCCGAAGTCCTGCACCGTTGCGATCGCAGGCGCGCCCGCCACCCCTGCGTCGGCCTGCCCCCCGGGCGGGCCGTCGGGTCCGATCGAGGCGTCCGGCTCGCCGCAGGCGGCCGCCGCGACGGTCGCGATGTCCGAGCCCACCGCCCGAACTTTGGCTTCCTTCGGCGAGGAACAGCCGAGCCCGATCGCCCCCGCGGCCAGGGCGGCCGCCATCATCCACCCGCCGGTCCCGCCCCGATTCCCGCCCATCTGCATGCACGTCTTTGTCATTGGTTCCTGCTCGCGGTTTGAGTCCCCAAGGCATTCCGTCCGTGCACTGGAACGCCAGGAGGATGCGGATATTCCCTTTCGGCGCGGCCCTGGGCGCGCCGGGACGGGCCTTCCGTCTCCTGTCCGTCCGGTGGGGTCAATTTTTCGGGGGTCTGGCCGATGTTGTCTGCGAGACAACCATGGGTTGCGGCGACGACAGGTTCGACCAGGCGCACGGGCGCGGCCGTGAGGGCCGGGCGGAGGCGGCGGCGTGAGCGGGACCGCGCCGCACCGGACCCTCGAGGCCGACCCGCGGCGACCGCAGCCGCGGCCCGCAGCCGAGGCCGACGGGGAGCTCCAAGATCGGTTCCAAGATCGGCTTCAAGACCGGCTCGAAGACCGGCTTCACGATCGGCCTCGAGATCGGCTCCAGGACCAGCCCCGCTACGCCGGCCGCCTCGTGGTGACCGGTGCCAGCGGGTTCCTCGGGCGCAATTTGACGCGGGCATTTCGCTCGCACGCCCTGGTGGGCGCCGCGGGGGGCCTGCGTGCGCCGCTCATCGAAGATCTCGGTCCGGTGACCGAGCCCGCCTGCTTCGATCTGCGTGACCCGCACGCCACCTCGCGCTGGATCGAGGCCATGGCCCCCGACGCGGTCCTGCACCTCGGCGGCAACAAGAACGTCCGCTTCTGCGAGGAGCACCCGGCCGAGGCCGAGGCCGTCAACATCGACGGGACCCGCAACGTGGCCCGCGCCTGCCGGCGGGTGGGCGCCAAGCTGGTCTACCTGTCCACCGATCTGGTTTTCGACGGCGAGACCGGGGGATACGACGAGCAGAGCGCGCCCCGGCCGACCACGGTCTACGGGCGCACCAAGCTCGCCGGCGAGGACCTCACGCTCGCCAGCGACGGGCGGGCCCTGGTGTGCCGTACCGGCGGCGTCTACGGCGCGGATTCTCCCCTGCTCGGCTGGCTCGGCGGCGAGCTCGGCGCCGGGCGCAGGGTGGACGCCTTTCAAGACGTGGTCAGCTCCCCCACCTCCGCCGACGATCTGGCGGCGTTCCTCGATCTGGCGCTGGCGGCCGACGCGAGCGGGATCCTGCACGCGGTCGGCCCGGCCGCGGTCAGCCGCTACGAGTGGTTCGGGACCTTCGCCGCGGTGTTTGGGTACGACCGCGGCCTCGTGACCCCTGCCGTGGCCGGCCTGCGTCGCCGCGAGCTCTTGCTGGCGCGCAACGTGTCCCTCGATGGCCGCCGAACGGCTGGGCAGCTCGGCCACCAGGCCGCCAGCCCGCGCGCGGGCTTCGAGCGCCTGCGACGCGCGCAGCTGGCGCTGCCGTCCGCGAGGGGGGTCCAGTGATCCGCCTTCAGCCCTACCAGCGCCAGCAGGACGCGCGCGGCAGCTTCCTCGGCATCACCCAGGACAGCTGGCACGAGGTCAACCTGGTGAGCACCGCGGCGGGCGCGGTGCGCGGCAACCACTTTCACCGGCACACCCGCGAGATGTTCTGCATCCTGTCGGGCCAGGTCACCATCGACCTCGAGGACGTGCGGACCAGCGCCCGCTCGACCTTCGAGGCTGGGCCGGGCGCCCTGTTCGTGGTGGAGCCCTTCGAGCGCCACACCTTCTCGGCCCGCACCGACTGCACCTGGCTGAACTTCCTGTCTCATCCCTTCGACGCTGCCGACCCGGACTTCCACCAGCACCACGCCGGCACCGTCGTCGACACCGACTCCGGCGGCCATGCGCACGCCACGAAGGTCGCGCCGTGAACCATCGTCTGCGCATCGGCCTGCACCTGATCGGTATCGGCACCTTCGACGTGAACCGCCCAGGGAATGTCCAGGGGGACGAGCTGGTGGCGCGCTGCTGGAGCAAGTACCTCGCCCGCCATCCCGCGGTGGGCCGCATCGTGCTCTACGGGCAAGGGCAGCCCCACCCGGGCGACCTCGATCTGGTGATTCACTTTCACCCCGACCTCGAGGGTCACCCGGCCGCCCGCAACTTTCTCTACCTGCAGAACGTGTTCCCCGCCGAGCTCTTTCCAGGCGGGACCCTCGGGGTGTTCCAGAAGGTCAAGCACCGCTTCGACGGCTTCCTGTTCACCAGCCAGCGCCTGATGCGGGCCTGCGCACCAGGCGCGGTGATCCCCTTCGCCACCGATCCCGAGCTGTTTCGCCCGCCGGCCGGCGGGGCGCCCGCGACGGTCCCCGGCGGCCCGGTCCCGAAGGCGCCCACCACGGCGAGCCCTTCCCCGAACGCGGGCTCGGGCCCGACTCGGAGCGGGCCGCGCCCTGGCGGCCCGGCCGTGACGTTCGTCGGCAACAACATCCGCGGCGAGCGCTGCAACCAGCGCTACCTGGTGCCGGCGCTGCCCTTCGGCCTCGCCATCTACGGGAACAACGCCTGGCAGGCCCCGCTGGTGGCCGCCTGCCGCGGCAAGGTGCCGATGGAGGAGCTCCCCGCCCTCTACGCCGCGAGCGCGGTCAACCTCAACGCCCACATCCCCGACCACGTGGCGTTCGACACGCTGAACCAGCGCCTCTACGACATCCTGGCCTGCGGGGGGTTCGTCATCTCGGACCGCATCGACGCGCTCGAGTCGGTGTTCGAGGACGCGGTGCTGACCACCGACGGAGACGACGATCTGTGGGCCAAGCTGGTGTGCAGCCTGGCCGACGGCGACGACCGCAGGCGCCGCGCCGACAAGGGACGCCGGCTGGTCCTCGACCGCCACACCTACGCCCACCGGAGCGCGGCAGTGGTGGAATTCCTTCAGACCGCCTGATCCCCACGAGGAGCCTCACCGATGCGCGTCCTGTTCGTGAACGTTCCCTTCGTCAAGGTCGACGAGTCCGGTCAGATCCACACCGGCCCCAACGCCGGCTCGCGCTGGCCCTTCACCAACGCGGGCTACTCGGGCTACGGGTGCTTCCCGTTCTTCATGGCCTATGCGGTGAGCTACCTGCGCGGGCACGGGGTGGACGCCGACTTCTACGACGCGGTGGCGGCCCGCCACTGGGATCTCGGGCTCGTGCGGGCCGAGATCGCCCGCCGCCGCCCGACCGTGGTCTTCTTCGAGACCTCCACGCCGCTGTTCCGGGCCATCGCCGACACGGCCCGCTGGACCAAGGAGCACCTCGGCGCGCGCATCGTGTTCGTGGGCCCCCACGTCCAGGCCTACGCCGAGGACATCCTGGCCTTGCCCTTCGCGGACCACGCGATCATGGGCGAGTACGAGCGTCCGGCCCTCGACATCGTCGAGAGCCACGCCAATGGAAAGGCCGGGAAGGCCAAGCGCCTCTACGAGTTCGATCTGCTCGAGGATCTCGACACGCTCGACGGCGCCAACCTCATGCCCCACCGCCCGCTCGATCTCCTGTGGGAGTACTACGATCCCTCGATGGACACGCCGCGCGTGCAGCTGACGGTCAGCACCTCGCGCGGGTGCCCGTTCAAGTGCACCTACTGCCAGTGGCCGAAGGTCATGAACAACGGCAGCTACCGCTTCCGCAAGCCGGAGACGGTGCTGGACGAGATCCGCACGGTGATCCGCGACCACGCCGCCTACGTCGCCGAGCTCCGGCGATCGCTCGGCGGACAGGAGCTCGCCGTCTACGGGCTCTGCAACCAGCGGCTGGCCAGCGCCGACGCCCTGCTCGGGCGGCGCGACTTTCCGCAGGCCGCCGCGGCCTTCGCCGAGGCGCAGGAGCTTCAGCGCGCGCTCGCGTCGCTGGAGGCCGGGGGCGTGCGCAGCATCTTCTTCGACGACGACACCTGGAACCTCGGCAAGCGCCGGGTCCAGGCCCTGTGCGCCGGGTTGAAGGACATCGGGCTCCCCTGGACCATGATGGGACGCATCGACACCACCGGGAGCGAGCTCTTCGATCTGATGGTCGACAGCGGCTGCGTGGGCATGCGCTTCGGGATCGAGTCGTTCTCCCAGCGCCTGCTCGACAACACCAAGAAGAACCTCGATGCCCGCCAGAGCTACGAGACCGTCAAGCAGCTGATCACCCGTCACAACAACCTCGAGTTTCACTTCACCACCATGCGCAACCTGCCCGGGGAGACGCCCCAGGACTGGCAGACCGATCAGCAGATCCTCACCGACCTGCAGGCGCTCGGCGCCCGGAACAACAACCGCATCCACTGGCAGAACTCGAGCTGCATCCCCTTCCCCGGGACCGAGCTGTGGGAGGAGATGGTGGCGCTCGGCAAGGGCGATCAGCTGCGCAACTTCGACATGTACGACGGGGGCCCCTCGGCCACCGAGGATCTGGCGAGCCTCGTGGGCTGGCTCGGGCAGGACTACGCGCCGAAGTGGTCCAAGTACTCTAAGCTCGGGGCGCCCACCAACCTCCCGGACCGCGGGGACCGCGCGCGATGAGCGACAGCGACGTCGAGGTCCAGGTCGAGGCCGAGATCCACGTCCTCATCGACGTCGCGGGTCCCTGGTCCGATCTCGGCGCCACGCAGAAGGAGGCCGTCTTCACCGTTCTGCGCGCCGCCGAGCTGGCCGGGGCGACCCGGCTCACCGTGCTGCAGCGGCAGGCCCCCCCCTTTTCGGAGCCGGGAAGAGGCGGCCAAGGCGACAGCGCCGACAGCGCCGGCAACGCCCGCGCGACTCCGCCGCCGGTCGCAACGGCCGTGGCGGAGCTGGCGGGGCTGGTCGCCTTGCCCGTGCGCCTGCTGACGGCACCGCTGCGGGACCGAGCGAACCCGGTGCACGACGCGCAACGCCTCGGCGCGCTCACCACCGAGCTCGGGGTCACCTTGCTCGTCACCTGGGATCTTCCCGCCCACGCGCTCGAGGCCCTGGTCGGCGGCGCCCGCGTGGTGCTGCTGGCCGAGGAGGCGAACGCGGGCTCTCGGCGGCAGGCGGCGGCAGGCACCCGGACGAGCACGAGCGCAGGCGCTCCCGACGCCGAACCCGGCGCATACGCGCAGACGGTCGGCTTCACCATCGCCACCTGGCCACGCCCTCAGGATCTGGTGGCCACCCACCTGCTCCTCGAGCGGGCGCTCGGCGCCGGGGCGGATCGCGCCCGGCCCTCCTGGCTGTCCTGGCTGCCCTGGCTCTCCTCGCCCACCCGTCAGGCGCGCATTCAAGGGGCCCGTCTCGCGGCGCTCTGCGAGCCAGCCCGGGAGAGGACCCCTGAGGCGCTGACCGCCGATCCCCTCGACCTGACCGGGGTGGACCGGCGAAATGCGCTGGTCTTCTTGCTCGGTCCGCGGGCGCTCTACCGGCGTCACCTGGTCTCGACCCGGGAGATCGTCTGTGGCCCGGACATGGAGACGACCTTCGCGAACGGACGGCTCACCACCCTCAACGTCCCGGTGGGTCGGCACGATCTGCGCAAGATCGTCGACTGGCTGCCGGCCGATCAGAAGCCCGAGCTGGTGGTGGTCAAGGCCGATGCGAGCTGGCGCAACCTGCCGACCCACCTCGATGGGCTCTCCTGCCCGAAGGTCCTGCTGGTCGGAGACACGCACCACATGCAGGCCCCGCTGCGCCGGGTCCTGTCCTACGCGGGCTCGGAGCCATTCGACTTCGTGGTCATCGACCACACCCGTCACCACGGCCACTACTTCGTCGAGGCGGGGTTCGACAAGGTGGCGTGGCTGCCGGCCTTCGACCTCTCGCCCCACGCGGTGCCCGAGAGACGCGACGCCGGCGTCGAGCCCTGCGTGGTGTTCGTCGGTCAGGTGGGCGCCCAGCATCCCTACCGGACCCACGTGCTCGAGACCCTGGGCAAGGGCGGGGTCCCGTTGCGGACGCTGCGGGCCACCCCGACGGACGCGGCGCGCCTCTATGCGGGGTCCCGCGTGAGCCTGAACGCCAGCCTGAACGGCGATCTCAACCTGCGGGTGTTCGAGGTCCTGGCGGCCGGTGGCTGTCTGCTCACCGATCGCCTGTCCCCCGAGGCCGGGCTCGACGAGCTCCTGCGCGACGGCGAGCACGCCGCCATCTACCAGGGCGACGCCGAGCTGCTGGCGCGGGCGCGGAGCCTGCTCGAGGACCCGGCCGAGGCGCGCCGCCTGGCGCGGGCCGGGCATGCGCTCTACCGTCGCGAGCACACCCCGGGCGCGCGGATCTCGGCGCTGACCCGCTGGATCGACGGCGGCGCGCTCGAGGCGCGCTGGAACCTCGCTACCGAGCGGCGCGCCCGGGTGGTGCGCTCGGCGAACCTCGGCGACCTCCAGGGACGCCTCGCCGCCTACGAGACCGTGCAGGAGCTGCACCGCCTGCGGGCAGCGAGTGGTGAGCGGCTCGGCCTCGTGGCCTGGCCCGAGGTGGACGCCCGGCTGCTGGTCGATCTCATCGATCTCCCGCGGCTCGACCTGGCGATGCTGGGCGAGGCGCGGGAGCTCGATCCGATCGCGCGCCGCCTGCTCGTCGAGTCGGGGGCCTGGGAGCGGCTGCGCTTCACCAGCGCCGACGCGCTGGCCGCGGGTCCGGCCGCCGCGCCCGCCCGTCCGGTGGGGACCGAGCTGACCGCGACCGCCGGGGCGGCCGAGATGGGCTCGCCCGCGGCTGCGGGACCACGGGTCGACGCGCTCCTGGTGTCGCCCGCCGCCTTCATGCGCATCGAGCCGAAGGAACTGGCGCGCCTCGCGCGTGGGCGCGATCTCATCGTGGCCACCCGGGGCGACGGCGAGATCCAGCTGGTGCTCTCGCGCCAGGCCGCCTTCGCGGTCGAGGGATACCTCTGCACGCCCGGGGCCGGAGCGCCGGTGTTCGAGCAGAAGAACCCGGTGGTCCTCGGGGAGATCGCCGCCAGCGAAGGCCGGCTCGAGGATGCCTTCGCGTGTCTGCAGTCCGCGTTGGCCGCCGATCCCGAATACGTGGACGCGCTGAACAACCTCGGGGTGCTGGCCCAGCACACCGGCGATCTCGACACCGCCTGCTCCTTCCTCGAGCGGGCCATCCGCCTCGATCGCGGCAACCTCGCCGCCCTGACCAACCTCGCGGCCCTGCGGCGCGACGCCGACCGCCCGGAGGACGCCGAGCGCCTGCTGCTGGCGGCGATCGCGGCCGACCCGCTCGACGGGCCAGGCCAAGGCGAAGGACAAGGCCAGGGAGATGTCTGGCAACAGCTGGCCCAGCTCCGGCACGAACGCGGGGACAACCTCGGCGCGCGCGACGCGCTCGTGCACCTGGCCGCGCTCGATCCCCACCGACCGGGCATGCGCGAGGCGATGGAGACCCTGCGGACCGCGCAGGTCGTCCTGGCGGGCGGCGCCGCGGAGGCCACGACCACGGGTGGGCTCGCGGCTCCAGCCACGCCGGCGCGTCCCGCCCTGCGCATCCTGGTGCTGAACAACCTCTACCCGCCCCAGGAGCTCGGAGGCTACGGGCGGCTGATGCACGACTTCACGTCCTACCTCGAGGCCGCCGGTCACGCGGTTCACGTGCTCACCTCGGACACCGCCTACCTCGCCCCGATCCGCGAGCCCGAAGCCAGCGTCACCCGCACCTTGCAGCTCTACGGGAGCTGGAAGAACGGACGCACCGAGGAGCTCCCGAGGGACGCGGCCGTCGCGCGCGCCCGGCAGAACCACGCCACGCTCGGCGCCGTCATCGAGTCCTTTCAGCCCGACGTGGCGTTCGTGGGCAACATCGACTTCGTGGCGCCGGACATCTTCGCGCCGCTGCTGGCGCGCGGGCTTCCGGTCCTGCACTACCTGGCCAACGGCAACCCCGGGTACGCGCCGCAGGACACCCCCGCGAGCCCCCTCTACCGGCCGGTGGCCTGCAGCCGCTGGCTGGCGGACAAGCTGCGCGCGGAGCTTCCGCTGCGCGAGGTGGGCGTCATCTACCCGGGGGCCCGGGTCGACGACTACCGGATGCCCCTGCCTCCGGCGCGGCGGCGCCTGCACATCGCGTACGCCAGCCTGGTGATGCCCTACAAGGGCGCCCACGTCCTCGTCGGGGCCCTCGAGGCGCTGGCGGCGCGCCGGATTGACTTCACCTGCACGATCGCCGGCCACTCCACCGATCCGGCGTTCCTCGAGCAGCTGCGGGGGCGGACCCAGGTCGGCTCCTTGCGGGGCCGGGTCCATTTCCCCGGCTTTCTCCAGCGCGGCCGGCTGCGCGCGCTTTTTGCCAAGAGCAATGTGCTCGCCTTCCCGTCCGTCTTCGAGGAGCCGTTCGGGATCAGCCAGGTCGAGGCGATGGCGGCGGGCCTCACGGTGGTCACGAGCGGGACCGGCGGCGCCCGCGAGATCGTCGAGCACGAGAGCTCCGGGCTCTGCTTCGAGTCGGAGGACAGCGCCGCCCTGGCCGACGCCCTCGCCGGGCTGCCGGCCGACCCTGGCCGCTGGCAGCGGCTCGCGGAGGCGGGGGAGGCCCGCGCCTTCGCCCGGTTCGACATGCGGCGCCTCGCCGAGGAGCTCGAGGCCGAGTTGCATGCCCTCGCCGCCCGCACCGCGCGGCCCGGCCGTCACCCCCGCAAGTCGCTGCCGGTCGCGGTTCCCGCACCGCCACCGCGTCCCTGAGCAGGTCGCTGCATCACCACGATTAGGGCGAACCTGCCCTCCCGCCGTCTCATCCCCACCCTCCGCGAAGCGGCGTGGAGGGATAGGAGGTGGACGCGGGACCTGGGCCGTCTCGGGGTAGCCGCACCTCGAAGGCGCTGCCGCCGCCTGGGCGCGGCAGATGGCGCACCTCGCCCCCGTGGTAGCGGGCAACCTGCCGGACCAGCGCCAGGCCGACGCCGTGACCGTGACCCTGACCTCGGCCGTCGCCGTCGCCGCTGCTCGGGCGGTAGAACGGCGCGAACACCCGCTCGCGCTCGGCCTCGGGGATCCCGGGGCCGGCATCCTCCACCCGCACGGTGAGCGCGTCGGTCGCGTCCGGGGGACCCAGGGTGATGCGCACCTCGAGGCCGCCGCCGTGATGAACCGCGTTCTCGAGCAGGTTGCGCAGCATGTGCCGCAGCAAGGGCTCGTCGCCGCGCATGCGGGTCGCCGCGCGATCGGCTCCTTCGCTCGCCTCCGGCAGGTCGCACCGGGCCCCGACCCGCGCGGCCTCCTCGCGACACAGCGCCGCGAGCTCCACCTCGACCAGCGGCCGGCTCGGCACCCGGGCATCCGCGCGGGCGAACACCAGCAGCTCCTCGATCAGGCCATCGAGCTCGACGATGTCGCGGTGGATCTCCCCCACCCGCGCCACGCGCCGGGCGGCATCCGGCTCCTCCGCCAGCAGCTCGAGCCCCATGCGCACCCGCGCCAGCGGCGAGCGAAGCTCGTGCGACACGTTGGCCAGCATCTGCTTTTGCTGGGCCAGCAGATCGCTCACCCGCTCGGCCGCCTGGTTGAAGGTCGTGGCCAGGCGCCCGATCTCGTCGTGGCCCTCCGCCTTCACCCGGTGGTCGAGCTGTCCTGCGCCCCAGGTCTCGACCCCGGCCGCCAGGGACTCGAGCCGCCGCGCGACCCGCCGCGCCACCGGGTAGCTACCGAGCGCCATCACCACCGCCAGCACCAGCAGGGTCGCGAAGAAGGGATGCACCCGGAGCCTCCGGTACGGCCCCTGCGCACGCACCGCCGCCCACCCGCCATCGTCGAGCTCGACCACGAAGGTCGGCCCCCCGCGCTCGCGCCGCAGGCCGGGCTCGAGGCGCGCCGGTGGCGGGAAGGCCCGCGCCGAGGGCACCCCCACCCGCGCCCCCAGCTCATCCCCCATCACGATGTCCACCCCGAACTCGGCGGCGATCTGGGCGAGCCGCGGGCGCACGCCCGGCGTGTGCAGCCCCGGCACCGACTCCGCGATGGCGTTGCCGGCCGACTGCACCCGCTCGACCGGCGAGCCCCCGGCCCGGCTCCACAGCCGAAACGCGATGGCCGCCACGGCCAGACAGACGAACGCGCTCGCCAGCAGCGCGACGTACATCCGCAGGTAGAGGCGGTTCTGTCTCCTCACGCGCTCACGCCGCGCCCGGCTCGTTTCCAGCCCCGTCGCCCCCCGACCCGACCCCGCCCCCGGGTAGGCTCGGCCCACCGGCACTGGTGAACAGGTATCCCGCGCCGCGGATCGTGCGCAGGTAGCGTGGGTGCTTGGGATCGTCCTCGATGGCGTTGCGGATCCGCGAGACGTGGACGTCGATGGCCCGGTCGACCACGTCCCAGGCCTCGCCGCCGAGGCCGTCCGTGATCTGCTCGCGGGTCTGGACCCGCCCCGCCCGCTCCGCGAGGAGAACGAGGAGGTCGAACTGGCGCCCCGTGAGCTCGCGCGCCGCGCCGCGCACGAACACCTGCCGGGCCTGGCGGTCGATCACGAGCTCTCCGAAACGCAGCGCCATGCCGGGCGCACCCACCGACGTCCCGCCCCCCGCGCCGCTCGTTCCGCTCCCCGCCGCCGGCCGACTGCGCCTCAGGATCGCTCCGAGCCGGGCCAGGAGCTCGCGCGGATCGAAGGGCTTCGGCAGGTAGTCGTCGGCGCCGAGCTCGAGCCCGACCACCCGATCGGTGGCGTCCCCGCGCGCCGTCAACATCAGGATCGGCAGATTCGCCAGCTGCGCCGCGCTCGCAGCCCCCCAGCCTGGATTGCCCGGTTGGCCCGTCTGGCCCGGACTTGCGCCGTCGGACCTGGCCCGCAGCTTCCGGCACAGCTCGAGCCCGTCGCCGTCCGGCAGCATCACATCGAGGATGAGCGCATCGAAGGCCCAGCTCTCGAGCGCCAGCCACCCCGCTCGTGCCGTCGCGCGCGTTTCGACCACGAAGCCCCTCGACGTCAAGTACCCAGCCAGCATCTCGGCGAGGCGCTCATCGTCGTCGATGATCAAAACACGCGCGGCCATCGTGTCCCGCAGCCCGAGCTACCGCGGCTGACCTGCGCCCGGTCCTGGTCCCGATCCCGGTCCCGCGCCCGGCCCGTGCCCCCGGAACCCGCCGTGGCGTCCCTCGTGCTCCTTCATGGTCTCGAGGGCCTGCTTGCGCTGGTCGGGCGTCAGCACGCCGGCGCTCTGGACGAACCCGGAGGTCATCAGGGCGGACAGCTTGTCCATCGTCTGCACCGACTGCTTGCGCAGCTGCTCGATGTGCGCGGCGTCGATGGTCGGCGCCGCCAGCGCCTCGGCGATCTGCTTGCGAAGCTGCTCGTGCTCCTGGTGCAGGGCCTTGAGCTGGGGCCGCAGCCCCTCCCAGATGGTCTTGACCTCGGCCTTCTGCGCGTCGGACGCGCCCACGGCGGTCAGCACCCGCTCCATGCGCTGGCGCGGTCCACCTGGGCCCCCATGCTCTCCTCCACCGCCCATCCACATCCCGGGTCCGAAGCCCCCCGGTCCGCCGCCGGGGCTTCCATCCGGAGCCGCCGCCCGGGCGAGCGAAAAGGACGTGCCGAGCAGCAGCGGCACCGCCAGCACCATCCAGCCGAGACCGCGTTTCCGCGGGCCCCGGGGCGGGGTCGGGTTCAGGCTCTCGGGCACCGGGGTCGACATCTCATCGTGCGTTTCCATGATTCCTGGTCTCCTGTTCTCGCGAACGATCGCGTTCGCATGTCAGAGAGTGACAGGGGCGGGTTGCCGCCCCTTTACGCCGGCGTAAAGTTTTGTAAAGGGCCACGCGTCCCGGCCCCGGCTCCCACTATTCACATCCGAGCTCGGGCGCTCCCGGCGTGTGGCACTTGACGCATGCCCGCTGGTTCCGGCTCGCCAGCGCCCGGCAGCGCCCGGACGCCGCGAAGCCCACCCCGTGCGGGTTGATGCCGATCGACCGCGACAGGTCGGCGGAGTGGCAGGCGAGGCAGCTCTCTTCGCGGTGGCACGACACGCACGCGCGCAGGTTTCGCTTGGCAGCAAAGCCGTGGCTGGCGGGGCTCGGAGCCGTCAGCACCGCACCGGTCGCGTCGCGGATCCACCCGGGCGGATGGAAGTGCTTGACCGCGGTCCCGGTCCCGAAGGGGTTGTTCGGCTGTCGCCCCGGTTGCCCGCCCTCGGGATCCGCGCCGACCCCGAGCCGCTGGTGACAGCCGAGGCAGAACGACTGGTTGCGGTGGCACGACGCGCAGTCGGGCACGTTGCGGCGCGCGTCCACCGCGTGCAGGCTCGCGTAGTCCGATGGATGGATCTCGGCGGGGCGCACCACCCCCGCGGCGTGGCAATCCGTGCACTCGGATTGCTTGTGGCAGGTGGCACAGGCGCGCTCGTTCCGCCCCGCCACCCGATGATCGCTGCGAAACGCGCCGGTGTGCGCGTCGAAGCCGGTGAGGCTCCCGCTCGGGACCAGCTTGCCCGAGGGGAAGCTGGTGCGCAGCCGTCCATCGGACAGGGTCGGGTGACAGGCGCTGCATCGCCCGCTCGCCTGCTTGCCGTCGTGACACGCGAGGCAAAGGGCCATCCCGGGCAGATCGGCGGTGGTGGCGAGCGCGCGCGTCTCGACCTCGGCGTGGCAGACGGCACAGCCGAAGCCCCGCTCGAGGTGCAGCTTGTGGTTGAACTTGAGCGGAGCCACCGGCACCACCACGCGGGCGGGCTCGCGGGGCGGCGACGACGACAGGACCTCCGGCGGCCCGGCATCCCCGCTCGCCGCCGCGACGCCGGGAGGCGACGGCGCAGGCACCGATCGTTCGCCTTCGCGCTCGCGTGCGCGCGCGCCTGCGCGTGCGGGCTCGCGCTCGGGTGCCTCGAAGCCGGGATGGCACGCGTCGCAACGCGCCTGAGGCTGGCCCACCGCCACCCGCTTTCCTGGTACGGCGCGATCGATGGCGTGACAGGGCAGGCACGCGGACTCGGCGGGCATCAGGTCGTCCGCCGCCGCGGTCGAGGACGCCGCGGCTGCGTGGCAGCGCACGCAGTCGATGCCGGCGTGGGCGTGCTGGGCGTGATCGAAGGTGAGAGGAATGATCTGGGGCGGGTACACGACCGGCGACGGCTCGCGCCCGGCAGCGGCGGCCGCGCGGCCCGAATCGAGGCCGAGGTCGACGCCGAGGCCGAGCCCCGCCCACAGAGCCATCGCCGCGGCCATCACGGTCCGCGTGGTCGGCGCGGACGACCCCGCGGACGAAGGTGCGGCCCGCCTCACAGCGACATGTCCACTTCCAGGATCGCGATGCCCCGCAGCTGCGTGGTGTAGTAGGTGCCCCGGTTGTCCTCCACCAGCGCATGCAGCCTGATCTTGGGGCTCATCTTGTAGACCGCCCCGGCCCCGAGCCCGCCCATGAGCACGGTCTGCGGCTCGGGCACCTGGTCCGCCCGCCAGGCGTACACCGTCACCCGGCCCTCGACGTCGAGCCGCCGCGGATCGATCGACCAGCGCCCCGCGAGATCGCCGCCCACCTTCCAGCCCCCGAGCCCCGCGTCGCCGTACAGATCGAACCGCAGCCGCGCCCGGGCGCTGCGCCCGTCGGCCCCGAGGTTTCCGCCATAGGCGCGCGTGCCGCCCGGGACCGATGCCGCGAGCGCCAGCTCCACGGCGGTCTGGCCGGGGGGCTCCACGAAGGTCCGCAGGAACCCGCGCGCGTGCAAGCGCCAGCCCTCCGCCACCGGCAGATCGTAGCCCGCCCGCCAGTCGCGGGTGGCCCCGGCGGCGAAGACGTTCCAGATCGAATCGCCGTCGAAGGTCGGGGCCAGGTAGCTGTACTCGAGCGTCGCGAAGTGCTCGGGCCCGAGCCGCAGGCGCAGCGCCGCCTGCTGGTCATCGAATTCCCCCACGAGGAAGTTGTAGCGGAGCCCGGCATCGAGGAACAGCCGGCCCGCCCAGGCCGCGTCGGCGGTGACCGACAGGCTCTCGTGATCGACCCCGGACGGGGGATCACCCGGGCGGCGGGCCTCGGTCGCCGCCCACATCCGGCGGTAGGTGCTCTCGACGGTGAACGGGACGGGCGCGGCCGCCCCGTCGATCCCCAGGCCCACGCCCACCATGGGGCGCAGGGCCCGCGCCTGCTCGGGGCGGGTGGCCGGATCGCGCGAGCCCGCGCTCGTGCCGTCGGACTCGTAAAGAGGCGCCGACAGCGGCAGATCGCCCCGCACCTCGGTGCCGGCGAAGCCGCGCGCCCGCAAGAAATGCGTCGCCCGCACCTCCACGTCCGCCCCGTCGAAGGAATAGAAGTCCACCCGATCGTAGTGCAGCTGCCTGCCGAGCTGGATGTCCACCCGCCCGTGCAGATCCCGGGCGAGCAGATAGGCGAACAGGATGTCCATCTGGTTCTGCGACAGCTCGCCGATGGCGTCCGGCGCGCGCGGCTGACCGGTGAGGAACTGCCCGAAGTCGCTGTCGAAGCGCAACCCGACCTGAAAGGAGATGCGGTTCCAGTCCGAGCCGGGCTCGGTCCAGCGCTCCGGCTCGAGCCCGAAGACCGACAGGTTGAGGTACTGGGTCAGGCGCCGGCGGCTCAGCAGCTCGGCCGCGCCCCCGGGGCTGTAGCGCCGCTCCTGATACCCCTGGGCGACGGTGCTGAGCGACATCGAGAACTCGTAGGCGGCGGCGACCGGAGCCCGGGCCGCGAGCGCGCCCAGCACCACCACCGCGGCGCCGAACGAGGTGGAGCTCCGCGCGGCCGGTCGCCGAGGCGGAAGGGTCACTCGTGCTCGATTTCCACTTCCAGGTGGTCGGGCACGGCCGGTGTCCCCTTGCGCGCGTCGGGCGGCTCGGCCCCCGTGGCCGCGACGTTCTCGGGCTTGACCCCGGCGTTGGCGATCGCCAGGGCCACCCGCACCGCCCGCAGCATCGCGAACTCGCCGATGTTCTTGAACTGACTGAGCTCGCGGGGCGGTGGGAGCGCGATGAGGCGGGCCTTGACCCGGACCTTGAAGTCGGTCTTCTTGGCGGCTGCCGCCAGGATCTTGAGCGCGGTCTCGCCCTGGCCCGCCACGCCGGTCGCGAACGGCGACTCGAAGATGGCCGAGGTGGGAAAGCTCGCGGTGACGCGCGCGGGGGCCTGCAACGTCACCACCCCGCCCACCGCCTCGAGCGCGGTCTTGAGCTCGATGGTGAGGGCCTCCGCCACCTCACGGACCTTGGCGGTGGCCTCGGCCTTGTCGTGCACCACGCTCTCGTGCTGGGCGAGCTCGGCCTTCAGCTTGTCGCGCTCGGCGGCGTCCTGCTCGCGACCGGCGAGCTGCTGCTTCATCTCGTCCGTCTGGGCCTTCACCACCTGGGTCAGCTTCTGGTACGGTACGGCGTAGACGTACCCTGCGAACCCCACGCCGAGCGCCGCCAGCAATGCCCCGAGCCACAGCTTCCACCCTCCGACCTGCTTGGGAGAGGCCGCCGATGAAGTCTCGTCGTGCTTGAAGGCCATCGCGGAAAAAAGTAACTCAGAACCGGGCCAAATGGGCAAGTGTGTCAGCCAAATGTGCCAGGCTGATGTGTCAGGGAAAGCCGTCGAGGTGCCGCGCGGAAGAAGTTTGTCTTGCCGATCACACGTAGGGGCTTCAAGCCTATTGACACCCATGTGTGCAAAAAGATAGCTTCAATGACATTTCTGAATATTCGACAATTTTATAAGTAGATCCGCTGATTTACATACAGCCTGGGCCCCAGGGGGCCGTTTCTCGCGTCCCGGACATCGCAAAGAATCGCAGGCATCGGAACAAATCGGAGGTCTCGAAGTGTCCAACGAGTTCACGATCGGAGATAAGGCGGTTTATCCGTCCCAGGGCGTTGCGGAGATCGTCGGGATTGAACAGAAGGAGATCTCTGGAAAGATCCAGCGGTTTTACGTCCTGCGGGTGCTCGAGAGCGACAACCGCATCATGGTCCCCACGGACAAGTCCAGCCAGGTCGGGCTGCGGCGCGTGGCGGGCGAGGACGAGATCGGCGAGGTGCTGCAGATCCTCCGCGAGAAGGAGGTGCACCTCGACCGCCAGACCTGGAACCGACGCTACCGTGGGTTCATGGAGAAGATCCGGTCGGGCTCGCTGTTCGAGGTGGCCGAGGTCTTTCGGGATCTGTACCGCCTCAAGGAGATGAAGCCCCTGTCGTTCGGCGAGCGGCGCATGCTCGACACCGCCCGGGGTCTCATCGTGCAAGAGATCTCGATTTCCCAGGCCGAGGACGAGACCAAGGTCGAGCAGCAAATCGACCGCATGTTGCAGTAATCGCTCGGGGAACGGTCGCCGCGCGCGATCGGCGGTGCTATTGTCTGCGCTCCTCGGCGTCTCGACATGCAGGTGCATCTGGCCAAGACGGACATCACGACCATGGCGGTTGACGCCGTGGTCAACCCTGCCAACTCGCTGGGAATCATGGGCGGCGGCGTCGCTGCCGCGCTGTCCCGCAAGGGCGGCCCGGCCATCCAGAAGGAGGCCATGTCCCTCGCCCCCATCGCGGTGGGCGCGGCCGTGGTGACCAACGCGGGCAAGCTGCTGGCCAAGCACGTGATCCATGCCCCGACCATGGAGCAGCCGGGCAGCAAGATAGGGGTCGAGAACGTGCGGCGGGCGACCCGCGCGGCGCTGCTCGCCGCCGCCCACCACAACCTCGAGGTCATCGCGATTCCGGGGATGGGGACCGGGCTCGGAGGCGTGGATCCCACGGACGCGGCCCGCGCGCTGGTGGACGAGCTGCGCGCCCACAAGCAACCCAGGCCCTCGACCGTTTACCTGGTCGACATCAACGACGAGATCCTCTATTGCCTGGAGGAAGCCTTGAAGGTGGCCACCGGTTAGCACGCGGCTCGGCTGGTGGTCCACCGCCACACGTGAAGAGCGTCACGTGCGACGTGCGACGTGGAACCTGGAGAAAGGACCGACGACCGTGAAGATTCTGGTGACATGCAAGCGGGTCCCGAACCCCGAGCAGAAGCTGAAGCTCGGCGGCGGGAAGATCGATCTGACCGCCGTGACCTGGCAGCTCAACACCTTCGACGAGTACGGCGTGGAGGCCGCCTTGCGCCTCACCGAGAAGGGCAAGGGCGGCGAGCGCTCGGGTGAGGTCGTGGCGGTGGCGGTCGGCCCCAAGGAGGCCGCCCAGCAGCTGCGCGGGGTGCTGGCCATGGGCGCGGACCGCGGGTTGCTGGTGGTCCACGACGACGGTGGGCTCGACGCCGATGCGGTCGCGCGCGTGCTGGCCAAGGTGGTGGAGCGCGAGAAGCCCGACCTCGTGATCCTGGGCAAGCAGACGGTCGACGGCGACTCCAACCAGGTCGGACAGATCCTGGCGGCCCTGCTGGGCTGGCCGCAGGCGACGTTCCTGGCCGGGTTGCGGGTGGCGGCCGACGGGAAGAGCGCCACGACCACCCGGGAGGTCGACGCGGGCGTCGAGGAGAAGCGGGTCCCCCTGCCGGCGGTGGCGACGGTCGACCTGCGGATCATCGGGAAGCGCTCGGTGCGCAACGAGGGGCTGGCCGGTCCTGAGGCCGAGTGGGAGGAGACCCAGCGCTATGCGTCGCTGAAGGGCATCATGGCGGCCAAGAAGAAGGAGATCCGCGAGCTCGGCGCGGCGGAGCTCGGGGTGACGCCGGCGCCGCTCATGAAGGTGGTGGGCTACGAGGCGCCCGCGTCGCGCAAGGCCGGGGTGCGGGTCGGCAGCGTGGAGGAGCTGGTGGCGAAACTTCACAACGAGGCCAAGGTGATCTGATGGGCGCCGTCATCGTTTTCTGCGAGGCATCTGCAACCGGGATCCGGTCGGCGTCGTTGCCGGCGGTGACCGCGGCGGCGGCGCTGGCCGGGCACCACGGGGGCGAAGTCATCGCCGTGGTGGCGGGGGCGGGCGCGGGCGTGGCGGCGGCCGCGGCGGACGTCGCGCGCTACGCGGGCGTGGGCAAGGTGCTGACATTCGAGGATGCGCGCCTCGGGGTGCCGATGGCCGAGACGCTGGCTCCGCTGCTGGCCCGGGTGGTCAAGGAGACCGGGGCGACCGCGCTGGTGGCGACGGCCACGTCGACCGGCAAGGACGTGTTGCCGCGGGCGGCGGCGTTGCTCGGGGCGGGCATGGCCTCCGACATCGTGCGGGTGGACGGGGCGAATCGTTTTCGGCGGCCCGCCTATGCGGGAAATGCGCTCGAGGACGTGGAGATCGGGTCGGCCGTGGTGGTGGCGAGCGTCCGCCAGACCGCCTTTGCGCCGGCCGAGGCCGCGGCGGGTGGCGGGACGCCGGCGGCCAAGGTCCAGGTGGGCGTGGTGGGGACCATCGACACCCTCGGGGCCGAGGTGGTGTCGGTCCAGGCCACGAAGAGCGAGCGTCCCGAGCTCGGCGACGCGAAGATCGTCGTGTCGGGGGGCCGCGGGATGCGCGCGGGGGAGAACTTCAAGGGCCTCGAGGAGCTGACCGACCTGCTCGGTGGCGCGCTCGGAGCCAGCCGAGCGGCGTGCGACGCGGGGATGGTGCCGAACGACCTGCAGGTCGGACAGACCGGCAAGGTGGTGGCCCCGCAGCTGTACATCGCGGTGGCCATCTCGGGCGCGATCCAGCACCTGGCCGGGATGAAGGGGTCGAAGGTCATCGTGGCCATCAACAAGGACGGCGAGGCCCCTATCTTCCAGGTCGCCGACTACGGCCTGGTCGCGACCTGGGAGACAGCCGTGCCGGCGCTGATCGCGGAGGTCAAGAAGCTGAAGGCGGGGTGAGGCGATCGTGAAGACTGTTTCGAAGACCGCTCGAGGCCGGGAGGTTCGAGCTCCTTCGGCAGGTGGAGGAAACCGGGGACGAGTTGATCGTCACGGATGACAATCAACCGGTGCTCCGGATCGTCCCCATCTGAAAGCGTTTTCCGGCGGCCGAGATGTTCGCTGACGTGCGAGGCAAGGTCGTGTACCACGAGGATGTCCTGAGGCCGACCACTGACGCGTGGCGCGCGTAGCGTCTCGCCGCGCCCATTCAACCGAAGGCGAGCACGGCGCGAATGACCAGGCGGCCGAGCAGGCCGGGGCCGTTGCTGGGGGTGGCGGTGCGGGTCTGGCCGAGCAGGTACCGCTCGACGAAGGCCAGGCTGGTCTTCCAGCGCTCGTGCATGTTCGCGGCCGTGACGGGCGCGGTGACGGGCGGGGGAACGAAGGCCACGGCGTCGATCCCGGAGCCGGCGGCGAGAAAGACGGAGCGCGCAGCGTGCATGCGCTGGGTACAGATGATGGCGCTGTGGATCCCGAACACGTGCGCCGCGTGGGCCATGGTCATCAGCGTCCGGGTCCCGAGGCGGTCGACCACGATGCGCGCGGAGGGAAC